>WNGD01000845.1_pt1 | contig 40959 bp, 27 predicted proteins | sample 5400671 | NCBI WGS metagenome assembly WNGD01 (sample SAMN13153369, study PRJNA577476) | soil metagenome | isolation source: 40 cm soil or saprolite under grassland replicate 2 | place: USA:California | collected 2016-06-15 | reverse complement strand
CGAAGGATGGAAAGGAAACAGGCTTCTTTGAAGAAAACAGAAACGGAGAGCCGTAGGCGCTGAAAGGCGCACGTACGGTTCGGAAGGGGCTTGAGAGAAAAGGGCTGGCAACAGTCCCTCGCTCTCAGGCTACCTTACTATCCTCATCAGAGAGTGCCTTTTCAAACCCACCGCGATGCAGATAGAGCGCCACCACATCGGCGACAGTGAAGGCTTCTTGCGGCAAGGCTGTCAAGAACAGTTCGTAGACCATCCCATCTCGTTCGACGCCCACCCGATGCTTTTTCGGTCCTGCCGGATGAGTCGCCACCACGACACGGCAGCGCTGCCCGTTGGGACCCACCGTCACGAGAGGGCAGTCATAAAGGGTACGCACCAGGCCACTTTCTGGGCGGCTGAACTGCTGGTCGGGGGGAAGGGAGAGCCGAAATTGGATCTCAGCTCGCAAGAGCAACTGATAGTCTTTGCCGCGCATGACAAACGGCAGTCCCGCCACGTCAGAGAGGGTGGCTCCGTTGCCCACGAGTTGCGCAACGAGGTTGTAGCAGGTAGCCAACCAGCTTAAAAATATGTCTCCTTAATGAGGAAGTACAAACCCATTCTCATCAAGGAGATCTCCATGAACAGTATCGCTGATGGATCGGTGATCCTCCAAACCTCTTCGGAGTCTGTTCCTTCGACGCCGCCCTGGTTGGACGAAGTCGCCTTGCTGGCTCAGTACCTTCGCAAGCAGGGTATCCTTTCCGCCATCGGTGAGCGCGTGCGCTTTGCCCGCCGCTTGGGCCACTACGACGTGATTGACTTGGTGGCCGTGCTCTTCAGGTACGCCGTAAGTTCCGAACGTACACTGGAAACCTTCTACAAGCACCTGCATCCCTTTGCCGATGCCTTCATGGCGCTTTTCGGACGAGATCGCTTCCCTGCTCGTTCGACGCTCTCGCGCTTTTTGGCTGCTCTGACCTGGGAGCCAGTGGAAGTTCTGCGCTCCCTGTTTCTCGAAGATCTGCTGGCACGACAGCGAGGCTTCGAGGAACAGCAGTGCGGACTCACGGATCGCATGGGGAACCAGTGGAGGGTTTTCGACATCGATGGCAGGAGTCCAACTGATACTGCGCTCTCCTTCGGGGCAGACCGCTTGCTGGCGTTCCCAGTCGATGGCAAACTGGCTAGCATCAATCCCCTGCTCCGTGTTGGCTTGCCACTTGACATCGACCCGAGCTGGACCGATGACTTCAATTCCGTATTGCTGCTGGCTGCTGACCAGAATGGGGGCCGTGATGTAGCCTGAATCGAGCAAGTGTTGACGTGGGGTGAGGTCCGTTTGCTCAAGATCGGCATGGATCGTTTCGGTCATGGCTTCATCAGTAGTAGTAACAGCAGTGGTAGCCACATGGGTGATGAGATGAGGAGCATCTTCCTCGCACGTCTCGCTGATATGCACCTTATAGCCGGTCCACCGTGTCTCGCGCTTTTTCCCATAGCGGGCTTCTGATCAGAGGGCGAGTTGATGAATTGTTTGCCTGGCGGAAGCATCTTCTCGCACGAACTGGCAGAGGCATGCACTGATCCTGAAGGAAGTGCCATATTGGGCACTACTGGCACATGTAGTCGAGATGGATGGTGCGAGATCGGCGATGTCTGTGAGGGCGTGAACACCATCATCAATGGTGTTACGGTCCAGAAGTACTGGTCGCAGCGTGATCGGGCCTGCATCGTGCAGAGCGCCTGGGAGTCGCCTGGTGGTGTACTCATATCGCCTCCAACCGTTGTCTCCCAGACGGCTAACAGCTTGGATCTGTTCGGTCTGGGGATGGACAATGCGGTCTGGCACACCTCGTGGAATGGCACAGGTTGGGAAGGCTGGAAATCGTTGGAGGGGACCTTCATCTCTCCCACAAGCGCCGTCTCGTGGGCGGAGAACCAGCTGGACCTTTTCGCTCCAGGAATGGACCATAGCGCGTGGCATAAAGGATGGGATGGGAACAATTGGAGTGGCTGGGAATCACTCGGCGGCATACTAACCGGAGCAATAAGTGTCGTCCCACAGGCAAATCCAGGATTTCAAGGGATACAAACCGACCCCCAGAAGAGCCTGGATCTTTTCGCTCTGGGTCAGGACCACGCCATCTGGCATAAGTGGGGAGGTCAATCTTTTTGGGAGGACTGGGAATCTCTTGGAGGAACCTTCATTTCTTCTCCCAGCGCCGTCTCATGGGCTACAAACCGCCTGGATGTGTTTGCGCTCGGTACAGACCATGCTGTATGGCATAAATGGTGGGACGGAACGAACTGGACCGACTGGACATCTCTGGGCGGTACCTTCTCCTCGCCGGTCAGCGCCGTCTCATGGGAAGCGAACCGCCTGGATCTTTTTGTCACCGGTACTGACAATGCGGTCTGGCACAAATGGTGGGATGGTGCGAGTTGGGGCGGCTGGGAATCGTTGGGAGGCTCTGTCTTCTCTGTTCCCACTGTGGTCTCTGGAGGCCTAGGTCGCCTGCATCTCTTTGCCCTTGGTGCGGATGGCACAGTCTGCCACAAGTGGCGCGGCTCCACTGGCTGGGGAGGCTGGGAGTCGCTAGGTGGTTTCATATTCTCTGCGAGCAGCCCGATTTATTGGGGGTGGCCTTCTCGCCTGGATCTCTTTGCTCTTGGTACGGAGAGCGATGTCTGGCACAGGTGGTGGGGATAGAAGCAGCTACGGGCTTGTGAATCATTCTGACCCCCACAAGAACGGCTTTTCTCCGATGACTCAGGCCCTTGAGTATGTGTTTCGTGAGACGTTCGCGATCTACTCATGAGTTCGGGAGTGTGATTGTAAATCCTGGCATTTTGCTGTTGGAATTTTACCAATTATCCTGGCGAAGGTGTTTCCCCTCCCTTGTCTTCTCAAGCCAATTTCTGAGGAACTGGTCGAAGAAGAGCACCCTATGTTCAACAGGGTAATTGCCAAAAAATCAACAGCTTAATGCCAAGATTTACACCTCGCGCCCCACCAGGAAAGGATACGTACAGGTTGAGCTAGCACGTAGAGCTTTACGCTCCATGCCGATCCTGGCATGCTGAACAGTCTGGCCGATGTGGCTAGACCCACATCACAAACCGTTTCTCATCGTGGAGAGGAGTGCCTTTGCGCTCGCCTGTTCGTACCTGCATAGTATAGCAAATGCTGTAGAAGAATGCAAGAACGCACAAGAAAGGAGAGTGAAGAAAATGGCTTTCTTCAAAGATAGTGGCACCGACGAGCGGAGGAGGAGTCAATGAGCTTACCATCGAAGCACGCGTAGATCATGTAGGTTACAGCTCGTGGACCGTTGCGTTCACGGCTCAAATAGCACGAGAAGCAGGAACGGACTTGCAGGAACGCCTGCATGCAGAGGAAGAAATAGTAGCCGAAGGGCAAATGACGATGGTGGCAATAGATACGAAGACGGAGCGCTCCCGACCGCTGCCAGACGATCTGCGCAAAGCACTGACAGGGAATTAGTAGGAGTGGCGCTGGCCCGCCAGTTAGATCATCAAAGCAACGCCAGCGCTCTGGTAATTGCTTGTGTACGACGCCTTACACCCAACTTGCTGCAAATATTTGAGACGTGCTTTTTCACCGTTCCTTCACTGATGATGAGCATTTGCGCAATTTCGCGATTCGATGCCCCCTTGACCAGTAATGACAACACGTCGCGTTCACGCCTGGTGACTGGCTCGACAGGCTTTGCGTCGATCTCCTCATATGAGAATACGTATTCCTGTTCCTTGCTTTTTAAAAGACGAGCAACGATGGTTTTGTCCGCACTAGCACGCGCATAGTGCAGCGCCTCCGCAACCATACCCTGCTGCTCATACCACAGACTGGCGCGGCGTTGCAGTTCAGCTTCTAATGCCGGATGCGCTTGCCGCAAACGGGCGCGTAAGGCTTCTCCAAACAGTCGATAATAGCGATACTGTGGCTGCTCCTGACCAGGAAGGGCAACACACAGGTTCATTTGAACCAGGTCATCCAGGCGCGCCTGACTATCGCTGCTTTCGCATACCGCGTCACAGAGCGAAGCATTCAACTTATTCAATATAGATGTATGCAACAAAAAACTCTGCATATCCGGCGGCAATTTCAGCAGAACCTCCTCGACAACATAGTCCACTGCGTAGCGATTGCTACCACCAAAGGTCGCGATCACATCCGTTGCATTCGTCATGTTCACTATGTCCGCCGTAAAGCTCTCTATTCGGCCAGAAACGAAGCTATCGCTATAATCCTTCTTCCGACCGACAACGAAGCTGTTGCTTCTACCTTCGGTCAGTCGGTCGGAAAGGAAGCTACCCTTCGGGTCATCTGGCCGAAAGGTAGTATCGTCAGCGCTTTGCGTAGCCAGCGCAGCGAGGCGTAGACCGGCGGCCCAGCCTTCCGTGCGTTCTGCCAGCAGGACGCAGATTTCGCGCGAGACGGGCAAATGTAGTGTATCTACCAGGAGTGTGTGAGTTTCCTGTACGGTAAATGCCAGATTCGCCGCGCGCAGTTCTAGCAACTGGCCTTGCACACGCAGCTTTGCCAGCGATAGAGGTGGATCGGTCCGGCCTGCCATAACCAGGTGTACATGCGGCGGCAGATTATCTACGAAGAAAGTCAACGCCTGCTGGTGAGTCAGTGGAAGATGCTGACAATCATCTAACAGCAGCAGAGTATCCGTGCTAAGAGACTGCAGTCCATATATGAACGTCCTTAATACGATGTCGAGTGGTGCTTGTGAGCGGCGTAATAATGCAAATGCCGCGCCACCAAAGCCGGACTGAACGACCTGGAAAGCGTTTATCAGCGTTGTCAAAAATATTGCCAGATCGGCGTCCTGGGGATTCAGCGTCACCCAGGCAAACGACATATCCTGCTGAAATAACTGCGCACACCATTCACTGAGCAGTGTTGTTTTGCCCCATCCGGCTGGCGCGGACAGTATAATCAGCTTCCCTTTCCTGCCCGTCTCCAGGCATGCGATCAGATGTGGACGCACAACTCTCGCGGTAGGAAGAGGTGGAACAGAAAACTTCGTCATCAGCAACGGTGAAGTTGCCGCCGCCAGAGACGTAAGTGGTTGCAACGAACTCATAGAGGCTATATTCGCTTGAGCAGGAGTATCGACCCTACTAGAGAGAACAGCCGCCGCCGCCTGGAGACGTTCGATGGTCAGTTCCTCGGATTTTCCAAGATATGTTTTATAAGTTTTACCATAGCGTTTGCGATAGGCATACCAGTATGCGCCATGACGCTGATGCTCACGTCGCGCCGTAAACACGCGCTGCTGGCTGCGGAAAGCGAATGATGTATTCTGGTTGTTTCCCAGCCAGTTATACCATGTATATGATCCAACCCGCATCGAAGCGATGGTTTCTGTGCAGCCCGATAAGAAGCAGTCTGCATCGACAACCAGAGGAATGGGAACACGTGTCATTGGTATGTCCTCCTCCTCACTTTTTTCAGAGAAATAAGCGAGAAATGCTTATTTCTACTTTACTGCAAGGCACGGGCGTAATACATCAGCCAAATGTCGTATTTTTCGTGCCTACGCTTTCAGGTAGGAGGAGGAAGGAGTAAGCCGAATTGCTGAAGTTACAAAGGGGAGTCATACAACTACGAGATTGCTGCTATCAAGCAATATGATGTTCAATAGCATAACGTGTCGCGGCACTGCGTGACGTAACGTTAATCTTGCTATACACAGAACTTAAATGGGTTTGAACGGTGCGTGGGCTGATCACCAGATACTCGGCGATCTGGGCATTGGTTAATCCTTTGGCGACAAGGCGAAGCACCTCAAGCTCACGATCGGTGAGACTGGTCATGGATAGAAGTGTTGGGGCATTTCCGCGCATTGAGCGGGCCGTCTCCTCTAAGCCGGAAGGCCCATCGCCTTCTTGCGCCATCAAGACTTGCTCGGGCGTGTGAGCATAGCCTTGATCCCAGGCCACCTGGAAAGCATTTTCGCCCAGTTGCTGACGTGCCCGTTCAACTGCGTAGTTATAGGGTACGCGTTCGATAGGGGGAATAGGAGCACCAATCGTCGTGCGGATGCTTGCCGCACATCCCCACAGTTGTACCGCCTTTATAAAACGCTGTTGCTCCACAAAGATCTCTCCCAGGCGTTCCAGGCAAGACGCAGTAAACCAGCGATTGCCTGCCTGCATCGACATCTTCAGCGCCTTCTCCACCAGTGGGCGCGCTTTCTCTACATCACCCCGTCGAATAGCCACCAATCCCAGATCAGCCAGCCGATATATCACCGAGTAGCGATCTTCGCACGCCAATAAGATTGCCAGGCTCTCTTCAAGCAGCATCTGGGCCGTGGCATAGTCACCCTCATTCAATGGCAATAAAGCCATCACTCCCAACGCATCAGCGATCGACCACTGGTCACCGCTCTCGCGGGCGCATTGCAGGCTTTCCTCCAACAGTATACGCGCTTTCGCATAATTCCCCTCGTTGAGGTTCACCAGGCCCAGGTAACTCAAGCGTGAAGACAAGACCAGGCGATCGTCAATCTGTCGCGTCATTTCCACACTTTCTTCCATCAAGGTTCGTGCTGTCGCGTAGCTGCCTATGTATGCCTCTAGATGGCCTAATACATAGAGTGTGGCCGCTGTCATCACGCTATTCTTATGCGCTCTAAAGATCACCTCGCACATCTCCAGCAATTTATGAGCGGCTGCAAAATTTCCTTGCGACAACTCGATATATCCCAGTGAAAAGAGTTTGGAGGCAATGCCTTCCTCGTTACCAGTCTCTCGAAAAATCTCCAGGCTTTCTTCTAAGAGTGGATGTATGTCCTGCGTTGTTTCACTCTCGCCCTTTTGAAACAAGGCGACCTCGCTCAGCATACCAAGATAGCGTACGATCTCATTCTGGTTACCCAATTCTTTTGAGACCGTGAGACTCTCCTCCAATAATGCATGCGCAGTTGCATAGTCGCCGCCATAGAGCGTGATCAGGCCTAAAGGAATGAGCACAAAGGCGATCCCAACACGATCGCCCACCGCTCGATGCAGGGCCAGGCTCTGTTTATAAAACTCGCGTGCTGCTGCATGATTTCCCTCATTGGCAGACACAAGGCCCAGGCGGTCCAGACAGTAAGCACAACTGCGTTTATCCTCCAGTTCACGATACAGCTCCAGACTCTCTTCTAGTAGAGCCCGGGCTCTGCTAAGCTCGATGAGTGAAGACGCCTCGTCCGCCAGCGATACCAGCACATCAGCGATCCCGTATGCATCGTGCCACTCTCTGGCTATCGCCAGACTTTTCTCAAAAAAATCATGCGCCTCGGCTGTCGCTTTACGGGCGTGGACATGTCCTAATCTATTGAGGGTAGCAGCGATACCTGCATGATCGTCACATTGCTGGTAGAGTTCCAGGCTCTCCTTCCAGAATGCTTCCGCTTGCGGGTGGAGACTCTGGCTATCGGCCAGTACTCCGGCGGCATAGGTGGCGTTCGCCCTGATCTGCACCGGGATAGCGAGAATCTCAGCAACCTCATCAGTGCTCCCATTGCGACACTGCGAGAGAATGCACTCTACCCATTGATATCCTTCACTGCGGCGATTGCGAACGACCCAGAACATCCATAGTGCCCAGCACAGGCGCAACACTTCTTCAATCTGTCCCTGCTCATAAAACCAGCTTAAAGCGGTACGCAGGTTGTCATAGTCTTGATCCAGGCGATTCAGCCATTCCACCTGCTGCCCTTTGCGCATCTCGGGTGCGGCCTGTTCGGCCAATGAGAGATAATACAACGCGTGGGCATTGCGCGTTGCTATGCCTTCACCGCTGGCCTCCAGGCATTCCTGCCCATACTCACGCACCGTTTCCAGCATCATCAGGCGCACATCACCGTTTTCCTGATCAACCGGCTGCAACAAACTCTTATTGACCAGGGATGCAATACGCTCCAGCAAAGGTATGGGATCAGAAGGCTGTACCTGTAACGTCTGCAACACCTGGCAAAATTTCTCCACTGCTTCGAGCGTACAGCCGCGCGTGAAGACCGATAGTTGGCAAAATAACTGTTGCTCTCTGCTATCCAACAGGCCATAACTCCATGCCAGCGTATCCCGCAGCGTTTGTTGACGGGCAGGCAGATCACGTGCTCCTCCGGTAAGCACCTGCAAGCTATGTTCCAGACGTGTCAACAACTGATGTGGTGGCAGCAGTTTGATACGCGCCGCCGCTAATTCAAGCGCCAGTGGCAACCCATCCAGGCGTATGCATATTTCCGCAATAGTGCGTGCATTCGTCTCCGAGAACTGGAAATCCTTTTTTACTGCCGTTGCGCGCTGCACAAACAGGGCAACGGCTGGAGACTGTAATAGCTGTGCAATATCTGGGAGACGTGCCAGGTCTGGTAGCGCCAGTGGAGGAACCACAAACTCATGTTCCATGCGAAGATACAACACCTCCCGACTCGTCACTAACGCCTTGACAGCGGGACAAAGAGCCAGAATCTCGGCCAATAGTGGTGCTGCAGCAATGACCTGCTCAAAATTATCCAGTAGCAAAAGTAGCTGCTTATCGCGCAGGAACAATGTGAGACGCGCCAATAGGGATTCATCACCAACCTCGACAAAACCCAGTTCCTGTGCCAGAGTGGGCACTACCAGGGACGCGTCTGAAATAGGTGCCAGAGAAACACAGTGCACGCCATCGGCGAAATCCTTCTCTAGCAGTCTGGAAATATGTAGGGCCAGGCGTGTTTTCCCCACCCCGCCTGGCCCGGTAATGGTGAGCAAGCGTACATCTGGACGCCGCAATAGTGTACAGGCCGCTTGAATCTCCTGTTCGCGTCCCACCAGTTCCGTCACAGGTGCATTTAATATATCTCGCATCTCCCTTTTCGAGACAGGCGCATACGCCAATTTTGCGTACGAGGTCTGAGGTGGTAGAACCCTTACGACCTTTTCGTTTCCTTGCGCAAGCTCGGCAGCCACAGCGCACATATGTTCATAAGTCAGCGCCTCCGCTTTACCCAGATATGCATGGCGAAGCTTGCCATCCCTGTGGATATAGGCTTTCCAATACCAGCCACCGCGCTTATTACTGGATCGCTCGCGTCGCGCAGTAAAAGAGCCTTCGGGTCCGCTAAAGGCAAAACTGCTAGCCGTGCCCAGCCAGGTATACCAATCAGGCGTGCCCACAATCAGCTGGTACGTTTGCGCATCACGCTGAAACGATAATCTGCCACTTTGTACATGAGGAGTTGTGCGTGACATCCTGTCCTCGCTCTAGTGCATTACTGACATTTAGTACTGCCTTGCTTGTATCCGAACCAGGAAAATAGTGTTGTTATATACGACTAAATACATCATGTTCGGTAACAAAGTTACCGAGCGCGTTTTTGTCTACATCTTGTTCGGGTAACATCCTTCCCCAACATAACATACGCCTGTTTATGCACATTCTTCTCATAATGGAACTTTCAGACACAGGTTACAAGTGAAAATTTGGACGATACCACAAAAAGTTGGGTTACCTAACATAATATACTCTATTACAGATGCATGGCAAGCGCTTTGATCCGCACGGCAGGCGCTTATTCAGGAGCAAGAGAGGCTGCCGTTAGGTAACTAAAAAGCCTCTAAAAGATGCCTATCGATGGTACAAAATAAACTTTACAATACCCCTTTCGTTCTCTGCATTCTCGACGCATAAACGCTACACTATCTCACATGAGCTGTGATGAAACCGCTCCCGTAACCGTTTCCGGAAAGGTTATAGAGTATCATTCTCGGCACTCATATATTTCCCATGGGATAAAGCTGACCACTGGTACCTTAGAAATAAATGTAACAACTTCTACGAAGAAGTGGACGATTCATCATGTTTTCAGTGTCAGGAGGTATTTATGACAGATCCTTCAACCAGATTCAAGTTGACTGGCAAATTTGCCATGTTGTTGTTGCTCTCGCTGGCTACTATCCTGGTCGCCTGTGGTGGCACTAATAACACAACAACAAAAACAACGGCAGGCCAGGCAACAACGCTTCATGTTCTCTCTGCTCCTGGGCAGCCCAATCCCGATCTCTTTAACCCGTTCTTTAACACCAACCAGGGAGGCGACTGGGGTGCGCAAGGAATGCTGTACGAAGTGCTCTACTTCACCAACCTGTATAACGGCCAGACCACTCCCTGGTTGGCTTCCAGTTACACCTACTCCAGCGATCTGACGCAGTTGACATTCCAGATGCGTCCCGGCGTGAAATGGAATGACGGCCAGGCTCTTACGAGTGCGGATGTCAAGTTCACCTTTGACCTGATGAAGGCGCATCCAGCCCTTGACCAGAGCGGGGTTCTGCCTCTGATAAAGAGCGTTACTACCCCTAATAGCAATACTGTGGTATTCACGTTAAATCACCCGGACAGCACTGCACTCTTCCGTGTTGGTGGATCGGTGTATATCGTGCCACAGCATATCTGGGCAAAGGTCAGTGGTGACCCGGCGAAATTCTCTAATGACAACAATCCCGTTGGTACTGGTCCCTATAAGCTCACCAGTTTCAATACCGATCTGATTACCTACGATGCCAACCCTGATTATTGGGGCACAAAGCCACAGGTGAAAAAGATCCAGGTACCCTCCATCAAAGACAATACGACAGCCATTACCGATATGATCCAGGGCAAGCTCGACTGGATGGGAACTGGTTGGAATCCCGACTACGATCCCCTGTATACTCAGAAGGATCCGCAGCACAACCATACATGGTTTGCAGCCAGCAATACCGTCATGCTCTATCTGAACCTGCAAAAGCCTCCGTTCAATAACCTGCTGGTACGTAAAGCCATCAGCGCAGCGATCAACCGCGATCAAATGCCTCAGGGTGTGGCTCAATATGCCAGGGTCGCCAATCCAACTGGCGTCATTGTACCCACTCTGAACGACTGGATTGCACCACAGTATCAAAGCAAGGCCTTCCAGTATAGCACCAGCCAGGCCCAGACTTATCTGCAACAAGCTGGCTACACTAAGGGGAGCGATGGCTTCTATCGCGATGCCAGTGGGAAAGTATTCACGATGACCGTGGACGTCGTCAATGGTTGGAATGACTGGGACCAGGACGTTCAGTTTATCGTGAATGATCTGAACAAGGCTGGTATCAAAGCAACGATCAATTCGCAAAGCGGCTTCACCCCTTATTACACCGCACTTTCTGGCGGTAAATATGATGCAGCTATTAGCTGGACCAACACCGGTCCCACTCCGTACTACGCTTACCAGGCCATGTTGAGCACCACTAATTCGGCTGCGCCGGGAAAGGCTGTCGTTGGCACCAACTTCGGGCGCTGGGACATGTCAACTGGTAAGCAGTATGCCGCTCAGACGGATAAGCTGCTCGTGCAGTATGAGGCGACTACTGATGTCAATGCTCAAAAGCAAGCGATCGCTGGCATACAGGATATCGTGGTGAATCAACTGCCAGCGATTCCGTTGACCGTCAACGTTTACTGGGATGAATACACTACGAAGAGCTGGACGGGCTGGCCTGACGCAAACAATCCGTATGATTCAGGTGCGCCTTACACTATGCCAGATGCAGAGAACGTCGTTCTTCATCTGACGCCAGCCGCTTCCTAAGTACGATGTATTCTGTCAGTTTTCCGTTCTTTTTTGTCCTTCCATCCCCCGGCATTGTCGAGGGATGGAAGGACAAGATATCTGTCCTTACTACATAGGCATCCTCAAAGGTCAGCACCGCCCAATCATGCACCTGACAAAATGCCTTTTTTATACCTTACTATCGCAAGGAGTACAGAAAAATGCGCTTTCTCTTGAGGCGCTCGAGCTTTTACCTGATAGCATTGTGGGCTGCGGTAACATTCAATTTCATCATCCCACGCTTAATGCCGGGTGATCCAGCTGAAGCATATATCGCAAAGCTCCAGACGCAGCAAATAACGCGTGCACAAATCGATGCGATCCGGGCAGAATTTGGGGTGGACCCAAATGTTCCTATCTGGAAGCAATACTTTGATTACCTGAACGGCTTGCTGCATGGTCATCTGGGCATCGCAACCTCACAATTTCCCTCGCAGGTCACAGATATACTCAGGCAGAGCTTACCCTGGACTATTGGCCTGGTTGGGGTCTCTGTCATTCTGAGCTTTCTCATCGGCACCCTGGTGGGTATGCTGGCCGCCTGGAGGCGCGGCTCCTGGTACGATACGACTATCCCTCCGCTCCTGACATTTCTCTCTGCTGTCCCCTATTTCTGGATGGCCCTGGGGCTGGTGTACGTATTTGGCGTCAGTCTGAACTGGTTCCCGACCGATAGCGGTTATGATGTGTTCAATGTCACTCCAGGCTGGAACCCGGATTTCATTGGCAGCGTCGTTCAACATGCCGTTCTTCCAGTTATCACGCTTGTCATTGGTTCGCTCGCTGGCTGGGTACTGACTATGCGCAATACCATGGTCACGACGCTTTCAGAAGATTACGTCCTGATGGCGCAAGCCAAGGGCCTACCTGAAAGACGTGTGATGTTTAATTACGCGGCCCGCAACGCTATTTTGCCCAGTGTGACCAGCTTCTCTATCTCATTGGGTCTGGTGGTCAGTGGCTCTTTGCTTACCGAAATCGTCTTCAACTACCCCGGGATCGGCTTCGCATTGTTTAAAGGCGTTCAAGGCGACGATTACGCTCTGGTTGAAGGATGTTTCCTGGTGATCGCTCTTGCAGTGCTTATCGCGAATTACCTGTCCGAGCTGGTCTATGTATTCCTCGATCCACGTGTGCGGCAAGGGAAGGACTAAACGATGCAAGGAACAAATTTAACGGGTCAGCATATTGAGACCTCCAGTATCCTGAATAAATCGAAAGGACGTGGGCGCAGTATTCTCAGCGTCGTGACGTCCAATCCTAAAATTGCTTTCGGTGCAGGAGTGGTCGCCTTTTTTGTACTGATAGCACTTGCGGCACCGCTTCTGACCGCCTATGATCCCAATGCAACGATAATCACCGGCTCACGACCTCCATCACCCACACACATCTTAGGCACGACAGGTCTGGGCCAGGATGTGTTTGCCCAGATCGTTTATGGAGCGCGCATCACTTTGCTGGTTGGCTTCACTGCGGCAATTGGCTCTACGATATTGCAGGTTTTTTTCGGCCTGACCTCTGCCTACTTTGGCGGCCTCATTGATGAGGCGCTCTCCCTGATCATTAATGTTTTCCTGGTCTTGCCGGGCCTGCCTCTTACTATTGTGCTCGCTTCTTTAGCCAGCGCCAACGCTGCTGCAAATAAAAATGAGTTTGTGATCGCGCTGGTCTTGCTCTTTACATCCTGGAGCTACGGAGCGCGCGTCTTACGTGCGCAGACGCTCTCATTAAAAGAGCGCGAGTTCGTGGCTGCCGCGCGTGCATCTGGCGAGACCTCCTTACGCATCGTCTTTGCTGAGATACTGCCCAATGAATCAGCACTGGTCGCTTCTACCTTTGTAGGCACCTTTGTCTACGCGGTGGGCGCGGAGGTTGCTCTGGAGTTTCTTGGGCTTGGCGACACATCGAAGGCGAGTTGGGGAGAAATATTGTACTGGGCACAGAATAACTCGGCGCTCATCACAGGCAAATGGTGGCAATTCGTTCCAGCAGGATTATGTGTAGCGGTGCTCTGCGCAGGTTTAACATTTATCAATTTCGGCATTGATGAAATTGCCAATCCTCGTCTGCGTCGAGAAAAGACAGCGGCCCCTACGGGCGATGAACAGAAAGGCAGGATATAGTGTATGACCATGCACAATGAACAGGAGCGGCAAACGACCGTCCATCCCTCGCTACTGACGCAACTGCCACCGGAATTTTTCTGGGGCGCTTCAACATCGGCTTACCAGATCGAAGGCGCTACACGAGAAGATGGCCGTGGACGCTCTATCTGGGATGATTTCGCGCTCATTCCGGGCAAAACTCATCTTGGGGAGACTGGCGATATCGCAGATGACCACTATCACCGCGTAGCTGAGGATCTGGAGCTTATGGCCAGCTTAGGCTTGAAGGCCTATTGTTTCTCTATTGCCTGGCCGCGTGTCCTACCTGCTGGCATCGGCACAGTTAACGCGCGAGGACTGGATTTTTACGATCGTCTCGTTGATGGGCTTCTGACGAAAGGTATTACTCCTGTCGCCAAGCTCTATCACTGGGATCTTCCTTCGGCATTACAGGAGCGCGGTGGCTGGCTCAATCGTGATACGACGCGGGCCTTCGCTGATTATGCAGACCAGGTCACCCTGAGACTGGGTGATCGCGTTAGCTGCTGGATTACGCATAATGAACCTTTTTGTACATCTTATCTTGGTCATGTGCTTGGCATCCACGCGCCAGGACTCACCAATCCACAAACGGGTATCAATGTATCGCATAACGTCCTGCTTTCCCACGGCCTGGCTGTGCCACGTATCCGTGCCAATACACCTCCAGACGCGAAAGTTGGTATTGCGCTCGACTACTATCCCGTCTACGGCGTCGATAACAGTCCAGAAACCGTAAGCGCGATGGAGCAGGCAGACGCATTCCGCAATCGCTGGTTCTTTGACCCGGTTTTCAAGGGACAGTATCCCGACCAGCTCTTCTCCTGCCTGGGCGTTACGCCACCGCCTATGTGTGAAGGCGATCTTGACATCATCTCCACGCCTATCGATTTCCTGGGTCTCAATTACTACTCACGCTGGACCGTGCGCAGACTCAATGATGAGCAAAACGTCAAAAAAGAGCATGCCAACCAGATCTATGAGCAGATAACCGATCTCGCAGGAGCCCCCGTCACTGAGATGAACTGGGAGGTCTTCCCACAGGGTCTGTTTGATGCATTAGAACGTATCCAGCGTGATTACGCTCCTCCTGCTATCTTCATCACTGAAAATGGCGCGGCTTTCCCCGACATATGGGACAGTTCTTCGTCTATCCACGATGCTCAGCGCACCGCTTACCTATGTGACCACATTCAGAGCGTTGGACGTGCCGTTGCCGAAGGGATTCCAGTACAAGGCTACTTTGTCTGGTCTCTCCTGGACAATTACGAGTGGTCTGAAGGCTACAGCAAACGTTTTGGGCTCGTCTTCATCGACTTCGCCACCCGGCACCGCATCGTCAAAGATAGTGGCTACTGGTATGCCTCCTTTATAGCATCCCAGAAATAACCGATAGTTAGGGAACCCCCGCAAGAATGCGGAATCAATTGCGAAGGAAACGAGCGGAGCCAGGAAGCTCAGGCATATGTGTCGTTTCCTCCGCAATCGTTGCTTCACGCATGGTCTCTCTTCGTTGCATACGCAGACAATGATGCTCGTTGATCTGCTTCGGCAAGAATCCGTGCGATATTCTCGGGCGCGAAAAACACTGAAGGTGGAATAGTTCCCTCGATCGTCGCGAAGTAACGATTCACTTCCGCCTGATTGGTACGCAGAGCATTGAAGAGCTGCTGCATCTGAACGGCTTGCGGAAGAAATTGGGAAGGTCCGCTGTCCCTACCAGGCGCTCTTCTTGTTTGCCACCCTGAACGCGCCGGGCCAGGGAGGGTGCCAGATGCAGCGCCTTCATATACTGCTCGGCCACATTGGTACGGACGCTGTGGAATTGCTGATGCGACCACACAACAATGACACAGGCGAGGTTATCGTTGGTGGGAAAGGCGATGAGCGAGCAGCGATCCCGTGGGTACAACTCCACTCCTTCTACAGGCACTCCGCTCCAATAGGTATAGTACCCACAGGTCAGGGAAGGTCTGGTGTTGTATTCAAGGGCATGCACCTGATGGGCGACTAGCGAGCGCATGCCATCGGCTCCAATCACAATGGTTGCCTGTTCGGTAACGGGCGAACTTCCCGCATGTTGACCGCGTATGCCTGTAACACGATCCCCTTCAGTGAGGATCTCCCGCACGGAGAACCCTTCTCGCAGCTCAACACCTGCATCAACGGCTGCGTCAACAAGGATTTTATCCAGTATCCTGCGTCGCGGAACGTAGGCTGCGGTCACGTCTTCGACCGGAAGCGTCTCACCGGCGAGGGCAAATGAGCCAAAATCGAAACGAGCGTTCGTCACAGGAGGGCAATTTGAAGCGATGACTTGCTCCAGGAGCCCCCAGCGTTTCAGTCGAGCAACGCCGCGTGGGTGAATAAAATGCGTTGATATGATATCGCTTGGAAAGGTTGCTTTATCTGTTAGTAATACCCGATAGCCTTTGCGGGCAAGCAGCATAGCTGTCGGCGAACCGGCGCAATTTCCCTCAAAGTAGGTCTTGTTTGCCATAAGCCCCAGAGTCTCAGCGATGCCGTAGCGATCCCCCACCTCTCTGTAGAGAGCAAGGCTCTGTTCATGGAGGCTCTGCGCGGCTTCATAGTTTCCCTGGAGGCGCTGCACATGACCCAGTGCGTTGAGTGCCAGAGCGACAAAGCGCGGGTCGCCCAGTTCTTGAAATTGCACCTGGTATTTTGCGAAGAGCGCAGCCGCCCGTGCAAAGTCGCTCTGGTAAATGACGATGCGCCCGATTCCTTCGACCGCCTTTGCACGGATTGCTGTCATGGGACCACGATGACCTGTCAGTGCACGCTCAAGCCACTGTCGCCCTTCACTCAGGTGTCCTCGTAGGAACCAGAACCTCCACAGTGCCGCACAGAGGCGCAACGTCTTCTCTCCATCTTCCCACCCGGTTAACCAGTGCAGGGCTGCTCGTAAGTTGTCATGCTCTTGCTCCAACCGCTCCAGCCACATAGCCTGCCGCGTCTTCTGCAATTCAGGCTCCGCTTCCTGGGCCAGGTTCAGGTAGTACTCTGCATGAGAACGCCGGGTCCTATCGACCTCTCCATTCATCTCAAGGCATTCCAGTGCATATTCACGAATCGTTGCCAGCATCGACAAACGCGACTCGTCACCGCTCTGAGGCCTATACTGAAGCAGGTGCTTATCAAGCAGGGCCATGACGCAGCTCAAGACGTTGATGGCCCTCCCATCAACAGCCTGGCACACCGCCTCTATTGCCTCCAATGTGCACCCTCCTGCAAAGACCGCGAGCCGCCTGAACACACGCTGTTCTTGTGGGTTCAACAGGTCATAGCTCCACTTGATGGTGTTTCGCAGCGTCAGTTGCCGTTCCGAAACATCGCGTATTCCTCCCGTAAGTACAGGCAACCGACGCTCGAGTCGTGCCGCCAGTTCGATCGCCAATGGAAGGCCATCAAGATGGATACACAGTCCTGCTATTGAGCGCACATGTTCGTCAGTCACCTGAAAATCAGGTCTCATCGCCCGGGCTTTTTGAATGAAGAGCTGGACCGCTGGATACCGGGCGAGGACTGCAGCATCGGAGGTAGGGGCGCGATTTATAAGCCCGCAAGGATCAGGTAACGACAACGGGAGCACTGAAAAGACGTGCTCCCCCTGAACACGGAGGCTTTCACGGCTGGTGAGCAGCAATTTCAAGTTCGGGCAGCCGGCCAATAATTCGGCAAGGAGTGGAGCCGCGGTAATCACTTGTTCGACATTATCGAGAAGCAACAGGAAGCGTTTCTTTTGGAGATGTGCTTTGATACGTTGGAGCAATGGCCGACCACCACTCTCGCTGAGACCAAGCGCCTGAGCAATAGTTGAAATGACGAGTTCGGGATCACGAATGGGGGCAAGAGGCACAAGGCAGAGACCATCGACAAACGTGTCGCCCAGCCGGTTTGCAGCCTGCAGGGCCAGGCATGTCTTGCCAACACCACCAGTCCCAACAAGGGTAAGCAAATGCACCTCCGAAGAGCGGAGAAGGCGGCAGAGCTCCCCCAGTTCTTGCTCCCGCCCAAGAAAAGGAGAAAACTGGACGAAGGGCTGAAAAGAAGAGACTTCAGGAACATTCCGCTTAGCCTGTTGAGGTAGAGATGAAGAAAGAAATGATGCTCTGAGCATAGGCCGCTGGCTCCATTCGCTCCTTTCACTGACTCTTTATATACAAGCACTTCTCCAGGGCTCCTCGTAGAGGGCGCGGGTGGTGGCCAGCGCCACCCCATTGGCGTCAAGTGACGGAGGCAGAAACAGGCGATGAGATGGCTCGCAGGGCGACCGCAAGGGTCAAGCGCCCCTACAAAGACCCGTTGGGCCTCAGCCAACCCGCCGTTCTCTTTGTAGGGGCTGACCCTTGCGGTCGCCCTGTGAGCGGCTCGACGGAACAAACTCAACCATTCTTACCTTGACGCTTATGGGTGGCGGCCAGCGCCACCCCTACGGAGAGATTAGCACAAAGAGAACGTCCTTTCATGCGTAAGATTACGCATTTTCCAAAGGAGTTGTGTAGTTCTCCCCCCTCTGAGCATACAAACAGAGATGACACTGCAAGGCCACCTTTATGGCTTTGCCTCGTTTCGTATAAGAAAGACGCAGAGTAGGTATATTTTTTGGGAGCCTATTTTGAAGAACCTGGACCCCTGATTCTCCCCCAAACAAGAATCGCCCTGGCCTTATTTTTTGCAATAGAGCCTGTTATTCACAATTATTTGTTGCGAGCAGTATTATGAAGTAAGGAGAGTCATTTTTGCATAGCAATGATTTTGTTATTCTATATGCTTGGAGGAATTTATGCATCGCACATTCTGTCTTTTTCTGTTTGGAGCGTTGTTGCTAAATATATTCGCGTATTTTGTTGCTTTTTCTCAATGCGCTTTTGCAGCTTCGGACATAGTAAATATGCGTGTCACTTCTACAGCACTCGAAAGTAAGGCTTACGGGCAGGATTATAGAGATGGCAATCTTCAAGGGAATTTTTGGAGAAAAGGATATTTTCTCGCAATTGCCCCTCAAGGATACTCCTTAAGCCTTCGACTATCAACAAACCGGCGGAATTTACTATCTGTGTGGAGAGATCGGCCTGAGGATCGTAAAGGTAGAGTTAAAAATGATAGAGTGATAGGCTATGAATTGGGAGTGTGACGAACAGACCGACCAGTGCGACCACGATGAAAAGAGGAGAATATCGAAATGCTCAAAAACGTATGAAAGGACTATCGTCCATTATGACCGTAACCCGATTTAGATCAGATAGATATCATAAGGACGTAAGCGAGGACGCCCAACAACCCTCTCATGAAATACAGAGCCTTACCAGCACACAAACGACGAAGCTCCATAATCGTGTCGCACTCGCCATAAGCACTATACTGGTCCTCGTGTGCGTTGTGGCGTATCCATACGCCGCCGTGGGAGGTCTCATCGAGCCAGCCTTTGCTGCGACCTTTACCGTTCTCACGGCCTTTGCAGCACTGATGACTGCCTATTTGCTCTTTGGACAATTCCGTGGCGCGCATCTTCCATCGCTGGCCGTACTGGGTAGTATCTACCTGTATGTTGGTTTGATCAATGTGCCCTACTTGCTGACACTTCCCAGAGTCTTTGGGAACGCTGGCCTGTTCAATGCTGGATCATATGCTCCGAACTGGCTCTGGATATTCTGGCAGATTGGCTATCCAGTCGGCATCCTCCTGTATGTGCTGGTTGACAGGCGCTCTCACAGGATACAACTCTCTCACCGGGCTGCAAATAGATTGCTTCTCCTCCTGCTGATAACTGTTCCGCTGCTGGTTGTCCTCTGCTCCATTATTGCCATTGATCCCTATCATATCTTACCCGATATCCTGATGAGACCTCCTCCTCCCATATTTACTCCTGGAATAGATATACTCATTATGAGCTGCAACGGCTTGATGTGCATGGGTGCGTTGCTCTTCCTGCGCAATAGCCATGTTCTTCATCTCTGGCTGCGGGTCAGTACACTGGCATCATTCATCAACGTGTCCCTCACCCTCTTTACTGAAGGTCGTTATAGCATTGGATGGTATGCGGCCCGCATTAATGGATTACTGGCCGCGGTCTTCGTCTTATGCGCACTACTATATGAAGTCAATCGACTCTACACACGGTTGGCCCTGCACAATGAGGAGCTGGCCAGACAGAACCGTATCCAGAGCGATTTTCTTTCGGTGGTCGGACACGAATTTAGAACCGCACTTACTGCGATTCTAGGTTTTAGCGAGATGATGCGTGAAAGTGACCTGGATACTCAGGACGTACAGGAATACGCCAACGATATCTACAGCGATGCTACCAGGCTCACACGCCTGATCACGAATCTTCTGGACCTGGAGCGTATGAAGTCCGGACGTGTGGAGATGACCTGGGAGCAGGTGGAAATAAATGCGCTCATCCAGGAAATTGTCAGCCGCATCGACTCCACATCGCACGTCGATCGGCTTCACGTCAACCTGGATCCATACATGCCACCCATATGCGCAGACCGAGATAAGCTCACTCAGGTCTTTACCAACCTGTTGAACAATGCACTCAAATATTCTCCTGAGGGCGGCATGATTCTCATAGAGAGTAAACGAGAAGGAAATACGATACACTTTTTTATCCAGGACCATGGCATTGGTATTCCGCCAGAAAAACTGGAACGGATCTTCGAGCGCTATGCCCGTGTCGAGTCGAGCGCAACTCGTTACATTGGAGGAACTGGCCTGGGACTGGCCATTGTGCGGCAAATCGTCGAAATGCACCACGGAACCGTCTGGGCGGAGAGTATAATAGGGAAAGGCTCCACATTCCATGTCGTATTGCCCTTAGAGGCAATGCAAACAGGATACAAGCAATCGTAGGAGCCATTTCTATTGAACATATGATTGTTCTTGGGTAGTGGTCAAGAAAGGAGTGCCCCGATCTCGTCTTGGAGCGGACACTTGCCTTCTTCACCTCGTAAGCCTCACACGTCTCTCAAGAGCGGAAACTGAATCATTTCCTTTACGGGCCCAGCCTCATGCTTGACTCTCACAGAAATAAATGGTATGATCATTAAACAATCGTACCATTTATCTACTAGAGCAAACAGTGCCTGGGGGAGAAAAGATTGCTGGGGGAGAATAAAGAACGTATGTACACTCCAATTCAGTCGGCCAAGGTTTTTGAGCGGGTAGCCGAGCAAGTCGAAAAACGCATTTTAGACGGCGAACTGCGCAATGGTGACCGCTTACCTACCGAACGCGATATGGCTGAACAGTTTCAGGTTAGTCGCACCGCAGTACGTGAAGCAATGAAAATTCTGGCTCAAAAAGGACTTGTTGACATGCGTCCCGGCAGAGGCACAATCGTTATTGATGGCGCACGCAAGGCCATGCAGAACTCGATTGACCTGCTCATGAAAATGAAGTTAGGAGAGGTAGGCGGCTCAGATAATCTTGTCGAAGTCCGCACGATTCTTGAGATCGAGATTGCGGCCCTGGCAGCCGCACGCGCGACAGAGAAAGAGATTGCTGCAATGCGTGAGGCGATAAGGGTGATGGATGAGAGCCTGAACGACGCAGATGCATATATTGTTGCAGATAACAGTTTTCACGAGGCATTGGCCCAGGCAACTCAAAATGCGCTTATTCTTATCCTTATAAAATCTATCGTTAATCTGCTGAGCGAACAACGCAAACAGATCTTTGCGGTTGAAGGTGGCCCACAGCGCGGACAGATCCATCACAGACGTATTCTTGAAAGCATTATCAGGCGCGATCCGGAAGCCGCACGCGCAGCCATGGGTTCTCACCTGCAGCAGGTGCGCGAGGACGTAAGAGCCGCTACATCATAGAGCACGATGTCGTAGGGGCACGATGGTGTAGGGGCGCGATGGTGTAGGGGCACGATGGTGTAGGGGCGCGATTTATAAGCCCGCGATGTCGTAGGGGCGCAATGTTGTACAGGCTTATAAATCGTGCCCCTACAATTTTCAATTCATTCCACCGGAGGTGATTATGGTTAATCTTGGATTTGTTGGACTGGGAGCTATGGGGGGTCGCGTAACGAAGCGCCTGCTCGCTGCTGGTCACACTGTTACCGGGTATAATCGTACAAAATCGAAGGCGCAATGGCTTTTAGACGCGGGCATGCGCTGGGGCGAATCTCCACGAGCAGTGGCAGAGGCAGCAGACGTGGTGTTCACAATGGTCACCAATACAGCAGCTCTGCACGAGGTATTTAATGGCCCGGATGGTATACTGGCAGGTCTGGACAAAAATAAAATATACGTTGACATGAGCACCGTCAGCCCTGCGGCCTCGCGTCACCTTGCCTCCCAGGTAGCTGCAAAGGGTGCACAAATGCTTGACTCACCCGTCTCAGGCAGCGTTATCACGCTCGAACAGGGCAACCTCTCTCTGATGGTAGGCGGAGACGAGTCTGCTTTTGAGCGGGTCAAATCTGTTTTGCTGGATATCGGGCCAAAAGTGAATTACGTTGGCAAAAATGGCCAGGCAGTTTTGATGAAAATTGCCATCAACCTCAACCTGCAGGTACAATTCATGGGCTTTTGCGAAGGGCTTTTCCTGGCTATTAAGGGCGGAGTCCCGATTGAGACCGCACTCGAAGTCATGCTCAACAGCGTCATCGCCTCGCCTTCCCTGAAGTATCGTACCCCGTTCATTCTCAATATGCCAGAAGAAGCCTGGTTCAATGTGAACATGATGCAGAAAGATATGCTGCTGGCAGAGGAGTTAGGGAGGGAACTCGATGTTGCCCTGCCAACTGTCGCCATCAGTAATCAGCTTCTTACAGCAGCCCGTGCGATGGGATTGGAAAAGCACGATTTCGCTATTGTGTATAAGGTTCTGGCACATATATCCGGCGTAGACCTGTAACACTCTGGAGATACATATGTTACAACCTGAAACATCCAGACCTGCCGATATGGAGATACCCAGCGGGGATACAGGGCAGGCTCGCTGGTTGCTTATGTACGAGCAGATGCTGAAAATCCGCCTTTTTGAAGAGCACGTCAATCAATTGTACCTCACGGCTAGAATGCCTGGCCTCGCTCACCTGTACATTGGGGAAGAAGCTGTCGCGGTCGGTGTGTGCCAGACCTTACGGCGTGACGACTACATCACCAGCACACACCGCGGTCACGGCCACTGCCTGGCAAAAGGGGCTTCGGTTGATCGTATGTTTGCTGAGCTATTAGGTAAAGATGCTGGCTACTGCCATGGCAAAGGTGGTTCTATGCATATTGCCGACCAGGATACAGGCAACCTCGGTGCAAATGCTATCGTGGGGGGGAGCGCAGGTATTGCTACAGGATCTGCTATGTCAAGCAAGATGCTGGGTAACAAGCGGGTGACTGTCTGTTTCTTTGGCGATGGCGCGCTTGGTCAGGGGGTATTATACGAAGTGATGAATATGGCATCGCTGTGGAAACTTCCTGTCATCTACGTGTGCGAGAACAACCTGTATAACGAATACACCCACTATTCTGAGACTACTGCTGGTGAGATAAGCGCCCGGGCCAGAGCTTTTGGCATTCCAACCGAACAGATAGATGGTCAGGATATTCGCGCGGTCTATGCAACTGCGTTACGGCTGGTCGAGCGCGCTCGTCGTGGCGAGGGACCTGGCTTCATGCTTTGCGATACATACCGTTATATGGGACATCATGTCGGTGATATCCAGCGATCCTACTACCGCTCCAAAGAAGAGGAAGAGCACTGGAAGACACAGCGCGATCCGCTGAAACTGCTTGCAGACTGGCTGACCGCACAGGGAATGGCCGATAGCAAGACGTTTCAGCAGATCGAGCAGCGCGTGCGAACCGAAGTCGAAGCGGGAGAACAATTTGCGCTCGACGCTCCGTATCCAGATCCAGGCGAGGTAGATAAAGATGTCTATGCTTAATATCACTGCGAGGAATACTAAACAGGATGCGCGAGTGATAACACTTGGGCAGGCCATTCGTGAAGCCTTAGCCGAAGAAATGCGGCGCGACCCGCGTGTATTCATCATGGGTGAGGATGTAGCTGAGGCTGGCACACCATTCAAAGTGCTCTCAGGCCTGGTCGAGGAGTTTGGAACCTCACGAGTAATCGATACACCCATTTCCGAAGCGGGCATTACTGGCCTGGGCGTGGGAGGGGCAATGACCGGCATGCGTCCCATTGTTGATATTATGTTTGGCGATTTTATCGCGCTGGCAATGGATCAGATCGTGAACCAGGCAGCCAAAGTCCATTATATGTCCGGTGGTAAGCTCAAAGTGCCGCTGGTTGTACGCACCACGCTTGGAGCCACGCGCCGCACAGCCGCACAGCACAGCCAGAGCCTGCATGCCTGGGTCAGCCATATTCCCGGCTTGAAAGTCGTACTGCCCTCGACTCCCTATGATGCAAAAGGGCTGCTGAAAACTGCTATCCGCGATGAGAACCCGGTCATCTTTTTTGAAGACAAAATGATGTACCAGCTCAAAGGACCTGTGCCAGATGAGGATTATACTATCCCCTTTGGAGTTGCAGATATTAAACGCTCCGGAACCGACATCACACTTGTCGCAACGAGCAGCATGGTACAGATCGCTCTGGAAGCGGCAGAGAAGTTAGAAGCAATCGATATCAGCGCCGAGGTCGTTGATCCTCGCACCACTTATCCACTCGATAAGCACACGCTGATAGAATCAGCTAAGAAAACCAGTCGCGCTATCGTAGTTGATGAAGGCTACGAACGCTATGGTGTCACAGCAGAAATCGCAGCGGTGATCGCCGATGGAGCTTTCTACTATCTGGATGCTCCGGTCAAGCGTATGGGAGCGCTGGATGTACCGGTACCATTCTCGCCGGTCCTGGAAGACCTGACCGTTCCTACTGCTACTTCTGTCCTGGAAGTTGCAAAAACACTCTGTGGGCAAGTCTAAACTTTGTGACCCGTAGAGGCAGGGCTTGCCCCTGCCGTACCAGCCGCCGATCAGCCTGCCGACCAACCCGGCGGGACACTCGGCAGGGGCAAGCCCTGCCTCTACGGGAAAAGGAGAGAAGTTATGGCAATCAAAACATATGGCTTGATGGGCGTAGACTGGGAAGAACGCGTAAACTTTGAACGGCTCCGTACAGAGCGCCTTACGCGTATCAAAAAACTTCTCAAAGAGTCGGAGATGGGGGCGTTACTCTGTTTTGACATGAACAATATACGCTACATCACTGCAACACATATCGGTACGTGGGCAATGGATAAACTGGCACGCTTCTCATTGCTAGCACAGGACGACGAGCCAATCATGTGGGACTTTGGCTCAGCAGCACGACATCATCGGCTTTATTCACCCTGGCTGAGCGAGCGTTCGCGTGCCGGTATCTCTACACAACGAGGCGCGATGTCGCCCGAATCTGGTCGAGCAGAAGATGTTGCAAGAAAGATTCGCATCGAACTGGAGGAGCGTGGGTTGCTCAACTCACCGGTAGGGGTGGATGTTGTTGAATTGCCTGTGCTTTTTGCATTGCAGGCTGAGGGTATCAAGGTAGTTGACGGACAGCAATTGATGCAGCAGGCTCGCCTGATTAAGACTCAGGATGAGATCACTCTACTTGCCACTGCCTGTATGATGGTAGATGCCGCTTATGATGAACTGTACCGTGCATTGCGACCTGGAATACGCGAAAATGAGTGTGTTGGCCTGGTCAACAAGGTGCTCTATGACCTGGGTTCAGAGCACGTTGAAGGCGTCAATGCTATTTCGGGCGAACGTTGCAGTCCCCATCCACATGTTTACACCGATCGCGTCTTGCGACCCGGCGACCCGGCTTATTTCGACATACTGCATAGCTATAATGGCTATCGCACCTGCTACTACCGTACCTTTGTAGTGGGCAGTGCTTCACAGGCACAGGTAGATGCCTACAAACACTGCAGGGATATTCTGGATATAGCTATCGACACGATCCGCCCAGGAGTAACCACCGCCGATGTTGTTAAGCTCTGGCCAAAGGCACAGGAGTTCGGTTTCCCCGATGAAGAGGCCGCCTTTGCGCTCCAATATGGTCATGGGGTAGGGCTTTCCATCTGGGAAAAACCCATTTTCAGTCGCCTGGTCTCGCTTGACCATCCAGAAGTAATCAAAGAGGGTATGGTTTTTGCCCTTGAGACTTTCTGGCCCGCTTCCGATGGCTGGTCGGCTGCACGCATCGAGGAACAGTTGATCGTTACAAAGAACGGCTGTGAGGTCATTACCCGTTTCCCCGCGGAAAAATTACTTGTAGCAGGCGTGCGCTATTACACAGTTGACGGTCCATTGCCTACGACGCGCGAGACACAATCTAATTTGAATGCGAAGATGGTGTAAATCGTCTTTCCACCCGAACGCGCCCAATGGTACCGTAGGGATAGCCTATCCATAAATTTTGACAGGAGGCCAACGATGGCTACAGATGTCATCTTACCAGCGCTGGGGATGTCACAGGACACGGGTAAGATTGTGCAGTGGCTCAAGGCGGAGGGCGAGCAAGTTGTGAAGGGGGAACCACTGGCAGAGGTCGAGACCGATAAGGCGACTGTGGAGATTGACGCGCCCGTAGATGGCGTGCTTGCTCACGTATTGGCCTCTGTCGGGGAGGACGTCCCGGTGGGACAGGTAATCGCGCTTATCCAGGCTGCTGAAGAAGTATCACTGGAAGAGGGAGAGCATAGAGATGAGCAGCGAGGCACCCAGAGCTCCCCGGCACACGCAAGGCATGACTCGGCACACGCAAGGCATGCCTCTACGGGCTCTGCCACTCCACTGGCCTCACGTATAGCTGCTGAACACGACCTGGACTTGAGGCAGATTTTACCTGCGGGTAGACGTATTCAAAAAGCCGATGTACTGAAGTATCTCCAGGGCAAGGAAGCAGCTACATCTACAACTGCCGCCCCTCGCCTGGTGATGGCTTCACCTAAGGCGCGTCGTCTTGCAACTGAGGAGGGGAAGGACCTTGTAACCATTAAAGGGAGTGGTCCGGGCGGTGCAGTGCTGGCGGCAGATGTACTGGCAGCAGTTGTTCAAACGCCTCCCAGTCCTGGAGAAACATCCGAATTTATTCCGTCGCAGTCTGCAGATCTGGCCAATGGGGCCAGAGATCTGAATGTAGGTAGTATCTGGCGCATTATGGCAGAGCATACAACGCAGAGTTGGACAGATGTACCACACTTTTACCTTGTGCGTGAAGTCAATGTGAGTCGGCTTATCACCTGGCGTGAACAAATCATGAAGCGTTCTACCGCAAAAGTAACCTATACTGATCTATTAGTGAAAATTGTAGCGGCGGCTTTACATATGCATCCTCGCCTCAATACCTCATGGAGTGCTGGCAAAATAACACTGAAGCCTGAAATACACATAGGGTTAGCAGTAGCCATTGAGGATGGATTAGTTGTTCCCGTTATCCACCACGCGGATTCTCTTAGCCTGATCGAGATCGCTCAACAACGTGTAGAGCTGGTGGCGAAAGCTCAAACCAGAAAACTCAGGCCACAGGATCTGAGCGAGGGCACTTTCACGATAAGTAACCTTGGCATGTACAATGTTGATGCTTTCAACGCCATTATTAATCAACCTCAGGCCGCTATTCTAGCGGTTGGTCGCATAACCGAGCGTGTTGTACCTGTACATGGTCAACCAGCAGTTCAGCCCATGATGGTTCTTACTCTCTCTTGTGACCATCGCGCCGTAGACGGCGCACGAGGAGCGCAATTTCTGGACAGTGTTGCAACCCTTATAGAAGAGCCACTGGGACTTTTGTAGCGGCATGCCTTGCGTGTGCCGCGTCGCCCGCGTGAGCCCGTAGCGGCATGCCTTGCGTGTGCCGTGGGTCCGGGAGGACTGCCCTGATGTTCAACGGTGTTGCTTCACCGACGCGGCACACGCAAGGCATGCCGCTACGGGCTCACGCGGCGCACCCAAGGCGGCACACGCAAGGCATGCCGCTACGGGCTCACGCGGGCGACCTTTAAAAATTGTAAGAAGTCTGGAGTAACCATGACGGTTATTCCATAGTAAATGGAGAATAACCATGAGAGGACGATCTGCCTTATGGGAAAATCAAATCATGAAGAGTGTTGGTGTGTTGCTTGTAGCGCTTTTCATACTCAGCGCCTGTGGTGGAAGTACTACTACCCCTACTTCAGGCGGCACGAGTCAGCCTAAAACACCTATCAAGATCGGTATTTCCGTCTCTCTTTCGGGTGATTTCTCTGCTGATGGCAAAGCCTTCCAGCAGGGATACCAGATCTGGGCGGACAGTGTCAACAAAAGCGGTGGTCTGCTTGGCCGACAAGTCCAGTTGAACTTCCTATCTGACGCTAGCAGCACAACGCAGGTAGTAACCAACTATCAGAAGTTCATCACTGTAGATCATGTAGACTTAGTTCTTGGGCCGTATTCGACGCTGCTCACAAAACCATCCTCAGTTGTTGCTAATCGCTATGGTTATCCAATGATTGAAGGCGCTGGTGGCGGACCCTCTATCTTTACTCAGGGTTTGCACAACTTGTTTGACGTTTCGCCGCCAATTGCTAACCAGTTGGACGCTTTCGCGCAATACATCCTGTCGCTACCTGTGGGGCAACGTCCTACAACAGCGGCCTATGCAACAGAAGACGATCCCTTTGCTCAGCCAATGGTAGATAACGCACGAAAAAAGGTGGAGCAAGGTGGCGTCAAAACCGCTTCCTATCAGGTTTTCCCATCGGAAACGACCGACTTTACACCAATTGCACAAAAGATAATCGCGTCTAAGGCGCAGGTTGTTGTTGTCGGTAGTTTTCTGCCTGATGTCGTCGCGTATGTGCAAGCATTCAAGCAGCAGCACTACAACCCGCAGGCCTTCGTTGCCTCAGCAGGACCAGACGAGGGCGCGCAATTTAGTAGTGCCGTAGGTGGTGCTACGTCCGCTGAAGGGATTATGAACCCGAGTAGCTGGTATCCAGGCCTGACAACCTATCAGAACGCGCAATTTGTTCAGGACTATCTGGCTAAATACGGCGGCAAAGCCGCTGATATAAGCGTTGATTCTGCCGAAGCGTATGCTGTCGGGCAGGTGCTCGTGCAAGCCGCGAACAAAATTCAGAGTATTGATCATGCCAGACTCATCACTGAACTTCATTCCGGTGATACGTTCAAAAGCGTCCAGGGGGATGTGAAGTTCGATGATCTAGGCGAGAACATTGCTACCCCTGCGTTCATTTTCCAATGGCAGAAAGGTGCATTCATACCTGTATATCCAGCAGATCAGGCGGCGGCCAGCCCCGAGTTTCCCAAGCCAAACTGGCCCTAGCCATATTCACCCAAAGGAATCGGTATTGGAGCGGACGGGCTTATAAATCGCGCCCCTACACCATCCGATCCCTTTGTCCAATGATGGTGTAGGGGAACGATTGATGGTGTAGGGGCGCGATTTATAAGCCCGCCGATGCCATCCATCAAATTTTATATTATGACATGAATATCATTCCAATTGATGATGTAGGGGTGCGATTGATGATGTAGGGGCGCGATTTATAAGCCCGCCTCTCATCCATTGTTGACTTGACGCCTATGGGGTCAAGCGGAAGAGGACTTATCGTGGGACTTATTATTGAAGCAATTGTCACTGGAATACTCACTGGTGGTGTCTATGCCTTGATGACATCCGGGCTGACGCTCGTGTTTGGGGTGATGGATATCATCAACATTGGACAGGGGGCTTTAGTGATCCTGGGAGCTTACCTTAGCTATGTTCTGGCACAAAACCTGCATATCGATCTGTTTCTGGGATTGCTCATCACTATGCCTGTTATGTTTGTCCTGGGCTTGCTGATAGAGTGGCTATTTATTCGCCCGATTAAGCGCGACCGTACAATGCTCTCCATCCTCGTGACGTATGGGGTAGCACTGATCATTGAAGGTGTGCTCAATCTCCTGTTCTCGGCTGATTATGTGCAACTGAGAGCATGGTACGTTACCGCCTCATTTCAAGTCGGTGGGTTCTATCTCTCCTATATCTATGTGTTTGGCTTTCTGCTGGCAGTGGTGCTGTTAAGTGGGCTGTACTTGCTACTCTATCGCACCAAATTTGGCTATAGCCTGCGTGCATCAATGGAGAATCGCCAGGCTGCTGAACTTATTGGTATCAATGTAGAACGTGTCTCGGCGATCACATTTGGCATCGGTGTTGCTCTCGCTGCGGCGGGGGGGATGGCATTCGGTGCTACCAACGCCTTCAATGCTGGTAGCTCCTATGATCTGATCTCGCGCCTGCTGGCGATTATCATTTTCGGTGGGATGGGCAGTTTACAGGGGGCATTGATTGCTTCTGTTAGCATGCTGGTGATCGAAGATGTCACAGCCGTAGTCTGGTCGCCTGTCTGGGCCACTACTGTATTTTTCACCCTGTTGGTAGTGATTCTGCTGGCACGTCCCCAGGGATTGTTAGGCCAGGTGGAAGGAAGGAAGCAATGAGGATGTATAAAACGACCGGGTTGCTCGTCCTCCTGGCTTTTGCTATTGCCTTTCCGCTACTATTTCTCAATCCGGCGGTGACCGGTATCGCGATCTTTACTCTGCTGTTCGCCGCCGCTGCCACTGGCTGGAATATCCTTTCAGGCTACACCGGTTATATCGCTCTGGGACATGCTGCTTACTTTGGTCTGGGTGCCTATGCTCTTGCGATCATGTGCCAGGACTGGCATATTCCCGGTGGCTACATACCCTTCTTACTGATTCCTGTCGCCGGGCTGGTGGCGGCGCTTTTCGCCGTTCCGCTTGGTTTGGTTGCTCTCCGTGTGCGTCGGCATACCTTTGTTGTCATCACGATTGCCATGTTTTTTATCTTGCAACTCTTGACGTTTAATCTAAAGGGACTCACGAACGGCTCTACCGGTCTAAGCCTCCCGATCCCTACCGATTGGAGTGGCGACTTCTTCAATATCCCATTCTACTATGTCACCCTGGTCCTACTTCTTACCGCCATTATGCTCTCGTGGTGGGTGCGTCACTCTAAATATGGTCTGGGACTGCTTGCTATCCGTGATGACGAGGATCGAGCGCTCGGACTTGGCGTGAAGACCATGCCATATAAGCTGATCGCGTTTGTGCTGTCCGCACTCATTGTGGGTATGGCGGGGGCCATCTGGGCATACTTCATCGAATCGATCTATCCGGCTATTGCCTTTGATCCCCTCTTTGATATTGCGCTTGCATTGATGGGTTTTCTTGGCGGCCTGGGAACGCTTGCCGGACCCATTCTGGGAGCATTGATCCTGGAGCCGACTCAGCAGTACTTTGCGTTACAGTATGGTCAGAGTGGTTACTATCTGGTGATTTATGGCGCTTTGTTCCTGATAGTGGTGTTGCTGCTACCGCAGGGCATCATTCCTACATTACAGGTCCGCTGGGCCAAATATCGAGCCATCCAGAGGCGGAGAGAAAACGGCACCATTGTCGCTGGGCCTTCTCCGCAGGGTGAAGCGGAAGCTATTGGTGTTGAAAAGAAGGAAAGGAGTAACCTATGAGCTTGTTGGAGGCTGGAAGGGTAAGAAGATGCTGCTGAAACTACATAATATCTATGCGGGCTATGATGGAAGCGATGTGCTTAGAGGTATCGACATAGAAGTAGAGCAAAGCACCACCACCTGCATCGTTGGACCCAATGGAGCCGGTAAGTCCACCGTGCTACGCGTACTCAGCGGGTTGTTAAAACCACGGCGGGGTGAAATCACCTTCGATGGCCGCTCACTGGTCGGGTTGCCTCCGCGCCAGATACTGGCACTGGGAATAGTGCAGGTGCCGCAAAGCCATAGCCTGTTTCCCAGCATGACAGTACAGCAGAACGTGCGCCTGGGAGCCTATACTCTGCGCGACAAATCGCTCGTCGAGCGTCGCCTGCACGAAATCGAAGAGATGTTTCCTGTGGTCAAAACGCGTGCACACGAGAAGGCGGGCAACCTGTCGGGAGGGCAGCAACGCCTGGTGGAGTTTGCACGTTGTCTGATGCTGGACCCGCGTGTGATCTTATTGGATGAACCATCTATGGGACTGGACCCCCGGACATTCAAACAGGTGGTGGAGACGATCAAGGTGATGCAAGGTACTGGCAGAACAATCCTGCTGGTCGAGCAAAACGCACGTACAGGGCTGAGCCTTGCCAATACCGGGGTGGTGCTGGAAAGCGGTCAGGTACGTCTGGTAGGATCGCACACCGATATCCTGAACAATCCTGAGATTGGTCGCCTGTACCTGGGCGGAACGATTTCTAATGCATCATAAACCACAACGACGAAAGGATCAGTAAATGGCAAGAGACGCACGCGTACAGAGCGCAATCGACAACTGGGCACCCAGGTTTATTGCCAATGGGGTAGATTTCAATGACTTTCAGCGTGTCACTAATAGCATAGAGCGCTGGGACGACTGGTGCCAGAAATGGTCTGAGTGCGGAGCCATACATGCACAGATGGGCGAGCAGGCCGAAGCGGATGAACATTACGAATCTGCGGCGTACCATTACCTCCATGCAGCGATGGCGTATCACTTCGGGAAGTATTTGTTTGTGAATAAGCCCCATGAACTGCGCGCTGCGCACGATCAAGTCGTGCGTCTCTACCGGAGGGCTTTACCTTATTTTGATTTTCCAGGTGAACATGTGACCATCCCCTATGAGGGAAGTGCGACCATGTATGGCATTCTGAGAAAGCCCTGGCATGCTCCAAAACCTCCAGTAGTGATCCTGGTGCCTGGACTGGATTCCGTGAAGGAAGAACTCCACGCGTACGGTGATGATTTTTTGAGGCGTGGGATGGCAGTGCTGGCTATCGATGGTCCTGGACAGGGAGAGATGGAGTTCAAACATCCTATGCGCCACGATTTTGAGGTGCCGATACGCTCTGCCATTGACTATCTTGAGAGCCGACCGGATGTAGATGCGAGCCGCGTGGGTATGCTGGGCGTCAGTCTCGGAGGATACTATGCTTCACGCGCGGCAGCATTTGAACCACGCATAAAAGCAGTCATTGCCAATGCAGGCGGATATGATGTCGTAAGCTACTTTGAACGCCTGCCTCAATTGACTCGTGACGCATTTATCTATCGCAGCGGATCTGCGAATGAGTTAGAAGCACGTGTAAAGTTACAGGCCTTTGATCTCCAGGGCGTGATGAAGAGAGTAACAGTTCCGCTGCTGGTTATCATGGGTCGCCTGGATAGACTCATTCCTCCCGCAGATGCCGAAAAGATGGTCGCAGAAGCTGGCGGAGAAGCCGAACTCTGGATGTTTGAGGACGGCAATCACGTTAATAACAACATCGTTTACAAGCATCGGCCACAGCAGGCCGATTGGATGCGGAAGAAACTGAGTCAGGGGAGAGCCGCGCTACCATCATGAGTTGTCCCGGTAACTCATGATGGTAGCGCGGGTAGACTATCCGAACACAAAGACCGTCCCAGCCATCATAGCATAGAGCAGGATCAAGAGAAGTCCTTCTAGCCAGACCAGCTCGCCATCGCGCGTAATTTCACTGAAGAGGAAGGTTGCCAGGCCCAGGACCGCGATCTCCACGATACTAAAGACAAGGTCCAGGCGCTGAGGCATCACCAGGCTGAGCATCACCAGGCTGAGCAAGACCAGGATGGGCGCAACCAGTAGCGCAATCTGAATTGATGAACCAGCCGAAGCCGCCAGCACCATCCCCATACGCTTATCCAGAGCCATAGAGATAGTATTGAAGTATTCCGGTAGACCACCAATCAATGGAACGAAGACCAGCCCAACAAAGGCAGGACTCCACTGCGCCAGAGGGGAGGCTTGTGCGCAGGGGCTGCTGGCGTCTTTACCAGCTCGGCACCCGCTGCCGTCGTCCCTATTATTCCTGGTTGTTTTGCCGACTCCTCGGTGATAAGTGCATCCAATGTGCCATCAATCTGGCGCAAGGCATTGGTTTTGCCAGGAACAGAACTCCGCGCCAGGTCGCGACGATAGGCCAACAGGCGCATGATAGCGGCAGCAGAACGGGCACCTAGAACAGGATCAAGGTTCTCTTCGTCTTCTTCGCCCTTATCTCCGACGTGAAAGACGCTAAAGAGAATAGATGCAATATAGCCGAACAGAAGCAAAACCGCTACAAAATCGGAGAGCCCGACACCACGTTCTACGATGCTCGTTTGATGGTTACGCGTCGCCAGAAGTTCGGCAATCGTTGGCAGGATCAGGCTTCCAGTACACAAAGCAAAGAGAGAGGCATACTGACTGGCCGGGCGTGCTTCAAATTTTAAGCGTCCGTGCTTGAAGCCGCCAACACAGACCGAAACGCCCAGCACCAGCAGCGCGTTGCCCAGGATTGTCCCGATAATCGACGCTTTCACCACGTCGATCAATCCCTGGCTTAGTGCAAGAATACTGATGATCAGCTCAGTAGCATTGCCAAAGGTAGCAAAAAGAAGTCCACCAATCTTCTCACCAGTATGCTCGGCGACGCCTTCAACGGATTCGCCGATCAACGCGGCTAGAGGAACGATTCCCAGAGCTGCAACAATAAAGATCAGTATCGGCGATACATGGAACAGGTCCAATAGAATTGCCAGGACGGCAAAGATTAGTAAGAAATAGAGCCAGCGCGACATATTTCTTTTCTCCACTGCATGATTTTATACCCCCTTCGGCACATACTTGATAATACGCAAGATAGGCCTACCCCCGACAGACGGTTGCGGCAGGTACAGCGTCTGAGTCGCCTCGTCGATGGCAATGGTGTGATGACTTCCACCTCCCAGGAAGTAGTTGCCCAATGGCTTCAGCCCGCGCCCACTTTCATCGAAGAGTGAAATGCCTCCAGCACATCCAACAACAAGCAGGTGGGCCGGGTGATCTAAGCGCACAATATCGGGATTGAATGACACAGGCAGAAGAGGGTCGGGGAAGGCGCGCATCGTCTGCAAATCAATCCGTACCAGCCTCTGTGAATCCACGCAGGCCACGAACGCTTCGCGTTGTTCTACATCAATGGTTATACCATGCGGGGCGCGACAAGCGTCAGGCAACCGCACGCGCGAGACGACTTTCAGCGTGACAGGATCGATGACCGCGAAAAACGAAGGTGGTGTCGCCGGAAGACCAAGATTCTGATCACCGAGTGGCAGCGTCACGACAAAGACGCGATGGGTCACAGGATCGAACTGAATATGGCCTACGTCATCTCCGAATGGCGGGTTAATTCCGAAAGGGATCTTAGTAATGAGCTTGTTGGTGATGGCATCAATCACTGCTACATTCTGATTTTTCAGGGCGGTGTTCGCGTTATCGGGGTCCGCTGAGCTTCCCGGGTCGCCCACAAAGATTCTGTGATCGACCGGATCATATTCTATTGCATCCGGGCCGTCCAGCGGGTCGAGCTGCACCTTGGCGATGATATTAAATGGACTCTGCTCATTGATGATATAGATGGTACTATCATTAACATCACCCACAAAGACCTTGCCCACATTTTGAGCAACCACGACACCGGCAGCCTGGGGCACATCGATAAGACCAACCACTTTGTTAAGCTGAGTATTGAAGACCACGACGTTGCCGTCCGTCCCCGGGTCGAAATCGGATTTGCCTTCAATGGCGGCCTCTTTATCAGGATTCGGCCCGGTATGAACCATAAACAGCAGGTGGTTTGTTGGATCAAGCGACTGGAAATCAAAGTGATCAAAGCGCCGGGCCTGACCAGCCGCAAGTGGATTCTGGCTGGTCCGGTGAGGATCTGGCAACGCGTCAGGCAGCGGGATATCCTGCACAATCTGCAGACGATGTAGTTGAGCAGGAGTCGAGAAGCGAATGACTTCTGATGCAATCAAGAAGAGAAGCAATGCAAAACTCACCAGCACCAGGAGCCACCAGGCAACACGACCCACACCAGATCTCCGAGGAAGCGATGAAGCCATAGATTGTTGAGCCATCTGTTTTTTCTCCTTCGTCCTTCCAGTACGTTACATGGCGTCGTAGTAGAGGACGACTCTTGGAGCAAGGCCTATCCGGTCACCATTGGAGAGCACATGCTGATCGATGCGATTGCCCTGATACACGATCCCATTCAAGCTATTAGCATCCTCGATCAACCATGTGCCGTGCTCCCAACGTATCTTGGCATGCAGGCGCGAGACGCGCTGTGATGGCACCTGTATATCGTTGCCAGAAAGGCGACCAATCGTCATGATGGGCTTATCGAGCTGTTGTACGCCGACAGGCTTCTCATCGACCTCAATACGCACGCGAGCACGCTGCGGTGCCTGCCGGGCTCCATCACCATTAGCTCCTACTCTCACAGGCCCCACCGGGGGCGGTGTTGGTCTTGCAGCCGGTGTCGCGGGCCTGTTCCGTTGGGCTGGGAGCGCAGGTCGAACAGGCCACGGCTCGTCGCCTGCCACTAACGGCATAAAGGCCGAACGCAGGACCGATTTTTCACCAGCGCGCTCGGCGCTGTAGCGGCCCTGCTCCTCGAGCATGCCAGCAAACACTCCGCCCAGGCGCTTGAGTTCCTTGTAGGTTCCTCTCTCAACAATACGTCCGTCACTCAGAACAATAATCTCATCCACGTTGCCCAATGTACTCAGTCGATGGGAAATCACGAGCACTGTACGTCCGACGATCAAGGTATCCAGCGCGCGCATCACCTCAGCCTCAGCCTCGACGTCCAGGGCGGCGGTGGGTTCGTCCAGCATCAGGATCGGCGCATCACGCAGAATGGCGCGCGCGATGGCCAGGCGCTGCCGTTGACCGCCAGAGAAGTTCTTGCCCTGTTCGCGTACCAGGGTTTTGTATCCATCAGGCAAACCCACGATCGTCTCATGCATATGCGCTTTTTTCGCAGCATCCATAATCTCGGCGTCGCTGGCTCCCGGTCGCCCAATTTCGATATTCTCACGAATCGTGCCCTCGAACAGCACCGAATCCTGTAACACCATACTCACATTCTGGCGCAATACGTTGAGCGGGTACATACGGTTATCCACGCCATCAACTCTCACAGAGCCCTGCTGGATCTCATAGAAGCGGGGTATTAACTTGACCAGCGTCGTTTTGCCACCGCCAGACAGTCCCACCAATGCCACTCTTCTCCCGGCAGGGATGTGCAGGTTAATGCCCGTGAGCACGGGACGTTCCGGTGAATAGCCGAAGTAGACGTTGTCAAAGACGATATCACCGCGCAGTTTTGTCGGCCCCTGGTAGGGACTCGTACTCTCAATTACTTCTGGAGCCTGGTCCAGCACTTCCTGAATGCGTTCAGCGCCTGCTGAGGCAGAGTTCGCAAGGTTGGTCAACTTCGAGAGGTCACGCAAGGGCTGGTAGAGCAGTTTAAGGTAGAAGAGGAATGAGACAATTAAACCAGCATCGACGATGCCAGGTTGTAGCTGAAAAGGACCGGCAACGAAAGGATTACCCGCCGCGACATATCCTCCTATACCAACGATCGTCGCAGTGCCGATCGCAACAAGGAGAGCGACGAGGGGAGTGAACTGGGCCTGCAGGCCGCCAGCACGCAAGCCCGCGGCTTTGCTCTCGCTCACACGGCCTCCAAAACGCATATCCTCCCGTTCCTCGCGCGTAAATACTTTGATCACCGTGATGGCATTGATGTCCTCGGAGGCGACATCCGCCACCTGCCCGGCGGACTTCGCCTGCTTTTTGGCGGCTGCCTTGATGTTCCGTGTGTAGTACAGGACAATCACAAAGAGCGCGGGAACGATAGCGAGGGAGAGAACAGTAAAGGAGACATTGTAGAACAGCATGACGGCGGCAACCCCCCCGAGCGTGAAGACGCTGACCAGCGAGTCGACCAGGCCATCGGTGACAAATTTCTCAATATCGACAATATTGCCCGTAATGCGCTGGACGAGATCGCCCTTCTTCTGCTTGCCGTGCCAGTCCAACGAAATGCGTTGCAGATGTTCAAAGAGCTGTTTGCGTAACCTCTCACTCAAGTTTTGCGCAATATATGAGGCGAGATAGAGATCAAGGTAGACCAGCAGGGCGCTCAAGGTAGCAAAGACGACCAGCACGATCACGGAAAAGACGATGACGCCAATCACGCTATGATGAGTGGTGTCAGGGGTGATAAAGGTCCTTGGTTTGGCCGGATCCGCCGGGCAGGGTGACGTCGGCGGTGGTACAGCCACGTGGCTTCCAGTAGGTGGAGTGAGCGACGGGTCAAGTCTAGGCGTGTCGAAAATATCAAGTAATCCGGGATTATCATTGAGCCCAAGAAACGGAAGGTTACAGGCCGGGTCGGCTCCGGGGTTCTGGGCCTTGCTCGGAATCCATTTGAGCGGCTGGAGTGCAATGATATCGGAGCTGACCTGGGCGATCGCCACCAGGATAGCAAGTACAACCAGAAAACGAAACCCTTTCAGGTTACGATAAAGAAATTTGATGAGTGACATTGTTCCCTCCTCGCCTCGTAGCGTGCTATGGCAATCACACCTGGCAGAGTTGACCTTTCTCGCGTTTGCCGAAGGTTGAGTCCGAGCAGCCATTTCACAATACGTATAACTGCTGAAAGGAACCGTGGGACTTCGGACCGCTCTTTTATGAAAGGAAGATTAAAAGCAATAATACCACATCCTTTGCTGAGAAGAAAGGGCTTTTAGCATTAGCTTTCAATATCTAAACGATTGATCGCTTGCTTTTTAGTGGCAAAGCAATAAGGAAGCTAAACTCTCAGGAGAGTTACTCAACAACCCGGAAGTCCTATCCTCCCTCCACGGTACTTTGCTCCATCGTTAGAGCATATAGCCGGTTGCATGAGCCAGTGACTCTTACCGTCCCATTGCCATGCATCAAAGATAGTTTTGTCTTATCCATTTATAGTGAAGGACTTATCTACATTAAAGAGAACTATATGATATGACAGGGCACTCTTTCAAGAAGGGTATTGAACGATGAATGTATTCTGGGGCCAGTGCTGCTCTCACTTCTTCAAACGCTTCATGCGACCTGTGCTCTATCTAGCGCCTGCTCCCAAGGCGCATACGCGAGCGTTCTGGCGAGCAACGACGCTCGTGATCCTGGCCACCCTACTCTTTGCAGGGTTCTTCATCCTTTACTTGACGAGGCTACAGGATGCCTACCTGACCCATGCCGAAGACCTGGGCATCATGGATCAGGCGATCTGGAATACCCTGCACGGACAATTCCTCCACCAGACACTGTGCAATAGTGTGAGTGATACGAATTGCTATCGTCTCGATGGTATCTCCCGCTTTGCCATTCACTTTGAACCTGTCTTGCTTCCCGTGTCTCTGCTCTACTTGCTCTTCCCCTCTCCAAAAACTCTGCTCGTCATCCAAACACTCATTGTCGCCAGCGGAGCCTTTCCTGCCTTCTGGCTTGCACGTCTGCGATTGCGCAACGAAGGGGCAGGGGTAGCCTGTGCGGTCCTGTACCTCTTGTATCCAGCTCAACAGCAAGCCACCGTCTTCGACTTTCATGCCGTGACCTTTACCGCCTCGTTCCTGCTCTTTACGCTCTATTTCCTCTACACACGCCGCACCGCCTGGTTCTTTGTGTTTGCACTCCTCTCGATGGCCTGTAAAGAGGAGATACCGGGCATTATTGCTTTACTTGGTCTCTGGTCCTGTGTGTTTCAACATCGTTGGCGCAGCGGGCTTGCACTCACAATCCTGGCCTTTGCCTGGGTAAGCATCAGCCTGCTCATGATCCATTTGTTCAGTCCCAGCGGTCACTCGTTGCTTACATCTCGCTACGCCTACCTGGGAAATAGTCCTGGACAGATTGTGCACACCCTGCTCCTCCACCCGGTCGAGCTGGTAAAGCAGCACCTTCTTGAACAGAACCATCTGTTCTATCTGCGTACCTTGCTTACTCCAACCGGCTACCTTGTCTTGCTGGCCCCATGGATTCTCTTCCTGGCTCTGCCATCACTGGCTCTCAATCTGCTCAGCACGGATTCTCAAATGTACAGTGGTCTCTTTCAATACAACGCAGAGATCGTTCCTATCCTCATCTTTGCGGTCATTGAGGCGCTCGTGCTCCTCCAGAGTCTTTCCTCCACCATCGAGGCACGATCAAAAAGGCTTGCAGACCTCATAAAGGTCTCTCAGGGAAAACCAGACCTGAGAGCCGCACGTTGGCTGCGGAGCCACGTACGGCTGACAAAACGCACAGGTCTTCTGCTGCTCCTGACAGGATATATCCTCTTCAACACGGCACGGGCAGACGCCATTCATGCCACGATGCCATTTTCACAGGGATTTGTCTGGCCTCAGCCTTCGACACATACCTCACTGGCACAATCAATCCTGAAAGATCTTCCTTCAACTGCTTCGGTCTCGGCCCAATCGTCGCTTGTCCCACATATCAGCCACCGTGCCACCATCTATCTTTTCCCCTATGCTGACACCGTCGCCAATTATGTCTTGCTCGATGTGACCAGCGATATCTATCCGTTTGTGCACTCATTGGATTACATTCGAGAAGTGAAAAAGCTTTTGTTCAGCGGCAGCTATAGAGTTATTGCCGCTCAGGATGGATATCTGCTTCTCAAGCAGGAGCTACCCGCTCCTGGTATTTCTTCACACATGCCGTTGCAACCAACGAACGCGACGGATATTGGCCTGCTGTCGCCGAACTTGCCAGCGCCTTTCTGTTCCTATGTTAGGACTTCTTCACCCGCTCATGTTGGGCGAGCACTCCAGGTCACATTTTCTCAGCCTGGTACCTCTTCTGCAGCTCTGAATCTGATCGACTTTACGTTGAAGGTGCCCGCCAGGCTGAGCATCTCAACATCCTATCCGTCAGTCACGACTTCCTGGCAAGTGAGAAGCCCGATAAAAACGCCGCTCCAACTAGTCATCTTGCTCATTGATAAGAACGGCCACGAGCATTTTGTGAGTAGGGATATTCCCCCGCTCTTCTGGTGCCAGACCACCACCTGGAGACCCGGAACGATCGTAAGTTTGACGAGTCGCGTTTTCTCTTTGCGGGGATTGGCGCTCCCAGGCGGGCCTGCTCACATTGCGCTTGCACTTGAGCCGTTGCTTCAACCAACCAGTGCAATAATGGATGTACAGGCCAGACTCCCCGTGCAGGTTCTCCATGCGCCCAGGACGGTCACCACCACGAAGGGAACACATGCACTCCAACTGCTACCACTGACGCTGGTT
>WNGD01000823.1_pt1 | contig 41054 bp, 30 predicted proteins | sample 5400671 | NCBI WGS metagenome assembly WNGD01 (sample SAMN13153369, study PRJNA577476) | soil metagenome | isolation source: 40 cm soil or saprolite under grassland replicate 2 | place: USA:California | collected 2016-06-15 | reverse complement strand
TTCCATCACCGAGGCTGTACAAAGGAAGCCGCTCATCAATATCTGTGATCTTAACAACGGGAATACGCTCTCCCCCAGAAAGCGGGGTACTGACAAAGTTGAGATCTACCAGCCCTGGAGCGATGAGACGGAGAGCAGCCAGTACATCTTTTTCTAGTCTCGTCAAAGCAATACTGTCCCACAATTCGGTAATACGCTGGCTACTTAATCCATGTGCTGAAGTGAAAAGGCAGGGGATTTCATTAGCGTTCAACCTGAGTATGCCTTGAGACAGTGAAGGATCAATGGGATAACTGAGAGTATGACCGCCAATCTTAATGGTAAAGCGAGGCACCAGGTTATCAGCAGTATAATCTTCGCCCGGCTCCAGCGGCCTAGTATGGAGAGTACCATCGCGGGTTTCCGTAACAGACCAATCGACCGCGATTGAAAGCGACTCTCGTGATGAGTTGATAGGGCCAATCTGGATAGGTTGAAGTCCCGGCTTGATATCGTCACGCCCATAGAACAGGTACTTGAGAGCCATGAGCATATCTCTGACATTGACAAAAGGATGTTTCACTTCTTGCCGTGTTCTCATGATTTCCCAGATGAATGTTGGCGTTGCAGCCTGGCTGGCATACAGCTGTATTGCCTCAAGTAAGTATGTCATCCCAACGTTGTTTTTGCCAACGAGGAGATTGACCCGGCCGAGATGTTCTATTTTCAGATCGCGAAAGGCGCGGAAATTACGGACCTCTAGCGAGTTCAAGATGAGGGTACTCATCGCAAGTCCTCCCCTCTGTGTAGTCGTATGTACTTATCCATTCCTGGATGTTTGCTGCATTGTATCATCCTCGTCACCTGTCTACCTGGGAATATCCTCATCATCCTCGTCTATCCAAGCTCGAGGTCTAAGTCGCTCAAGTTCATCCTCAATATCTTCACGCGGGCGCTCTTGATACACGAGCTTCGAGGGCGTGAGAGGGCGAAACATCTCCTGACCAGTGCGTACATGTAGGAAAAAGCCGCGAAAGGTATTATATTGCCGAGTGGACAGATACTCTATCGGCTTCTTACCGCCTGGTGATACGGGAGTAAGGAGCCAGGTGTTCGTGGCACCTGGGCTACCGAGGCGCCCAACAACCTCTTCTATGAGTGAGAGTACCTCTAGAAGATGCTCGCGATGTACATCATGCAGCTGCGAACCAGAAAGCCATCTATAGTAAGTCGACCTTGATACTCCAAAGATTTTTGCAAGGCATTCTACTTTGAGGCCTGAAATTTCTCTAAGACGCTCTGCTTGAATAGATGCCGAGTTTACCTCCGAGGAAGGTGTTTGATTTAAGATATTCAAAATGGACAGCCCTCCTGTTTAAGGTGTAAACTTCAGCCTGGAGTCGATCACATTTGCCACTTCTGCCAGATCATCCGGAATATGCTCCAAAATCCACTCGGTAAGTGTCATACCATACTTCACCTTGTCATACTCAACGCGGCATTCCGAGAAGTCTTTGAAGATGTCTGCCAGTATTTTTGCTCCATGCACGTTTTGCATCCATCCATCCCCCCTTGCTTCTGATTCACTGCTATTCAAATCATAATACTTCTTGTCTGAGCGGTTGCACTCAAGCCAGTGCTCCACTTCTGCGGGCGTGACTGGACTATCTCGGAATCCCTCTATCTGAGAAGCAACGATAGCGATTGCAGGGGGGTTCAGCAAGTAGTTTTCATACATTCTTCGCGGGAGAAATACCACCTTGTCCTGACTTCGTTGTATCAGGTCTCTCCGGACTTGCTCGCTCCGCCCTTCTCGGTCGAAGATAAAACCGATGGCTGGAGGGATAAGCCCGCTTCCCTTGCTCAGGCGATCATAAATTTGAAGGATGAGCCCTGAATGTCTGCTTTCGAAATCGCCAGTTTGAACAACTCCAAGGATCTTTGTTCCCTGCAAAGGCTTATGAAGCTTTTTTTCGACGATGAGCGGAAAGCACTGTTCTTCGGTAGCACCCTCCACCCAAAGAATGTTGTCTGCGCCGAAGACATCGGAGAGCCTTGCCCCAACTTCTGACAGTAATAGTTTTTGATCCTGGGCTGCAGCGCTGTCCAGTTGCTCTATCATAGTCTCGGCCTCTACTTTTTGAAGCAGGAACAGTGTCTGTGGGTTAATCACAGACACGACTTCTGGAGAATGTGTTGTGATGGTGAACTGATGCCGAGAATGCTGCTTCAGTATCTCAATCAATTTTCGCACTGCACCTGGATTGAGAAAGCTTTGTGGTTCATCAATCATGATCGTTCGCGGGTACTCTGCCGTGAGTACGACGTAAAGCATCGCCAGCACCTGGCCGATACCGGTCCCGCTTTCAGAAAGTGGTATTGCAAGATCCGGCCGCTCGGTATCAGGGTCTATTGACCACACGAGGATCTGGACCTGGTTGGAGGCAGGACCTGAGGGTACTGTGATCCCTTTGATTTCTGGGAAAATAGTGCTGACATGCTGATTGAATCGGTGGAAGCGAGTGGGGTTACTATTCTGAAGATTATGAAGAACCTCGGCAAGGTTTGAAGCATCTGGTTTCAGTACCGTCTCAGTTCCAAAGGAAGATTGGCTAACGTTTAAACGCTCCGCTCTGAAAATGTAGATTCTATTGCGTAAAATATTCGCCAAATAGGGCCCATACAAAGCACTAGGACCAATTTGAGTTATTTGATAGCGATTCGAAGTGTACTCTAGTTGGCGCTGCGAAATGTTCACTCGCAACTCGACTACATAGGGGGCATCCGCGAACTGACCCAGTGATTCAAGATATGTTGTCACAAAATTATTCGGCTGATACATGCATTGTAGTATTTGGGCCTGGCGCAGCAGTGCTTGAAACTTAGTTACCTCACTACCAGGGTCTGTTCCTTCTCTCAATGGTAGGTAGAAAGAACCTCTCGCGTTTATTAGCAATTGCTCCGCTTCCCCTTCGGCAAGTTGGAAAGCTATCTGTACACTAGAGGTAACTGAGTCGTGCAAATGTAAGCCTGGGCTTGGAACTGTCTTCATGCTCATATGATATTTATCGGAAAAATGCAAGCTCAGTGCTTCAACTAATGCTGTTTTGCCAGCATTGTTTTGCCCTACCACAACGTTGAATCCTGGAGTAAGATTAAGTTCCTGGGAAGAAAGAAAACTTTTGTAGTTTTTTATCTGAACCTTAGCAATATACATCCGCTTCTACCTTCCATTGAGATGGGTGAAGTTCAGAGCGTCCATTGCTGGTTGGCAGCGTCTTATTACAGATGACAAGCCACGAGTCGGGCAGTTGCTTCAACTCCTCGGCTGCTCTTTTCTCCCCTTCAGTGATAAATGACCCGGTGGCGCTTAATAATTCAGCCATCCTGCTTGCCTCTTTCTCTTGTTATGCTGCTTATCCATCAATCTCTGCGAGTATCATTGCTTTGCAAACGTCTCCCTGCTCTCCCTCGGCCCATGCGCCACCGCCGCATCAGCAGGCGGCGGCACCAACCGCGTCTCATACGGCACCCCCGTCTCCATCGCCTGCCTCATCTCATCATAGATTTCCAAAATCACCCGCTTCGTCCGGTACTCCCCATACTCCTTCTCATCCTTGCGCTTTTTGTGTAGCCTCGCTTAATGCGATCTCCTGGTTCAAATTGAGCAACCGGACAAGTATCTCCCGTCGTGCCGAATCGGAAATTGTATAGCGATTTTGTCCACGTTCATTCGGATAAAAATCGTGTTCCAGGTTTAAGTCGCTCCAGCCGTAGCAAGCTAAAATTGCTTTGTCCAAGTTGCCATGTAGCTCACGCAACTGCAGAATATTCGGATCATTGCAAATTGAATTGTGGAACAAATTATAGGTGTCAGTTAGGCCTAACTGCTGCTCTATCATGAACCTACGACGGTATTTATAGTACATCTCGCCCCATCTCTCAGTCTGTTGTTTTGCTTCCTCAGATGGGCTTTGGGGAAAAGGGAACGTATCGAAGCAGTCGGTAGGCGTGTAGCGCTGTCTTGTCTCAAGGGTAGAAGCGTTACGGTGAACCCAAACTTCATGGATACGAGATTGAAGCAAGGCAAAGTGATAATTATCATCAAAGGCAAAGACTACCACCATATGTGAACATATCCAACTTTTGGGAACGAATGCGAGGGTATGATGTGAACCTACCTCACTCCGTACTAGCACATAATGTAATGAAGAAATAGCTCGACGGAGTTCACCGCGATAGCGAGCAAAGAGCCACCAGTATTCTCGCTCATGCTTTTCTCTAACTTGATCCCTCTCTGGCTTGACTCGCTCTGTAAGGATTTGCACAAGAGCAGGGTAAAGCATTGCTTTCTCTAGAGGCCAATCCTGGAAGCAGATGACAAACCGACTGGGTCTCTGTTCTGGATCGCTGTTGAGGTCTTGCCCATTAAGATATGGGTACAAACAATCCCCATTTTTTGCATCGATTGCAATAAATTGTTCTGCTTCCCAGGGTTCAAGGGTGAAACCAAGACCACGCAGTGAATCACCAAGAAAAGCTTTATTCCTATTCTGCTGTAGGCTTATCAGATTCTGTTCCGGCGCATCGTCTAGCCGTGACGAAATTTGGGCTACTGGTCGATTATCAAGTAGAATCGATCTTTGCCAATAACCATTGTATATAGCAACTAAGTTTACCTCGACATTCGCATCGCCAGACCATTTGAGGAAGCGGTGAGCAAAAGGGATAGTTCCGCCACTGCGAACAATCTCAGCCAATCCCGCTTCTCGAGTATCGCCTAGTCCTATAGTATTAGTAGCGACTAATCCTGCTATCCCATTTGGTCGTAACAAAGCAAAGGCTCGTCGAAAAAATATTGCACATAGGTCAGCCATACCTTTGAAGGGATGATAGATCACACTTAAAAGGAAGCGATATTTATCACCGAAGGCATCTCTTATTTTCCACCCTCCGAGAAACGGTGGATTCCCCAGCACCACATCAAACCCTCCAGACCAGCCCGCCTGCTCGTTTTCGGGTTCTTCATCTTTTGATGGTACCCTGAACACATCAGGAAATGCCAGATGCCAGTGGAAGAACTGGTATTGCTCTCTCAATCTTATGATCTCAGCCTTCATCCAGGGGGCGATGCTGTAGGGATTTTTCTCGATTTTGCGGAAGACCTCTTCGGTGATGGGGTAGGCGAACTCTTTGTTCTTCTTCCACACGAAGGCAGCGCACCAGGCGTCGGCCCACAACCTGCCAGACTCGTAAGCGTTGGACGTTACCAGCTTATCATAGTAGTCTTGCTTGCGGCGCACCTCTTCTACTGTATCATCGCTCATCTCTTCCAGGTGCATCATACCGGCTGCCAGATCGCCCAGGCGGTCCCACGGCCATTGCTGGCCTTGAGGGTCGAACAAGGAGCGGTTGCCTTCGCGCTGGTATTTGTTCTTCTTTTTATACTCGCTGCAGATTTTCTTGTCGTCGCCCTCGATGGGCTCGAAGGCGCTGTCGGGAATACCCTTTGCCAGCAGCGCGGGTGTGGCCCCGAGCAGGCTGTTGCCGCACTGGATATGCTGCTCCAGGAAGGAGAGCGGCTTGCCCGGTTCGATGGCCTCCATCCACAGGCTGACTTTGCATAGTTCCACGGCCATAGGGTTGAGGTCCACGCCGTAGATGCAGCGACCGATGACGTCGCGCAGCGCCTTGCGCCGGGCTTCGGGCGCGGGCTCTTCGTCACCTGTGCGGATAGCGGCCAGGCGTTTGGCAATACGATGGGCTGCCGCGATCAGGAAGTGGCCACTGCCACAGGCGGGGTCGCAGACTTTGAGGTTGAGGATAGCAGTCTCCGGGTCGCGCTTGGAAGAGGCCTCGTCCAGCACAGGGTCAAGGGCCGAGTCGAGCAGGCAGGTGATCAGGCTGGTGGGCGTATAATAGCTGCCGGTGGTTTTGCGCTCGTGACCACCTGCCGTTTGCAGTTCGAAACGTGCAGCTTCGATGTGCAGCAAAGGGTGCAGTTCCAGCAGCGACTCGTAGACGCTGCCCAGTTCCTCTGACCCCAGGTTTTTGTAGTCCACGGCGCGGCGCATGCGCCTGTCAGCGGTGAAGGCCAGCGAGCGGATGGCGTCGAGCAGGTCGTGGTTGGCAAGCTCGCAGTCCGCCAGCGCGGGGATAGCCTCGCGCGAGAAGAGGAAGCTATTCAAAGCGGGTAGACCGAGTGCAGGGCAGCCTTTGTCCTGGCCAAGCTGCTCCATCACCAGCCGCAGCCCGCAAAAGAGGTCGGCGTGGCGCGTGCCGCTGCGCTGTTCCGCCAGTCTACGCAGCCGCGCCGTTGCATAGTAGCGGCTGTAGCGCTCGCGAGCAGCCGGGTCGGCCTCGGGATGAAAGAGGACACTGCGATCTTCCGCCACGAAGAGCACGATCAGGCGGTAGACGAGGCGCAAGACCTGGCGGTAGTAGTCCTGGGCGGTGAGCGAGCCCGAGCGCAGCTGTTCGCGCAGAGCGTTGTTTGCCGGGTGCGCCAGGAAGCCGCTGCCGAGGGCCGTGATGGCCTTCTCCACACCATTGCGCAGTTGATCGAGCGCGCGGGTGCCCTGTTCGTGCGCGGCGCGCGACCACTGCTCCAGCCAGCACGCTTCAGGGCGCTCGGCCTCTACCCGCGACTGGTGGCAGAGCAGCCACAGCAGCACAAAATCGGCGTAGACTTCGCCATCCATCATCTCTTCCAGGTCGAACTCGACATAAGCCTGGCGCGTCAGGCTCACATTGTCGCGCAGGATGCGCAGCAGCAGCCCATTGGAGACGACGCCCCACATGTGGGCTTCAGAACGGTTCAAGAGTTCCTGTACCAGGCTGTGTGGGCTGCTGCGCGCCGCGCCTGCTATGCCCCTGCTAAAATGATCGAGGTCCACCTTGAAACTGACCAGGTGAATGGGCGTATGCTGCCAGCCATGCGAGACGGGATAGCTTTTGTCGCCGATCTCGATGGCTCTGGACGTGAGCAGGCGACCGTAGCCCAGTTCCGAACAGAGGGGCAACAGCCAGCGTTCCCGCGTCAGCGTGGTGCCCGCGTCATTCACAGGCAGTTTCTCCCTACCCGTTTTGAATGCTGTCCACGCTGCGAGCAGGCGGTTCCACGCGCGGTTGATGGCCTCGTTGAGCTTCTCTCCCGACAGGTGATAGGCTTCGGGCGTCAGCCCGCCCAAGGTTGTATCGCCCTGGGCAACCCGCTGTTGACTGCCATTTATTGTTCCCTCGTAAGAATCAAGATAAGGATCGTCGAATTCCAGGACACCCCATTGGCGTCAAGGAACACCAAAATGCGCGGCGGGCCGCATGCAGGGCGACCACAAGTGTCGCCCAATAGGCATCAATCTAAGTAACCTCCCCGTGTCATCCTGAGCGCAGCGAAGGATCTCGTCCTCATCGGCCAGGATCATCCTCCTTGCCATGCTTCACTCAAATCTCGCCACTCAGGATTGATGGACTCGATCAAGGCCATCTTCTTTACGCGCACCCAACCCTTGATCTGCTTCTCCCGCGCGAGAGCAGCGTACACGTCGGACGTCTCTTCAAAGTACACTAAGCGTGTAATTTGGTATGTGCTGGTAAAGCCTGCCACCAGGTGATGCTTGTGTTCGTACACGCGCCGCTGTAAGTTATTGGTGACGCCCGTGTAGAGTGTTTTTGAGGCATTCGTCATGATATAGACGTAGTAGTGCTTCATCTCCTGGCGCCTTTCGCTGTTTTCTCTTGGTATCAGATCAAATCCGATTGATTACTGTCTCTTTGTGTCATAGCGAGTTGGCCTCTGGGGCTAGTTGTGTCCGACACTCTACATTGTCACCCTGAGCGCAGCGAAGGGTCTCTCGTGAGGGGCACAGAGATGCTTCGCTTCGCTCAGCATGACATTGTATGGATTACCCACATCGTCACTTGGTCAGGGCCAGCACATCGTAGCCAGGCATCGATGCGTGGGGCCGCCACCAGAGGCCGAAAAACGGATCTCGGTGGGCTACGATGTGGTGACCTTCCGGGGGTCACGATGTGGGTAATCCATACATGACATTCCCGGTTTTGGTTGTTCCCCCGCGCGATGATGAATTTTAACGAACAAGATCGGTCAGGTGCTGTCACCCTGAGTGAGCCGCAGCTCTGAGCCCTTCGCTTCGCTCAAGGGTAAACTCCGCGAAGGGGCAGCGAGGCATCTCTGTGCCCCCTCACGAGAGACCCTTCGCTGCGCTCAGGGTGACACAGTCATAGTGAGATTGCAACATTTAGAGTCACTAATTCTCACGAGAGACCCTTCGCTGCGCTCAGGGTGACACGTATTCCCGATGGTGCTGGTTAAACTTCATAATCGCGCAGCTACGCCTTTATCTTGTTCTGTTAACTTGACGCCCCTACATTTATACTGTCATACATCCTTCCCCTACATCTTCGGCAAATAGACATAGACCCCCAGGATATCCAGCGGCAACTGCGGCTCTACGCGGTAGCGCACGCCGCGTATCTGCGAGGCGCTGCGTACCCGGCGATGTGCGTTGAGCAGCTCCTCGCCGCGTTGCTGCGCTACCTGGTTGAGATGCGGCTGCAGCACCTCGAACTCATCGAGCATGGTTTGCAAGAAATGCCGCGCTTCATCAGGGGTGACATTGGCCTCTGCCTGGGCCTGCAGGAGCTGTTCGATGGCCTGGCTGTCGTCGAGCCACTGCGCATTGCGTGGTGAGCCGGCGAAGGCAATGACCTGGCAGTCCTCCGCTAAAAGTGGCCGCTCCTCCGCGCCGCGCTGCGTGACGATATGGAAGCGCAGGCGCACCAGTAAGAGCGTCGTGCGGCGTGAGACCTGGCCGGTGCGGATCACCCCGCAGCGGCGGGCGACGCTCTCGCCTATGGGATCAAGCGCGGCATCCATCACATAGCCTGCCAGTCCTTCGACTACCGGGTGTGTGCGGTTCAGGTAGAGCTCTCCTGCGCGCACCGGTAGTTCAAAGCGCGCCTTAAGACGGGTGAGATTGCCCACCGCGTCGCGCAAGGCACGCGGCGCCTCGCCCAGGTCAACGTGCAGTTCACCTGTACCGTTCGAGGAGACTGTGGCTCCATAGGTGGCGAAGGCTGCTTTCGTGAATGTGGCGACATCCACGCCGGAGCCGATGGCGCGCTGTACCGCTTGCAATTCTGCCGCCACTTCGTCCACTTTGATGGCTTCCTGGGCGAACATTGTGCGCGAGCGCTTCTCGCGTTCTGAGACGGCATCCCACTGCTTGAAGAGGTCGTCGCGCTCCTGCTGCCACATGTCCTCCAGTCCCGGCAGGAGAAGCTGGGCGCTTTGCGCGTTGCCCGCGTTTTCGCGCAGCAGCAGTCCTTCAAAAATGGCTTCGATCACCTGGTCGGTGTCGATGGGAACGGGCACCGAGATGCCCAGCGAGCTGCGAATGGTGCGGTGCTTGCGAATGAGCACGTCCAGCACAATGCCGTCGATCTGGTTGTCCAGTCCATAGTAGGTCACCGCACGCACCTGCTGGCTCGGCTGCCCATAGCGGTCTACGCGGCCTTCGCGCTGTTCATGGCGTGTTGGGTTCCAGGAGAGATCATAGTGGAGCACGGCGTTGAAATACTCCTGCAGGTTGATGCCCTCACTCAGGCAATCGGTGCACACGAGCACGCGCTGGGGCGATTTCGCTAGCTCAAGGATGCGGTTTTCGCGCTCGACGGGCGGCAGCAGTCCCGTTATTGCATCCACCTGCACGCTCTTCGGCAGGCGCTCGCGCAGGGCCTGGGCGACATATTCCGCCGTGGGAATAAAGCGGCAGAAGAGGATGGGCTGAAAGCCATCTTTGACCAGGGCTTCGGCCAGCTTGATGGCTTTTTGTAACTTCTCGTCTTTTGTTCCCTGTAACGCTTCGGCCTCTCGCGCCATCTCCAGGAGGCGGCGGCGCAGCCCAGGGCGGGGGCAAGCCCCGCCCCTACCATGATACGGTTCACCGCCTTGCGTATCATGGTAGGGGCGACCCTTGCGGTCGCCCTGGGTGGGGCCTTCATCCTCGCTGTCGCTGCCGGGCACCATGTCCACTCCCTCGCTGGTGTCGGTATCCATCAAGTCGAGCACAGTGTGGCGACCGATCTCATCGGCTTCGTCTACGGTCTCGGTATCGGCTGCGGAGGCGCGGCTGCGCAGGGTGGCAACAGCGGCGGCGGGGCTGGACGACATGGAGCGCAATAACGCCAGGGCCGACCACCAGCGCACGCGCTGGCGATGCTTGTTGCCATCCATGGGGTCGACCACGGTCTCCCGCGCGTAGCGCATCACCTTGTCGATCAACCGTTTGTATTCCGGCGAGAGCTTGTAGTGCTGCTCGCTATCCAGGCGTTCGGGGAAAGGGGTATCGGCCTGCAGGTAAGAGCGGATATCGCCGCGCCTGCGCTGCACGAAATGGGCTGCCAGCAGGCGGCGCTCCTGCTCGTGTTCTCTCCCCGTCAGGTCTTGCGGCAGGTGTGCGAAGTCTTTGTCGAGCAGGGTCAGCAGGGAGCGAAAGGCGTCCTCGTTGCCGCTGTGGGGTGTAGCCGTGACAAGCACAAGATGACGCTGCTTATGTGCCGCGAGACTGGAGACGAGCTGGTAGCGCTGGTGGCGGCCACCGCGTCCCTCGCTGCCGGAGGCACAGGTGTGCGCCTCGTCCACGACAACCAGTTCGGGGCAGGTGCGCAGGAACTCGTCACGACGGCGCTCCGACTTGATGAAATCGGTCGAGACGATCGCATAGGGGTAGTGCTCGAACAATGACTCGCCCAGGCGGCAGTTGCGCTCGAGGCGCGAGGCGGTGCTGGAGAGTACCAGTTCGGCATCGAGATGAAATTTGTCCTGCAGTTCGGCCTGCCACTGCTCCGCCAGTTGCGGCGGGCACAACACCGCGAAGCGCGAGACCTCGCCGCGATCGATCAGTTCGCGCACAGCCAGGCAGGCTTCGATGGTCTTGCCAATGCCCACGTCATCGGCAATCAGCAGGCGTACCGGGTCGAGTTTCAAGGCCATGAGCAAGGGCACAAGCTGGTAGGGGCGCGGCTCCACCGCGATGCGTGCAAATGAGCGGAATGGGCCTGCGCTTGAGCGGAAGCCGAGCCGCACGGCATCGCGCAGCAGGCGGCAGGAGCGATAATCGCCCGGCTGCATTGGGTCGGGCAGATCGAAATGTGCCGCTTCCACCCGCTCCAGTGGGGCATAGATCCCCGTCACTTCGTCCTCCGTCCCGCCGAGCGGGCGCAGCACCAGCATCTGCTCATCCGATTCCGGCAGTACCACCCACTCTCGCCCGCGCGCTTTGACCAGCGAACCAACTGCGAAGTTCATTCTTCATCCTCATCTTCAGTAGGTGAGACTCTGCCGAAAGCTTTTCGTACAGCCTCACGTTCTGCGATGATGTATCATACATCATGCTCTTCCCTGATCGGTTTGTTTTCCAGGTACATTTTTACCAGAAGACGTTCAGAGGCATAGCCCTGAGCAATCATCTCTTCTGTACTCAAGCATCGGCGCCTGTTGTATTCTCCTGTGCGACGGGCAAAGAAGGCGCTTTCACCCACGAAGTATTTCTTACACCCGCCACACTGCGTTTTACGGATGACTCGTAACTCTGTCATGTATATCCCTTTCCAGAATGCCTTAATTAATACATTCATCCGGGTATCGGAACAGGCACCGAGGGCCGATAAATCGGCGCTGGCGGCGATCAATCGCGCCCTACGGTCTGTTGCCGGAGGATTTCTTTAAGGCAAGGTTCAATTTAGACGAATTGTTCTTGACAGTTTGAACCGTCACACCATGTCACCCTGAGCGAAGCGAAGGGTCTGTCGCGTTCGGCAGACAGATGCTTCGCTTCGCTCAGCATGACACGACCAGCTTTGGCCGTTCATATGTGTCACCCTGAGCCCTTCGCTGCCCCTTCGCTGCGCTCAGGGCTTCGGCTCACTCAAGGGTAAACTCCGCGAAGGGTCTGGCTCGATGGGTAGCCAGATGCTTCGCTGCCCCTTCGCTGCGCTCAGGGCTTCGGCTCACTCAGCATGACAAGACCGGTTTTGGTTGTTACATTTCATCATGCGGGGTTCCTGACACCTGCCTCCCAAAGATATGCGGATACTGAGCCAGCTTTGCTGCCCAGTCCTCCTGTTGTCCAAAACGAATGACGATATAACCCATATCTTCCAGACATTCCGTACTAGCGGCATCACGTTGCTGTCGTTCGGGGTAGTCGTGAAAATGCCCGTCGATGTAGATGGCTGCCTGGTGGTCCTCGTAGTAGAAATCGGAACGCGTGCCGCATGTTGCGATCAAGTACTGGGTGCGCGACGGCAAACGGTGCCCGTGCGCGTCCAGGTAGCGCAACCAGTCTCGCTCTAATTCGGAGTCCGCGAGGCGCAAGAGCTGCTGGAGATGGTCGGAACGGGGCTGCTCCGCAGGACCTGCCTCGACATGCGACCGCGCAAGAGCCCACAAGATGTCATAAATGGCTTGGCGGTCCAGCAGCCGGTGGTCGCGCTGGTTGTAGTAGGTCAACATGCAGTCATAGCAGGCCGACTCGCAGTCCTCCTGCGCTCGCGGAGCACGCCGCAGGTCGTCGCCCGTCTCGGGATCAAAGTGGCAGAGGCGCAGCGCTTCGCGGGCGACCTCGGCAAGGGCCTCCGCATCGTTGAGCAGCCGCTTGAGCACGCCCGCGCCGCCCTCGGATGACTCGTAGAAGAGGATCAGGCGGCGTTCCTCCATACTGGGCAGCGGTTCTGCCGCCAGTTCGTTGTCCTCGAGCTGGTACTTCACCTGGATGGCGCTCTTGAGGATGGCCTGCAGTGAGGCCATGACGGTCGCGCTCTGCTGCTCTGCAGGTTCAAACAGCAGGCAGTTGCGCCGGTCCTCGACATAGGGGATGACGCGGCTGGCGCGCGGGGACATGGGATCGTCCGGGTCATCCACCGCCTGTTCGTTTCTGGCCCAGTAGCCTCGTTCCGTATCCAGCACAAACCCGTACTGCGCTTTATCTTTGCGCCGCTGCCAGCCGAGATTGATGCGCCAGAGGGTGGCGGTATGCCCATAACTGAGCGTTGCCAGTGTCTCTCCCGCACGCTCTACCCGGCCCAGGCGGTACAACGGGCGGCCATCGTGTTCGGCGAAGCGCACGGCGGTGCGGATCTCGAAACCCTGGCGCATGCGCTCCTCTTCGTCCGAATTGATCTTGTCGCGGCGCCTGGTGGCGACGTTTTGCAGGCGGAAGAGTTGGCGGAACGTAAAGCCCAGGGGCGCCTGGCAGCGCTCACACACGTCAAGACCCATGCCGTCGCTGATGGGGTGCAGGTAGCCGCACTGCTCGCACTGTTTCGCGCCGCGCGTGGGTACATCCTCGTCATCCCTGACGGAGAGAATGACGCGGTTGATGATGTAGCGCGAGCCTTCATGGTAGACAATGGCGCGCGGGCCGAACTCGGAGATTGCCAGGAAACGCGGGCGTGAGAGGTACTCGTCGCGCTGGCGGGTACGCCTCCCAGGAATAAAGGCCGACAGTGGTAGGCGCGGGAAGTTATACCCCGGCAGAAAGCCCTCGCTGGCAAAATAGCGGTAACTGTAGAAGTCGGATTGTTCCAGGCTCGTGATATCGGTCAGCAGCGCCAGCTGGGACTCCGCTTCGGCACGCAGCCGGTCGGCCTGTTTCTTGTCCTCCGCGCTGCGCGAGGCGTCGAGCATAATCAGCCCCTGCGCCCGTGCCTGGGATTGTGCCGCACGATAGAGGCCGCGCCAGCGTTCGCAGGTGCGGTCAAAGTTGGCCGCTACCTGGTTGAGTACCTCGTCCAGCCAGCTCTCCGTGTACCAGCCGGATTCGCGCAGGTCCTGCTCAAGTGTCTCCAGGACGTGTACTGCCCGCGCTTTCGCCCGCTTCCTGGCGCTGCCATCATCGATGCTATCGCGCACGTGTCCCAGCAGTGACAGCGTTGGCGCGTCGCCAGAGACATCCAGCAGGTCCTTGAGCGAGCTCCCCAGCGTCAGCCCGGTCTCTGCCAGCCAGATCGCGTAGACATGCGCCCGCACCAGGTCTTCGTTTGCCACGTCGAGTCTCGGCGGCGTCACCATCCCGGCGACCATCTGATCGGGCCGTTTGAAGAAATACTGGTCGTGGGGGCTGCCGGTTGAACAATAGGAGAAGACCAGCGCGGGCTGCCCGCTGCGCCCGGCGCGGCCACTGCGCTGCGCGTAATTGGCGGGTGTCGGCGGCACATTGCGCATGTTGACCAGGTTGAGTTCGGCGATATCCACCCCCAGTTCCATCGTGGGCGAGCAGTAGAGGATGGGCAATTTCCCCTGGCGAAAATCCTCTTCGCGCTGTACCCGTAAATCGTAGGGTACTTGCGCGGTATGCTCACGGGCCTCCAGTTGATGCAGATTAGCAGCCGTAGCCCGATAAAACTCTACGAAGAAGGCGTTGGTATGATGTCCCTCGCTCGATTCTCTGGGGACGCGGATCTGGTCGTGAAAGGCGCGCGTGCCGTCTCCGGCGACCCAGATCATTGCCGAGGCGGGCAGCTGGTAGCCCGGCTTGTCGTCTTTGTGCCGTGGTTCAACCACTTGCTCAACCAGCCCGGCTTTGCTCAACCCCCCGAGCAGGTGTGCGATCATCTCGTCGGTATCATCCAGGTGCAGTTTCTCTTTGTAATCCTCGAAGGTCGTTTTCCGCCGCAAGAACTGCCCAAAGCCGCCGCGAGCGGAGAGATACACATTGCCACCGTAGTCATCATGCTCGCGCTTCCTGGGGAAGAGGATGGCAGCGTATTCTTTAGTTTCGTTTTCGTCCAGCGCCCATGGCGCGACCAGGCGCTGGCTGCTCTGCTGCTGGATATTCTCCTGGAAGAGTTGATCCAGGTAATCCACCTTGATGGCCAGTTCGCGCCGCATGTAGTCGAGCAGCACCCGGCTGACTCTTGCGCGAGTCTGAGGTGTGGCGGAACTCAGGGCGGGATGGCACTGCTGCCACACCTCCTCATCGGCGCACACTTCTTCCAATGACAGGTACTTGATGACTAGCAGGCCGCACTGCTCCAGGTTGGGTGAGGTGATGCGCCAGCCACGTTTGAGATCGCGGTAGAGGCGATACCCCAGCACATTGCGAAAAGCCTGCTGCGTCTGCACCAGCGCCTGGTACTTCACGTTCGGGTCGCTGGCGAAGAGATGGATGGGCAGGGCCAGCGCGTCGAAGACCCGCTGCGTCAGGTACTCGTGGCTCAAGCCCTGCTCTCCCGCCTTCTGCACTGCCCGGTGGAGCGCCGAACGCAGCACGCCGACCTCGATGAAGTCGTTGAAATGTCCGGCCTGCAGCGATGCGTCCTGGCGGTTATCGGTGAAGCTCAACATCTTAGGTGGGATAGCCTGAGTAGGCTGCTCGCGCAGGCGGCGAATGGCAGACAGGCTCAGAATAGTGGTCGCCGTGCTGCGCCCTTCTGAACTGAGCGAGGCGAGTTTGGCGAAATCATCGCGCTGGCGCGAGCTATAAGAGACGCCACAGTTCAGGCAGAAGCTGAACGGAGCCTGCACAAAATGGCAGTCCAGGGCATGTTCATCATACGCGTTGCTGGCCGTGCCATCAGCCTTGACCGTGACGTGTTGCGGTAGGGCCTGCCTGCGCGAGCGGCGCACGCGATACCCGCTGCGCTGTTCCTCGATCCAGTCATCGGGCAGCTTGTCGATAAAAGTATCTTCGTCAATGGGCCAGGGATTGTCCTGGTTGTAGTATAGGAACCCGGCCTGTCCCTCGTCGCCCCCCTGATCGTTCAGTTCACGCGGGATGAACTGCCCGCTCTTCAGGCGGACACAGGAGTAATCCTGCCCGCACTCGCGGCAGAAGACCAGCGGTAACAACACCCGTCCACGGTCGCCCGGCACGTACTGCTGCCCCTGCAAGGTGAGATAGCGCTGCGGCTCAAGCGAGGCATAGATGGTATCGCCCTTACTGATGAACTGGTGCAGGCGAAAAGCGAAAGGCGGCCTGCCCGTCTCCGGGTGCGGCTCGCAGGTATACCCTGCCAGCAGCGCATTCTGGATGGCCTCGACGCACTGCTCGACGGCTACTCCTGTGATGCGGCTCAATTCCTGGGCCGCGCCTTTGTCACCGGCAATGCTTTTCGGTGTCGTACGTACCAGGCGGCCATCACCCTCGGTCACGCCGAACGTGCTTTCAATCCAGGTGGACAGGGGGTCCCGGATGAAGCCCTGGTAATCGCGTGGCAGGTTGTGCCCTCGCTCCTGGACACGCGCTGTCAACTGCTGGAGAAATTGTCCATCGTGTCCAGTGCTGCTGGTGGTGCGTACCAGCGTCTCACCGATCACATGCTCGGACTTCACAAGGGTGCCAAAGACCTGGGAAGCCATGGCGGCTACGCTTGCCTGTTGTGCCTCGTAGGTACCGGCCCCGGCCAGTGTAGCCGAAGTGCCGACATACTGCAGTTCACCCGCCGCCAGGCGATCACGCACACGCCGCGCCAGCAGCGCAACATCAGAACCCTGGCGGCCTCGATAGGTGTGCAGTTCGTCAAGGACCAGGAATTGCAGTAACCTGGAGGTGAGTAAGCGCCGTTCAATCCAGCGCGTCAGGATCAATTCCAGCATCACATAGTTGGTCAGCAAGATATCGGGCGGGTCGGCCATGATGCGCTGCCGCTCCTCTTCGGACTCCTGCCCGGTATAGCGGGCGAAGGTCACCAGGGCTTTATTGCCACGAGTACCGGGCAGGAGAAACTTCTCCAGTTCCTTTACCTGGCTATTGGCCAGGGCATTCATAGGGTAGACGACAATGGCCCTGATGCCGCGCCCGCTGCCATGGCGCAGCACGTAATCAACGATGGGGATGATGTACGCCAGGCTTTTCCCGGAACCCGTCCCGGTGGTCAGGACGTAGCTCGCGCCGCTGCGAGCGACGCGGACCGCCTCGGATTGGTGTTGATGCAGGCGCAGGGGACGGCCCAGGTCATCACCTGCGGACTTGTCCTTGCGAAAGATACGCGCGCAGCCAGGATGTAATACACCTTGAGCGACCAGCTCATCGATGGTTTCGCCGGGGGCAAATAAGGGGTTGAGTTGGATGAGCGGCTCAGGCCAGAGGACGCCTTCCTGTAGCTTCTGTTGAACGTAGTGGTTGATCTGTGGGTCGCGGATCTGGATAAAGCTGTTGATATACGAGGCATAGTCGTCGATGAGCTGGTTGCGGAAGTCGAAAATATGCATACTAATTACCCCAGGGAGGAAGACAGAGCTTGCTCTCCCATGCGCATCCATGTCAAATAACTGTGAGCCTTCTCACTCTAACCGCTTGCTATAAAGAGATATATGTTTTCTGCTTCATCGAAATATTTGGGATTCGTGATGCATTCTATAGCTGAATTACCGTATTTGTCAATGGAAATGGACTGGTGATTACCCATAAGTCGGCAATAGATCCTTCGCTGCGCTCAGGATGACAGCCTTTCGATTGTCATCCTGAGCGCAGCGAAGGATCTGCGGGGTGCATTCGTCCAGCAGCCCTGACTGACGTCGCCTTAAGAACTTATGGGTAATCACCAGAAATGAAGTGATGGCAGTACAAATACCATCGCCCTGGACGTCTCACCGTTCCTGCGTGGCTTGCCAGAGCCAGCGAGAGCGAGCGCGGACCATCGTCTTGCCCTCACGTGTGATGTGCTGGTGCCTGGTACCTTCCTGTCCTGCCGTGGGGAAAGGTTCAAACCAACTCTGGACTTCCAGGTGTTCACCGAAGCGTGGGCTATCGATGTATTCAATGTCATAGTGGCGAATGGTGAACCTGGCTCCAGCGGGGGTGATCGCGCTCCTGGTCAAGGCTGCCCAGCCTGCGTTGTCCAACAGTTCCACCGCGGACGCATTATTCAGATGCTGCATGAGATCGATCTCAGAGAACTGCACCAGCGCTGACGTCGTGACTGGCAGACCCAAAGGCGCAGCGGGAAAGGGCTGTTCTGGTTGGGGTGGCAGCACCCCGTCAGGCTGCCAGATCTGAGCCGTTCGTTCTGGTAGGCGCGCCGGGCGGCCATTGGGATCAACGTAGACCCAGAGGGTGCGCGCACGCACCAGTGGTTCGTCTTGAGGCGCGCTGGTATGGTGTGCCTCGTATCCGCGCTGTGCGGTAATACGGGTGAAGCCGATGCCATAGGTTTTTAAGTCGAGCCTGGCGTGAATGGGAATGGGCGTGGCGAAGGACATCACGGTTCTTTTGATGACCCAGTAGCCATTTCCTTCAAGCTGAGCGTCCTCGGCATCGCGTGCCGCGAGCTCTTGCATGTAACGTAAAAAAGCGGCGGGCGTGAGCGTGCCATCACAATTGCATTCGTCATAGCGAACGGTATGGGTCAGACAAAACTGCCGGTTCATGCGTGCTCCTTCTTCATGTGTATCGCCCATCTGTTGTTCTATTGTACCCTGAAACCCAGGGCAAGGGACGATACGATGCCGGCTGTCCCCCTTTGCTAGCTACATCTCTTTCGTCTCACGGGCAAGGTGTTCGATCACCTCGTATACCAATTGAGGCAATTCCCTAAAAGCATAGGACATCAGCACGCGCTCCCCTGGCTGGTGCGCGCCTTTGCCGTAGGGGCCGAGGTTGACGACTGGCAGGTTGAGTTGCCGCATGGCTTCTAAGGGGAGCTTATAGGAACCGGGACGCGCAGAGGCAGCAGGCATTGGAGCGTCGTTCCAGATTGGCAGGTTGGCGCTGAGCGCGGCGGGGTCGATATCGGGATCAAGGCGCAGGTAGCTCATATCGGAGATGAGTGGGAAATACTCCTGCACCTCGAGGTGCAGTTCTGGGTGGGCTGCTGCGACTGCATGCACGGCTTCGTGCAGTGGGCCGGGTGTCGCGGCGACGTGCGGGATGAAGGGCGGAGAATAGTAGACGACGATGGCGGGGCCACGACTGCCGCTCAATGACCAGAGATGGAGCACCAGGTGCAGGCAGCGCCCGCGCGAATCGAGTCCGGCAGGCAGGGATTCCCAGGCGGCTGCTATTTCCGCATCCATGCGCTGCTCGCCCAGGCGCCGCTTGAGGTCCTGGTAGAGCCGGGTATAGGTGAACACCTCGCCGGTACGCTGTCTGGGTGGTGTGTGCTGGTAGTCAGGAGAGTGTTTGCTCTTCCACCTGCGTTCTGTTTCGTCCACGCGGCGCAGTACCTGTTCCATGACGGACTGAGCACGATGGACGAGGTTATCGAGCAACTGCGCGGGTGTCGTCGTGAGGGTGAGCACATTGAGGTAGAAATAGGAGGCGAAGGGCAGTTGCACGTCGTAGCTCGTTTTAAGGTCGGTGAACTTTAAGGTGACTGGCGGTGGCGTCGCTTGGCCGTGCGCATGATCGCAGAGTTCATCGTTCATGCTGAGGTCGCGAATGAGTTCCGCTGCAAGCAGGTTGGCGTCGAGGCCGTCGAAGGGGTCGCCGACGTGCGAGGGCTGGCCGATGACGAGGAAGGTGGGCAGGAGCTTGCCGACGGTGCCGGTGTAGATATAGCGATGCGGGTCGCCGGGATAGAGCGCGGTAACGTAGTCAGTGTTGATAGCGCCGAGGTACTCCAGACCGTATTGTTCGCGCAAGCGCAGGAGAAACTGGACAGCTTGCAGCACCCCGGCGGATTCGTTTTCTTCGTCGGGCGTGGCGAGCAAGACGACCGAGAGGTCCAGCCGGTCCTCTCGAGCTAGAGTTGTCAGGCGGCGCATCACAGCGATATTCACGGCGTCGCCGCTCTTCATGTCGGCAGAGCCGCGTCCTAACATCCAGTCGCCCGGGTGTGCGGCCAGGTCTTTCGCTAAACCAGGCGCTATTGCTGCTAATTGATCGGCATGGGCAGCCAGGGCGCCGGGGTCGAGCGCAAATGGTTCGAGCGCGCCGAAATCTCCGGTAGCGACGGTATCGATATGACCGAGCAGGACGATGGCCTGGGGATGCTTGCCGCGCAGGAAGGCATAGGCATTGCATCGCCCGGCAGGATCGTCGATGAGCGGGTCGAGGCCGATGGCGGTGTAGGAGGATGCGAGTCCGTCTTCTTGCAGCAAGCGTAGGACTTCTCGGGCAATGTGAATTTCGCCCTTGCCAGGGCTGACGCTGCGAATATGCACAAGCCCGGTTGTGTAGCGTTTGACGATGGGATACCAGTCGATCGATTCGTGTGGGTGCATGAGTCTATTGTGTTCACCTTTCCCTGGATGTAATAAACTGATTCCTGCTGCTGTATTGTACCAGATATGAAAATGCGCTGGGCTTGCACAGCACTCGAGTGCGCATTGAACGCACGCAAAAGGTCGAAAGGACGGCTTCCCTTTGGATAATCCGCAGTTGAGTGTAAATTCAACCTGAGTGTGGCCTCCCCGACCAATTGCACTGGAGGGCATACCACCTGTACAATAGGACACAGGACATGGCGGCTGGGGCAGCGGCCCGGGAACTTGAAAGGAGAAGGGATGCATAAGCGTTACCTGGATTGTAGTGCTTCGGAGTTGCTCGCAATTTCCAAACACGATTTGCTTGATGCTTTGCGGGCCAGTGAAGGGCGCATTGTCGTAAGTGAAACCATCGGGGCAGTGCAGCCTATGTTGCTTACTATTACCAATGCTGAGGTGGCGGCCAGTCAAGGCGCCGATTTGCTCTTGCTGAATATGTTTGACGTGGACAAGCCTGTCATTCAGGGCATGCCTGATGGGATCGAGCCTGATCAACTGATCCATGTATTACATCGCCTGACGGGCCGCATCATTGGGGTCAATTTAGAGGCAGTTGATCCAGCCCATCACCAGGAGCACAACGCGTTCTGGGCTCCTGGTGATGGGCGCTTGGCGACGGCCGCAAATGCACACAAGCTGGTCACCATGGGAGCAAAATTCCTGGTGCTCACGGCAAATCCGGGAACTGGGATCACCAACAAAGCCATTACTTCCAGCCTGAGAGCCATTCATGCCAGCGTGGGGGAACAGGCCATTCTCATGGCCGGAAAAATGCACGCTGCAGGGATTCTTGCTGAGGGTGGGGAACGTATTCTCACCCGAAGTGACATTGCTGAGTTTAGAGCAAGTGGTGCCGACATCATTGTGATTCCAGCACCGGGTACCGTTCCTGGAATCACCCTGGAGTATGCCAGGGAGTTAATTGCGGATGCGCATCAAAGGGGTGCCATGACCATGACCGCGATTGGGACCTCTCAGGAAGGAGCGAACATCGAAACGATTCGACACATTGCTTTGCTGTGCAAAATGGCGGGCACGGATTTACATCACCTTGGGGATGCAGGATACATTGGGATGGCGCTGCCTGAAAACATACAGGCCTACAGCATCGCCATTCGCGGAGTCAGGCATACCTATGCCAGAATGGCGCGATCAGTCAATCGATAAACGCAACCTGCTCGATCGAAGATCGAGAGGCTAGTTGAGTCCAGCGCAGTAGCTAGGGCCGGAAATTATCTCCTGCCGAGCAGACGAGAATCGAAGGTTCGTTTGTGATCTCATGTGACGACTACAATCATTAGGCAAAGCTCATGGCTTCTCTCTCTCCTCTCCCCACCTTCACGACGTGATACACTATGCTCGAGGCGATGATCTGGCCGATAGAGAGGTACATCGACGTTTCACAAAGGAGGAAGCATGACACGGAAGGGTTGGCTGTTGTTCATCGCGATGTCGGTGATCTGGGGTATTCCGTATCTGTTCATCAAGATTGCGGTGCGGGAACTTGACCCCACCGTGGTGGTATTTGCTCGCGTCGGCATCGCGGCTGCTATTCTGCTCCCTGTGGCGGCCCGGCGCAGGGTGTTGCGACAGCTGCGCGAGCGCTGGCTCGCGGTTGCCGCGCTCGCTTGCGTGCAGATTGTTGGGCCGTTTCTGTTGATCGGCTACGGCGAGCAGCATATAGCGTCGTCTCTCACCAGCCTGCTCATCGCGGCCGATCCACTGCTCGTTGTACTCTTCGCGCTCCGCTTCGATCCCAGTGAGCGGGTGAGTGGCCTGCGCCTGGTCGGGTTACTGGTCGGCATAGCAGGTGTGGTGACCCTGCTGGGTCTCGACGTGGGCGGAGATGCACAAAGATTGCTCGGGGCGGCTTTGGTCCTGTTCGCCGCTGCGGGCTACGCTGCCAGTGCCCTGCTCATCAAGCGACCGGCCATCGCAACTCTGCCCAGCCTGGGGGTCGTGACCCTCATGTGTGTCACCGCTACTGTCGTGTTGTTGCCCCTGGCCCTGACACGACTTCCCAGCAAGCTACCCGACCTGGTGGTGCTGGCGAGTCTCCTTGTGCTCGGTCTGATCTGTACGGCGCTGGCCTATCTGCTCTTCTTCGCGCTGGTGGCCGAGGTCGGAGCCAGTCGTGGCACCGTCATCACGTACGTCAATCCCGCCGTCTCCGTCCTCCTCGGTGTCACCTTGCTCGCCGAGCCGCTCAACGCAGCTATCATCATAGGATTCCTGCTGATCATCATCGGGTCCTGGTTGTCCACCGGTGGGGTCCTATCACCGCTGAGTCATCTTCGGGTACGCCGACAGCAACAAACCGGTCGCGACGTTGAGGTCAGCCGACAGGACACTTCCCATCAATAGACTTGGTGGTAAGATATTAGCAGAGAAAGGGAAGCCAGTATGGAAAGGGAACTCACCAATCTTCCATTTGAGAAATGGGTCACCTACGTCTTTGACCATCCCGTGCGCGGCCCCGACACAACACACTGGTACCTGGATGACGACGATGATAGCCAGTGGTGGAATCCCTCTCGTCAACCAGAGGTGACCGTGGCCTACCTGACCAACCTGTTTGAGAATGCCGCAAGAACGCTTGCGGCATTCTCCGATGCACAGGTGAAGCAGGGGCTTTGGTTCCTGTTGGATAGTGGCTACTCGGCCGCTATGTTTGAGCTACTCAATACAGGGGTGGCCTTGTCCGAGCGTACGCGCTGCATCTCCTCCATCTACACCTTGTTTGAGCGGTTCTTTGCACCGCGCTGCACATCTCATTTATCTCATCTGGATAGAGCTGGGAAGAGCACCGATGAGCATCCGTTGAACGATATTTGCTACATGTGGTGGGACATTGCGCCCATCTGTGGAAGCTCGCAGGGGCTTGATCGTGCGGAGTTAGATGCAGTCTGCCTGGATGTGATGCGGATGACACTTGATCTGGACTCGGGCACCTGCCGGGAAAGTGCTCTCCACGGGTTGGGCCACTGCTACTTTGAGTATCCAACACAGGTGAAAGCCATCATTAATCGATTTCTGGATCGCCATCCCGACCTTCGAGCTGAGCTGAGAGCATATGCTTGGGCCGCACGGGCAGGGCGGGTGCAGTAAGAGCACGGGTGAAGATGCGTGTGGCCCTTCGCTCATCGCTGACGGGCCAATCGGTGAGCAAGAACCAGGGGTCCGGATCAGTGCCCGCCATAAGGAGAGTGAACCTGATCTATCATCTCCGTGAGCCTATTTCTTGAACAGCCTATCATAAGGAGGCAATGCCGTGGTCAATCGTGTGCAGGCAGGCCAGCAGCTCGGAAACTACCGTCTCTTACAGCGTCTGGGTGAAGGTGGATTCGCTGAAGTGTATCTTGGCGAACATCGCTATTTGAAGCGCCGCGCGGCGATCAAGGTCCTGCTGGTGTCACTGGCCGGGAACGATAAAGAGTCTGAGCGGTTTCTCCAGGAAGCGCAAACCATGGCGAACCTGAAACACCCGCACATTGTCGGCTGCCTTGATTTCGGTATTGAGCGCCAGATTCCCTATATCGTGATGGACTACGCTCCTGGAGGCACGCTGCGCGATCTTCATCCCGAAGGGGATCTGGTCCCGCTGGAGACGGTCATCTCTTACGTTGAGCAAATGGCAGGTGCCTTGCAGTATGCGCACGATCAGGGCGTGATCCACCTGGATATCAAGCCAGAAAACATGCTGCTGGGAGCTGGTGAGGAGGTACTACTCTCAGACTTTGGCCTGGCCCGCTTCACCCGGAGCGTCTCGGCGCGCGTGACCTCGCTGATCGGCACCATCAGCTACATGGCCCCAGAGTACATTCAGCGCAAGCCCCAGGCAGCCTCCGACCAGTACTCCCTGGCAATGGTGGTCTACGAATGGCTTACCGGCATCCGGCCTTTTGACGGCGATGATGAGCGCATCATTGCGGGCCAGCAGCTTCAGGTGCCGCCTCTGTCGCTGCGCGCCATCGTGCCAACCTTGCCCACTGCTGTCGATGAGGTCGTACTCGCAGCGCTGGCGAAAAAACCGGAAGAGCGGTACCCCAGCATTATCAAGTTTGCAGAAGCTCTCTCGTACGCGAGCCAGCCTTCGTCACAGACGGCGGAGGGAAGCGTTCTCGTGCCGGAGAAGCTTGACACACTCTACAAGGAGGGACTCAAGGCAAAGGGACAGGGCAAGCTGGAATTGGCGAAGCAACTCCTGGAAGAACTGCGGGCGCGAGATCCGTCCTATCGTCCAGACGTGGTGAAGGAGCAGCTCCAGCAGATCGACGCCGCGCTCCGCCCGCAACTCATCGCACAGTATCGCACAGAGGCGGAGGCAGCGAACAACGCGGGCCAGTGGGATCAAGAGATCGATGCCTGGAACGCGCTGCTCCAGTTCAACCCAGCTCGCGCAGATGCGCAAGAGGCCCGTACCCGTATCCGTCTGGCGCTAGAGCATCAGTTGAACGATCATCTCTACCAGGACGCGGCGCAACTGGCGGCTGAGAAAAATACGGCAGGAGCGCAGCAGCTCCTGCAGCAGCTCTACGCGCAGGATCACTACTACGGCGATCCACTGGGCCTGGCCAGGAAGGTGAGGAAGGTGCGAGTGCCACTCACCTACCAACAAGAGCAAGCTCAACGCGAAAAGGAAGAAGCCAGACAAGACCGACAAGATAAGGCAGAAAAGCGCCAGGAAGCGCGCCGGAACTTCGCGAAAGAAGCCTACGGTGAGCGGCTAGGAAAGCTCTGGCTCGTCTGGATCGCCTGGTTCGTGTTCGTGTGGAGTGCCGGTGCAGCGATTGGGACCTTGACCCAATCTTGGCTGTTGGCACTCATCGCCCTGGTGCTTGCCGCTGCCGGGAGCTGGGGGCTGGGCTATCGCAAGGCTCTGACGCTCCTTCCACTCACCGTTGTCCTCACCGGAAGCGTTATCTTGGCCCTGGCGCTCACCCTCTCCGTGGCACCTCTCAACTATGCCCACCCCTTTGCCAGTCCCTACACCGTTACGATCTCCACCGGCTTGTTCACCTCAAAGGACGTGATAGGATATCACCACCTGTTCCTGGGCAGACAATTGGATTCTGGCCTGATCTGGGGAACGGTGACCGCGCTGGTAGGGGTGGCTGTGGCGTTTTTCCTCAAGCCTCCCTACGGCAAGCGCAAAGAAGAGTATCCCGTCTTTGTGTCCCGTGGCACCTATCGGGCCTACTCCTCGCGACAGAGCGCCGAGCTGAAACAATCGCGATACCTGTCGCTTGCCAACCTGGTCTGGACGGCCCTGGGCATAGGGATAACCGGCTTCGTATCCTGGGCGATCACAGCATCCCTCGCGCAGACGAGTGACTGGGGCTTCGGCTTTGACCTGGGCGCGAATATGGCGTGGCTTGGCCTGGGCCTCGGGTGCGCCCTGGGCGTAGGTGTAGGGGTCTCCATCCCTATATGGTGGACGGCGATGAGGCAATTGATGCAGGAGCGAAGGTAAAGAACCTGCTGAACTCTCTTGGTATGGACCAACATTTATGCTTCTGACAATGTGAACTTGTGATCTTGCAAGCGCTTGATGAGGGCAGGACGACGCAGATGAGGCTGGACCCAGTCGCGGAAATGCTCTTGAAATTCCTGGCTCGCCTGGAATTGATCGGCGGCTTCACGCAGCTCGATCAATAAGCGAACGGCTTCGTTGTAGCCCGCACCCGAACCACGTGCCACTGCCTGATCGACCTGGTGCCAGTAATCGTCCTGGTGATTATAGATATCTTGCAGATGATGTTGATGGGCCGCCTGCTGCCGTTCACGCTCCTCGCGTTCCCAGCGAGCTTTCATGGCTCTACTTTCGACGAGGAGTGTGGCGTAAGGGACATGCTCGCCTGTTGGGAACATTGCGCTGGCTTTGTCCTGGTTCAGTTCGCGCAACTCCCTGACGAGCAGGCGGCTCAGACCTGGCTCATTGTGTGCCAGGCGAATCAGATAATCATCGCGGCGATCTGGTGGCAGCAACTTGACCCGGGCGGCAACATCATCGTCAGCCGATGGCACGACCGCCTTGCTATGGTGAGCCGCCCCGACGAGCAGTTCTTGGGGCACCTGCAACAATTCTGCCAGCGCCTGCTGCGCAGCGGTCAGCGTCCCAAAGGCAGGCGGAACTGGTGGCACACTGACTTCATAGTCCTCTTCCTCGTCATAGCTCCCCATCATGCGCTGACCAGCCAACCAGACAATATAGAGCGCCCGTAGGTCGCCGTCCATCAATTCCTCGCGGATGGCGATAAGCGATCCCAGTTCATAATCAACCCATTCGTCAGGCCCTTCCATCTCGCCGAAGTGGATATCGAGGATATCATAATCCGCGTGCCGGGTGAACGTGACGAAATCGTCGAGATCGTAGCTGTCGATCAGATCGGCTGGCAAGATTCCGTGCGGGAAGCGCAAGGCCAGTTCGGGCGCGCCCCAGTTGGCCCAATACAGGAAGCCATCGAAAAACGCATGGAGTACTTTGATGGGATTGTGCTTGAAGTCACCCCAGTGATATTCGATGAGGGCATGGGTGGAGGATGCTTCGATGTGACTGGAAAGGGCATTGACCGCATCGAGTTGTACTCGTGTCAGAGGTCGATCGCTGGTCATGAATTCGTACCGCTGGTATTCGCTCATCTCTACTTATCCTCCAGGCTACGCTAATACGAGCATATGAGGCACTCACCGTCCTCCAGGCATCTCATTCCCGGAATTTAACAAGCACAATCCGGTTAAGTGCAGCTCGGTCGCAGGTTTGCGTAAAGGTTGGCATCAGCTTGTCCCCAAAGGATACCACACTTGACTGATGGAGACAAAGCGTTGGAGATTTTAGGTGCTGGCTACTTTGTGCATCTGTTCAGAAATAACCAGAGTGAAAACTGGGCTACGGTCCACTTGGTGCATGTGCCAGCAGGAAATTGCTAATGTGCTGGATCATTTCGTCCTTGTAGATGTGGCTCTGGTGAGCCGACCAGAAAAAGCCGATGGGTCGCTTCAGCCGGCGGGCGAGATCGTAGCCGGAAGAAGCGTGGTGAGCGAGCAAGGCCAGCAAAGCATAGCCTAAGGTAGTAATTGAGCCCTCCTCCTCTACTCTGCAAGAGGAGTATTTCAATATAGGAATACTTAGTCTCTCCACATGGGGCATGCAAGCAGGACAGTTGGCTGTAAATTTAACGCCGAGAGCTTGCTTTTCCAAAGATGTAGGCTCATTTCCAACGATCGTGCTACCAGGGACAACATAGCAATATTGCTGAAAGCAGGTGAAGCAAAGCAAAAGCTGCTTTACTCGACAAGTTCTGACCGCCCCACCCTATTTTCTCACTGGAGGCGTTCCTTTAATGCTGTTTCGCCTGTTTCTGCCTCAACTGGCGTGTTGGCAACAGCGACTGATCCTTGAAGCAATTTCACGGCGGATAACGCTGCCGCGAAGAGCATGGTGAAGATGCTGACCATGGCCTCTGCCTCAGCGATACTTCTCGTCTGCCAGACGATGCCGACCGCATCCGTGATCGCCATATTCGTGCTCCCCACCAGATAGTTCACCACAAATGTCAGCCCGATCACCGCATACATCACGATGACCTGAGCGTAGGAGGACCTTTTGAACGTCGGCTCCTCCCCATCACTGCTCGCCTTGCGGAAACGCAAGTAGAGGGCAAATACTTGGAAGAAGACATACACCGTGAAGAACCACCCCAGGTAGTTCGTGAGCGGCACGCCAAAGTAGCCACCACCTTGCTCCCAGATCCAGAGATGCCGGATCGTTGAGCTGGTCGGATCCATGCCCAGATCCCAGGCCACCATCATGAAAGAAGCCATAAAAGGCACTGCAAACGTCGTGAATGCGCTGGCCATTGGGCGAACATCACCGATCAGCACCGTCGAGAGCACCCAGGCGAGATAGCCGGTGCCGAAGTAAGCAGGGCCGATGACCAGCGGCACCAAAAAGAGCTTGGGGCCAAGGCGGCTGGTGTAATAATAGTGACCAAACGGAAAGCCTGTTAGAATGCTGGTGTTTTCCAGTAGATTACTGACGAGGAGACACATGACGAGAAAGGTGATGATGCCGCTCCATTGGTAATGCTGTGCCCCATGAAGCAGTGCAAAGACCAACGGCATCAAAATGAGAATCAGGACGGGAATGTGGTTCGGAAAGACCGCATTCCCCAGTGTCAACACGACATTGATCACAACCAGAGTCCAAAGAAGGGGGGGGACGCCTTTTTTCACAGGACACCTCACTTTTCTTCGCCAAACACCGCTTGCAGGTAAGCTCGGATCATAGTTTTCAATTCGGTGTGCCGTCTCGTGCCATCGTGGAATAGAATGAGCGTCAATTACTGAATATGCTCGTCGTAATTGTGGAATGAATCTCTTGTCAACGTAGAATAAATACCCGCCTCTCTTTGTAACTGTAGAAAAAGTATTCAGATACCATCACCACATCAACGGTATATAACAGCGTTCAGATGGAGTGCTCTTCCTCGGAAATTGCCCTTTTTTAGAACGGAGGTAGCAAGTGGTCAGCACACCACCTTGAAAGCTGCTTCCTCTCACCGCCCAAAAACCTTTGGGTGGGCATCGCAATAAAGACGCCCTCAAAGATGAGGCCCGTCACTGCCTCGAAGGCGGTCACCGTGCTTTGGGGGCTGGGCTGACAGCTGGGCAGTGCTTTTCCAACGAAAGCAGAATACGTGCCAGGATGCGAACTCCCGCCTGGATGTTCGCTTCGCTGCATCCAGCAAAGCCAAGCACTAATCCCACTCGAGGCAGTGGCTGCCGACTCATCACAGAGAGCGCCACAACCTCAATGCCCTGCCGTGCTGCACGTTGCTCTACCTCCATATCAGCTATCTCAGGTGGAAGCCATCCCACCAGATGCATCCCTGCTTGAGGTGCATGCGCTTCAAGCAGATGGCCACACTCGCTCCTTATCGCTGTGAGGAGAGCCTCCAGCCGCGCAGCATAGAGCCCGCGCATCCCTCGCAGATGACGGGCGAAGTGTCCTCCTGCCAAAAAATCTGCCAGGGCCATCTGCTCAAGAATGGGGGGGTGGATACTCTGAAAGCGTTGAGCCATAGTAAACAGTTCCATCAATGCAGCAGGCACCACCACGTATCCCAGGCGCACAGAGGGAAAAAGCACTTTACTAAAGGTTCCGATATAGATCACCCGATCCGCTCTATCTAACCCTTGCAAGGCTTCGACGGGACGGGCACCAAAGCGATACTCGCTATCGTAATCGTCTTCCACTATCCATGCGTTGGCCTCATTTGCCCAGTGCAGTAATGCCAACCGCTGCTCCAACTTCATGGTCACCCCAAGAGGGAACTGGTGCGATGGAGTGACAAAGGCAAGGCGAGCTCGTGGAGACAGCGCTCGACCTTGTGCTACCTCCATCCCATCAGCATTGACTGGCACAGGTGTGAGGTACGCTCCAGTACCCTCAAGCGCCGCCCAGGCTCCAGGATAGCCAGGATCCTCCATCCAGACCACGTCCTCCCTGTCTACTAACAGCCGTGCGGTCAGATCAAGAGCAGCCTGCGCCCCCGAAGTGATCAGGATGTGATCCGCCTGGCAACGCACCCCACGCGTGACGGCGATATGGGCTGCAATGGCCTCGCGTAGCGGGGGATAGCCAGCGCTCTGTTGATAATCGGACTGGTGTCGCAGGGATTGACGTGCATGCCGTGTTAGCAGCTGTGCCCAGAGGCGATAGGGAAACAGGTCAAGTGCAGGCGTGCCCAAACGGAAAGCAGGTGGCTCAGAAAATGGAGGCCGCATCAGAAAGGCCGGGACGCTCCTGCTCTGCGTGGCTATGCCAAACGGGGAGGGGTCTGGGTGGGAAACATTTGAGGGAACCCTCGATGCCACAGGAGCAGAGGGATCTCGTTTGGGAATGAAGTGAGCCACCGTCGTCCCACTTCCGATGGTTCGCTCAACATATCCCTCAGCCTGGAGTTGCTCGTAGGCAGTGCTGGCCGTGTTACGTGAGACGCCCAGTTCGCTTGCCAATGTGCGTGTTGATGGCAATTTCTGACTCGGTTGAAGTTGTCCATCGAGAATAGCACGGCGCACCCACTGATAGATCTGGCGGTGGAGAGGAACCGAGGAGGAGTGATCGAGAGGAATCCTCTCTCGGAGAGAAACGGGGTTCAGCTGCATACCTCTTGTCCTTTGCTCGATTGCGAGATCACCTACACAATGACCCCATTATTCTACCTGAAAGTGACCCTTGTAACAAGGCCACAACACCAGTACACTAACTCTCAAAGATCTGATGGCGTATGGATGGTTGCTCAAAGAGCAAAAGCGGAGAAGTTTGCTTTTGATCACTGGCTGTCAACTGTTCCTGCTTGCAAATAGAATCTTAGATACTGTGAGAGGAGAACCACATGAGAAACGTCATTTCGAAAGACGGTACCCCCATTGAGTTCGATCAGGTGGGGGAGAGGTCGCCGCTCGTCCTAGTGGGTGGTGTCTTAGGCGACCGATCCCAGCACGCGGCGCTTACTGCACTGCTGGCATCACACTTCATGGTGTTCAACTACGATCGGCGAGGGCACGGCGAGAGCGGGGACACGCCCCCCTATGCCGTCGAGCGCGAGATCGAAGATCTCGACGCCCTCCTCAACGAAGCTGGCGGATCAGCCTTCGTCTATGGAACTTCTGGCTGCGCCGTCTTAGCCCTCTCTGCGGCTGCTGCTGGCCTCGCTTCTAAGATCAGGAGGCTGGCATTGTGGGAGCCCTCGTTCATCGTCGACGAGAGTCGTCCTCCGGTGCCGCAAGATTACAAGGAGCAGCTCATCTCCCTGCTGCGAGAGGGTCGGCGAGGCGACATGGTCGCACTCTTCATGACAGCCGCGGTAGGCATACCGGTCGAATTCGTCGCCTCGATGCGAACACAGCCGTGGTGGCCCGCTCAAGAGGCGCTGGCGCACACCCTTATCTCCGACGCTACCATCATGGGTGACTTCTCGTTGCCCAAAGAGCGGATCGCCTCCGTCACCATCCCCACGCTCGTCATTGAAGGTGGAGAAACCCTGTGGCTCAGCCACGCAGCGCAAGCGACAGCCTCCGCGCTGCCCAATGCCAGGCTGATCAAAGAGAATGTCTCGGAAGAAGTCTCCAGGCTGAAGCAGGAGGTCGGTCAGGACGTTTTAGTCGCTGGCAGTGGCGATCTTGTCCAGACGCTGATGCGCTATGAGCTCATCGATGAATATCGACTCCTGGTCCATCCTGTTGTTGTGGGCAGCGGAAGGCGCCTCTTTCAAGACGGGAGCAAGACGACTCTGAAAATGGTAGCCACCAAGACGTTCCTTTCAGGGGTCGTTCTGCTTTCCTACCAGCCGATACAGTCATGATGTCAGACGTTTTGATCGCGTCTCCAAGGCGCTCTCATTGGCAGCGACGTTGTTTGACAAAGGGCCAAACGGAAAGGGAAATATGACTCCTCTCTACAAAGACATCAAGATGGTGCCTCCCCTGTTCCCCTTTCCACGTCAGCTTGTTTTCGTCACAGGTCTCTTGGAGATTGTAGGAGCCATCGGGCTGCTCATTCCTCTGGTGAAACCAGCGGCGAGATCTGCCTGGCCCGGTTATTGGTCGCCCTGTTGCCTGCCAACATCCATGCAGCGCTCAACCGGTTGCCCCTACGCGGCAGAGCGGCGACCCCGCTGTGGCTGCGTGTTCCTCTGCAACTGCTCTTTATTGGTCTGGCATTGTGGGCGGCGCTTGGGTAGTCCTGGAAAGGGATCAAACCGCTCCCCTAACGCCACTTCTGTAAGCAAGGAGATAGCAATGTCCTGGCTCTTCACGCTACTCAAATTCCTCCATATCATGTTGGCGATTATCGCCTTTGGCTTCAATGCTACCTATGCGCTCTGGATTACGCGGGCACAGCGCTCTCCCGACCATCTGGACTTTGCATTGCGCGGGGTGAAAATGCTGGATGATTACTTCGCCAACCCAGCCTACCTGTTGCTGCTTGTTTCCGGGTTGAGCATGGTCTTTCTGGCAGGCTACCAGCTTTCGACATTCTGGCTACTCTCGGCACTTGTCCTATGGCTGATCGCGATTGGACTCGGATATGGAGTCTACACACCTACCCTGAGCCGCCAGATTCGCGTACTTGCCCAGTCAGGCCCAGACAGTAACGAATTCCGCACCCTCGCCACTCGCGGGACCGTTGTGGGAATCATCCTGGCAGTCCTAGTGCTGCTCATTCTTATAATGATGGTCTTTAAGCCGACGCTCTGAGATGGGCGTGTTGTGTGCCGTCCGCCATAATTTTAGCATTGGAATGAGCTTATGCCTCATCCATTCAAGCTCATTTCGCTGAGAAAAATCCGCCCGATCTTTAGAAAAAGGACTGGAATCCGCAGTATGTTTAGAAAACATCCAGCAGAAGTCCTTCAGCTCAAAGAAGCAAGCACAAGAAGGGGAAAACACCTCGCCATTTTATATGGGAAGCTCCTATTCTAAAGTTATCCCGGACGTTTCCAAACTCTTCTCAGGATGTTTTCTAAATTAGCTGCGGACGAACTGATTTTTCCAAAATTATTCCGGACATTACAGACGGCACACACAACCCCGTGAGAATTCCACCGTAACTCCGAAATGAAAAGAGCACGCAGTATCCAAAAAGCCCTTCCAAAACTCCGAAATATTCCAGCGTAACTGCGAAAAAAGCGAGCGATTCCAGCGTAACTGCGAAAAAAGTACATGCTTGTTTAATATGCTAATGCAGCTATTTCATAGCCGTTCATTTGATGACATTGTGACAGAACCAACAAAAAAGGGTCTTTTGAGAACGGATGACCGAAGTAGCCAGTACAGCCCTCGGATTAGAATGGTCTTCTATCGCGGAAGCACGTCCGGTGGTGCTTTCAGCCATTCATTCTCTTCTTTTTGAAACCATTCGCGTTTCATTATGGCTCTGATGACTTTTGCTTCTCCGTTGCTATTGTTTGTGATACGATAGCTTTTCGCACCTGCCGGTACAATGAATGTTTCAGCGTAACTGATATACTGCTGATGCCCATTCTCAGTCTCAACCAGTACGGATCTACCTTCCACCAGGTTCATGATATGAAATGATTCGTCGGTTTGCGCTTCGACAGTCGAGGTGAACTCAAAACGATGCACATCATAGAACTGTACCGGATGAGTTGGTAGGTGGACCAACCGCCAGCCGGTACCCTCCTTCGCTATATAAGGTTCGGCAATCAGCTCTTCTTGAATTACTCTCTTTCCTTTGCGATTAAAATAGAGGTTCTGCAAACCACGATCAATATTAATCGGACGTGGTGTACCATCAAGGTCAAGACGAAGCCAATCGTAAAGTTTAAAGGTATAAAGATAAGTTGTGCCACTAATCTCCAAAACCAGATTATCGACACCACAGGCGTGTATGGTACCGTGAGGAATGAGGAGCAGTTTGTGTTTATACGCTGGCTCGCTATTGACAAATCGGTTGACGTCGAGGGGTACTACCTGATGAAAGCTGCGCTCCAAAGCCATGCGGAAATCATCAGGAACAATATCTTCTTGAAAGCCAATGTATATTCTGGCACCGGGTTTGCAGTCAAGAACGTAATACGTTTCGTCCTGGGTGAAGTTCTCCCCAAAATTTTCTCGGAGGTATTGCGGACGGGGATGAACCTGAACGGAGAGATTCGTCCCCCCGAATGTATCGATATAGTTAAAACGGAGTGGAAACTCAAAGCCAAAGTTCGTAGCATAGTCACCCAACATTTCCTTGTAGTGCTGGAACATTAATGTATCAAAAGAGACTTCGAGCAGATTTCCACCACTCTCGAACATCAAACCGTTTTCAGGCACGATGGCTTGAAATGACCAGGCATAGTTCGGAACATCCTGTGCTAACTGCGGAATATGCTCCTTACTCCACTGCCCACCCCAGGGACCAGGTTCAAACCATGGACGAACCCGGAAGGAGCTGTGGGCCACCTCGCTCAACGCCGCACGCAAATCATCGCCACGCATCACAGCAGGCTCATCGGGCCGCTGCTCATCGACAATGATATCGATGCGCGATAGGATATCCGCTTTATGTCGATTGAGGGCGATCCAATCGACATAGTAGAACTGCTTGTACATTAGTTTAGGAGGCACCACAATACTGGCACCCAAATTGCATATGCTGCCAGCACGGGAGCGAAACTGAATCTCGTTCTTGGGCACATCGACATATACCAGCAGGCCATCCCAGCCAACGAGTGCCGCCCCACAGCCGTACACAATACTCATCTCTGACTGAGAATCGGGTTTCAGAGCGGCGAGTTTTGCTTGATCGAAAAAATCGTTGAGACTTTTCGTGAAACGCCGACCGAAAATTGGATCATCTCCACCCAGAAATGGTGCGATCAGCTCGTCGATTTCACTCTCAGGGATGAAGGCATTTTCAACCGATTGCCATGTTGCCTGGACACCAAGAGCGACCAGGGCTTCATTCAAACAATCTCTGAAATGATCCCAGAATACACCAATATATCCATCGATGATGATCCTGCGTTGCCCTAGCAGCTTGTGCGAGAGCGCGGCAAAGCCAATATCTATCTTACCTGCGCCAATGGGAAAGCTGGGATAGATCTCGTACTCACCCTTAGGTCCAGGAGTATGATGAGCGGGAGCAAGGAATTGCTGCGTGTTGCGATAGGAATCCATTTACAGGCCCTTTTAAGATTGCAATAAGCAAGTTGTAGTGGAATTACTGTGACTGCGACTCACCATCTGCTGTCCGGCCATAATCATCGGCATGGCGCGTGATATCTTCGTGTTGCCAGTTTCCAAAGGCTATATCGATAACTCGCACCTCTGATCCCGTGCTTCCCCCCCGGTGTTTGGCCCCGACCGGTATCCATATCTCGTCGCCAGCCCCTGGGTGGTATATCTGGTCATCAATCTCGACCTCAACTCCTTCGTCCAGGATAATCCACAGCTCGGCTCGACCGGTATGAGATTGGAGACTACAACGCTGCCCAGGCTTAAAATGCACAACAGTAATGGTGACTTCTTCATTATGAGCGTATTGCTTCATTTGTCCCCAGGGACGCTCGATCCGCGTTCCTTCTGGTTTGTCTGTGGGAATAGGTTTTGTTGCGTAATCAGTCATCTCGATCAATCTCCTTCCGACGGCTGAAGTGAATCCAACCACTTTCGTATCTCTCCTGGATTTTCCTGAAACATGAGCGATCCGGGTACGATAACATCTGCTCCCGCCTCCATAAGAAGGGGAACCGTGCGTCGGCGGATTCCGCCATCTGCCTCGATCTCAGTTTTTAGACCTTGCTGAGTCACCTTAGCATGTGCCTGTCGTATCTTGTCCGGTGTACCCTCATGCATCGATGTGCCTTTAACCCCCATATAGGTGCCAAGGATAGTCACTACATCCAGGGTTTCCCAGTAAGGGTCAAGCAGGTCAACCGGATCTTCAACGCGTAGCGACACCCCTACTTTCTTTCCATGCGCTTTGATGGCCCTTATAACTTCACCCGGGTCCGGGACAGCATCGAGGTAAAAGATGATGCTGTCTGCCCCTGCCTCGACAAAAGGATCAACCCACTGTAACGGGTTTACCGTGATCAGGTGAACCTCAAACGGTCGTGCCGTATGTCGGCGCATGGCATGCACCAGGTCAGGGAAGAACAGCAAGGTTGGTACATATCGGCCGTCAGCGACATCGATGTGGAAGCGATCTGAATAAGGTTCGACCCGCTTGATCTCTGTTGCCAGATTGCTCAAATCGGCAGACCAGAGCGACGTTGCGCATTTCAGCATTGGCTACTCCTCTCTGTTGTTTTAAAATGTTGCTGCAAGAATTCAGCAATGTATACCTCTGCTTCCTTGTTATGTTGTTTTGTGTTGATCGATTTTGGCGTCAGATCTCGCAGTTGGGCTTGTGGAATTGCCTGAGCCAGGATCTCACCAAATTCATAAGGATGTACCGGGTCCATGCGGCTGATTAGCACGAGCGTGGGTACAGTGATGGTTAACCACGCTGCTACATTATGGTTAGGAGCATCCCCTGGTAGTTTTTCTAATTTCGCTACTGTTTCCTCAGCACGCGGATGTTCAAACTGGGCGATCATTGAACGCGCAACACCAGGCGCAGTAACAAGCATTTCGGAGTAGACACGAGATGCCCGGAAGTGTTCCCGCCCGGCATATGCCCCGAATTGCTGGATCAAACCGGCTATAAGAGGAAAATACTTCAGGTTATCCGGAAGTGGCTTATCCAGCCATGCAGGGCGCGAGAGAATGAGCCCGCACACGCGCTCAGGGAAACGCAAGGTATAATTCAGTGCTACTCCGGCCCCCATAGAAATACCACCAACCACAGTCTCATTAATTTCGAGATGATCCATCAGAGCGCGAAGGTCATCAGCAAAGGTCTCGAAGCTGAGCTTGTCCACATCACCAAGTGGATGAGTCTTTCCATGTCCACGGCAATCGAAGGCAATAAGCCGAAAGCCAGGCAACTCTTCATAAATTTCCAGCACCTGCGTGAGGTCTGCTCCCAATCCGTGCTGGAAGACAAACGGCATGCCTTCTCCCCTATCGAGATAATGGAATACTAGACCGTCATGGTAAAACAAAGGCATACGCAGTATCTCCCTTTTCGGTAAGCGTATTTACCCCAATATGAGATAAGCTACGGCTCAGACTCGACATTGAGCTTGCTGCGTAAAAACGCTACTGACCGATCTACTTGATCTTCACTCAGTCCGTGTAGAATCAACGGACCTGTATAATGCACAGCGCGTAGCAACTCGATGTAGTAGTCATAATCCAGTAGACCATTTCCAGCAGCTTCCTGTCCCGCTTTTCCATCTCGCGTTAAATCCTTTGCGTGCGCAATGACAATATCACTGCCCAGCAAAGCAAAGGCTTCCTCTAGTATCACACGCATTTGCAGCAGTGTACCCTGCTTAAAGAGGTTAGCCCCATCCATAACGACCTTCAGACGTGGTGATTGCATCTCATCGAGCAATTTGCGCCCCTTTTGTGCCGAGTCAACGACATTGTTAAGCTCTGGCTCAATTGCAAGTGTGACATCGTAGCGATCGGCTATTTCCAGGGCTTGCTGCATAGCACTGGTGAGATCATGCCAGGCTTCTGGGGTAAGGTTATCGGGATGCCAGTGCCACTGATTTACCGGGTTACGAGTTCCAGTACACAGGGTAATAATCTTTGTCCCCATGCTGGCGCAAGCTGCCGCTAACATTGCCAGGCGATTCAAAGCAGCTTGCACCTTGATCTGATTTGGATGGATCATATTGAAGGTGCCGCTAATAGCTGCCAGATCAATACGGCGCATTTCCGCTGCACAGCGAATTCGATCAATCAGTTCTGGATTAATCTGGTCTGGCAGAGTTGGTAGCCCCGCAACCGCGAGATTAAACTGCATACAATGCAAACCATGCTCCACGGCTGCATCCATCGCCTCTTCCAAGGTGGAGCGCGGAAACGTTTTAGCAAAGATTCCAATCTGCATCATACCCCTCCCGATACATCGGCTAAACGCACAGGTATGCCTCTTTCCACAGAGCGGGCAATTGCAACCATGGCTCGTATGGCTGAGAGTCCATCTGCAGCACTGGCTCCGTGCTGCGGAATCCCCTTCAGGATGGTATCTGCAAATCCCTCAATCTGCAGCTTATAGCTATGGGCGTCTTCACCGAGAATGCGCCGGTACTGCCTATCGGTCGCTGAGAAACACTCCACGTAGCTCGACTTATGGTACCAGGGCAGCAACATTTTCCCACTGATGCTGCCTTTCTCACCGTATACCTGGAAGCCCTCTTCCCAGTCTCCACGAATGGCAATGATCAAATCCAGATGCCCTAAGCTTCCATCTGCAAACGCCACAGAGACAAACCAGCAGTAGGCATCGAACTTTTTAACAAGCCTGGCCTGTACACTCTCAATTTCCCCAGCCAGAAAATGGGCAGTGTCGACTAAATGACTACCATGCCCGAGGATGTAATAACGTTGCCTCTCAGCTTTAGGATTCCCTGCGGGGCGGAGCATTTGCTCACTACTGACAATGATCGGCTGGAGGTTGTCCGTCATCTTATAACGATATACCGAAGCGCAATACCAAACCTTGATCGCCAACAACTCCCCGATTTCTTCTTTGATAAACTTCTGAGCAAAAGCAAGGCCTGGATCGAAACGCTTGTTGTTTCCCACCTGTAAGATCCGTCCGGTCTCCCGGACTTTCGCACATAATGCCTCGCCTTCTTCTACGGTTACACCCATCGGTTTTTCAACCAGTACATGTTTGCCCGCATTGAGTGCTTGTATGGCGAGTGGTACATGATACTGATCAGCAGTTGCGAGGATAACCGCTTCCACCTGCTGGTCGGCAAGCATCGCATTGTACTCGCGATACGTGACGGTTGGCCTGTGTATCTCCGCTATGGTCTGCAAGAGATTTTCAGCACGTTCACAGATAGCGTAGAGTTCGGTGTTACGGGCCTTGCGAGTGGCGTCAAAATGCGCACTTTGTGCGATTGGGCCTCCACCCAGCACGCCGATACGTAGCAACCGATCTTCCTTCTTCACGACCATTCTCCATAATTTGTTGTAGTTCCAATGCACTACCATTGACAAAATAGCATGTCATCATTATAATGATGACATGACAAACTTGTCATTACAAATCAGTGTACTGTCAGCAGTAGTTTTTGTCAATAGGTAAGGCTTTGGAAATTACAAAATATAGCACTGAAGGCTTAGCGATCATACAGATAGGGGGCGCATTACATGGCTAGAATCGATTTCGGACTCATGCTCAGACAGAACGCCCCTGGTCACTCGCTAGACGAATTGATTGAGTATAACCAGCGATGTATCTACGCTCTCTCATCTGGCTTTACGACGCTCTGGCTCGAAGACCATTTGCAAGTGGAGGGAACCGATGCGCTTGAGTGCCTCACCACCTTGAGCTTTCTTGCTGGTGCTTATCCACAATTCAAGATAGGTACGCTTGTTCTCTCTCAGTCTTACCGTAATCCTGCCCTGCTCGCAAAGATGGCAGCGAACTTGCAAGCCCTTACTCGAGGGCGTTTCATCTTAGGAGTAGGCACCGGATGGAAAGAAGACGAGCATCTTGCATATGGTTACTCGTTTCCTTCAGCCAGGACACGTCTAGACGAATTGGAAGAAGCCGTTCAGATTATTAAAGCGATGTGGACAACAAAACCAGCAACATTTGAGGGCAAACACTATCACATCAAGGGTGCCTATTGTGAGCCGCAACCCCCTTCCCCATTCCCGTTACTTATCGGTGGAGGTGGTGAGCAACGTACGCTTGCCCTTGTTGCACGCTATGCCGATTGGTGGAACTTCAATTCCTGTACTGTAGAAGAATACAACCACAAACGTTCAGTTCTCAAACAGCACTGTGAACGCATAGGGCGGGATGCGGCAGAGATCAGGCTCACCTATATTGGTACATTAAGCGTATCAGAGGATCCTAACCAGATTATCCACGATCCTCAAAAGCACTATATTGCGGGAAATGCGGCCGAGGTTACCCAGGAGCTTGAACAATTTTGTGCTATAGGAGTAACACACTTCATATTCCGTATACCCAATCTCGCCACACTTGAACATTTTGTCGCATGCGTTGTTCCAAATTTCCTGTAGATATAAGGAGATTGCATGTCTACTCAACTATCAAATACGTGGAAGAAACCCGTTTCTTTTGAACAAGGTCCTTCCACTCCAAGATACTATCAACTTATAGAGATCATTCGAGAGCAATGTGCTGCCGCGGAACCAGGCCAACTTATACCTACTGAACAGGAAATGTGTCAGATGTACTCCGTCAGTCGTACAACCGTACGTAAAGCATTAGATCATCTCACACAGGAGGGTGTACTTTACCGCCTCCAGGGTAAAGGCACATTCATTGCACGTCCAAAGTTACGGGAGCGTTTTGTACAACAAGCAGTAGGCATATATGAAGATATGGCGGTGCGAGGTCTTTCGTTGCGAACGCGCGTCATAGAACAATCGATTATCCAGGCCAGCAAGGTGGTAGCATCGGAACTGCAGTTGGTCGCCGGTAACCCTGTGATCAAACTCGTACGTGTGCGCTATTTGGACGATGAGCCTCTGCTCATCTCTACATCATTCCATCCTTACCGTTTGTTTCCTGGGCTTGAGAACGAAGATCTTACTAACGTCTCGCTCTATGTCGTCTTACGGGAAAAGTATGGCACACGAATTGGAAAGGGAACACGTCTCGTAGAGGCAGTACCATGTTCTGATGGGGAAGCTGAATTACTTCATACGACACCAGGAGCACCTCTGCTTGTTTTGACCGGCACTATGTACGACACCGAAGGTCATCTGGTTGAATACGGCTTTTCTCGACACAGAGGGGACCGCAGCCAAATTGAAATCGAAGTTGTTTCATGAAATTTTCTGTGCCCTTTTCTGAGCACACCCTCGTTTTTTTGCTGTTAGCAAGTCTAGTTGTACGAAAGGAGGCGGAGCGCAAGTACACCTTTTCTGATTGTCGTCTATGTAACGCGATAAATATATGTATGCACATTCTGAATGTGCAGCATCCTTTCCAACGAAGGAGGTTCTACCATGCAGGTGTGGCAAGCAGCATTAATTGCCCTGCTGTGTTACCTGGGGGCCCTCACTACCCCCTGGGCACTTGGCACGACAGGCGGATGGTATGTGCTTACACGTCCGCTAGTAGCCGGCTTTCTCTGTGGATTAATCCTGGGAGATGTCAAAACCGGCGTGCTTATTGGGATTGCAGTGCAAGGCGTCTTCATTGCACTGATTACTC
>WNGD01001257.1_pt1 | contig 41055 bp, 38 predicted proteins | sample 5400671 | NCBI WGS metagenome assembly WNGD01 (sample SAMN13153369, study PRJNA577476) | soil metagenome | isolation source: 40 cm soil or saprolite under grassland replicate 2 | place: USA:California | collected 2016-06-15 | reverse complement strand
CTTAGGATCCGCAGGGCGAGCTCGATGACGGCCGAGGAGGTTTTGTCCGCATAATCCTCAAGATCGGCGCGGGTCGCGAATGTTTCGTCGTAAACGTCGAAGCGCCGCGCTTCGAGGAGATCGAGCAGCCGCTGCCGCGGCAACGCATGGCGTTTCACGGTTTCCAGCAGGGCCAAGGCCACCGGATTGGCGCCCGGCTCCCCTGCGTGGGCGATGAGGTCGTGCCAATATTGCAGCCGCACCTCGCCCGCCAGCGGCTCGCGAATTTTGCCTTGCACGCCTGCGACTTCCGCATTGAACGCATAGAGCGCAAACAGACCTCGCCGCTTCTCGGCGGGAGCGAACAGGCCGGCGAGAAAGCGGTCTTTGTCGGCCTCGCGGACCAAATTCTCGCAATGGGCGAACGCGTCCATGACGGCACTGTAGCCCGGATGGAGCGAAGCGAAATCCGCGGCTGTCTCTTGCGCGGCGCGCCGCGCCGCTTCATCCGGGCTACGGAACGTGAGATCACCCCACCGCGATCAACCCGGCGGCGACCCGGCGACCTTCCGCGACGAGGATGTTGTAGGTCCGCACTGCGGGGCCCGTGGCCATCACTTCGACGCCGATCCCATAATCGCGGAACCGCCATCGCAATGCTTCCGGCAGCGGCCGCAGCTCCGGCCCGGACCCGAGCACGAACAGCTCGATCGCCTCAGCCTCGGCGAACAGCGGGGCGAGGTTCGCTTCGGCGATGTCTTCGGGTGCCGCGACCGGCCAGGCCCAGATGCCGCTCGGCAGACACAACAGCGAGCCGCGGTGCGACATGCCCGCGAAGCGGAAGCCGCTGTTGCCGTAGGCGTCGATCGGCGCCTTATGCGGAAGATGCGGCGCATCCGATCGCGCAATCATGACCGTGTCTGCGGCGGTCGCGGCCGGCAAGGCGCCCTCAACCGCGCGCCACGGGCCGCGACTCGCGCGCGGGCTTGCGCACCTGCGCCTCTTTGGGCTGTTTGATCTGCTTGGGTTCTTCGGCCCGCTCGGCCTCCTCGCTGTCGCGGCGCGCGGTGCCCACGCCGAGATAGATCAGGATCGGAGAGGCAATGAACACCGACGTGTAGGTGCCCACCAGCACCACCCCGAACATCATGGTGGCGGTGAAGCTATGGATGGCCTGCCCGCCGAACAGTAAGAGCGCGAGCAGCGACAGCGTCACGGTGACATGGGTGATGATCGAGCGTGACAGCGTGGCGTTGATCGAAATATTGAGCAAGTCCGGCATCGACAGCTTCTTGTAGCGGCGCAGCATTTCGCGGATGCGGTCGTAAATGACGACCGTGTCGTTGAGCGAATAGCCGAGAATCGTCAACAGCGCCGCAATGCTGGTCAGATCGAAATCGATCTGGGTGAGGGACATGAAGCCGATCGTCAGCACCAGATCGTGCACGTTGGCGATCATGGCGCCGAGCGCGAACTGCCATTCGAACCGGAACCACAGATAGAGCAGGATGCCGCCGATCGCCAGCATGATGCCGATGGTGCCGTAGGACAACAGCTCGCCCGACACCCGCGGGCCGACGACCTCGACCCGGCGGTATTCCACGCTGTCTCCCAGCGCGCCCTTGACCTTGGCGACCGCCTCCTGCTGCGCGGCCTCGCCTCCGGGCTGCTCGGAGATGCGGATCAGGACGTTTTCGGGGCCGCCGAATTGCTGCAGCTGGACGTCGCCGAGGTTGAGCTGGTTGAGCGTCGCCCGCATCTTCGCCAGATCGGCCGGGCCGGATTTCTGCTGCACCTCGATCAGGGTGCCGCCGCGGAAATCGATGCCGAGGTTCAGCCCCGGATGGAAGTACAGCAGGATGGCGACGATCGACAGCATCGCCGAAATGGGAAAGCTCACGCGCCGGAAGCGCATGAAGTCGAACTTGGTGTCGTCGGGAACGATGCGGAGGTGGCGCAAGTTCGTCTCGCTTTGACAATCGGATCAGATCGGGACCAGCTGCGGGCGGCGCCAGCGCACCCAGCTCGCCACGATCAGCCGCGTCAACGTGAACGCGGTGAAGACCGTGGTGAGGATGCCGATGCCCAGCGTCACGGCGAAACCACGCACCGCTCCCGTGCCGATGAAGAACAGCACCGCGGCGGCGATGAAGGTAGTGATGTTGGAATCGAGGATGGTGGCGAGCGCCCGGGTGAATCCGGCATCGATCGCGGAAATTGCCGAGCGGCCGCTGCGGACCTCTTCGCGGATTCTCTCGTAGATCAGCACGTTGCTGTCCACCGCGATGCCGACCGTGAGCACGATGCCGGCAATGCCGGGAAGCGTCAGCGTGGCGTTGAGGAGCGAGAGCAGGCCGAAGATCATCGCGACGTTCACGGCGACGGCGACATTGGCGAAAAAGCCGAACAGGCCGTAGGTCGCCAACATGAAGACCACGACCAGCACCGAGCCCACTGCTGCGGCGATCTTGCCCTTCTGGATCGAATCCTGGCCGAGACCGGGGCCCACCGTGCGCTCCTCGATGATCGTCAGCGGCGCCGGCAGGGCGCCGGCGCGCAGCAGGATGGCGAGATCGTTCGCCTGCTCGACGGTGAAGCTGCCGGAGATCTGCCCGGAGCCGCCCAGGATCGGCTCGCGGATCACGGGAGCGGAAATCACCTCGTTGTCGAGCACGATGGCGAACGGCCGTCCGACGTTCTCCTGGGTCACCTGGGCGAAGCGCCGGGCGCCGTTGCTGTTGAACCGGAAGGTCACGATCGGCTCACTGGTGCGCTGATCGAAGCCCGGCTGGGCATCGGTCAGATCCTCGCCCGAGACCATGATTCGCTTCTGGATCACGTACGGAACCTGATTGTGGTCCTTGAGGATTTCCGAATCCGGCGGCGGCCCGTTCTGGATTGCCTGGTCGGGGCTGATGGAGACATCGACCAGCCGGAACGTGAGCTTTGCGGTCTTGCCGATGATGTCCTTGAGATGCGTCGGATCTTGCAGTCCCGGCACCTGGACCAGAATACGGTCGACGCCTTCGCGCTGAATGCTCGGCTCGACCGTGCCGAGCTCGTTCACCCGGCGCTCCACGATCTGGATCGATTGGTCGACCGACTGGCGGATGCGCTCGGTGATCGCCGCCGGGGTCAGCGTGAGGCGGATCAGGCCGCCGCCGAGATCGGCGATATTGACCGTGCGCTGGCCGCCGCCGCCGAGCGCGCCACCGATCGGCTGGGAAAGTTCCCGCAGCTTCGCCAGCGCGACTTGCGGGTCGGCGCCTTCGCGAATGCGGACCTCGACGCTGTCGCCGCGGGCGACGAGCCCGGTATAGCCGATCCGCGCCTCGCGCAACACGCGCCGCACGTCATCGAGCAGCGTTTGGACTTTTTCTTTCCGCACGGCGTTGGAATCGACCTCGAGCAGCAGGTGCGAACCGCCCTGAAGATCCAGCCCCAGCACGATATGGCGCTGCGCCCAGGCCGGCCAGCGCTGCACCACCCGGTCGGGGAAGAAATTGGGGACCGCGAACAGGCAGATGACGATCGCCGTGAGCAGCACCGAGATCGCCTTCCAGCGAGAGAAAAACAGCATGAGAACCCGTGTCCTTCGCAGCGGCCGCCGGCCGCGATCAGCCGGACGCCTCGTCCTTCACCGGTTCCCCCTTGGCACGGACTTCGGACACCATCGAACGCATTTGCCGCACGCGGACGCCGTCCGCGATCTCGACCTCGATCTGATCGTCGTCCACGACCTTGGTGACCTTGCCGACCAGCCCCCCGGAGCTGATGACGGTGTCGCCTCGCCGCACGCTCTTGACCATCTCCTGATGCTGCTTCACCCGCCGTTGCTGCGGACGCAGGATCAGGAAATACATGATCACGAAAATGAGCACGAAGGGGAGCAGCGACATCAGCATGTCGCTGCTGCCTCCCAGGCCCGTCTGGGCGAATGCCGGCGTGATCAGCATCGATCCTCGTCCCTGTGCCGCAAGCCCGGCCGCTCCCCTCCCGGGAAGGGAGGGTCAGGGAGGGGTCATGCCGCACGCGGAACTGGCGAGACGCCCTTGGCCTGTGCCCGGCGAAATCGGCGCGGACTATAGCCGCCGCGGGCCCAATTGCAACGCCGCGGATCGGCGCAAACGGGGCCAAAACTCGCGCAGGAACGCCGCGCGGACGGTCCTTGGGCCCACAGGCACGCGCGATGCGCGGTAGACAGCGGGTGCTTGCCGGGGCGCCGCGGTCCCGCTAAGCCTCCGGTGCCCAGTCCGGACTTGCCATGTCGCGCGCCAAATCTGAATTCGACCTGGTGGAATTTTCCGCGACGCTCGACCGCGTCGCCGACGCGCTCGAGCGGCTGGCACCGCCGGCGCCGGCACCGCCGCGCTTCGATGCGGCCGATGCGTTCGTCTGGCACCCGGAAGGGCGCCAGCTCGCCCCCGTTGCCCGCGTCAACCGGGTCGACATGTCGCTGCTCAAGGGCATCGATCGGGTGCGCGACGTGCTGGTCGAAAACACCGAGCGGTTCGCCCACGCCTTGCCGGCCAACAATGCGCTGCTGTGGGGCGCGCGCGGCATGGGCAAATCGTCGCTGGTCAAGGCGGCGCATGCGGCGGTCAACGCCAAGCTCGGCGACGGCCCGCGGCGCGGGCGGCTGAAGCTCGTCGAGATCCACCGCGAGGACATCGAAAGCCTGCCCGAGTTGATGGCGCTGCTGCGCGCGGCGCCGCAGCGCTTCCTGGTGTTCTGCGACGACCTCTCGTTCGATGCCGAGGACACGTCGTACAAATCGCTCAAAGCCGTGCTCGAAGGCGGCATCGAGGGCCGGCCCGACAACGTGATCCTCTATGCGACCTCCAACCGGCGGCACCTGATGGCGCGGGACATGATGGAGAACGAGCGCTCGACCGCGATCAATCCCGGCGAGGCGGTGGAGGAGAAGGTGTCGCTGTCGGACCGTTTCGGGCTCTGGCTCGGTTTTCATCGCTGCAGCCAGGACGAATATCTGGCCATGGTGGCCGGTTACGTCGGCTACTATCGCATTCCGATGAATGGCGAGAAGCTGCGGTCCGAAGCGCTCGAATGGGCGACCACCCGCGGATCCCGCTCCGGCCGGGTGGCCTGGCAATTCGTGCAGGATCTCGCGGGGCGGCTCAGGGTTCCGCTGGAAGAACCGGCCGCCCCGCGATGATCAGCTCCTGGAGGTCAATCGCGGGGGCTGATCGAAATGGCTGACGCTCAGGTGCCCGACAGATAGCGCATCGGATCGACCGGCGTCGCACCCTTGCGGATTTCGAAATGCAGCTGCGGCGAGGCGACGCTGCCGGTCTGGCCGGCACGCGCGATGATTTGGCCGCGCTTCACCTGATCGCCGCGCTTAACCAAGAGCTCGCTGGCGTGGGCGTAGGCGGTGACGAAGCCGTTCGTGTGCCGCACCAGCAACAGGTTGCCGTAGCCTTTGAGCTCGTTGCCGGCATAGGCGACGGTGCCCTCCTCGGCGGCTTTGATCGACGTGCCTTCCGGCACCGCCAGATTGATGCCGTCGTTGTGCTGACCGTTCGGCTCCGCGCCAAATCCGGCAATGACGCGCCCGCGCACCGGCCAGCGGAACCCGCCGGCGACACTCGCGGTTTCGGCCGGCGCCTCGATCTTGGCAGCGGCAGGCTCCGCCGCGGCCAAGGGGGCCCCGGCCTCCGCGGTCGCGACGCGTTGCGGGGGCTGCGAATGGGCAGGCGCGGAAACTGCCGGCGCATGCCCGCCCGCGGGCGCTTCGCCCGCCGCGACGCGCGTGGGCTTTGCCCCGGGAATCGTCAACTGCTGGCCGATCCTGAGCTTGGTATCCCGCGTGATGTTGTTGGCTTTGGCGATCGCCGACCGCGAGTGGCCGTAGAGGTGCGCCACCGAGCTCAGCGTCTCGCCGGGCGCGACCACGTGCACGCCGCCGGGAGCATTGCGGCCATGGCTCGCCGCCGCCGCCGTGCTCGATGCGGCGGCCGGCGGCCTTGTGCCGGCATGATGCCGCGGAATGACGAGACGCTGCCCCGCCTGGATCGACGCTGCCGCGGTCAGTTGGTTGGCCTGCACGATCGCGCTGGAAGACACTCGATAACGCCGAGCGATCGCGCCGATCGTGTCCCCGGGCGCGACCGTGATCGTGATCTCGCCACTCGAGCCTGGCGCATCCGCGGCAAGCGATCCGGTGGTGTCTCGCTGGGAGGAATAGCTCGGCGCGGGACCGGGCGGGGGCGGCAGCGGGGCCGCGCTCTGCGCGCCCAGCGGCTGTGCCTCGACCCGTCCGAGCGGAGCGGCCTCCGCCGGCGCAGCCTGGTTTGCCGCCTCGCGGCGGGAGGCGAACGGGTTGGAAAGCGCAGCATCGCCGAAGCGCTTCGCTTCGCTGCAGCCGGCCGCTCCGGCGGCGATGAGCGCTGCTGCGAGCATTCGCGCAATCGCGCGCGAGCCGCCTGGCTCCTGGAAACGCATGACGCAAACCCACCCGTACGCAAATGAACCGGCGGAGTTAAGCAGCGCGGAGTAAACAAGGCTTGAACACGAAGGGTTAACAATTAACGAGCGCCCTCCAGGCGGGCGAAAAAGCCGCGGAATGTTTTTTCCAATCGTTTGCCTTGCATTCGGTCTTGCTGCTCGCGCTCTTTCCCCTCTCCCCGCAAAGCGGGGAGAGGGTGCCGAGCCGACGTGGTCGGCGAGGCGGGTGAGGGGCAATCTGTAACTCTGAAATTATGGCGCCCTTTTCATCCGATGCGCGGCAGCAGTGGCAGGCGGTTATGCATTGAACGTGATCGGGTCCGGGCAAGGTGCCCCTCACCCGGCTCGGACCTCCGGTCCTCGCCACCCTCTCCCCGCTTTGCTGGGAGAGGGGAAGCGCGGCTGCCGCTCCGTTTTGCGACAAACCGCCTGAGAAGTTACATACTGGTCAAAGCTCGCGGGCTTGGCCCGGCAAAAGCGGCACGAAACGCACCCAGATGAGATCCTCGCGCTCGATGCCGTCCGCGGTCTTGGTCAGCTTGACGATGCGCTGCGCGTCGTCGTGAGGGCCCAGCGGCAGCACCATGATGCCGCCCTCGGCAAGCTCATCGACCAGCGGCTGCGGAATGCTCTCGGCGGCGGCGGTCACGATGATGCGGTCGTAGGGCGCATTCGCCGGAAGCCCGGCGAGCCCGTCGCCGAGCACGACCGTGACATTGTGATAGCGAAGCTTCTCCAGCCGCCTGCGCGCCGCCTCGGCGAGCGTGCGGTAGCGCTCGACGCTGACCACGTCGCGCGCCAGTCGCGAGAGCACCGCCGCCTGGTAGCCGGACCCCGTGCCCACTTCGAGCACGTGATGCTCGGGCCCGACCTCGAGCTGCTCGGTCATATAGGCGACCACGTAGGGCTGGCTGATGGTCTGGCCGCAATCGATCGGCAAGGCCTGGTCGGCATAAGCGGCGTCACCGTAGTTCGGCGTGACGAATTCCTCGCGTGGAACTTCGTCGAGCGCGCGCAGCACCGCCGCGTCGGCAATGCCGCGGCGGCGCAGCGTGAGCCGTCTTCGGCACGATCATCGGTGCGTCCAATGACGCACCTCGTTGCGAACGAGATTGCCGATCCGCTTGGCGCGATTGCGCAAGAACCGCAACGCGCCGGAGTCGACGAAATAGGTGAGAAGAATGCTGTCCCGCGTCTTCACTTCCGGTCCCACCGGATCGGCCGAGTGCCAGGTATCCTCGCCGACCGCGAACGCGTAGCCGCTGTTCGGTGCGAACCGGACCTGGGACACGCGCCGCAGGCTGCCGTCGGGCGGGCGTTCGTGAAAAATCGTGCCGATGTGCGCATTGCGTTCGTCGCGCGGCAGATAGAGCTGGACGGTGATGCCCTTCCAATGCGTATCGGTATGCGGCGTGATGCGATAGCCGGGAATGTCGCGGGTGAGGATCGGGATCGGATAGAAGCCGATTTTCGCAAAATCGGCTCCGAACCGCGCTTCGAGCCCTGGCGCCAGTCGTTCGACGAACGCCGCCTGCACCGGACGCGAGCATAGCGCGCCGCCGACGAGACGCCATAGCCGCCGCTTGTCCGCCGGCAGATGGCGAATGTATTCGGGAAAAAGATCGATCTTCACCCGCGTGGGCGCCCCGTCCGGCCGGCCGCTGCCCTTGCTGCGGCCGGACATCGGCCGGTATTCCGCCGCAACCGGCAGCGCATGCAGCATCGCCGCATAAACGTCGTCGGGAAAGATCCGGTCGAACTCGAGATGATGGAACGGGCGCCGCACGACCCGTGCGGCGCGGATGCTTTGTGCGATGTGGTCGATCAGGCTTTCGAGCGTGCAAATGCGCTCGACCGGCTGATTTGCCTCCGCCACATGCTGCACGTTCAGAATCGCCTCCTGCAGATCGGCTGCCCGCGGTCTTGCATCGGAAATGAGCGCATTCCAGCGCGGCTTGCAAGCGCGAGTGAACCGCGGTTCGCTCACTTTCGTCGCGGCGCCTCGTCGAGCTCCTCCGCGAGCCGCGTCATGAACGGCTCGTCGGTGAGATTGAGCCGGAGCGGGGTCACGGCGATGCGGTTCTCGGCAATCGCCGCGAGATCCGTGCCGGCGCCGAGGTTTCGCCGCTCGCGCCGCGCGAACGCCAGCCAATAATACGGATTGCCGCGGCCGTCGTGACGGGCGTCGATGCGCAGCAGATCCTGGTCGCGCTTGCCCTGCATGGTGATGGCGATGCCCTTGACCTCGTCGGGGGCGCAATCGGGAAAATTGATGTTGACGAGAACGTCGCGGGGCATGCCGGCGGCGAGCACGCGCCGGATCAGGTCGGGAGCGTAGTGGATCGCCGTGTCCCAATGCGGTCGCTCCCGGGTCGCGGGACCATAGGCCTGGGAGAGCGACATCGACGGAATGCCGAGAATGGTGCCCTCCATGGCGCCGGCGATGGTTCCCGAATAGGTCACGTCCTCCGCGGCGTTCTGGCCGCGGTTGACCCCGGAGAGCACGAGGTCGGGGCCGGGCTCGCTGACGACATGCCGCGCGCCCATGATGACACAATCGGTCGGCGTGCCTTTCACCGCATAATGGCGCGGGCTGACCTCGCGCAGCCGCAATGGATCGTTGAGCGAGAGCGAATGCGAGACGCCGGACTGATCGAATTCCGGCGCGACCACCCAGATATCATCGGACAGCACCCGCGCGATCTCTTCGAGCACGGTGAGCCCCGGCGCGTGAATGCCGTCATCGTTGGTCAGCAGGATTCGCATTCACGCCCCGCGCTCGATGCGCGCGATCCCGCCCATATAGGGCCGCAGCGCCTCGGGAATCGCAATCGAGCCGTCCTCCTGCTGGTAGGTCTCCATCACGGCGATCAGGGCGCGGCCAACCGCCACGCCCGAGCCGTTGAGGGTGTGGACGTGGCGAACGCGCCCGTCCTTGCCGCGATAGCGCGCGTTCATGCGGCGGGCCTGGAACTCGCCGCAGATCGAGCAGCTCGAGATTTCCCGATATGCCCCCTGCCCCGGCAGCCAGACCTCGATGTCGTAGGTCTTTTGCGAGGCAAAGCCGGTATCGCCGGCGCACAGCACCATCACGCGGTAGTGCAGGTCGAGCCGCCGCAGGATTTCCTCGGCGCAGGCGAGCATGCGCTCGTGCTCGTCGCGGCCCTGCTCCGGCGTGGTGATGGAGACGAGCTCGACCTTGGTGAACTGGTGCTGGCGGATCATGCCGCGGGTGTCCTTGCCGGCGGCGCCCGCTTCGGCACGGAAGCATGGCGTGCCGGCGGTGAAGCGCAGCGGGAGCTGGCTCTCGGCGAGAATTTCTTCACGCACGAGGTTCGTCAGCGGCACTTCCGCGGTCGGGATGAGCCATAAATCGTTGGTCGTGCGAAACTGGTCCTCCGCGAATTTCGGCAGTTGCGCCGTTCCGAACATGACCGCGTCGCGCACGAGCAGCGGCGGTGCAATCTCGCTGTAGCCGTGCTCGCCGGTGTGAACGTCGAGCATGAATTGTGCCAGCGCACGCTCAAGCCGCGCCAGCGCTCCCTTCAGCACCACGAACCGCGCCCCGGAGAGTTTCGCCGCGGTCTCGAAATCCATCAGGCCGAGGGCTTCACCGAGATCGAAATGCTGCTTCGGCTCGAATCCATAGTTGCGCTTGGCGCCGAAGCGATGACGCTCGACATTGTCGTCGGTGCCCGTCCCAACCGGACAGTCATCGAGCGGCAGGTTCGGAATTTCCGCGAGCGCGTCATCGAGCGCGGCAACGGCCTGCCTCTGCTCTTCCTCGCCCGCATCGATCGCCGCCTTCAGCCCCGCGACCTCCGCCATGAGCGCGGCCGCGCGCGCCTCGTCCTTCTTGGCCTTGGCTTGGCCGATCTCCTTGGAGGCGGCGTTGCGCCGGGCCAGCGCGCTTTCGAGCTTGGCGATCGCGGCGCGGCGCCGTTCATCGAGCGCAATGAGCGCGCGGGCCGCCGGGGGATGGCCGCGACGGGCGAGCCCGCGGTCGAATTCTTCCGCATGCTCGCGAATCCACTTGATGTCGTGCATGGCCAAGCGCCCCGGGAGCCCCTAGTCCGCAGACCTCGCCTTGCGCAATTCTATTCGGCGGGCTTGGTCTGGGCCGCGGCAGGACCGGCCGCCGCGGCGGCCTTCTTCTCGACGAGCCGCACCGACCAGATCGAGCCCTCGTAGAGAAGCAGGAGGGGCAAGGCAAGGGAGAGCTGGCTGATGACGTCGGGCGGCGTGAGCACGGCGGCGATGACGAAGGCGATGACGATGAAATACCGGCGCTTCTCGCGCAGCTGCTTCGAAGTCAGGATTCCCACCCGGCCGAGCAGGGTGAGGATGACCGGCAACTGAAACGCGATCCCGAAGGCGAAGATCAGCGCCATCATCAGCGAGAGATATTCGCCGACCTTTGGCAACAGCTCGATCTCCGCCTGGCCGCCGCCGCCGAGCTGCTGCATGCCGAGCGAGAACCGCACCAGGGTCGGGAACACCAGGAAATACACGACGAGGGCGCCGAGCACGAAGAAGATCGGGGTCGCGACCAGGTACGGCAGAAACGCCTGGCGCTCATGACGATACAGCCCGGGGGCCACGAACATGTAGAGCTGCGTGGCGATGACCGGAAACGCCAGGAACGCCGCGCCGAACATCGCCAGCTTGATCTGCGTGACGAAATATTCCAGCAGCGCCGTGTAGATGAATTTCGAATGCTCGGGTCCGGCGACCCAGACGAACGGCCAGACCAGAACATTGTAGATGTGCTTGGCGAACACGAAGCACAGAGCGAACGTGATCACGAAGGCGATCAGCGCCTTGATCAAGCGCGAGCGCAGCTCGACCAAGTGCTCCATCAAGGGCGCCTTGGTCGCCTCGATGTCCTCCTGGCTCATCCCGGCTGCCCTTTGCCGGCCTCGGGCGGGCCGGGACCGGGCGCAACGGCGGGCCGTCCCGCGCTCGCCGGCGCCGGCGGCGAAGGTTCGGGACCAGCGGCAGCCGATTGGGTTGGAGCCGGGGTCTCCGCCGGCGTCGGCTCCGGGACCGGCGCATTCGCGGCCGAGCCGGGCGGCGCCGCGTCCGCCGGCGGCTTCTCGGCTGCGGCACTCTCGATCGGATTGGCGATGCTGCTCGCCGGATCCAAGCTGCCGATGCCCTTCGCGGCGTCCTGGATCGTATCGAAATGCTGTTTGAGCTCGGCCATCTCGGCTTCGCGCATGGCTTCCTGAAACTGGCTCTGGAACTCCGCCGCCATCCGGCGGATCTTGGTCATGTATTGGCCGAATGTGCGCAGGACGACGGGCAGCTCCTTGGGCCCGAACACGATCAGCGCCACCACGCCGATGAGGACCAGCTCGCCCCAGCCCACGTCAAAGATGAAGGCCTGCACTCCCAGGGACGCAGTCACATCCCGCCTCGCCGCTCATGCGATATTGCGTTCTCGCGCGCTGCTCGGCAGCGCCGGGGCGGCCTCAGCTCGCCTTGCGGGTCTCGGTTTGCGCAACCGTTTCCGCCGGCTGATGCTCGATCGTCTTGCCGGGCTCGGGAGTCTTGGTCTCGCCAGCCGTCTTGTCCTCTTCCTGCATGCCCTTCTTGAAGGCTTTGATGCCCTGGGCAACGTCGCCCATCAGCTCGGAGATCTTGCCCCGGCCGAACAGCAGAAGCAGGACGGCAATCACGACGATCCAGTGCCAAATGCTCAGGCCGCCCATGGAATTTCCTCCGTCACGGCGATCGCGCGCCGCGCGACCCGCCTGGTTCACCGACAAGCTAGGCGCCGAGACCGGCAAAAACAAGGATTTCGGCCCCCTTCTTCGCGCGACCGATCCGCTCGTTGCGTCGATTGCCGGGCGCTGTTCACCCCTCGCTCACTCGGGGGCCGAGGCCGAGATCGAGATCGCCGGGCTCGAGCGGGTCCTCGTCCTCCCGCAGGTTCAGATCGTCCGAGGGCACCGGAACCGCAAAGCCCGCCGGCAGCTGGCCGTCGAGCAGCCCGGTGCCCTTGAGCTCGTCGAGACCGGGCAGATCGCCGATCGAGTCGAGCCCGAAATGGCTCAGAAACGCGTCGGTGGTCCCGAAGGTGATCGGGCGGCCGGGAGCCTTGCGGCGGCCGCGCGGCCGGATCCAGCCGGTCTCGAGCAGCACGTCGAGCGTGCCCCTCGAAGCCGAGACGCCGCGGATCTCCTCGATCTCCGCCCGGGTGACCGGCTGATGGTAGGCGATGATCGCCAGGGTCTCGGTCGCGGCGCGCGAAAGCTTGCGAGGCTCGACCGAGTCCCGCGCCAGCAGCCAAGCGAGGTCGACGGCCGTGCGAAACGTCCATTTGCCGGCGATGCGCACGAGATTGACGCCCCGCGACGCATATTCCCGTTGCAGCCGATCGAGCGCGGCGCGCACGTCGGCCCCGTCGGGCATGCGCGCCGCGAGCGTCTTCTCGTCCAGCGGCTCGGCCGAGGCGAACAGCAGCGCCTCGAGCAGCCGGAGTTCCTCCGGCCGGATCTCCGGCACCGCGTCGCGGTCGTAATCGCCGCCCATCGCGCGCGGATGGGCGATGACTTCGTGCTGCTTGGCCAAACTCCTCATCCCCGGCCCTCCTCTTCCCCCTTCGTCTCGGCTTTCATCGCGGCCGCATGGGGCCCGATTGCGCCGTTCGACTGGCCGATCCGCTTGCGCAAATAGATCGGCGCAAATACCGCGTGCTGATGGATTTCCACCAACCCTTCGCGGACCATCTCCAAGGTCGCGGCAAAGCTCGAGGCATAGACGGTAGCGCGAAGCCCCGGTTCCGTGACATAGGCGACCAGATATTCATCGAGACGCGACCAGTCGTCGCTCCCGCCCACCAGCCGTTCGAGCGCGGCGCGCGCCTCGGCGAGCGACCAGACCTGGCGCTGCGGCACGCGCACCCGCGCCAACGCGCGCTTCTGGCGCTGCGCCGCATAGGCGGAGAGCAGGTCGTAGAGCGTGGCCGTCCATTCGGGGCGCTTGACGTCGACGATCGGCTCCGGCGCGCCGCGGCGAAACACGTCGCGTTCGAGCTGCGGGCGTGCGACCAGTCGCTCGGCTGCGCCGCGAATGGCCTCGAGCCGCTTGAGGCGCAAGGCGAGCGCCGCGGCCATTTCCTCGGCGCTCGGGCCCACCGCATCACTGCTCTCGGGCAGCAGCAGACGCGACTTGAGGTAGGCGAGCCACGCCGCCATGACCAAGTAGTCCGCGGCAAGCTCCAGGCGCACTTGGCTCGCCGCTTCGATGAACGCCAAATATTGGTCGGCGAGGGCCAGGATGGAAATCTTGGCGAGATCGACCTTCTGCTGGCGCGCCAGCATGAGCAGCAGGTCGAGCGGGCCTTCAAACCCCTCGACGTCGACGATCAGCGCCGGTTCCTCCGAGCCGCGCTCGACCGCGATCTCGGGATCCACCTGGAATTGCTCGGCCGGCGTCATGAGGGCACCCTCGCCGTTGCGGGGCGATCGTCGGCCATCAGCGCGGAAAATTCCGCCCGCGCCGTAGCCGCATCGATCGGTGATGCCGGCCTCCTCCAGGACAAGGCAGCCGCGGCACGACGGCGAGCCTGCCCATCGAGCTTCGGGACGGCAGCGGCCACGGCCTGCATCTCGTCGAGCATGCCATTGCAGTGGAGCACCACGTCGCAGCCGGCCGCAATCGCCGCAGCGGCGCGCTCACCGACGGTCCCCCTCAGTGCCTGCATCGAGATATCGTCCGTCATCAGCAGCCCATCGAACCCGATCCATCCGCGAATCACCTCGCGCACTATTGTCGCCGAAATTGTCGCCGGCGCGACCGGGTCTATCGCCGTGAACACAACATGCGCGGTCATTGCCAGCGGCAGCGTGGCCAGGCGGCGAAATGCGGCAAAATCCGTAGCCTCCAAGGTGGCCCGTTCGGTGCTCACCAATGGAAGGCTGTGGTGGCTATCGACGCCGGCCCGGCCGTGGCCCGGGATGTGCTTGAGGACGGGCAGCACGCCCCCTTCCCGCAGCCCTGCGGCGACGGCCGCGGCGATCGAGGCCACCGTCTCGACGCTGCCGCCATAGGCGCGATCCCCGATGATGCTGTCGGCTCCGGGTACCGGCATGTCCGCCAGCGGCAAGCAATCCACGGTAATGCCAAGCGCGCCCAGATCCGCCGCGATCAGCCGGGCGCCCTGCCGTGCGGCGGCAACGCCCAGCTCGGGCTTGCGATCATAGAGACGGCCGTATGCGGCCCCGGCCGGATATTCGGCCCAATGCGGCGGCCGAAGCCGTTGCACCCGGCCGCCTTCCTGGTCGATCAGCACCGGCGCATCCGCCCGGCCCAGCGTTTCGCGGAAGTCACCAACCAGCGCGCGGACTTGGTCAGGGGTGCTGATGTTCCGGGTGAAAAGAATGAGCCCCCAGGGTTCCGCCTCGCGCAGAAATGCGCGCTCATCGGCTCCAAGCCGGGGGCCGGCCAGCCCGACGATGAGGGCGCGCGCATGCATCGACGCGGATTAGCCCCCGGCTGTCCCGGGGGTCAAGCGATCCGCCCGATCAATTGCGCTGGACGATGCACTGGCCGCCGGCGGCCTTCAGGTTGCCGCACAGCTGATTGGCGTCGTCGGCGGTCGCGAACGGCCCGACCTGGGCGCGGTAATAGACGCCCTTGCTGCCGAGGTCGGCACGGCGAATCAGCGGCTGCCGGCTCCCCAGCACGTTGGGGTATTTCGCTTGCAGGGCGCGAAACGATGCCTGTGCCTCGCTCTCGCTGCGTTGCGATGAGATCTGGACCACGTAATTGCCCGCCTCGGCGCCGCTTGGAAGGGCCGCGGTTCGGTACGGAGCCGGCTGGGCGGGCGTCGTCCCGGACCGAGAACTCGGAGGCGGAGCCTCCGCGGAAGGACTCAGCGTAAGCGGGCTCGCCGGTTTCGGGGCCGAGGGTTTCGGGGCTGGGGCCGGCGCCGCCGAGCGACCTGCCGGCGCGGCCGGCGCGGCCGGCGCGGCGGTTGGACCGACGTTCGTCGTCGTGACCGAACGGGCCGGCAACCGCTCCGACTCTCCCGGAGCCGGTAAAGTGGAAACTTGATCGGGGCGAATGGTGATCGTGTGGACTCGCTTCGGCTCGTTCGCTCCCGGATTGCCCACGGGTGGCGCAGGCGGGGCTGCGTATGCCGGCGGCTGCGCCCCGATCGTCACGCTGCCCGGGGTCCCCGGCGCGGGAAGAACCGAGCGCGTCCCCGGCTGACGCGGCATATCGCGCGGCTCGAGCGGCTGTTCCTCGCGAGAGACCATCCTGTCGTTCGAGCTTTGGATTTTTTCGCCGATCCGATCGTAGATCAGCTTGTTTTGCTGGCCATCGCCGACTTGGGCGGGCACTACCTTGGTCGGTGCGGTATCCGCCTTGATCAGCGGGGGCTGCCCGGTCGAACTCGAACCGGCGGTCCATGCGCGATAGCCGAAGGCGGCGGCCGTCCCGACGGCGGCAAGCCCGAGCACCGCCGCGACGGTCAAGATCCCGCCGCGCCGCCGCAGGCGAGAAGCATGACGATCGTCGTCCTCGGCGTGATCGATGTGCCGGGGATCGAAGGGGTTGATCTGCGGGGCTGGACCGGTGCCATCGTCATATCCTTCCGCAGGCTGCGGCAGGCGGTCGTCTTGGGCGGCGATGCGGTACGGATCGATGTCCTCGTCCTGGTGCGGATCATAGCGGGGCTCGTGCCGCTCTTGGCGCGCATCCTGCTCGAACCCGCCGTACCGGCTCTCGTCGTCCTCGGATCTCGCATCCCATCTCGCAGGCGGCTGCCGTGAGCGACGGCCCGTCTCCAACTCGAGATCGCTGAAATAACCGGGGTCTCGCCGGCCGGTTTCCGCCTCGTAGGTCCTCGCCTCGTCCCCTACGTGATCCGGATGCTGACCGGCTCGGGTTAGCCAATTCGGGGCCGAGGGGTCGCGATCCGGCTCACGCTGCCGATCACGAGGCCGCGTCCGCGCGCCTTCGCGACTCGCGGCGATGAAGGCCTCATCCTGGCCGATCAAACGCGCCAGTTCCGCGAGCGGATCATCTTGAGGTCCGGACGCGGGACGGGACGCGCGATCCTGCGCATAAGGATCGGGGCGCTGCGAACGGTAACGAGGATCGTCGGCCATCTACTCCCACCGGCGGTTACGTCGCGCTCGGTCGAATGGAGCCCAAAACTCGACCCAATGCCTCCGAGCGAGATCACCGCATCTCTTCCGGCGCCTTCACTCCCAGCAACTTTAGCCCGGAAGCAAGGACGGTGACGACGCCCTGGACCAGAGCAAGCCGTGCCAGGGTCAGTTGTGGATCATCTTGAATAATGAAACGTAAATGTGGCAAGTCTTTGCCGCGGGTCCATTGCGCATGAAATTCGCTCGCCAGATCATAGAGATAGAAGGCGACCCGGTGGGGCTCATGGGCCGCCGCGGCCCCCTCCAATAGGCGCGGATAGAGCGCAATCCGCTTCAGGATCCCCAATTCGGCCGCGTCATCGAGTCGCTCCACCGGGGCCCGTCCCAGGTGCTCGCTGCGCTCTGCGCTGCCTTCCGGCAGCTCGGGCAGCACCTCGCGCGCATTGCGAAACACGGAATTTCCGCGCGCGTGAGCGTATTGGACATAAAATACCGGGTTATCGCGGGACTGCTCGATGACCTTGGCAAGGTCGAAGTCGAGCACGGCATCGTTTTTGCGGTAGAGCATCATGAAACGGACCGGGTCGGATCCGACCTCCCCCACGACCTCGCGGAGGGTCACGAACTCGCCGGCGCGCTTCGACATTTTCACCGGCTGGCCGCCCCGAAACAGCCTGACCAGCTGGACGATCTTGATGTCGAGATCGGCGCGGCCGCCGCTGATCGCCTTCACGGCCGCCTGCATCCGTTTGATATAGCCGCCATGGTCGGCGCCCCACACGTCGATCAGGGTGCGAAAGCCACGGTCGAATTTCGATTTGTGATAGGCGACGTCGGAGGCGAAATACGTGTAGCCGCCGTCGGATTTCAGCAGCGGCCGATCGATATCGTCGCCGAAGGCGGTGGAGCGGAACAAGGTCTGCTCCCGGTCCTCCCAGTCGTCGGGAAGCTGGCCTTTCGGAGGCGGCAACCGGCCTTGATAGACGAACCCCGCCGCCCGCAGCGCATCGATCGTGGCGGCCACCTGGTCGGTTTTGCCCTCGACCAGGGATCGCTCGGAGAAGAACACCTCGTGCTCGACCTTGACCGCCGCGAGATCCCCGCGAATCTCGTCCAGCATCGCCTGGACCGCCTTGGCGCGAACGAGGGGCAGCCATTCCGCCTCGCTGCAATCGAGCAGAGCGCGGCCATGTTCCGCCGCGAGCGCAGCACCGACGGGTTTCAGATAATCGCCGGGATAGAGGCCCTCCGGAATCGGCCCGATGTCCTCGCCGAGCGCCTCGCGGTAGCGCAGATAGGCCGAGTGCGCCAGCGCATCGACCTGGGCTCCGGCGTCGTTGACGTAGAACTCGCGCGTTACCCGATATCCGGCGAATTCCAGCAGCGTGCCGAGTGCGTCGCCGAACACCGCGCCCCGACCATGGCCGACATGCATCGGACCGGTGGGATTGGCGGAGACATATTCGACATTGACCTTTTCGCCCGCGCCGAGGTCGCTGCGGCCGTAATCCTCGCCGCATGCCAGGACGGAGCGCAACTCCTCGACCCAGGCCTCCTTGGCCAGCGTCACGTTGATAAAACCGGGACCTGCGACGTCGACCCGCGCGAGGAGCGCATCAGGCCGTAATTTCTCGGCAATCGCCTCCGCCAGCTCGCGGGGTTTGAGCCCGGCACCCTTGGCCAGCACCATCGCGGCGTTCGTCGCCATATCGCCATGGGAGGCCTCGCGGGGCGGCTCGACCACGATCCGCGACTGATCGGTGTCGGCCGGCAGAGACCCCGTCGCGATCAGTTCCGCATTCGCCGCACGCACCCGGTCGAGGACCTCGGCAAAAAGATGTTTCGGCGTGGGTTTCAAGGCCATCGGGCGGTTGCGCGATCTGCCATGGTGGCGGCGGGGACGAGCGGACGAGCCGGGACGAGCGGGCGGGCCTAGACCAGTTCAGGGGTCGAGTCAAAATGCCGCGCATGCTCGATCAGCGCGTAGCGATCGGTCATTCCGGCGATGAAATCGGCGATCCGGCGGGCACGGCCGGGCTCATCCAGGCAATCGAGACCCTGGGACCAATCGGCCGGCATCCCTTCCGGATGCGCCAAATAGTGCGCAAACAGCTCGGCGACCACGCGCTGCGCGGCTTCCATGACGCGCAAGATGCGTGCATGCCGGTACATCCGGGGAAGCAGGAAACGTTTGATCGCGCGGTCGGCCTCGGCCAACGGTCCGGAAAAGGCAATCATCGGCGTCACTGCCCTTCGGACGTCGTCGACCGAGCGAGGCGCCGCCGCCGCGAAGCGGCGGGTGGATTGCGCGATGACGTCGTCGATCATCCGGGCGATGAGCCGGCGGATCAGCTCGTGAACGCGGTGCGCCGCATCGAGCCGGGGGTAACGCACATCGATGTCGCGCAGAATGTCCTCGAGCGCAGCCACCGCGGCGAGATCCTCGAGCGCAAACAGCTCCGCCCTGAGCCCGTCGTCGAGGTCGTGGGCGTCATAGGCGATGTCGTCGGCGATAGCGGCGATCTGCGCTTCCGGGCCCGGGTAAGTCGCCAAGCTCACGGCGTTGGCCGTGGCGTAGAGCGCGATGGCGGAGGGGATGCCGTGCTCGCCGTAGCGGCCGACCGGCCGGCCGTCCGCATCGGTCAGCGGGCCATTGTGCTTGACGATGCCTTCGAGCGTTTCCCAGGTGAGATTGAGCCCGTCGAACTCCGGATAGCGGCGCTCGATCAGCGTGACGACCCGCAGCGTCTGCGCATTATGATCGAAGCCCCCGTACGACTGCAGGCAAGCATCGAGCTGCCGCTCCCCGGCATGGCCGAACGGCGGATGGCCAAGATCGTGGGCGAGCGCCAAGGCTTCGGCGAGATCCTCGTCGAGGCCGAGCGCCCGAGCGAGCGCCCGGGCGATCTGCATGACTTCGAGGGTGTGGGTCAGCCGCGTGCGGTAATGGTCGCCCTCGTGGAACACGAAGACCTGGGTCTTGTACTTGAGCCGGCGGAACGCGGTGGCATGGATGATGCGGTCGCAATCGCGGCGAAAGGCGTTGCGGAACGGGCTCGGCGGCTCGGGATGGGCCCGGCCGCGGCTCAAGCCGGGATCGGACGCATAGGGTGCGCGCTCGCGACCCGTCTCGACAGCCATGGCGCCTCGCTTCCCGGGAATTGACCCGGGCCCCGGGCGCACTTAACTATCCTGTGGGCAGCCTGACAACGCACGAGATTCGCACGATCAGGCGCTATCAGGCCCCTGGAGAGCATTCATGGCGACGACCGTCACCGTGAGCGAGCGCGCCGCGCAACGCATCGGCGAGATTCTCATCGCCGAGGCTCCCGGCACCATGCTCCGCGTCAGCGTCGAGGGCGGCGGCTGCTCCGGGTTCCAGTACCGGTTCGACATGGAGCGAAGCCAAGCGCCGGACGATTTCGTGATCGCCCGGGACGGCGCGACCGTGCTGATCGACCCGATCTCGCTGCGCTACATGGAGGGCGCCCAGATCGATTTCGTCGACGACCTGATCGGCGCCTCGTTCAAGATCGCCAATCCCAACGCCACCGCCTCCTGCGGCTGCGGCACGAGCTTCTCGGTCTGAAATACCCGCGCGCCACGCGGTTCGCGGCGCAAGAGCCGACGACCTCCGTCCCGGTCGGGGGCGCGATCGATCTTTGCGGACCTCGTCATGAAGCTTATCGCGCATCGTGGATGGTCCGCCGGCGGAGACGAGAACACGCTTGCTGCGTTCGCACGAGCCGCCTGCAACGAGAGAATCGCTGGTGTCGAGTTCGACGTGTGCTGTGCAGTGGACGCCATGACCCTGGTGGTGTCACACGATCCACCGCTTCATGGCGAAAACCCGCTCACCCTCGATGCGGCGCTGTCGTTTCTTTCTCGGACCAATCTCGAGCTGTGTGTGGAGATCAAGCAGAGTGGACTTGCCCCGATGGTCATCGAGAAGCTGGTTTCGGGTAATATGGCCGACCGCTCGGTGGTGTTCGCATTTGCCGGAATCGCACGATCCTTTCCCTGGGAAGGTGCGCGACCGGTGCGCCTGGGCGTCATTGTCATGTGTCCATGGAATCTGAATCGCGTGGTGCGTAGGTATGCGCCGGATGTGCTTTTCCTCGGTTGGGACGCGCGCGTTTGGACGCGGATCGCGTTCCGTGCCTGGTGGTCCTTATTCTCGCTCGAGCGGCGCGCTCGGCGCTACAAACTGCCGGTCGTGGTGGGCATTGCGCAACGCTTGGACGACCTTCATTGGCTCTCGCGACAGCACGTCCACGGGGTGGTTGCCGATATCGATCGGACCCTAGCGGCCGCAGACGAGTCGCAGTGTCGGATTTGATCAGGTCGCCGACGACCTGATCGGCGCCTCGTTCAAGATTGCCAACCCCAACCCCACCGCGTCCTGCGGCTGCGGCACGAGCTTCTCGGTGTGACGCAATCTTCTGTGGCCCGGATGAAGCGGCCGCGCTTCACAGCCGCGTAATCCGGGAACGCTCCTCCCGGATTGCGCGGGGCTCCGCCCCGCTCCATCCGGGCTATGGAACTGCCGAGCCCTTGGCCGCATCGAATCATCGTCAGCGCAGCTTCACCTGCGGCCCGGCGCGCCGCGCAGGGCTCCGCGTGAGTAACGCGAGGGTATAGGGGGGCAACGGCTCGCCCCGCAGCCGCCGCCCGATCCGGCGGACCATATGCGTTCGCAATCCAGGTGGCGTCGGGGCCGATTGCCTTCCGGCGGACGGACGGGTTGTAGGCCGCGCCGGGACGGCAAAACGAGCCGCCAACTCTCGAAAACGTGCAAAATTTGGAGGTATTTTTGAAAACAAATTGCGGTGGATCAGTCGGTTAGGTCGATTCAATTCGCAGAAATACCCTTTATAAGAGAATTCGGGATATGTTCTCCTTAAGGTTGATACAACACCGGCAGATGCGGCCGAATCCAACTACGCGCGGCCCGGCGGCGCGCAATCCAGGATCGCGGCTTCCGGATTGCGCGGGGACTTCGCCCCGCTCCGTCCGGGCTACGTCACCCGGACGCCCGCTCACTCCGCGGCGATGGCGCTCTCGGGCTTGCGCTCTTCCTCGCCCAAACCTTCGAGCTGCGGCTCCAAGCTGCGGCGCAACCGGCGATCGATGCGGTCGAGGTAGAGATAGATCACCGGGGTGATGTAGAGCGTGAGCAGCTGGGAGAGGCACAGCCCGCCGACCACCGCGATGCCGAGCGGCTGGCGCAGCTCCGAACCCTCGCCGGCCCCGAACGCGATCGGCAGCGCGCCGAAGATCGCCGCGAACGTCGTCATCATGATCGGCCGGAACCGCAGCAGGCAGGCCTCGCGGATCGCCGCTTCGGCGCCCAGGCCGATGCGGCGGCGCTCGATCGCGAAGTCGATCATCATGATGGCGTTCTTCTTGACGATGCCGACCAGCATCACGATGCCGATCATGGAAATCACCGTGAGCTCCATGCCGAACGCCATCAGCGTCACCAGGGCGCCGATGCCGGCCGACGGCAGGCCGGAAATGATGGTGATCGGATGGATGAAGCTCTCGTAGAGAATCCCCAGCACCACGTAGGCGGCGAAGATCGCCGCCAGGATCAGGATGCCCTGGCCTTTGAGCGAATCCTGGAACACCTGCGCGGTGCCCTGGAAGCCGGTGTAGATCGTGGCCGGCAGCCGCGAGTCCCGCTCGATCTGCTGGATGGCGTCGACGGCATGTCCCAGCGAGAAGCCCGGCGCCAGATTGAACGAGATCGTCACCGCCGGCTGCGCGCCCTGGTGATTGACCTGCAGCGGGCCGACGCTCGGAACCAATTTCGCCACCGCGTCGAGCGGCACCATCTGGCCGTTCGCGGCCTTGACGTAGAGGTGGGCGAGCTCGGAAGGATCGGCCTGGAACTGCTTCTTGCTCTCCAGGATCACCTGATAGTCGTTGTTCGCCGTGTAGATGGTCGCGACCTGGCGATTGCCGTAGGCGTCGTAAAGCTCCTGCCGGATCTGATCGATGCTGATGCTGTAAACCGCCGCCTTCTCGCGGTCGATGTCGATGCTCATTTGCGGATTGGTGACGTAGAGATCGGTGTTGACGTCGCGCAGGCCCTCGATCTTGGCGACCTTGTCGCGCATCTGCGGCGCGATGCGATACAGCTCCTCGGTGTCGCTCGATTGCAGGGTGTATTGATATTCGCTCTTCGAGATACGGCCGGTCAGGTTGATGTTCTGCACGTTCTGAAAATAAACGTTCATTCCCGGTACGACGCTGACGCTCTTGCGCAGGCGCTGGATGATCGCGGTGGAGTTTTCCTTGCGCTCGGATTTGGGCTTGAGCGCGATGAATATCCGGGCGTAATTGGTGGTCGGATTGGGCCCGCCGGCGCCCACGGTCGAGTTGAAGTAATCCACGCTGGGATCGCGCAGGATGATATCGGCGACCTGCTTCTGGCGCTCCACCATGCCCTGGAACGAGATGTCGGTCGGGCCCTCGGTCCACGCCAGAATGAAGCCGGTGTCCTCCGGCGGGAAGAAGCCCTTCGGAATCGCCACATAGAGCAACACCGAGCCGGCGAGCGTGGCGATCGTCACCACCAGCATCACGCCGCGACGTGCCAGAACCCTGTCGAGGCTCCATTCGTAGGCACGCAGCGAGCGGCGGAACATCGCCTCGAAACCCCGCAGCACGATGTTCTGCTTCTCGCCCTCATGGTGGGTGCGCAGCACGCGCGCGCACAGCATGGGGGTCAGGGTGAGGGAGACGAAGCCGGACACGATGATGGCGACGGAGATCGACACCGCGAACTCGCGGAACACGCGGCCGACGATGCCGCCCATCAGCAGCACCGGGATGAACACGGCGATCAGCGAGAACGTGATGGATATGATGGTGAAACCGATCTCGCGCGATCCCTTCAGCGCCGCCTCGAACGGCCGCATCCCGCCCTCGACGTACCGGACGATGTTCTCCAGCATGACGATGGCATCGTCGACCACGAAGCCGACCGAGAGGGTGAGCGCCAAGAGCGTCATGTTGTTGATGGAGAACCCGAACGCATACATCGCCGCGCAGGTGCCGATCAGCGATACCGGGACCGCGAGCGAGGGAATGATGGTCGCCGACGCCGAGCGCAGGAACAGGAAGATGACCATCACCACCAGCGCGGCGGCGATCCCGAGCGTGCGCTGCACGTCGTTGACCGAATTTCGGATCGAGACGGAGCGGTCGTTGAGCACGTCCATGTTGATCGAGGCCGGGACCTGGGCGCGAAACGCAGGCAGCCGCTCGCGGATCGAACCCACCACCGAAACGGTGTTGGCGTCCGGCTGGCGCTGGATCGCGAGCACGACGCCGCGCTTGTCGTTGAACCAGGTGGCGATCTTGTCGTTCTCGACGCTGTCGACGACGCGGGCGATCTCGTCGAGCTTGATCGGCGCGCCGTTACGCCAGGCGACCACTACGCTGCGATAGTCGGCGGCGTGTTCGAGCGCGCCGGAGGCGCGCAGGGTCACGTCGCGCTGCGGCCCCGAGAGGGTGCCGGCCGGGGTACTGGAATTGGTCTTGGCGACGACGGAGCGCACGTCGTCGAGCGAGATGCCGCGCGCCGCGGCCGCCACCGGATCGACCTGGACCCGCACCGCGAATTTCTGCGCGCCGTAGACCAGCACCTGGGCGACGCCGGGCAGCTGCGAGATCTGCTGAGCCAGCGTGATCTCCGCGTATTCGTCCACGGCCGAAAGCGGCAGCGTCGGCGAATTGAGGTTCATATAAAGGACGGGGAAATCCGCCGGATTGACCTTGCGGAAGCTCGGCGGGATCGTCATCTCGACCGGCAGCTTGCGCGCCGCGACGGTCAGCGCGGTTTGCACGTCGAGCGCCGCGCCGTCGATGCTGCGATTGAGATCGAACTGCACCGTGATCGAGCACTGTCCCAGCGAGGACGTCGAGGTCATGGCGCTGATGCCGGCGATCGTCGCCAATTGCCGCTCGATCGGCGAGGCGACCGAGGACGCCATCGTATCGGCGCTCGCGCCCGGCAGCGTCGCGATGATGTTGATGGTGGGGAAGTCGACCGAGGGCAGGGCCGCGACCGGCAGCAGCCGGTAGGAAAAGGCGCCGAACACGATGAACGACGCCGTGATCAGCGTCGTCATCACCGGCCGGCGGATGCAGGTCTCGGAGAGATTCATCGAGATCCGACCTTCATCTCGCGCGGCGCCACCTTGGTGCCGGTGGTGAGCAGCAATTGCCCGTTGGTGACGACGAGCTCGCCGGCCTCGAGCCCGCTCTCGAGCACGGCTTCGGCGGAGTTGATCCGGGCGACCTTCACGGCACGCACGCCCGCGGTATCGTCCTTGACCACGAAGACGAAATTGCCCGCCTGCCCCGTCTGAATCGCCGCGGCGGGCACCACGATCGCTTCCTCCTCGCGCAACGTCAGCTTGGTGTCGACGAGCGCGCCCGGCCAGAGAACCTGATCGCGATTGTCCATGGTGGCGCGCATCGCGACCATGCCGGTGGTCGCATCGACGTTGTTGTCGATCATCGTGAGCCGCCCGCCGGCGACCTCGGTATCGCCGGGAATCCCGGCGTCGACCCGCGCCGTGCCGTCGGCGAGCGCTCTGCGGATCGGCGGCAGCGAGCGTTGCGGAGCGGAGAAGTTCACATAGATCGGGGTGATCTGATTGATGACGGCAAGCGACGCGGCATCGCCGGCGCGAACGAAATTGCCGATTTTCACGTTGGCGGCGCCGATCCGCCCGGAGATCGGGGCGCGGATGGTGCAATAGCTGAGCTGCACCTTCAGATTCTCGAGCGCCCCTTCGTCCGCCGCGATGGCGGCGCGAAAGCTGTCGGCCTGGGTCAGGGCGTTGTCGAGATTGACGATCGGCGTCGCATTCTTGCCGACCAGCTCGGTATAACGGCGCACGTCGCGCTCGGCGCCCGCGAGCTGCGCCTTGTCGCGCGCGATCATGCCCTCGGCCTGCTTGACCTGGGCCTCCAACGCCCGGCTATCGAGGGTGAACAGCAGGTCGCCCTGCCGGACGCTCGCCCCATCGTCGAAATGCACGCCGACGATCTCGCTGTCGAGCCGCGTGCGCACCGCAACGCTCTGGATCGGCGTCACCGTGCCCAGCGCCTCGAGGATGACCGGGGCCGGCTTCTTGACCGCCTTGGCGACTTCGACCGGAATCACCCGCGCGGCCGGCGGCGCCTGCGCGACCGCTCCGGGCGGGCTCCAATACGGGCGCGTCGCCGCGGCCGCGGCCGCCAAGCCGAGCACAATTGCGGCCGCAATGACCCGAGTTCGCTGCTTCATACGCTATTCTCGGCGAGGGCTATGCGGCCCTCCCCCGGGCTCCCTTTCCCATGATCGATGCCGTACCGCGAGGGTCACGCGGAATGCTACACCATCGCACCCGGGCCTATTCCTAGCACAAGGTCTTGTCCGTCGGCATCCTTCGCCCTGGCCGGGGTGCGGCCACGAACGCGTGAACCGAGCTTTCGGACGGGGTCGAAATTCGCCATTCTCCGGGAACCTACGGTTTGAACACCGGAAAGTGCCTTCCCATGCGCATCGCCAGCTGGAACGTCAATTCGATCAAGCAGCGCATCGACAACATGGTGAACTGGCTGTCCGAGCGGCGGCCGGACATCGTCTGCCTGCAGGAGACCAAATGCATCGACGCCGCCTTTCCCCGCGAGCCGTTCGAGGCGCTCGGCTACAACTTGGCCTTCCACGGTCAAAAGACCTTCAACGGGGTCGCGATCCTCTCCAAATTGCCGTTCGACGAGGTCACCCCGCGGCTTCCCGGCGACGAGCTCGACGAGCAGGCGCGGTTCCTCGAAGTCGTGGTTTCCACCAAGGCCGGCGCGGTGCGCATTGCCTCGCTCTATCTGCCCAATGGCAACCCGCCGCGCACAGAGAAATATGCCTATAAACTCAATTGGATGGAGAGAATCATTGAGTACACGCGTGAGCGGCTGCTGCTCGAAGAGCCGTTGGTGCTGGCCGGCGATTTCAACGTGATCCCGGCCGAGATCGACGTGCACGACCCGGCGCTGTGGCTCGGCGACGCGCTGTTCCTGCCGCAGACCCGCGCCAAATTCCGGGCGCTGATGCATCTGGGGCTCACCGACGCGGTGCGGGCGGCGAGCGATGACCCCGGCCTCTACACCTTCTGGGACTACCAGGCCGGCGCCTGGCAGAAGAACAACGGCATCCGGATCGACCATCTCGTGCTCTCGCCGCAAGCCACGGACCGCCTCAACGCGGTCGGCATCGACAAGCACGTGCGCAGCTGGGAGAAGCCGTCCGACCACGTCCCGGTCTGGGCGGATTTCGCGATCGAGGCGTGAGGCCGCCGGGCCGAATTACGCCACCTCACTGATGACGACCTCGCCTTCCGTGGCTTCCGTCGGCGATGCGAACAGCGGCCCGAGATTCTCCCTGATCCACGGCATCAGCTTGGCGTTCGACTGTTCTGCGGCGGTCTTGCTCGTGAACAAGGAGACTGCCATGACCGTGTCCTCCTCGCCGAACACCAGGTAATAGGCCTTGAAGCCCGGAAGCTTGGTCAGCACCGGCACGGCGCCCGCCTTGACGCGCTTGGCGAATTCATCGGCCATGCCGGCTTGAGCTTGCCGCGCCGGATCGCCGCGAACATGTGAGCCGTCATTTCGTCCCCCCGTTCTAGCTCCGAGACCTGCTGCCGTGAAATATGGCGAGGATCACCAATTCATCGTGATCCAGATCGAGTTCGTAGACAATGACATAAGGCGAGCCCCTCACGACCCACTCGGCCGTTCCAGGATCAATTCCAGCACGGCCAATTCTGGGAAAGTCCTGCAGCAATTCCGCAGCTGCGCGAATTCGGCTCGCGATTCCAGGGCGGCGGTAGGATTTCTTTCTGCGAGATAGTCGTAAATCGCTTTGATGTGAGATCGCGCCTCAACGGTGTAGCGCAATCTCATAGGCCGAATGACTTCCAGAGCTCAGCCATCTCCTGATCCGTTGCAAACACTCCACGTCCGTCCCGAATGGCGTGACGGATCCGCCTCACCTCTCCAACTTGCTCCGCAGTGAGGCGAATGGCAGCTTCATCCTGCCGTTCGATTTCCAGGAGCACTTGCACGGCATCCTGTTGTCGCTCCTCGGGCCAGGTCTCGACCCGGCCGAGGAGCTCCCTTAGCGTTCTTTTGGTATCTTCACCCATTCTGTCACCTGCCGGCGCTCAATCCCGCCGGGCTTTCAGCCAGCGCTCGAGATACACCAACGCCAGCGCGCGCTCGTCGGTGTTGGCCTGCTTGAACGCGGCGTCGTAGAGCTCGTTGATCCACGTGTCGTCGGTCTTGGCGCTGTCGCGCGCAAGGGTCAGCCACATCAGGCCGCGCGCGGCCTCGCGCGGGACCGCGTCGCCCTTGAACAGCATGTAGCCGAGCACTGCCTGAGCCTGATACTGGCCCTTGTTGGCGGCGAGCGTGAGCCAGCGCGCCGCCTGCCGCGGATCGCGCGCGACGCCGTGCCCGTCGAGATAGATGCGCGCCAAGTGATATTGCGCGTCGGCATTGCCGAAATAGGTCGCCGCATAGGAGAACATCTCGCGGGCGCGGTTGGGGTCGGCCTTGACCTGCGAATTGGGAATGCCGTCGAGATAATATTGCCCGAGCGCGACGAAGGCATTGGCCACGAAGGGTGCCTGCGGCGCATCGGGATAAACGTCGGCATGGCCGTTGGCGATCCGGCTGAAATATTCGAAGGCGCGCAGATCGCAGCGCGGCACGCCCTCGCCGGTCGCATACATGTGCCCGAGCTTCCATTGGGCGACCGCATTGCCCTGCTCGGCGGCGTACTGCAGGGTGCCCATGCTCTTCGGCGCGTCGCCGGTCTTGACCGTCTGCGGCCCGCAGTCGATCGCGGCCGGCTCGACCCGGCTGCCCTCGAAGCCGATCGCCGAGCCGAGCCCGACCGCCAGGCCGAGCGTCGCAATTGCGAGGGCGCCTTCAATAATCCGCATAGCACGCCCGCTCGGCCGCCCCGCCCGGGTGAGTCACGGCCCCGTTGAGGGCCGGCCCGACCTGCTGGGCGTATTTCCATAGATAGCCCGACGTGAACTCCGGATCGCGCGGTTTCCAGTCGCGCTTGCGCCGCGCGAGTTCCTCATCCGAAAGCCTGGCGTTGAGCGTGCCGGCTTCCGCGTCGAGTTCCACGATGTCGCCGTCGCGCAACAGCGCGATCGGGCCGCCGACCGCGGCTTCCGGCCCAACATGGCCGACGCAGAACCCGCGGGTCGCACCCGAAAAGCGCCCATCGGTGATGAGTGCCACCTTGCTGCCCATGCCCTGGCCGTAGAGGGCCGCCGTCGTCGCCAGCATCTCCCGCATGCCCGGGCCCCCGCGCGGTCCCTCGTAGCGGATCACCAACACGTCGCCTTCGCGGTATTTGCGATGTTTCACCGCTTCGAAGCAGGCCTCCTCGCCGTCGAACACCCGCGCCGGACCGGAGAATTTTAGGCCGGTCATGCCGGCCACCTTCACGATCGCGCCTTCGGGGGCGAGGTTGCCTTTCAGCCCGACCACCCCGCCGGTCGGCAAGAGCGGGTTGCTGGCGGGACGGACCACGTCCTGATCGGCGTTCCAGCGCACGCTTTTGAGATTTTCCGCGATCGTCCGCCCGGTCACGGTCATGCAGTCGCCATGCAGGCGGCCGTGTTCCAACAAGGTCTTCATCAGCAGCGGCACGCCGCCAGCTTCGAACAAATCCTTGGCGACATAACGGCCGCTTGGCTTCAAATCTGCGACATAGGGCGTACGCTTGAACACTTCGGCGACGTCGAAGAGATCGAACTTCAGGCCGCACTCGTGGGCGATCGCCGGAAGATGCAAAGCCGCATTGGTCGAGCCGCCGGAGGCGGCGACGACCGCCGCGGCGTTCTCCAGCGCCGCGCGGGTCACGATGTCGCGCGGGCGGATCTGCTGCGCGATCAAGGCCATGATCTGCTCGCCCGCCACCATGCAGAACTGGTCCCGGATCTCGTAGGGGGCGGGCGCGCCGGCCGAATACGGCAAGGCGAGGCCGATCGCCTCCGACACGGTGGCCATGGTGTTGGCGGTGAATTGCGCGCCGCAGGCGCCCGCGGACGGGCACGCCACTCTTTCCAGCTCATCGAGATCGGCGTCCGACATGCTGCCGACCGAATGGCGGCCCACCGCCTCGAACAGGTCCTGCACCGTCACCGGCTTGCCCCGGAAGCTGCCGGGCAGGATCGAGCCGCCGTAAATGAAGATCGAGGGCACGTTGAGCCGGCACATCACCATCATCATGCCGGGCAAGGATTTATCGCAGCCGGCGAGCCCGACCAGCGCGTCATAGGCGTGGCCGCGCATGGTGAGCTCGACGGAATCCGCGATGACTTCCCGCGAGGGCAGCGACGACTTCATGCCCTGGTGGCCCATGGCGATGCCGTCGGTGACCGTGATGGTGCAGAACTCGCGCGGCGTGCCGCCGCCGGCGGCGACCCCTTTCTTCACCACCTGGGCCTGGCGCATCAGCGCGATGTTGCACGGCGCCGCTTCGTTCCAGCAGGTCGCCACGCCCACGAACGGCTGATGGATCTGCGCCGTCGTGAGCCCCATCGCGTAATAATACGAGCGATGCGGCGCGCGCTCCGGACCCTCGGTCACGTGCCGGCTGGGCAGTCTCGCTTTGAGGTCCGTCTTGGCATCCATGAACATCCGACCGGGCGGTCGCTCTCGGGGTTCCGCAATTCATTCCGTCGCTTGAGACCTGCGGCGTTGCGGATTTGCATCACTGAGCCGGCAGGCGAAATCCACTCCGATCCGGCAATATATCCGATGTCGTTTCGTTCTATGGCGGAATCGCGGCAGTCCGCGGGCGCGGATCCAGTGTTGCGTGAATGTTGTTAATGTGTTGCTGCTGAGACACAACGCCGCGGGGCTGCTTGTGCGCTGCACCATCAGACCATGCGTTCCGGCTGCGCCAAATTAGCCGGCCGGGAACGCCGGAAAAATCCAGGATTCCCGCGCGGTAGGCGGGCCACCGGCGCCGGTCCGATGAATACCCGGATAGCGTATGGTACCGCTTTCCGCGGTTGTGTATGCACCAAACAAAGTCCCCCCGCCTTCGCCGCGCCTTTTTTGCGCGAAGCGTCCACGACGTGGCCCCGGATCTGATCGGGGCGGAGCTGCTCGTGGACGGCGTCGGCGGCAGGATCGTCGAGGTCGAGGCTTATGATCACGAGGACCCCGCGGCCCACGGTTTCGGCGGACGCACGGCGCGCAACGCATCGATGTTCGGTCCGCCCGGCCACGCCTATGTCTACCGCTCCTATGGGATGCACTGGTGCATCAATTTCGTCTGCGAGGGCGAGGGCATCGCCAGCGCGGTTCTGATCCGGGCACTCGAGCCGCGCACGGGACTGGTGGCCATGCGATCCCGGCGCGGGGTAGAGGCGGATCGCCTGCTCTGCTCGGGACCGGGGCGGCTCACCGAGGCGCTCGGCATCACGCGGCAGCATGATGGCTTTGCGCTCGACCGGCCGCCGTTTGCCCTGCGCGCGCGGGAAGGTCCGGTCGAGATCTTGGTCGGGCCGCGCATCGGCATCACCAAGGCGGCGGAGATGCCCTGGCGCTACGGTCTCGCCGGCTCGAAATTTCTGAGCCGGCCGTTCCGGTGAAGGCGGCGTCGCCCAGGCCTGGCGCGGTCGAGCTTGGCTGTTTATATAAGTAGTGATATAGTTTCATGGCGCTCAGGCCGGTCGCGTTTCACGGGGACTCCCTCGATCGATTGCGCGATTTCCCCGAGAACGTGCGCCGGCAAGCCGGCCATGAACTGTATAACGTGCAGAAGGGCGTAGATCCGGGTGAGTGGAAGCCCATGCCGACGATAGGCCCAGGTGTACGTGAGATCAGAATTCGTGGGGCTGGCGGGACCTACCGTGTGATTTACATCGCCACACTCGTCGATGCCGTTCATGTGCTGCACGTTTTCCAGAAGAAATCACGAAAGACCCCGCAGCATGATTTGAATATCGCCTCCATGCGCCTACGGCAGCTGAAGGAACCGTGAACATGTCGAAACGCAAAATATTCACCAACGTGTGGGACGCGCTGGAGAACAGTCCCGAAGAAGCTGCGGCAATGACCATGCGTTCCAATGTGCTGGCCGCCGTGAGCGATGCGGTGCGAGACTGGAATACGACACAAGCCCATGCGGCGCGCCGCCTCGGTATCACGCAACCTCGGCTGAACGATCTGCTGCGTGGGAAAATCAACAAGTTCTCGCTGGACACCCTGCTGGTCCTGGCGACCAAAGCCGGCCTCAAGGTCAAGATCGAAATCCGGGCTGCCGCCTGAACACACGAGTGCTCATCTCAGAGTCTGACTCAAAAGTAATACCCATGTTTTCAGGCCCTGGCGAGACGGCGCGAGAGGACGCGGACGCTGGCGATCAGGACCCAAGCCTCGGCACTGGCGATGGTCGCCTCGAAGTCCTTGGCGAGGCGGCGGTTGCGTCCGAGCCAGGCGAGGGTGCGTTCGATCACCCATCGCTTGGGCTCGGCTTTGAAGGTGCCGACACTCTGCGATCGCGTGACAATCTCGATCGTCCACTTGCCCGAATCGGCGAGCGCGTCGAGCAGCTTTTGGCCGCGGTAGACGCGATCGGCGAAGATATGGCGCAGCTTGGGGAACCGTCGTCCAAGCGATCCGAGCAGCGGCACAGCGCCATGATTGTCTTGGATGTTGGCCGCGTGCACCAGCACGGCGAGCAGCGAGCCGGCAGTGTCGGTGACGATGTGACGCTTGCGGCCCTTCACCCTCTTGGCGGCATCAAACCCGCGTGGACCGCCACTTTCTGTGGTCTTCGCGCTCTGACTATCGATCACGCCGGCCGAAGGAACGATGTTGCGCCCTGCCACCCGGCGAACCTGCTTGACGAGAGCAAGATTGAGCCAACGCCACATGCGCTGGTCGCGCCAGCCGTAGAAATAGTACTGAACGGTCGAGCGCGGCGGAAAGTCTTTCGGCAGCGCGCGCCATTGGCAGCCTGTCGCGAGAATGTAGAGGATCGCGTTCACCACCGCGCGCAGATCCACCGTTCGCGGACGTCCCACTCGCCGGGGCGCAGGCAGCAATGGAGCGAGCAAGCCCCATTCGGCATCCGTCGTGTCGCTTGCATAACGCAGGCCGTCACGCAGATACTGAGCCCGGGTGATTTCAGTCCAAGACATGTTGTGGCCCCTCGTAGAATCGCAAACCACGAAGGAACCACAACGGGCTGAAATCACTCAATTCTTTTTCGGCCAGGCTCTCAGGTTACGCCGCCCCTTTCAGCCGCTCCAACGCTTCGAGAATTCTCGCGCGGCGGCTTTCGGCCTCCTCGCGCTTCTCGCGCTCGCCTTCGACCACTTCCTCCGGCGCGCGCCGGATAAAATCGGCGTTGCCGAGCTTGGCGTCGATGCGGGCCATGTCGCTGGCGACCTTGGCCATCTCCTTCTCGAGCCTGCCGCGCTCGGCGGCAAGATCGATCACGCCCTGGAGCGGCAGTGCCGCGAGCTCGCCGCGCACGACGAGCTGGACCGAGCCCGCGGGGACGACTTCGGCAAAGGCGATCTCCGAAACCCGGGCGAGCCGCTGGATGAAGGCCTCCCACCGCGCTGCCCTCTCCCGGGTCTCGGCGGAGCTTGCGGCGACCACCAACGGCACTTGCGAGGCGGGCGGCACGTTCATCTCGGCGCGCACCGAGCGGATCGCCCCGACGAGATCGACCACCCAGCCGATCTCGGCTTCCGCCGCGGCATCCTCCAGATCCTCGTGCTTGGGCCACGCGGTGAGGATCAGCAAATCGTCGCGAGCCGGTCCGACCTCGCCCGTCACCCGCCACAGCTCCTCGGTGATGAACGGCATGAACGGGTGCAGCAGCTTCAAGATCTCGTCGAGCGCCCAGGCGGTCATCGCCTGCGTCTCGGCCTTCTCCGGCCCCTCGGGACCGGTGAGCACCGGCTTGGCGAGCTCCAGATACCAGTCGCAAAAAATGTTCCAGACGAAGCGGTAGACCGCGGCCGCCGCCTCGTTGAACTTGAACGCTTCGAGCGCGGCGGTCACTTTACGAGCCGTGGCCGCGGTCTCGTGCGCGATCCAGCGGTTGAGCGTCGCCTTGGCGGCTTCGGGCTTGAAACCTGCGACCCTCACGCAGCCGTTCATCTCGGCAAAGCGGGCGGCGTTCCACAGCTTGGTCGCGAAATTGCGGTAGCCCGCGACGCGGCTGGTCGACAGCTTGATGTCGCGGCCCTGGGCGGCCATCGCGGTGAGCGTGAAGCGCAAAGCGTCGGCACCATAGGCATCGATCAGCTCCAGCGGGTCGATGACGTTGCCCTTGGACTTCGACATCTTCTGCCCGCGCTCGTCGCGCACGAGCGCGTGGATGTAGACGGTGCGGAACGGCACTTCGCGGAGGAAATGGAGGCCCATCATCATCATCCGCGCGACCCAGAAGAAGATGATGTCGAACCCGGTCACCAGCGCGCTGGTCGGGTAGTAGCGGCCAAGCTCCGGCGTTTGCGCGGGCCATCCGAGCGTCGAGAACGGCCACAGCGCCGAGGAGAACCAGGTGTCGAGCACGTCCTCGTCGCGCCACAGAGGAATCGATTCGAGATTTTCCGCGTGACTCAGCCCGTATTCGGCCGCCGCCTTCTCGCTTTTTTCGATATGCGCCGGCTTACCGTAGTACTTGCAGGCCTCAGCCAGCACCTCCGCCTCAGACTGCGCAACGAACCGGAGCCAATTGGCGTAGTTGTAGCCGAATTGATCCTTGGTGGGGCCGTACCAGGCCGGAATTTGGTGGCCCCACCAGAGCTGGCGCGAGATGCACCAGGGCTGGATGTTCTCCATCCAATTGAAATAAGTCGCTTCCCATTGTTTCGGGACAAAGATGGTGCGGCCGTCACGAACGGCGGCGATCGCCTCTTGCGCCAGCGTCTTGGCGTCGACATACCATTGATCGGTCAGGAACGGCTCGGTCACGGCACCGGAGCGCTCGCCGTGCGGCACCACATGTGTATGAGTTTCCGTTTTCTCGAGCAGACCGGCGTGCTCAAGCGCATTGACAATGCGCTTGCGGGCGACAAATCTATCCTCACCATTGAGGTCCCTGATTGTTACGTCAGGCTGCGAGATAAATTTGTCAGCAATGTTCGTCTTGAAATCGAGATTCGGCGACAGGAGAAGCCGAGCTTCTTCATCAAAGATGTTGACGGGCCTGTAGTTGCTTAGCTCCTTATCCTTGTGTCTCTGCCAGACCTCGAAGTCGTTGAAATCGTGGGCGGGCGTGACCTTGACGGCGCCGGTGCCTTTTTCCGGATCGGAATATTCGTCGGCAATGATCGGGATGCGCCGGCCGACCAGGGGCAGGATGGCATTCTTACCGACCAGCTTCTTGTAGCGTCGTGGCGACGGTAATATACGTATTGTCGAGGCCTTCGACCGGATACTTGATGTACCACAGGTGGCCTTTGACCTCGACCTGCTGCACCTCCAGATCGGAGATCGCGGTGAGCAGCTTGGGGTCCCAGTTGACCAGCCGCTTGTCCTTGTAGATCAGCCCTGCCTTGTGGAGATCGACGAACACCTTCAGCACGGCGCGCGAGAGCCCATCGTCCATGGTGAAGCGCTCGCGCGACCAGTCGCACGAGGCGCCGAGCCGCTTGAGCTGGCGGGTGATGGCGCCGCCGGACTCCTCCTTCCACTCCCACACGCGCTTGATGAAGGCTTCGCGGCCCATGGCGCGGCGGTTCGGCTCCTGGCGCTCCATCAGCTGGCGCTCGACCACCATTTGCGTGGCGATGCCGGCATGGTCGGTGCCGGGCTGCCACAGCACGTCGCGCCCGCGCATGCGCTCGAACCGCACCAGCACGTCCTGCAGGGTGTTGTTGAGCGCGTGCCCCATATGGAGCGAGCCGGTGACGTTGGGCGGCGGGATGACAATCGAATACGGCGCGGCGTCGCGGCGCTCCGGCCGGCCGGCCCGAAACGCGCCGGCCGCCTCCCAGGACGCGTAAATGCGTCCTTCCAGCTCGGAAGCGTTGTAGGTCTTCTCGATCATGCTGCGCTCTGCCGAAGGCCCGGTAACAAGCCCGGCGGCCTCGCGGCTGTCAACGTCCGGCGCTGCTTGCAAGAATTCCGAAGCCGTCAGCCGGTTCGGCCGACTGCGGCGCTCGGGCGGTTTTCAGCCCGGGTGACCGCGGGACATTGTCGTCGAGCCAGGTTTTCAGCATCGGGCGCAGCATTTCCCTGACGAGGTCCTCGAGCGTGCGCGCATTCTGCACCAGCACGGTATGCGCAAGCGTGCCGAACGCGGAATTGACCGCGGCGGTCGCCTCCGCCGAGAGCAAAGGCTCCGGGGCTTCGATCGTGCGCAAATGCCCGCCCGCCGGCCTGGAAGCATGCTCGAGCGTCGCCGGCGCATCCTCGAAATCGTCGTTGGCATGCGCATCGATATCCGAGAAAGCGGCCTCCTCGGCATCGGACGCCGGCATGGTTTCCGCCAGATCGGATGCACCGAACTCCGGCTCGGGGTCGGAGGTCTCCGGCGCGACCGACGCGGCCGGTCGGGTCTCGATCTCATCGGGCTCGGCGGGCTCCGATGCCCCCGGCGATTCCGAACCCCCGGCGGCTCTGCCGGGCGTCGGCTCGGGCGCGGCTCGCGTCTGCGGTTTTACCGCCTCCTCGTCCGCGATGATCCGCCGGATGGAGGCGAGAATCTCCTCCATCGACGGCTCTTGGGCCTTCGCCGGCTGCGTCATGCGCGCATCCTCACCACCGCGCGAATTGCGCGGTCGCCGTTTCGGGTGGAGCGAATCGCTCGCGCACGATCATCCGCTGCGATTCGGCTCAAGTATGGCACGGGACAGATCGAACGCAAGCAACGGCCTGTGGACACGACTGCGGGCAAATGGGGCGTTCTGGAGCGGGACTTCAGCGGCCGTCCGGGATGCGAATGCCGTACCAGGCATCGCGTACCTGCTGATAATGCACCATCGGGTCGTAGACGTTGGTCGCCAAGCCCAGCACCTGCGGCGACAGCCTGCCCACGGCGGCAAGCAAGTTATAGGAGGCGACCACGCGGTCGTGCTGCGCGGCCACCAGCGCGACGCGGGCGTTCACCAGCGCCTGCTGGGCGTTGAGGACGTCGAGCGTGGTGCGCTGGCCGACGCGGGCCTCCTCGCGAACGCCGTTGAGCGCCACTTCCGAGGAAGCGACCTGGGATTGCGCGGCGGCAATCTGCGCCTTGGCCGCCTGGAGCTGGCCCCACGCTTGCACGACGGCCTGCCGGGCCTGGTTGCGGACCTGATCGAGGTTGAGCCGCTGCTGAGCCAGGCTCTCCTTGGACTGGCGCACCAGCGAGTACTCGCCGCCGCCCTGGTAGATCGGAACCGTGAGCTGGCCGATGATGGAAGTGGTGAACTGGTGGACGATCTGGAGCTGGGGAAAGCTCGCCTGCTGCACATTGCCCTGCAGGCTCAGATTGGGAAACAGCGCGCCCTCGTTGATCTTGACCTGCAAATGCGCGACGTCGACCCCGTACATGGCGGCGGTCACGTTGGGGTTCTCGGTGAGGCCGGTGTCGATCGCGGCGGACAGCACCCGCGGGGAAAAGCGGTCGACAGGCGAGCCCGGAGCGAGATTGACCGGCTCGGTGCCCACCACTTGCCGGTAGTTTGCCCGCGACGCGTTCAGAACGGACTCCGCCGCGGCCACGGCGGATTGCCCGGCCGCAAGCTGCGCCTCCGCCTGGGCCACGTCGGTCCTGGTCACCTCGCCGACGTTAAAGCGGTCGCGAGTCTGCTTAAGCGTCTCCTCCAGCACCCGCACGTTGGTGCGCTGGACCTCCAAATTCGCCGTGTCGCGCAGCACGTCCATATAGGCGGTCGCAGCGGCGAGCAGCACGGTCTGCTCCATGACCCGAAGCCCCTCGCGCGCCGCCGACACCTGGCTTTCCGCGGCCCGGGTCCGGTTCGCCGTCTGAAAGCCGTTGAACAGCGTCTGGGTCGCCGTCGCGCCGGCAGTCCACGGCGAGGTCGTGCCGTGGGCGTGCGTATAGACGTGGGTACCCGTCTTCTCGTCGAACGATTTTGTCACCGTATCCGTGTATTGCTCGCCCGCCGTCCCGGTGATGCTGATTCTTGGGCGATAGCCGGACAGGGCCTGCGGGACGGCCTCATCGGTGACGCGGGCGCTGGCGCGTTGCGCATTGAGCTGCGGATTGTTCTGGTAGGCCTGGACCAGGGCAGACGCCATCGTTTCGGCCGAGCCGGAGGGGCTCGTGCCGAAAACGATAAGGAATGCGAGCAAGACTGCTCCGGCTGCACGGAACAGGGCTCGAATCATCACACCCGTTCCCTCCGAACCTTTCCGCCCGTGTTGCAAACCGCCCGCCACGCTTTGTACCCTGGATTTTAGATTTTCTGGGGGAGAATTGGTTCAATATGCCGCCGCGGACTGAAAATTTAGCCGGGTGTGGCGCAAAGGTTACGGTAGTTAACGTTGTTTAATTGATAGGTTGCAATCTTCGCTCGAGAGTACCGCAAGATCTGGCAGGATTGCGTTGCAGTTGCCTATAGCCTCAGTCCGGAACCCTCAGAGGGCGAGAGCTTTGGGCGCCGGGCCGCTTCCCGGGGCTTCGCGCACCTGCTCGGATCGCGATGGCACGAGATGGGCATAATGCAGCTCCGCCATCCGTGTATCGGCGTGTCCGAGATTTTTCGCAACGATGGCAAGCGGTACGCCCGCCATGATGCTGAGGGAACCATAGGTGTGGCGCAGTTCATGGAACGCGATTGGTGGGCTGATGCTTGCTCGCGTGCAAGCCTCCGCCAAGGCGCTACTTTTATGCGATTTTTGCCAGTTTTTCGATTTCTTGTTAAAAATGAGCTCCGCCCCTGACCGATTAGCAGTAATCTGGCTGAAGAACGCCAGACCCGCGTCGCTTAATCCGATATGCCGCGGCTTTCCGCCTTTCGACTGATGGATCGCGATCGTACCAGCATTCGGATTGAAATCTCCAACAATCAGCTGGGTCAACTCAGAAGCTCGTGCACCGGTGTGCAGTACCGCCTCCACCAGATTCCTAAGATCACCTTCACACGAGTTGACTAGACGGCTTGCTTCATCGGCTGTGAGATAGCGTATGCGTGCTGCATCAGCGTTTTCGAATGGCTCGAAGTGCTGCCAGGCGGCTTTTGACGTAACGAGGCCGTTTCGCCAAGCACGATTGAGCGCTGCTTTGAGTACGGTCAGGGTGCGGTTTACTGTTGCTCTGCGGCGGCGCCGGGCCTCGTCATCGTGCGCTGCCTGACGGTGTCGCTGTTTCTGGCCGGGGTTTGTGCTCAACCGGGCGGGCGCTGAGGCAAGTTCGCTGAGCCAATCGCGCAGGGTGTCCGTGGTCAGCACGTCGACGCTGATGTTCCCAAGCTGCGGCAGGATGAACGCGTTGGCCCGATACCGCACGTCCCGCGCCGACTTGCGGCTGCTTTCAAGAAACTCAAGATAACATCCGATAGCATCGGCGACTGTGAGAGGGCTATGCTGGCCGGCCGCAGCGGGACGGTGCCCCGTAGATGCGCGGGCCCTTTCCTGCGCCTGCCTGAAATTCAAGATCGCGACGCCATCGGCGTCGGAGTAATCATCGGCGGTTGCCATCCTCCGGTTTGATAAGCAAATAGTACGGCTTGGGGCGCGCCTTGAGCCCATACCGCGCCGTGCGCGTGGCAACGCTTGGATGTCGAAATGCTTTCGTCATCTCCCCCAACTTCGCGGTTCCACCTAGCTCGGAAAGGCGCACATACCCCTATTCGGAAAACTCTCTAAATGGGCGCCGCCGAGCTCGCGGGGCTATTGCGGGATTACTACGGCTCCTACCTCCTGGTCTTCGCCGGCTATAATGCCGGCCACGGCCAGGTCGAAAAATGCATCGAGCGGGTACGGCGATCCGCGCGACCCCAAGATCGACCCGATCGACTGGGTCGAACGGATTCCGTTTGCCGAGACGCGCAACTACGTTCAGCGCGTAATGGAGAACCTGCGGGCCTATCGCGTGCGGTTCGGCAGCGGTACGCAGTGGCAACAGCCGGCGAAAATGTCAAACTGATATCAGTTTTCCTTGAACGACGCTTTGTGCGGGTCTGGTCATGATGTGGAACCGGCGTTGTTGGGACCGCGCCGTCCTCGGCGAATTGGAGGCGGCGGCGCTTGCGGACTGCAACGAGGCAGTCCGCTTGGATCCCAACGTCGCCGCGATCGTGGACTCGCGTGCATTCACCTATCTCAAGATGAGGCAATGGGACTCCGCGATCGCAGACTACGATTCGGCCCTGCGCCACGATCCGAAGATGGCTACCTCGCTCTACGACCGCGGTCTCGCCAGGGTCAACAAGGGCGACCGAAGCGGCCGCAATGCCGACATCGCGGCCGCAAAGGCAATTAAGCCGGCCATCGCCGAGGAATTCGCGCATTACGGCGTACAGTAGGGCGCAGACTCGTTTGACAAAGCAGCGACGATTGTGGCGCTAGGCCTTGCGATGCTGTGCCCCGAAACATCTGGCCGACCTACCTGCCAACCAACACACTTTTTCTCATTTCATTCTGTGGGACTTCGGTCGCGAGCCCGCCAACACACGCGTGCCGAGTTACAACATCTCGCCTCGTCAATTCGAGCCAGCCGCGGCTAATGCACGACCGGACAGTGGTAGTGCCGGCTGAAGGTCTCATCGTTAGGGGCAATCCGTCGGGACTTTCGATCGAAAGCCACCCGCTGTCGATTCGGCGCAGCATTCCAGTCTTGCGGGCCAGCTCCAAGGCGTCCCTCTGTGACGGCGTTGCCTTGAACAAGCTGCGTGCCAGGTGGTGTTCTCCAAGTTGGCTGAAGCCAAGAGACTAGCGCAGAAACTCCAAGTCCGGCAACGGTCTCATTCGATCACCTCGTCGGCGCAAGCGAGCAGTGATTCCAAACAATATAATGAATTAGCGGCGATCGCACAGCGTTATCCGCCGGTCCGCGCCAGCCCGATCAATTGGGAGAAACACCGCCTAGCCGCCCATCCTCTTGTCGAATTTTGAAGGGAGAGTAACCTGGATCGCTCGGCCCTCACCAGCGTCCCCGGGGCTGGACAGCTAGCCCTACCGGGGACCGAACGCCTTCCGAGTATAAGGCCGCTTCCTCGGCGCCGAGCCGCTCGCGGCGAAAACGTTGGGCCTTCTCGACATCGTTATCCAGTCCAGCGATCTGATCCCTAAGCGAGCCGACCTTCGGCGCCGCGACCTTGATACGCTGGTTGTCCGCGGTGATTGAGCGCTCCCGAAGGCCCGCCGTGAGCCTGGTGAGCTCCTGTTCCCGCGCCTGGAGCGCGAAGATGGTAGCGGTCTTCTCGACGAGCTCGAGCTTCAGTCGGTTGATGGCGTCTGTCTTCTTGCCGAGTTC
>WNGD01000526.1_pt1 | contig 41055 bp, 33 predicted proteins | sample 5400671 | NCBI WGS metagenome assembly WNGD01 (sample SAMN13153369, study PRJNA577476) | soil metagenome | isolation source: 40 cm soil or saprolite under grassland replicate 2 | place: USA:California | collected 2016-06-15 | reverse complement strand
GCTGGCCTTGTCGCCCCCGTTGGCCCCATTGCCCCGTTGGCCTCATCACTTCCCAGGGCAGGGAGCCATCGGGCGCCACAACTGCGCCACAACCGCCACACCAGCCTCAATTTCACCAAGATCAACTTAGTAGTTAAGTTCCGTCCGGTGATGACCGGACGAAACTTAGCGGCCCCGGCAGTAGGGCGCTGGATCAGGGAGCGGGTCATCCGCGCCCGGCTGGCAAGGCGGCGGAGGAGCGCGTAGCGGAGCTACTCGCGACGACGGCAACGCCGCCAGCCGGGATGCGGGGGCCCGTGAGCCCGGCAGTCCTATTGCCGGGGCCTATTAACCGCTGTCTGCCGACTGGCCCGGCTGGCGACACGCCGGGCCGCGTTACCGCGCTTGACCCCGGTGGCCGGACGCTGACGCTGGTGGGTACCGACGTGATCCGCACGCCGCCCGGTGACGACATCGCGCGCCGGCTGCTGGCGCTGGAGGCCGAGATCGACTGCTGGATGACCGAGCACCGGCCGGACGCGGTCGCCGTCGAGCGGGTATTCAGCCAGCACAACGTCCGGACGGTGATGGGCACCGCGCAGGCCGGCGCGGTCGCCATCGTGTGCGCGGCGCGTCGTGGACTGCCCGTCGCGCTGCACACCCCGAGTGAGGTCAAGGCGGCGGTGACCGGCAACGGCCGGGCCGGAAAGGAACAGGTGACGGAGATGGTGACGCGGCTGCTCCGGATGGCGAGCCCGCCGCGCCCGGCCGACTCGGCCGACGCGCTCGCCCTGGCGATCTGCCACCTGTGGCGCGGCGGCGCGCAGCGCCGCCTCGCGGCCGCCGGCACCGCCGCCCTGCTCGCCCGGCAGCCTGCCGCCTCGCGGCCGCCGGCCGCCCGCGCTGCGGCCGCCCGGGCTGCGGCCGCCCGGGCTGCGGCGATGCGGTCTACGGCAGTGCCGGGCGGCCCGCGGTGATCGCCCACCTGGACGGCGAGGTCAGCTCGGTCGCACCCGACGGCGCGGTTATCGATGTCGGCGGCGTCGGGCTGCTTGTGCAGTGCACGCCGGGCACGCTGGCGGGGCTGCGCCCCGGCCAGCGTGCCAGGGTGGCGACTTCGCTGGTCGTGCGGGAGGACGCGCTGACCCTCTACGGTTTCGCCGGCGAAGACGAGCGGAACACCTTCGAGCTGCTGCAGACGGCCAGCGGTGTCGGGCCCCGGCTGGCGCTGGCCATGCTCGCGGTGTTCAGCCCGGACGCGCTGCGCCGGGCGGTGGCAGCCGAGGACCTGGCGGCCCTGACGACGGTTCCCGGCATCGGCCGGAAGGGCGCGCAGCGAATCGTCCTGGAACTGGCTGGCCGGCTGGGCTCGCCCGGCGAACTGCCGGTCGGCCAGGACACCGCGGCCGCCCGGCAGGCGGCCGGCGGGCATGCAGCCGGCCGGCTAGCACCGTGGCGGGACCAGGTGCGCGCGGGCCTGGTGAACCTCGGCTGGCAGGCCCGCGACGCCGAGTTGGCGATCGCCGCGGTCGAGCCCGAGTTGCTCGCTGGCCTGGCGGGGGCTGGCGCCGCGCGGGATGCGGCCGCAGCCGGCGCGGCCGCGGACGGCGGAGTGGCGGGCGGCGCGGGGGGTAGCGGCGCGGCGGCAGGCGGCGGCCAGGATGTGGACGTGGCGACCGCGCTGCGCGCGGCGCTCCGGGTGCTGGGGCGGGCGTGACCGGCCGCGGCGGCGAGCGCACTGGCGTCGGCGGCCCGGCTACTGCCAGCGTCGCGGCCGGCGCTGAAGCCGCGGCCGGCCGGGAGTCTGCGGCCGGCTGGGAGTCTGCGGCTGGCCGGGCGCCGGCGGCTGGCCCCGGGCCGGCGGCTGGCCGGGCGCCTGCGGCTGGCCCCGGGCCGGCGGCTGGCCGGGAGCCCGCGGCTCGCCCCGGGCCTGCGGTCGGCCCCGAGGCCAGGGACAGCGAGGACCGGGTGGTCTCGCCGCTCGCCGATGCCGATGACCGGCTGATCGAGGGCGCGCTGCGGCCGAAACGGCTCGCGGATTTCGTCGGCCAGGGGCGGGTGCGCGACCAGCTGTCACTGGTCCTTGAGGGCGCGCTACGGCGCGGCCGGGCGCCCGACCATGTGCTGCTGTCCGGCCCGCCCGGGCTCGGCAAGACCACCATGGCCATGATCATCGCTGCCGAGCTTGGCATGCCGCTGCGTATCACCAGTGGCCCGGCGATCGAACGGGCCGGCGATCTCGCTTCCGTGCTGTCCACGCTGAGCGACGGCGAGGTGATCTTCATCGACGAGATCCACCGGGTGGCCAGGCCGGCCGAGGAGATGCTCTACCTGGCCATGGAGGATTTCCGGGTGGACGTGGTCATCGGCAAGGGCCCGGGGGCGACGGCGATCCCGCTGGACATCGCGCCGTTCACCCTCGTCGGGGCGACCACCCGAGCCGGGCTGCTGCCCGCGCCGCTGCGGGACCGGTTCGGCTTCACCGCCTATCTCGACTTCTACGAGCCCGCGGAGCTTGAGGTGATCGTCCGCAGGTCCGCGGGCCTGCTCGGGGTGGTGCTGCGCGACGATGGCGCGCAGGAGATTGCGGGCCGGTCCCGGGGCACCCCGCGGATCGCCAACCGGCTGCTGCGCCGGGTAAGGGACTTCGCTGAAGTGCGCGCCGACGGCATCGTGACCAGGCAGGTTGCCCGGGCTGCGCTGGAGCTGTACGAGGTGGACGACAACGGCCTTGACCGGCTCGACCGGGCCGTGCTCTCCGCGCTTGTCCGCAGGTTCGGCGGCGGCCCGGTCGGGCTGTCCACACTGGCGGTGGCGGTCGGCGAGGAGGCGGAGACCGTCGAGGTGGTCGCCGAGCCCTTCCTGGTCCGGGAGGGCCTGGTCATCAGGACGCCGCGCGGTCGGGTAGCGACGCCGGCCGCCTGGGAGTACCTGGGCCTCGTCGCGCCCGACCAAGGCGGCCAGGGCCAGCCCGCCGGCACCCTGTTCGGCTAGCCGGAGCAGACTACGCCTGGTTGCGGGGTTGTCACGATCACTCGCCTGAGCCCGTAGCCTGTTGGTGCGTCGCCAGCGCGCCGCTACACTGCGGCAGTTGGTCAAACGACAGCCGCCTGGCGCGGTGTGCCGGCCAGGCCGGTAATCCGGCCGCGGCTGCCGGCGACCGCTGCGGCAATCAACGGAAGGAAGCCCCGGCGATGGGGATCACGTATCTAGCGGCAAGTAAATCGTCGGCGGGCTCGCTTACGCCGATCCTGGTGATCGCCGTGCTGTTCGGCGTCTTCTACCTGCTCATCATCAGGCCGCAACGCAACAGGCAGCGCCGCGCGCAGCAGATGCAGGGCGAGGTCGTGCCCGGCCAGCGCGTCCGGACGACCGCGGGCATCTACGGCACCGTCACCGCGGTCGATGACCCGGATGTGGAGCTGGAGATCGCGCCGGGCGTCGAGATCCGCATCATGCGCCGCGCCATCATGGACATCCTTCCCGAGGACAGCCCCGCGGATGAGGCCCCGCCGCAGCCGGAGCCTGGCGTCGGGGATACGCCAGGCGACGACTGGGATACGTCAAAGGACGACTGGGACAAAACGGACCGGAATCCATAGCTCCCGCGTCTGGCCCGACCGATCAAAGGACTTCTAGAGAAGTGGCTCCCCCTAGCAGTACCAAATCCAGGCCGGGGCGCGCGCTCGCGGCGCTACTCGCGCTGATCGTCATCATGCTGGTGTCGATCGTCGGCAAGGACGCGTTCCAGCCCAGCCAATGGCACCGTAACTTCCATGTGCAGCTCGGCCTCGACCTGTCCAGCGGCACCACGGTCACGCTGAAGGCGAACACCCCGAACCATGCCCAGCCGTCGAAATCCGACATGGCGACGGCTATCTCGATCATGGAGAGCCGGGTCAACGGCGCGGGCTTCACCGGCGCTCAGGTGACGCAGCAGGGCAGCAACATCATCACCGTCTCGGTGCCGGGCAAGGGCTCGCAGGACGTCGTCCGCCTCGTCGGCACGACCGCGCTGCTGCGGTTCCGCGAGGTACTACTTGAAGCCAACAACACCACGACGGCCGTCCCGACGCCGACCGCCTCGCCGAGCCCGAGCCCGTCGGCCAGCGCGTCGCCGACGGCCGGCCAGTCGGCCAAGCCCACGGCGAGCCCGTCGCCCAGCCCCAGTGCGTCCGGCAGCTCATCAGCGGCCGCTCTCGGTGCGGCCGGACCTGGCGGCGAGGGCCTGACGAAGCGGGCGCGGCGGCTGGCTGCCACGGCATCGCCAAGCCCGTCGGCATCGCCGACGGCCAGCAGTCCGTCGCCGGGCGCCTCACCCAGCGCGAGCGCCACCCCGCCAGCCGCGAAGCTGTCCACGGTCGGCACGGCCGCGGGCAATGCCAGCCTGGTCAGCGCGCCGGTGAAGGCCCTGTTCAACAAGCTGAACTGCGCCAACCCCAACTGGCAAAAGCAGATTTACCAGAACAACCCGACGAAGTGGGACAACCCGAACACCCAGACCGTGTCCTGCCAGTTCATCAGCGGTGCCGGCTGGGTCAAGTACGCCCTGGACAAGTCCACGGTGTCGGGCACCGATGTCAAGAGCGCCGCGGCGACGCTGAATACGACGTCGGCCAGCGCCTGGCAAGTCAATCTCAACTTCAATGGCGCCGGCGCAACCGCTTTCGGCAACCTGACCACGACGATGTTCGACAAGTACGGCAACGGCGGCAACCCGACCTCGCCGCTGGCCCAGCTCGCCGTGGTGCTGGACGGCAAGATCATCTCCTCGCCGAACATCATCGCCGCTATCACCGGCGGCCAGGCCCAGATCACCGGGAACTTCAGCCAGCAGCAGGCGACCCAGCTGGCCAACATACTGAGCTACGGCCATCTGCCGCTCAAATTCGACAAGCAGTCCGTCGAATCGGTCTCCCCGCAGCTTGGCGCATCCCAGCTGCACGCGGGCCTGATCGCGGCCGGGATCGGCCTGATGCTGGTCGTGCTCTACTCGTTCCTCTACTACCGGGGCCTGGGCATCGTGTCGGTCTCCAGCCTGATCACCGCCGCGTTGCTGTCCTACCTGTCCGTGGTCCTGCTCAGCAAGTACCAGGGCTTCTCGCTGTCGCTGGCGGGCGTGGCCGGCCTGATCGTGGCGATCGGCATCACCGCGGACTCGTTCGTCGTCTTCTTCGAGCGGCTCCGGGACGAGGTCAGGGACGGCCGCTCCCTGCGAGCCGCGGTGGAGCGGGGCTGGCAGCGGGCCCGGCGCACGATCCTGGTCTCGGACACGGTGTCCTTCCTGGCCGCCGCGATGCTGTGGTATTTCTCCATCGGCGACGTCAAGGGCTTCGCCTTCACGCTCGGCCTCACCACTGTGATCGACGTCGTGGTGGTCTTCCTGTTCACCAAGCCGATGATCACCGTGCTCGCCAGGACCCGGTTCTTCGGCAACGGACACCGGCTCTCCGGCCTGGACCCGGCCAGGCTCGGCGCCCGGACGCCGTGGCGGGGCGCCAGGCGCGTCCCGGCCAGGCCCGCGGCCAGCGGCGGCGCGAGCACCACGGCGCGTCCGCAGGCCAGGACCACCCCTAGGGAGGCGTGATGTCCCGGCTCGGCAACATCGGCGGCCGGCTTTACCGCGGTGAGGTGTCGGTCGAGTTCGTCGCCAGGAAGCGGCTCTGGTACGCGATCTCCGGGCTGATCCTGGTCATCAGCATCGGCGCGCTGGTATTCCGCGGGCTTAACTACAGCGTCGAGTTCAAGGGCGGCTCCGTCTTCAAGTTCACGGCGCCCGCGGCTGCGCCCGCCCAGGTCAGCCAGGCCGTGAGCGCAGCCGGTGGCGGCACCGACGCGATCGTGCAGAAGGTCGGCGTCGGCGGCAGTTCCAGCTGGGTGGTGCAGACCCAGAAGCTGACGTTCGCCGCGCAGACCAAGGTCCAGGACGCGATCGCCAGCACCTTCCACCTGTCCGCCAACGCGGTCAGCACGAACTTCGTCGGCCCGAGCTGGGGATCCCAGATCTCGCAGAAGGCGCTGGAGGCGCTGATCGCCTTCCTGATCGCGATCGTGATCTACCTGTCGATCGCCTTCGAATGGAAGATGGCCAGCGCCGCCCTGATCGCGCTCGCGCACGACATCGTGATCACGATCGGCGTCTACGCGCTCACCGGCTTCGATGTAAGCCCCGCCACGGTGATCGGCCTGCTGACCATCCTCGGTTACTCGCTCTACGACACCGTGGTCGTGTTCGACAAGGTCAGGGAGAATACCGCCGGGCTGCTCGGCACCGGGCGGAGCACCTACAGCCAGGCTGCCAACCTGGCGCTCAACCAGACCCTGGTGCGGTCCATTAACACCTCGCTGATCGCGCTGCTGCCGGTGGCCGCGATTCTCGTCGTCGGCGTCGGGCTGCTCGGGGCCGGCGAGCTCAAGGACCTGGCCCTGGTGCTGTTCGTTGGCATGCTGTCCGGCACCTACTCCTCGATCTTCATCGCTACCCCGGCGCTGGCCGACCTGAAGGAACGCGAACCGCAGTACAAGGCGCTGGCGAAGCGGGTCGCGCTGCGCGCGGCCGGCGGCCGCGCCGCCCAGCGGGCCAAGGCCAAGGCGGCCAAGTCCGCGCCCCGCGGCGCCGCTGTGGCCCTGGCGGCAGACGACGAGGCCGACCAGGGCGCTGCCGCGGAAGACGTGGCCGACCAGGCACCGCCGCCGGCCAGCGAGCGGGTGCCGGCCGGCCGCCCGGCGGGCGGCAGTGCTGCCCAGCGCGGCCCCGGTGCAAGGCCAGGGCCGCGCCAGCAGCCGCGCCGCACCAGCGCGGCCAAGCGGCGGCCGGGCGGCAAGAAGAAACGGCGCTAGCTCCATGTCCGCCGGCCACGAGGCGCTCGCGGGCGCCCGGATCGCCGACCTGATCTCCTCGATGATCCGCGACGTCCCTGACTACCCGACGCCCGGCATCGTCTTCAAGGACATCACCCCGCTGCTCGCGGACGGCGCCGCCCTCGCCACGGTGATCGGCGCGCTCGCCGCCGGGCATGACCAGGTCGACAAGGTTGCCGGGATCGAGGCACGCGGGTTCATCCTGGCGGCACCGGTCGCGCTGCGGCTCGGGGCCGGCTTCGTGCCGGTGCGCAAGGAAGGCAAGCTGCCGGCCGCCAGCCATGCACAGACCTACCAGCTTGAGTACGGCACGGCGACGCTGGAGGTGCACGAGGATGCGTTCGGCCCGGGCGATCAGGTCCTCATTGTCGACGACGTGCTCGCCACCGGCGGCACCGCCGCCGCGGCCGCCAGCCTGATCAGGCGCAGCGGCGCCGAGGTCAGCGCGGTGGCGGTCATGCTGGAACTCGGCTTCCTGAGCGGCCGGGCCCAGCTGCCTGGCCTGGAGGTGCGATCGCTGCTCGTGGTGTGACGCGGTGCGCGGAGCCGGGCACTTTCCGAATCGTCCGCCGATAGACTGTGTGCCTTGACGGACGTGAGGAGCATATGTGGCCGGTGACGTGGTAACGGCCGACCAGGCCGGAACCGGCGTCACCCAGGCCGCCGACGGGCAGCCCGAACAGGACGAGGACAAGCCGGTACTGCCCGCGGAGCGGGGCGGGGTGACGCCGAAGGACGCCGCGGACGGCGCTGCTGATGCTGCGCCGGGCAGCCCCGTGCCGGGCAGTCCCGTGCCGGGCAGCCCCGTGCCGGACAGCACCGCGCCGCGCCGCCCGGCCGCCCGCCGCCCGGCAAAATCAGGCCAGCCAAGGCCACCTGCGGCCGCGGTACCGCCCGCGGCGGCCGGGCAGCCATCCAGCGGCGCCGCCGGGACCGTCGGCGTCCGCCGCCGGCTGGCCAGGCTAGGTGCGCCGCGCGGCGGCATCAACCCGGTGCTTGAGCCGCTGATCAAGACCGTCCGGGCCACGCACCCCAAGGCCGACGTGCGGCTTATCGAGCACGCCTACGACATCGCGGCAGGGCAGCATTCCGGCCAGCTGCGCAAGAGCGGCGACCCGTACATCACCCACCCGCTCGCCGTGGCCACGATCCTGGCCGAGCTCGGCATGAACCACGAGACGCTCTGCGCCGCGCTGCTGCACGACACCATCGAGGACACCCCGTACTCCCTTACCGAGCTGCGCACCGAGTTCGGCGACGAGATCGCCGAGCTTGTCGACGGCGTGACCAAGCTGGACAAGGTCAAGTACGGCGATGCGGCACAGGCCGAGACCGTGCGCAAGATGGTGGTCGCGATGTCCCGCGACATCAGGGTCCTGGTCATCAAGCTTGCAGACCGCCTGCACAACATGCGGACTCTCCGCTACCTGCCCAGGCCCAAGCAGGAGCAGAAGTCACGCGAGGTACTGGAGATCTTCGCGCCGCTCGCGCACCGGCTGGGCATGAACACCGTCAAGTGGGAGCTTGAGGACCTGGCCTTCGCCACGATGTTCCCGAAGCGCTACGACGAGATCGCCCGGCTGGTCTCCGAGCGCGCCCCGCGGCGCGACGTGTTCCTGCAAGAGGTCGTCGAGGACGTATCGGCGGACCTGCGCGAGGCCAAGATCAAGGCGCGGGTAACCGGGCGGCCCAAGCACTACTACTCCGTGTACCAGAAGATGATTGCCAGGAACGTCGGCTTCGACGATATTTACGACCTGGTCGGCATCCGCGTCCTCGTCGACTCGCTGCGGGACTGCTACGCGGTGCTCGGCACCGTGCACGCCCGGTGGAATCCGGTCCCGGGGCGGTTCAAGGACTACATCGCGATGCCCAAGTTCAACATGTACCAGTCGCTGCACACGACGGTGATCGGCCCGGAGGGCAAGCCGGTCGAGCTGCAGATCAGGACCTGGGGCATGCACCGGCGAGCTGAGTACGGAGTCGCCGCGCACTGGAAGTACAAGGAAGAGACCGTGCTCGGCACCCGCAACTCGGACCTGGCCTGGCTCCGGCAGCTGGTCGACTGGCAGCGGGAGACTGCCGACCCCGCCGAGTTCCTTGAGTCGCTCCGGTTCGACCTCGGTGCCGCCGAGGTGTACGTCTTCACCCCGCGCGGCCAGGTCGTCGCGCTTCCGCAGGGCGCCACCCCGGTGGACTTCGCCTACGCGATTCACACCGAGGTGGGCCACCGCACCATCGGGGCCAGGGTCAACGGCCGCCTGGTGGCGCTGGAGAGCGCGCTCAACAACGGCGACACGGTCGAGATCTTCACCTCCAAGGCGATGGACGCCGGGCCGAGCCGCGACTGGCTTGGCTTCGTCAAGAGCGCCCGGGCGCGGAACAAGATCCGGCACTGGTTCTCCAAGGAGCGCAGGGAAGCAGCCGCCGAGACGGGCAAGGCCGCCATCGCCCGGACCATGCGCAAGCAGGGACTGCCGCTACAGCGGCTGGCGACTGGCGACGCGCTGCTCGCGATCGCCCGCGAGCTGCGCTACACGGACTTGTCGGCGCTCTACGCGGCGATCGGCGAAGGCCATGTCAGCGCCCAGTCGGTGGTGGGCAAGCTGGTCAGGTCGGCCGGCGGGATCGCGGGCGCCCAGGAGGACCTGGCCGAGACTGCGCTGCCCACCAGGCCGCCCAAGCCTCCGCCGGCCGGCGACTCCGGCGTGGTCGTCGAGGGCGCCGCCGACGTGTGGGCGCGCCTCTCCAAATGTTGCACGCCGGTGCCCGGAGACGAGATCACCGGATTCGTCACCCGCGGTCATGGTGTCTCGGTGCACCGGGCCGACTGCGTCAACCTCGAGCACCTGCTCGGCTCCCAGGCCGAGCGGGTCGTCACGGTTCGCTGGTCACCGCGGGAAGGATCGCTCTTCCTGGTCGCGATCCAGGTCGAGGCGCTGGACCGCACCGGCCTGCTCTCGGACGTGACCAGGGCGATTTCCGATCAGCACGTGAACATCCTGTCCGCGTCGGTGACCACTACCAGGGACCGGGTCGCCTTCAGCAAGTTCACGTTCGAGATGGGCGACCCGAAGCACTTGCGTCATGTGCTCCGCGCAGTCCGCGCGATCGACGGCGTCTACGACGTCTACCGCGTCACGAACTAGCCCGCCAGCTCCGCTAGGGTCCGCTCGGCCTCACGGAGCCACTCGCGCCGGGCCGCCAGGGCCTCCTCGGCCTGCTGCCGGGCGCGCTCGTCTCCCTGTGCCTGCGCTCGCTCCAGCTGCCGCTCCAGCTGGCCGATCGCAGCGCGGATCTGCTCGACGGTGCCCTTCGCCCTGGACAGCGCCTCGGGATTGGAACGCCGCCAGTGCGTGTCCTCGGCCTTCCGCACCGCTTCCTCGATCCGGCGCAGGCCGCCTTCGAGTTTCTCCTGTGAGTCGCGGGGCACGCCGCCGATCCGCTCCCAGCGCTCTTGGAGGCCGCGCAGCGCCGAGCGGGCGGCCCGGGCATTCGTCACCGGGAGCAGCTTCTCGGCCTCCGCTAGCAGCTGCGCCTTCGCGGTGGCGTGCTCGCGAAGCTCGGCATCCTTAGCGGAGAAGATCTTCGCGCGCTCGGCGAAGAAGCCGTCCTGGGCGGCCTTGAACCGGCTCCACAGCTCTTCCTCAGCGGCCCGGTCGGCCCGGCCCGCCTCCTTCCAGGAGCGCATCAGCTCACGGTAGGCCGACGCGGTGGGCGCCCATTCGGTAGAGGTCGCGAGCGCCTCCGCCTCAGTGACCAGCTTCTCCTTGCGGGCTCTGGCCCCTTCCCGCTCGTCTTCCAGTCCGGCGAAGTATGCCTTGCGGCGCTTGGTGAACGCATTGCGCGCGGCCGAGAGCCGCTTCCACAGCGCGGTCTCGACGGCGCGGTCTGCGCGCGGCGCCGCCTTCCACTCCTCGAGTAGCTGCCGCATCCGCTCGCCGCTGACCTTCCAGTGGGTCGCCTCCGCAGCGATGCGCTCGGCCTCGGCGACGATCCGCTCCTTGCGGTCCTGCGCCTCGGTACGGGCCTGCTCGCGGGCGGCCTTGTTCTCCTCCCGCCGATGGTCGACCAGGCCGGTCATGGCATCCAGCTTGCGCCGCAGCCCGTCCAGGTCTCCTACGCAGTGCGCGTCAGCGACGGCCGCGAGCAGCCTCGTGATGGTCGCCCTGGCCTGGCCGGGGGACAGGTCCGTGGTGGAGATCCGCTGCTCGAGCAGGCTGACCTCGGTTTCAAGCGCCAGGAACTTGCGCTTGAAGAAGGCCAGCGCCTCCGCCGGGGGACCCGCCTGCCATGAGCCCACCACGCGCTCGCCATCGGCGGTACGCACGTAGACGGTGCCGTCGTCCTCTACCCGGCCCCACGGATCGTTGGCGGTGCTCACCGCGAACCTCCTGCTCAGTACCTGGCCGGCCCAGGCGCGTGCCGGTCAGGTCTTCTTTATTGTCACGCTCTCGATGACGACCTTCTGCTTCGGATGGCCGTCACCGGGACCGTTGGCGTTGTCGCTGCCCGCCTTGGCCACATTCTGGATGATTTTAAGCCCGCTGACGATGGTGCCGAACGGCGTGTATTTGGGCTGCAGCGCAGTGCTGTCCTTGTACACCAGGAAAAACTCGCTGCCGTTGGTGTTCGGCCCCGAGTTGGCCATCGCCAGGGTGCCCGCCGGGTACGTCGCCCCGGCCAGGTTCTCGTCGCCGAACTTATAGCCGGGCCCGCCGCTGCCGGTGCCCGTCGGGTCCCCGCACTGCAGCACGAAGATGCCGGACGTGGTCAGCCGATGACAATGGGTGCCGTTGAAGTACTTCTTGGCGGCGAGGTAGGCAAAGGAGTTCACCGTGCATGTCGCCTTGCTGTTAAGCATCTTGACGACGATGTTGCCGCGGTTGGTGTGAATCGTTGCCTGGTACGTGGCCTTGTAGCGCGGCCTGGCAGGCGGGCTGCCCACCTTGCGGGCGGCCGGCGGGGCGGGCTGGTACGTGCAGTGCTTCGCTGGCTCGGCCTGGGTCGGCGTCGGCGTCGGCGTCGCGCCGGACGGCGTGGCGGACGCCTGCGCGCCGGACGGCGTGGCGGACGCCTGCGCGTGTTGACCGCCGCCGCGGAACAGGAAGTACCCGCCGCCCGCGAGCGCGACGACCACGAAGCAGACGGCGCCGATGGCCGTCCACCGGCGCGTCCGGTAGTAACGCTCTGCTCGCCGGGCTGCCTGGCGCTGGTAGCGCTCGCGGGCAAGCCTGCGCTGGCGTTCCTTCTTACCCGCCACCCGTCCAGCCCTCCCTGTCCTTGCCGTCCTGGCTGATCAGCGAAACTTCGCGAATCGTACCGGCCGCCGGACCCCAGTGAACCAGCCGTTACCGGTTCGAGCCAAGGCCGTGGTTAGGCCGCCACCCCCCGCCGCCCGGCCGCGGGGCTGGCGAAGCCCGTGAATGTGCACATTGCTAGTGCTCTGGGCCTATCGATGTGCGCATCGATAGGCCTGAAGGCGCCCATTTGGCCGGCCAACTCGCGGGGTCGGCCAGTGCGGAGCCGGACATGCCGGCGCTGCATCGCTTCGTGACCTCGGTAGCCTGTAGCCACGCTGCGCAGCAGGCCGGCGGCAGCCGGGAAGGAGACGGCCTTGCTCATTGCCGGGTTTCCCGCGGGCACGTTCGCCGCGAACTGCTACGTCGTGGCCGCCGGGCCGGGCGAGCAGTGCCTGATCGTCGATCCGGGCCAGGACGCCGAGCCGGGGATCGAGGAGATCCTCCGGCAGCACCGGCTGCAGCCCGCCGCCGTCCTGCTCACTCACGGTCATCTCGATCACATCTGGTCGGTGGCCCCGGTCTGCGGCGCCAAGGACATCCCGGCCTACATCCATTCCGCGGACCGGCCCCTGCTCAGCGACCCGGCGCGGGGGCTCTGGCCGCAGGCAGGCCCGGCCATGCTGGGCGGCCTGACCTTCACCGAGCCGGACGACGTGGCCGAGCTGGCCGACGGCGCCACCCTGGAGCTGGTCGGCCTGCGGATCGTGGTCGATCACGCCCCCGGCCATACGCCGGGCTCGGTGACGTTCCGGCTGCCCGGCACCGCCGAGCCGCGCAATGCCGATCCGGCCGTGCTGTTCACCGGCGACCTGCTCTTCGCCGGGTCGATCGGCCGCACCGACCTGCCCGGCGGCGACTATGCGACCATCATGGACAGCCTCGCCCGGGTGTGCCTGCCGCTCCCGGATGAGACGGTAGTGCTCGCCGGGCACGGCCCGCAGACGACGATCGGCGCCGAGCGGACGTCCAATCAGTTCCTGGCCGGCCTCGCTCCCGCTTCCGGGCCTGCCAGGGGTCTCTGACCGGCCGGGAAACGTCGGCCGCCGGACCGGGCGAGCAGCAGCGGCGCCAGGCCGCCGCCGGCCGGCGGAGCACCACACCACGAGCCGGACCGCGGCAGCGCCCCAGGCCGGGCAAGACACATGCGAAGGAGAGGTGAGCGAGGCGATGATCCGCACCCATGAGGCCGGCACGCTGCGCGCGTCGCTGGCGGGGCAGCAGGTAACGCTGGCCGGCTGGGTGGCACGGCGCAGGGACCATGGCGCCGTGGTGTTCATCGACCTGCGGGACGCCAGCGGGGTTGCCCAGATCGTGTTCCGCCAGGAGGACCTGGCGCACGATCTGCGCGCCGAGTTCTGCGTGCGGGTGACCGGCGAGGTGCGGCGCAGGCCCGCGGGCAACGAGAACCCGGAGCTGCCCACCGGGGAGATAGAAGTGGCAGTTGCCGACATCGAGGTGCTTGCCGAGTCCGACCCGCTGCCCTTCGGTGTCGAGGGCGCCGGCGAGCTGAGCGAGGATGTCCGGCTGCGCTACCGATACCTGGACATCAGGCGGCCCGAGATGGCCGCCGCGCTGCGCGCCCGCTCGCGGGCGGCCTACCTGGTCAGCGACGTGATGCAGGAGCACGGCTTCGTGAACGTGGAGACGCCGTATCTGACCAGGTCCACGCCGGAGGGCGCACGGGACTTCCTGGTGCCGGTTCGGCTGCGCCCCGGCAGCTGGTACGCGCTGCCGCAATCGCCGCAGCTGTTCAAGCAGCTGCTGATGGTCTCCGGCCTGGAGCGCTATTACCAGCTAGCCCGCTGCTTCAGGGACGAGGACTTCCGGGCCGACCGGCAGCCCGAGTTCACCCAGATCGACATCGAGATGTCCTTCGTCACCAGGGCGGACGTGGTCAGGGTCGCCGAGGACCTGGTCGAGCGGCTGTGGTCCGACCTGGCCGGATACCGGATCCAGCGGCCGATCCCGGAGCTGACCTACGCCGACGCGATGGCACGGTTCGGCTCCGACAAGCCGGACCTGCGCTTCGGCTGCGAGCTCACCGACCTGACCGGCTACTTCGCGCACACCTCGTTCCGGGTATTCCAGGCCGAGCACGTGGCCGCCGTCGTCATGCCGGGCGGCGCGAGCCAGACCCGGCGGGAACTCGACGGCTGGCAGGACTGGGCACGCTCGCGCGGCGCCCGCGGCCTGGCCTATGTGACGATCAGCCCGGACGGCTCGGTGGCCGACGCCGGGCCGGTGGCCAGGCATTTGTCCGCGGCGGAGCGGTCCGGGCTGGCCGCAGCGGCCGGCGGCGGGCCCGGGGACTGCGTCTTCTTCGCCGCCGGGCCGGCGGCTAGCGCCCGCACGCTGCTCGGCGCGGCCAGGCTGGAGATCGGCCAGCGGTGCGGCCTGATCGACCCGGCGGCGTGGGCGTTCACCTGGGTGGTGGATGCGCCCATGTTCGAAGAAGACGGCGAAGGCGGCTGGACGGCCGTGCACCACCCGTTTACCTCGCCGCTGCCGGACTGGGCGGACAAATTCTCCGCCGAGCCGGCCGGGGCGCTCGCCGATGCCTACGACATCGTGTGCAACGGCACCGAGATCGGCGGCGGCTCTATCCGGATTCACCGCCCGGACATGCAGCAGCAGGTCTTTGACGTGATCGGGCTGACCCGGGAGCAGGCGACGTCGCAGTTCGGCTTCCTGCTCGACGCGCTCAGGTTCGGGCCGCCGCCGCACGGCGGCATCGCGTTCGGCTGGGACCGGGTGATGATGCTGCTGACCGGGCGCGACTCTATCCGGGATGTGATCGCATTCCCGAAGGCAGCGTCCGGCCTTGACCCGCTCACCGGCGCCCCCACCCCGATCACGGCGGCCCAGCGCAGGGAGGCCGGAATCGACGCGGTCCCGCCGGAGCGGCAGCCGCAGCCGCCAGCGCGGCAATAGCCGGGCCCGGCCGCGGCGCACGGGCCCTGGCCGCGCCGGATACTGTCAGGCTGTGGCCAGAACCGAGCCAGGCCAGCGGATGAGCCTGTTCGACGCAGCCGGGGAAGAGGCAGCCCGCGCCGCCGCGCCGCTTGCCGTCCGGATGCGGCCGCAAACGCTCAGCGAGGTGATCGGGCAGCGCCACCTGACCGGCGAGGGCACGCCGTTCCGCAAGCTGGTCGATCACGACGCGGCCATGTCGCTGCTGCTCTGGGGCCCGCCGGGCACCGGCAAGACCACGCTGGCGCAGGTGGTGAGCAACGTCACCAAGCGGCGTTTCACCGAGCTGTCCGCGGTCACGGCAGGCGTCAAGGACGTCCGCGCCGCGATCGACGCCGCGCGGCGCGAGCTCGGCCTGACCGGGACGCAGACCGTGCTGTTCATCGACGAGGTGCACCGGTTCAACAAGGCACAGCAGGACGCGCTGCTGCCGGCGGTGGAGAACCGGTGGGTGTCCTTCATCGGCGCGACCACGGAGAACCCGTTCTTTTCCGTCGTCGGGCCTCTGCTGTCCCGGTCGCTGCTGCTCACCCTGGAGCCGATCGGCGACGACGACATGCGCGCGGTGATCGAGCGGGCGGTGGCTGACGAGCGCGGCCTCGGCGGCGCCATCACGCTGGCCGACGGGGTTACCGACCTGCTCATTCAGCTGGCCGGCGGGGACGCGAGGCGGGCCCTCAGCTACCTGGAAGCGGCCGCGCTCGGGATAGCGGTCGGCGGCGTGGTGGACATCGCGGGAGTCGAGCGGGCGGTGGACCGCGCGGCCGTGCGCTATGACCGCGGCGGCGACCAGCACTACGACGTGATCAGCGCCTTCATCAAGAGCATGCGGGGGAGTGACGCCGACGCCGCGCTGCACTACCTGGCCAGGATGATCGAGGCCGGCGAGGACCCCAGGTTCATCGCCCGCCGGCTGATCGTGCATGCCAGCGAGGACGTCGGAATGGCCGACCCGTCGGCGCTGCAGATCGCCGTGGCCGCCGCGCACGCGGTCGAGTTCGTCGGGCTGCCGGAGGCCAGGATCAACCTGGCGCAGGCCGTCATCCACGTGGCCCTGGCGCCGAAGTCAAACGCGGTGGTGAAGGCGATCAACGCCGCCGCCCAGGACGTCCGGGCGGGCCTGATCGGCCCGGTGCCCGCCCACCTGCGGGACGCCAGCTACCGCGGCGCGCAGCGGCTCGGGCACGGCAGCGGGTACCGCTACCCGCACGACTATGCCGAGGGAGTCGTCGCCCAGCAGTACGCGCCGGACGTGGTCGCCGGGCGGCATTACTACGAGCCGTCAAGGCACGGCACCGAGGCGAGGTACGCCGAGCGGGCCGAGCGGATCAGGGCCATCCTGGACGCCGGGGCCACCGGCGCCGCACCGGCGGTGCCGCCGCCGCACACGCGGTAGGGTCGGGCAGGTAATGCGGGCGGGTACGCAGGCCTGGCCAGCTAAGCAGGCCGGGCGAGCTGGCGAAGGAGCAGCCGGACGTGAATACCGGACAGCTAGCGGAGCTGATCGCGGCGGGATTCTTCGCGGTGGGGGTGTGCGCCGCCGTTTACGTGCTGATCCGGCTGGCCGGGCTCATCGCCTCGGCCTCCAGCCTGATGTCGGACTATCGCGATAGCGCCGACCTGCTGATCGACCGGGCCCAGGCGGCTGTCGACCGAGCCGGCGAGCAGCTCGCCAGGACCGACACCATCACCGCCAGCATGGACGAGGTCACCGCCAACATGGCTGAGCTGTCCGGGCATGTCTCGGCCATGGCGAGCCTGGCCAGGGTCATTTCCGACGGCATCGGCGCCCCGCTGCTCAGGATTTCCGCGCTGGCCTACGGCGTGCGCCGGGCTGCCGGGCTGCGGCTCGGCACCCGGGCCGGCGCTCCCGCCGGTGCCCGGGCCGCCGAGCGGCCGGGCCGTCCTGCCATCGAAGGGCGCAGGCCTCCCGCCCGGCCCAGGCCTCTTGACTCCCGCAGCGGAGCGCGCCGGTGATCAGCAGGCTCTGCTGGCTGGTAGCCGGCGCTGTGCTCGGCGTGACCGGCTACCGGCGGGCCGCCCGGCTGGTGCGCTCGCTCCGCCCCGCGACGGGCCAGGCACGCCGGCCGTGGCACGCCATCAGGCCGGCCGCCCCGGCAGCCTGGTTCACCCGCCCCGCCGTGCACCGCCGCGGCACCGGGCCGCTGCGGGGGATCGGCCCGTTCGTGCATGACGTGCGGGATGGCATGGACCTTTACCTGGATCGCCATTCCGGGCAGCAAGGCCGTAGCCTCTCAGATCAGCAGGTGACGCCGCAGCTACCCGGTCAGGCGGGCATGAACGGCGGTTACCCCGACACCGACAATGCGAAGGATGGCCGATGATGGAGTCGGCAGAGATTGCCCGCCGCTTCCTCAGCTATTTCGAGCGGCGCGGGCACACCGTGGTGCCCTCGGCCAGCCTGGTCGCCGATGACCCGACGCTGCTCCTAGTCAATGCCGGGATGAATCCGTTTAAGCCGTATTTTCTCGGCCAGCAGGCACCGCCTTTCCCGCGGGCGACCAGTGCGCAGAAATGCGTGCGCACCCCCGACATCGAGGAAGTGGGCAAGACCACCCGGCACGGGACGTTCTTCCAGATGCTGGGGAATTTCTCGTTCGGCGATTACTTCAAGGATCAGGCCATCCCCTATGCCTGGGAGCTGCTGACCGGAGCGGAGTCCGAGGGCGGATTCGGATTCCCCGCGGACCGGCTGTGGGCCACCGTCTACCACGACGACGACGAGGCCGCGAAGATCTGGCGGGACACCGCGGGCGTGCCGGAGGAGCGCATCCAGCGGCGCGGCATGGCCGACAACTTCTGGTCGATGGGCGTGCCGGGGCCGTGCGGGCCGTGCTCGGAGATCTACTACGACCGCGGCCCGGAGTACGGGCCCGAGGGCGGCCCGGTGGTGGACGAGGACCGCTACCTGGAGGTCTGGAATCTCGTTTTCATGCAGTACGCGCGCGGCGAGGGCCCGGGCAAGGAGGGCTACCCGATCATCGGCGACCTGCCGTCGAAGAACATCGACACCGGGATGGGCCTGGAGCGGATGGCCGCCCTGCTGCAGGGCGTCGACAACATCTACGAGATCGACACGATGTGGAAGGTGCTCGACCTCGCGGCCGAGCTGACTGAGCAGAAATACGGCCGGGACCACCGGACCGACGTCTCGCTGCGGATCGTCGCCGACCACGTGCGCACCGCCGTGATGCTCGTCGCCGACGGCGTGCTGCCGTCCAACGAAGCCCGCGGCTACGTGCTGCGCCGGATCCTGCGCCGCAGCATCCGCAACCTCCGGCTGCTCTCCGGCGCGCAGCGCGGCGGGTCCGGCGGCTCGCACGACGCGGACCGCGGCCATGGCGAGCGTTACCTGCACGAGCTGTCCGCGGCCGCCATCGACGCGCTCGGCGACCAGTATCCGGAGTTGCACCGCGATGCCCCGAACATCCACACCGTGATCGACGCGGAAGAGTCGGTGTTCCTCGGCACGCTGCGCACCGGCACCGCGATCTTCGACGCCGCGGTCGAGGAAACCAGGCGCCGCGGCGCCGAGACCATCCGCGGTGAGCAGGCGTTCCAGCTGCACGACACCTACGGCTTCCCGATCGACCTGACCCTGGAGATGGCCGCGGAGCAGGGGCTGGCCGTGGACGAGCCGGGATTCCGCGCCCTGATGGCGGAGCAGCGGCAGCGAGCCAAGGAAGACGCCGCGGGGAAGAAGACCGGCAACGCCGACATCTCGGTGTTCGCGGCCATCCTGGAGCGATCCGGCCCGGTCACGTTCACCGGGTACGACCAGGTGGCGGGCGAGGCAACCGTCACCGGCCTGCTGGTCGGCGGCGCCGGAGTCAGTTCCGCTGGCGCTGGCACCGAGGTCGACGTGGTACTCGACCGCACGCCGTTCTACGCCGAAGGTGGCGGCCAGCTTGCCGACGCCGGCCAGATTACCGCGCAGGCCAGCGGCGGCGGATCCGGCGAGGGAGCCCGCGTCGAGGTGCTCGACGTGCAATCCCCGGTGCCCGGGCTCATCGTGCACCGGGGCCGGGTGACCAGCGGCGAGATCGCCGTCGGCGCGCCCGTTTACCTGGAGATCGACATTGACCGCCGCCGCGCGATTTCCCGCTCGCATACCGCGACCCACCTCGTGCACCGGGCATTCCGGGGCGCGCTTGGCGAGTCCGCCGCGCAGGCGGGCTCGGAGAACTCCCCGGGCAGGTTCCGGTTCGACTTCACCGCGGGCGGCGCCGTGCCTCCGTCCGTGTTGCGGGATGCGGAGGACGAGGTCAACCAGGTCCTGATCACCGACCTGGACGTCCGCGCCTTCCACACGTCCATCGACGAGGCGCGGGCGATGGGCGCGCTCGCGCTGTTCGGCGAGAAGTACGGCAAGCGCGTCCGCGTGGTCGAGGTCGGCGACTACTCCCGCGAGCTGTGCGGCGGCACCCACGTCGCGCGATCCGGCCAGCTAGGCCTGGTCAAGATACTCGGCGAGGCGTCGATCGGCTCGGGGGTGCGCCGGGTCGAGGCACTGGTCGGCATGGACGCCTTCCGCTTTCTCGCCCGGGAGAACGTGCTGGTCAGCCAGCTCACGGAGCAGCTGAAGGCGCCCAGGGAGGAGCTGCCGGAGCGGATCGCCGGGCTGGTGACCCGGCTGCGGGATGCCGAGCGCGACCTGCAGCGGCTGCAGTCCAGCCAGCTGCTCGGCGCCGGCGCCGAGCTGGCCAGCCGGGCTGAGGAGGTCAGCGGGGCGGCTTTCATCGGGCATCACGTACCCGACGGCACCGCCGCCGACGGGATCCGGAAGCTCGCGCTCGACCTGCGCGGGCGGCTGTCCGCGCAGCGCCCCGGCGTGGTCGTGGTCGCGGGGGTACCCGCGGACCGGCCGGTCGTGGTCGTCGCCGTCAATGACGCCGCGCGCAAGGCCGGGCTGGCTGCCGGGGCGCTCGTGCTGCCTGCGGCCGAGGTGCTTGGCGGCCGCGGCGGCGGCAAGGACGACGTCGCCCAGGGCGGCGGCGCGCCGCTCGGAACCGCAGCTCCGACGGCTATCGGGCAGGCATTTGCCGCGGTTCGCTCGGTTGTTGGGAACACGATGGGGCCGGGTGGCGTAGCGTGAGACCGTGCTGCAGCCACATTGTTGCCGAGGTGATATCGGCGGCCCGGGGAGCCTGTCCTTGAGGCAAGGCATCCGACTCGCGGTCGACGTCGGATCGGTACGGATCGGCGTGGCGCGCAGCGACCCGGACGGGTTGCTTGCCAGCCCGCTGGCTACCGTTGCCCGCGGTCGCGGCGATCTTGACAGCCTGGCCGGCCTGGTGACCGGCCACGATGCGATCGAGGTCATCGTCGGGCTGCCGACCGGCCTGTCCGGGCGGGAGAGTGCGTCCGCCGCGGATGCACGGACGTTCGCCACCGCGCTGGCCGGGCGACTGGCACCGCGTCCGGTGCGGCTCGTCGATGAGCGATTTACCACCGTGCTGGCGCACGACGCGCTACGCCAGGGCGGCCGCGATTCCCGGCGGCGGCGCGGCGTGGTGGACAAGGCGGCGGCGGCGCTGCTGCTGCAGGGGGCGCTTGACACAGAGCGCTCGACGGGTCGGCCGGCGGGGGAATTGGTGGCCGCGGCTACCGGAGCGCTCGGGTGACCCGCGACCGGCGGCGCGGGGAGAGCCTGCGCGACGACACCCGCTGGCCGCCATCCGGCGACGCAGCGTCGCCGGATGGCTTCGGCGAGGAACCGGGGCAAGCCGGGTTGCCGGATGACGAGCACGGTCCAGGGGAACCCCACGGCCAGCCGGGCTACGGCGGCCGGGTCAGCCAGCCTGGTTACGGCGGCCAGCCGGGTTACGGCAGCGGGATCAGCCAGCCTGGTTACGGCGGCCGGATCAGCCAGCCTGGTTACGGTGGTCCTCCGGGTTACGGCGATCCGGGCCAGCCGGGTTACGGCGGCGAGCCCACCGAGCCGGGCGGCGCCCGGCCCGGCGCGGCAGATCCTTATCGCTTGCAGCAGCCTTACCCTTCGCGGCAGCGCTATCCTCCGCAAGATCCGTACGCTGCGCAGGATCCGTATCCGGCTCAGGAACCCTATGCGTCGCGCGATCCGTACGCGCCGCGGGAGCCCTACCCGCCGCCTGCGCCGGGACGTTCGCAGGAGCCGTACGCCGAGCCGGATCCGTACGGTTCGCAGGCGCCCTACGCTGGTGCTCCGCCTGCCGCGTTCGGCGCGCCCGGGCCGGCCGGCCCGCCGGGCGAGTTGACGGCGGACAGCCAGTATCGCGCCAGTGACCCGGGACATACCGCAGATCGGTACGGCCAGCCGCCGGGGCGGCCAGGCCGGCCTGGTGCCGACAACCGGCACGATCCCTATGGCGGCAGAGATCCTCTCGACCCGTCGGTGCCGTACGTGCCGATGGACCCCTATGACCAGCCGCAGCCACATAGCCAGAACAGGTCCCATGACCAGCGGAACTCCTACGGCGAGGCCGACCCGTACGGCCAGCCGGACCCGTCCGGCGGCCGGGATGCCTACGGCCGGCCCGATCCGTCCGGCGGCCGGGATGCCTACGGCCAGCCGGATCCGTCCGGCGGCCGGGACGCCTACGGCCGGCCCGATCCGTCCGGCGGGAGTGATCCGTACGGGCAGACCGATCCCCATGGCGGCCAGGATCCGTACCGCCACGACAGCGTGCCCGGACGCGGACATGATCCCTACGGACCAGCCGGCCCGTACGGTTCGGCGGACTCCTACGGCTCGACCGCGCAGTACCAGCAGTCCCCGGATCTCGGCAGCTACCCGCCCGGCATGCCCGCTCCGCCGCACGACTCCCAGCCCCAGGCGGCCAGCCAGGCCGGGCCCGGACTGCCGCCCTTCCCCGGCCCGGGCCCCGCAGCCCCAGGCCGGGCCGGGCCCGGCATAGCTGGATCAGGTCCGGCTACCGATCCGACGGCTGGCTCGCCCGGTGGCCCGTTCCGCTGGCTGCCTCCGGCCGAGCTGACCGGGCCGCAGCAGCAGGCGGCCGCTGGCCGCGCTGACGACAGAGCCGACTACCTGCGCGGGGACAGCCGGCCTGACGCCGCGCAACCAGGCCAGGGTGATCCGCTCGGTCACGGCGCGGACGGTCACGGCCCGGCCGATCACGGCGCGGCCGGCTACGGCCCGGCTGAGTACGGCACGGCTGAGTACGGCCCAGCCAACGGCCAGGCCGGCTACGGCCCGGCAGAATACCGGCAGCCCGGTGGTCTTGACCCGCGGCTGCCGGACCAGGGCGGAGCCGGGTCGGCCGGATATGGCGGCGAAGGCTATCCGGCTGCCTGGATACCGGGCAGCGACAGCGGCAACGGGGCCGGCTATGGCACCGGGACCGACCCCCGGTACCCGGGCCACAGCGACCCGCGGTACCCGGCGGGCGGCGATCCGCGGTACCCGGCGGGCGGCGATCCGCGTTATCCGCCGGGCGGCGATCCGCGTTATCCGGCAGGCAGCGATCCCCGCTATCTGGCAGGCGGGGACCCGCGCTTCGCGGCCGACGACCCGCGCTTCCCGCCCGAGCAGCCTGGCTACCCTGATCGCGGTGGCCGGCCTCAGCCGGCGGACGAGCCGCCCGGCTGGGAGAACCCCGAGCAGGGACCGGGCTTCCTGGCGGGTGCCGGGCCAGGTGCTGGCTTCGCGCCTGGCACCGGCGTCGCGCCGGGGGCAGGCGCCGGCGGTCGCGGCGCCGCCCGGCAGGCCAGGGGCCGCGGGGCGGCCGGCGGACCGGCCGGCCAGCCAGCGCGCGGACCTGGCCGGGCGAGCGGCAGCGGACCAGGCAAGAAGGGCGGACCAGGCAAGAAGAGCGGCCGCGGACCTGGCCGCGACGCCATGGCGGCATCTGACCGGCCGCCGAAGAAGCGCCGCAGCGGCACGATCGCCGGCCTTGCCGCCACGATCGTGATCGTCATCGTGCTCGCCGCCGGCGGGCTGTTCGGGTACCGCTATGTCCAGGCCAAGCTGCATCCGGCGAACTTCTCCGGCGGCGGCCATGGCACGGTCACCGTGCAGGTCCAGCCCGGGGACTCGGCCATCACGCTGGCACCGCGCTTGCTGCGGCTCGGCGTGATCGCCAGCACCGCCGCCTTCATCTCGGCCGCCAAGGCCAGCAGCAATCCGGACGGCCTCCAGCCGGGCACCTTCCGGCTGCACAAGGCCATGAATGCCACGCTCGCCTACCAGTTGCTGCTCAACCCGAAGGCACGGATACAGACGACGGTCACCATCCCGGAGGGATACCGGGTATCCCAGATCGTCGCCACGCTGGGCAGGCACACCAGGTTCAAGCCGGTCGCCTACATCGAGGCGCTCAGGGATTCGAAGGTCCTCGGCCTGCCTTCGTTCGCGCACGGGAACCCGGAGGGCTATCTCTTCCCCGCGACCTACCAGATCCAGCCGACCATGACCGCGCTGCAGATACTGCAGGCCATGGTCCAGCAGTTCAATAAGGAAGCGCAGACCATTAACCTGGCCGACGCTGCGAAGAAGGGCCAGTTGAGCGAGAGCCACGTCATCATCGTGGCCAGCCTGATCCAGGCCGAGGGCGGCAAGATCTCGGACTTCCCCAAGATCGCCGAGGTGATCTACAACCGGCTGAACTCCGGGATGAAGCTGCAGCTCGACAGCACGGTCTTCTACGCACTGGGCAAGTTCGGGATCCAGGCCACCAGCCAGGACCTGAAGACTAAGTCGGCGTATAACACCTATCTGCACGCCGACCTGCCGCCGACTCCGATCGACAGTCCGGGCGCTGCCGCGATCAACGCGGCGCTGCATCCGGCGCATGGCAGCTTCCTGTACTTCGTGACCGTGGACCCGGCGAAGCACATCACCAAGTTCACCGCGAGCGCGACCCAGTTCGAGCAGTTCAGGGCCGAGCTGGCGCGGAATCTCGCGAAGAAACACTGACGTCGGCCGCGATGAAGGCAGCGGTTCTCGGCTCGCCGGTCGCCCATTCCCTGTCCCCGGTGCTGCACCGCGCCGCCTACGCGGAACTGGGCCTGACCGGCTGGAGCTACCAGGCGATCGAGTGCACCGAGGCCGGGTTGCCCGGGCTGCTGGCCGGCCGTGGTGCCGACTGGGCCGGGCTATCGCTCACCATGCCGCTGAAGCGCGCGGTGCTGCCGCTGCTCGACCGGGTCGAGCCGGTGGCCGCCGAGGCGGGTGCCGCCAACACCGTCATCTTCGCCGACGGCGCCGTGCTCGGGCATAACACCGACGTGCCCGGCATGATCGCAGCGCTCGGCGAGGCCGGGTTTCCCGCGGCCGAGGTCTCCGCCGCCGGGCAGACGCTGATCCTCGGCGGCGGCGCTACCGCCTGCTCGGCCCTGGCCAGCCTGCGCGGGCTCGGCGCCGCCGACGCGACGGTCGCCGTCCGCGATCCTGCCCGCGCTGGGGACCTGCTGGCGGCCGCCAGCCGGCTGGGCATGCGGGTCCGGCTGACCGCTTTCGGGGAATACCAGGACCAGGGCTGGCGCCTGCTGATCTCCACTGTGCCCGCTGGAGCGGCCGACGCATATGCGGACCGGATCCTGCGGGCCACCCCGGCTCCGACGGCAGTTCTCGACGTGGTCTATCACCCCTGGCCAACTCGGCTGGCGGCGGCCGCGCAGCAAATCGGCGCCAGCACGGTCAGCGGCTTCGAACTGCTGTTGCACCAGGCCGGCCCGCAGGTCGAGCTGATGACAGGCAAGCCGGCGCCGATCGCGGCGATGCGAGCGGCCGGCCTGGCCGAGCTAGCCCGCCGCGCAGCTTGCTAACCCGCCAGCGCCCGCTCGCTGGCCCGCCGCGCAGCTTGCGGCCCGCCGCGCAGCCTGCTGGCCCTCGCGCGCCCCCATCGAGCCCGCCGCGCTGTCTGTCGCGTGGGCGGCTGCTGGGAACCCGTTCGATATGGCGTTGAACGGGTTGGGTGCGCTGAACTCCGGTTTCAACGGTTCACGGTGCCCGGGCAGCCAGCACCCGGGCGGGTGCTGCCGGGCACGTGGCGCCGGGCACGTGGCGCCGGGCGGTGGGTGGTGCCCGGGGTAATGGCCGCCGGGCCGCGGGAATACCACTGGGCACCTCAATGCGTTAGTCTGACAGGAGATAAGTCCGGCGTAACAAGCCGGACATGCAAGCGGAGGACCACCTCGGCCGCCTCCCACCTTGCCAGCGCACTGCTGGCGGGTACGACTAGCCGGCTCGCGAGGGCAGGCTGATCAGGCCGGACGTCTCGGCAGCCGTGCACGCACGGCGGCTCCGGCGTTACGTGGCGGAGCCGGACCGGGCATGCCCGAGGCCGGTGCCGCGGCAATGGTGGCCCCGCATGCATGCCGTGCGGGGCTTTCTGCGTCGATGGCGCAGCGGACCCGCTGAGCTGCGGCAACATCAGGACGTTACCCGGCAGGGGGACATCCCCTGGCCGGGACAGTGACACAAGGAGGTCACATCAGCACCGAACCCCGTATCAACGAGCGCATCCGCGTCCCCGAAGTACGGCTTGTCGGCCCGGCCGGCGAGCAGGTCGGGATCGTCGCCATCAATGATGCGCTTGCGCTGGCCCAGGAGGCCGATCTCGATCTCGTCGAGGTCGCGCCGACCGCGCGGCCGCCGGTCGCCAAGCTGATGGATTACGGCAAGTTCAAGTACGAATCCGCGCTCAAGGCCAGGGAGTCTCGCAAGAACCAGGCGCAGACCGTCATCAAGGAGATCAAGCTCCGCCCGAAGATCGACCCGCACGACTACGGCACCAAGAAGGGCCACGTCGAGCGGTTCCTTAGGCAGGGCGACAAGGTCAAGGTGACGATCATGTTCAGGGGCCGCGAGCAGTCCAGGCCCGAGCTTGGCCACCGGCTGCTACAGCGGCTGGCCGGGGACGTGGAGGAGCTAGGTTTCGTCGAGGCGCAGCCCAAGCTGGACGGCCGGAACATGATCATGGTGATCGGGCCGCACAAGCGGAAGTCCGACCAGAAGGCTGACCGCAGCCCGGGACGCGCCAGCGCCCGGCCGGGCGCGCGGGAAAGCGCGGCTGCCCAGCGGAGCGCCAGTGCCCGGCCGGGCACCAGTGCGCCGCAGGGCACCCCGGCCAGGCCGGCCGCCGACGTTCGGGAGAGTGTCGGCGCGCATGCCGGGGAGGCGGTCGCTGCCGCGCCGCGTGCGGCGACCCCGCGTGCGGCGGTGCCGCGCCCGGTGCCGACGCCGCGTGCGCCGCGCCCGGCCGCGGCGGCAACGGCCGAGCGCGGCAGAGCGGACGGCCAGGCCGGCCGCTAGCCCGCTGCGGGCGCTTGGTAACACCGTGCTGGTGGCACGGGCCTATTACCGTGCCAACGGCGCGGGGAAGGGCTCGTGCCGGAAGTACGCTAGAACACCGTGCCGGAGGCACGGCAGAAAGCACCGTGCCGGAGGCACGGCAGGAAACACGTGCCCGAAGGCACGCCAGGAACGGAGACGACGGCGACATGCCGAAGATGAAGACGCACAGCGGGGCTAATAAGCGCTTCCGGCTGACCGGCACCGGCAAGGTGATGCGCCGCCGCGCCAACCGGCAGCACTATTTCGAGCACAAGCCGAGCACCAGGACGCGTCGGCTGCAGGACGAAATCGTGCTCTCGCCCGCTGATACCAAGAAGATGAAGAGACTGCTGGGGAAGTGACCCGGCCGCTTAAGGAGTCGAAGAAATGGCACGCGTGAAGCGGGCGGTTAATGCCCACAAGAAGCGCCGGGTCGTCCTGGAGCGGGCGAGTGGTTACCGTGGCCAGCGGTCGCGGCTGTACCGCAAGGCCAAGGAGCAAGCACTCCACTCGATGACCTATGCGTACCGGGACCGCAAGGACCGCAAGGGCGCGTTCCGGCGGCTGTGGATTCAGCGCATCAATGCCGCGGCGCGCGCCGACGGCATGACCTACAACAGGTTCATCCAGGGTCTCAAGATCGCCGGAGTCGAAGTGGACAGGCGGATGCTCGCCGAGCTTGCCGTCGCGGACCCGAAGGCGTTCTCGGGACTGGTAGAGGTGGCCAGGACGGCGCTTCCCGCGCTGGACGGCCAGGCGGCGGCAAGCACGGCCGCGGCCTGAGTCCGGCGCAGCGAACGGCGCAGCGGCGGACGGCGCGGGTCCCGGCACACGGCCCTGACATGAGGGGCCCTGACATGACGGCGCCGACATGACGGCCCCGATATGACGGCGCCGGCCGGGCCGGAGGTCATCAGCATCCGGTCGCCCCGGGTCCGGGCGGCCCGCCAGCTGGCCAAGCGCGCCTTCCGGCAGCGGGCGCGCTCTTTCCTGGCCGAGGGCCCGCAGGCGGTCGGCGAGGCGCTGGCCTCCGGGGCAGCGGTCACCGAGCTGTTCGTGACCGGCCAGGCGCTGGCGCGCTTCGGCGAGCTGGCCGCCGTGGCGGCCAGTCGCGGCGCTACCGTGCACGCGGTCAGCGGCGACGTGATGACCGAGCTTGCCCAGACCGTTACGCCGCAGGGGCTGCTCGCGGTGTGCCAGTTCGTCGACGTACCGCTGGCCCGGCTGCTCGCGGCCGGTCCCCGGCTCGTGGTGGTCCTCGCCAGCGTCCGCGATCCGGGCAATGCGGGCACCGTGCTGCGGACCGCGGACGCGGCGGGGGCCGACGGCGTGATCTTTTCCGGCGCATCGGTCGACGCGTACAACAGCAAGTGCGTCCGGGCGTCGGCTGGCAGCCTCTTCCACCTGCCCGTCGTGGTAGCAGCACCGCTGGCCGAGTCGGTGCTGGCACTGCGCGGCGCCGGGCTGCGAGTGCTGGCCGCCGACGGACGAGCCCGCCGGACACTGGACGAGGCGGAGTCAGCGGACCGGCTCGGGCAGCCGACCGCATGGCTGTTCGGCAACGAGGCCTGGGGACTGCCCGTCGACGTGCTCGGGCTCGCGGACGAGGCGGTTGCGGTGCCGATCTACGGCCGGGCGGAAAGCCTCAATCTTGCGGCTGCGGCTGCCGTGTGCCTGTATGCGTCGGCCCGCGCCCGCCGCGCAGGTTCGCCGTCAGCCGAGGCGGAGATTTCTCCCCCAGCGGGCTAATTCCTGCAACCGCTTGCATTCTCCGGGCATCTAGGGGTGCCGCACAGCATTCCGGACGCGCTAGAGTCTGACCTGATCACGTTGCGTCATGAGGCCCGGACGGGTCACCGGCAAGTCGCCGCCGACGCGCACCAGCCCGCGGGTAACCCCCCGGACCCACGAGCTGGTAGTTAAGCCATGGTCCGGGGCGGGTGCCGGGTAGAGGCGGCGTCGAGTGGACAGGATGATGTCGGGCCAGGCTCAGGCCTCGGTCGCTGGCCCGATGCAGGCTGGCCCGATGCAGGCTGCCAGCGACTCCGGCGGCGGGCTGATCATCGCCGACGACCTGCCGGACGGCCTGGTAATCGCCGATCATGCGGGCCGCGTCACCGTCTTCAACCGGGCCGCCGGGCGGCTCACTGGCATCCCGCCTGCGCACGCGGTCGGCCAGGACGTCCGGCACATCCTGCCGCTGCAGGACGCCGACGGCCGCAACTGGTGGGCATATGCCCGGCCCTATCACGGCCTGTCGACCCGCACCCGGCACCCGGAACGATCGCTCTTCCTGCCTTGCGGGACCGAGCTGCTCGTCACGGTCGGCTATGTCCGCGATCCCCGCCGGGAGGCGCGCGGCGGGTGGCAGCGCGATCCCGGCGCGGTGCGCCGGGTCGTGATCAACATTCGCGGCGCGCAGCAGCGCGCGCGCATCGAGCGCAGCCGCGCCGACCTGGTATCGACCGTCGCGCACGAGCTCCGCTCGCCGCTGACCAGCGTCAAGGGATTCACCGCCACGCTACTGGCCAAGTGGCCGCGGTTCACCGACGACCAGAAGCGGGTCATGCTCGAGACGGTCAACGCCGACGCGGACCGGGTTACCCGGCTGATCACCGAGCTGCTCGACGTGTCCAGGATCGAGTCCGGCCGCATCGAGCTGCACCGCCAGCTTGTCGACGTCCCGGAGCGGGCCGGCCGGATCATCGCCGGGCGGGTCGCGGCCGGCGACAACCCGAGCCGGTTCCGGCTTGAGATCCGCGGCGAGCTGCCGGAGACCTGGCTGGACGCCGACAAGGTAGACCAGGTCCTGGGCAACCTGATCGAGAATGCGGTACGGCACGGTGCTGGTACCGTTACCACCATGGTGGAGCCACTGCGCACGGCAGGCTCGCCTGGTATCGCGGTATCGGTCCGGGACCAGGGCGAGGGCATTTCGCCCGAGCTCGCGCCCCGGGTGTTCCGGCAGTTCTGGCGCGCGAAGCGTCGTGGCGGCGCGGGCCTTGGCCTGTTCATCGTCAAGGGACTGATCGAGGCGCACGGCGGCACCATCGCGGTGCACCAGGCGCCGGGCGGCGGGGCTGAGTTCCGATTTACGATGCCCGTCGGCACGCCTGATTTCGGCTGACCGGCGGGCCCTGGGGAGTTCCTGACCTGGCTGGCCGGCCCTGGCGGCGCGGCTGGCACCGGCTCCGGTGGCGGCGAGCACCTTTGTGGATCATCAGCACCGGACCATCCGTTTCAGGAAAAGATGTCGACCAGCCCGTCCCATGACAATCGGTGATCGCAGGAGAGCAGCAACGCCATGTCCGCACCGAACAAGAACTATGACCCCGTGGCGGTGGCGGCGCTGTCCGCCAAGGAAGTACAGCGCATGCTCGATGACGCGCTTGCTGCCATCGCGGGCGCCGCGAGCCTCGACGAGCTGAAGGCAGCCCGGCTGGCGCATGCCGGCGACCGGGCGCCGATCGCCGAGGCCAACGCCGAGATCGGGGCGCTGCCGCCCGCCGCCCGGGCCGACGCGGGCAGGCGGATCGGCGCCGCTCGAGCCGCCATCGCTGCGGCGCTGGCCGGCCGGCAGGAAGAACTGGAAGCAGACCGGGACCGCCGCGCGCTGGCCGAGGAGGCGGTCGACGTCACTCTGCCGTGGGACCGGGTCCCGCCGGGCGCGCGGCACCCGGTTACCACGGTCGGCGACCGGCTCGCCGACATCTTCATCGGCATGGGCTACGAGATCGCCGAAGGGCCGGAAGCCGAAGCGGAGTGGTACAACTTCGACGCCCTGAACTTCCCGCCTGACCACCCGGCCCGCGGGCTGCAGGACACCATCTTCGTGGCCGGCCCGAAGGGCGAGCCCCGCTCCGGGGTGGTGCTGCGCACCCATACCTCACCAGTGCAGATCCGCACCATGCTGACCCGCCCGCTGCCGCTCTACGTGGTCAGCCCCGGCAAGTGCTACCGTCCCGACACGCTCGATGCCACGCACAGCCCGGTGTTCCACCAGATCGAGGGCCTGGCCGTGGACGAGGGGCTGACCATGGCCGACCTGCGCGGCGCGATCAGCGCGTTCGTCGACGCGATGTTCGGGCAGGGGCTGCGGACCAGGCTGCGACCCGATTTCTTCCCGTTCACCGAGCCGTCCGCCGATGTGTCGATGGAATGCCACGTCTGTCGCGGCGCGTCCACCCGGCCGGGCGGGGATCCGTGCCGGGTCTGCCGCTCGCAGGGCTGGATCGAGATCGCCGGCTGCGGGATGGTCAACCCGAGGGTGCTGGTGGCCTGCGGAATCGACCCGGACCGCTATAGCGGCTTCGCGTTCGGGCTGGGAATCGAGCGGACCATGATGATCAGGCACGGGGTGACCGACATCAGGGACGCCGTCGAGGGCGACGTGCGGTTCAGCCGCGCACTCGGAATGGAGGCGTGATGCGGATCCCGTTGTCCTGGCTGCTGGAGTTCGCGGCGCTTGAGCCCGCCGGCCGCGAGCCCGGCATCGGCCTGGCCGAGGCTGGCCTGTCCGGCGCCGTGGCGGCCGAGGTGGCCAGGCGGCTCACCGCGGCCGGCCTGGAGGTCGAGTCGGTCGATCAGGTCGGGCACGATATCAGCGGCGTCGTGGTGGCGCAGGTGCGCCATATCGAGGAGCTTTCCGGCTTCCGGAAGCCGATCAGGTACTGCCGCGTGTCGGCCGGCCCCGGCCGCGAGCACCAGGTCATCTGCGGCGCGGTCAACTTCTCCGTCGGTGACCTGGTGCCGCTGGCGCCGCCCGGCGCGACGCTGCCCGGCGGCGCCGAGATCGGCGCGCGCAAGGCCTACGGCCGGACGTCAGAGGGAATGATCTGCTCGGCGGCCGAGCTGGCGATCGGCGATGACCACTCGGGCATCCTGGTGCTGCCCGCAGACGCGCCGGTCGGCGCCGACTTCGCCGAGTACGCCGGGCTGCGCGATCATGTGCTGGACATCGGGGTCACCCCGGACAAGGGCTACGCGCTGTCCGTCCGCGGCGTGGCCAGGGAGCTGGCGATCGCATTCGGCACCGATTTCACCGACCCGGCCGATCTGGGCCTGCCCGACGACCTCGAGACGGTCTCCGCCGACGTGCAGGCGGCCACCATCGAGGACACCAGCGCCTGCGACCGGTTCGTGCTCAGGGAGGTTCGCGGGATCGACGAGAGCCGGCCCACCCCGCTGCTGATGCGGGTGCGGCTGGCCCGGGCAGGGATGCGGACCGTCTCGCTGGCGGTCGACGTCACCAACTACCTGATGCTCGAGCTCGGCCAGCCGCTGCACGCGTTCGACCGGGACAGGCTTTCCGGGCCCATCGTGGTCCGCCGGGCCCGGCCCGGCGAGCAGCTGGAGACCCTCGATCACGAGGTCCGCGAGCTTGACCCCGACGACATCCTGATCACCGATTCTTCCGGGCCGATCTCGCTGGCGGGCACCATGGGCGGGCTGGCCACCGAGATCTCGGCAGGCAGCCGTGACCTGGTCATCGAGGCGGCGCATTTCTCCGCCGACGGCACCGCGCGGATGAGCCGCCGGCACAAGCTCAGCACCGAGGCGTCCACCCGGTTCGAGCGCGGCGTGGACCGCGAGCTGCCGTTGCGGGCATCCGCCCGGGCGGCATCGCTGCTGGCCGCCCTCGGCGGCGGCAGTGCGTTGCCCGGGTGCACGCACGCGTCGGCCGAGGTGACCAGGGTGCCCGTGGTGATGGCCGTGGACTACCCGGACCAGGTGGCCGGGGTGGTGTACGGACTGGCCACGGTCAGCCGCAGGCTGCGGCAGGTCGGCTGCGAGCTGACCGTCGACGGGGAGGCGGCGACCGGATCGGCGGGCGCCGCGCCCGCCGCGGGCGCCGGTGCCAGCGAGGGCTCTTCGGCCGCGCCGCCGAGCAGGCATGTCCGGAATGATCACGGCAAGCACGACCGGTCCGGGCAGCGGCTCACCGTCATGCCGCCGTCCTGGCGGCCTGACCTGACCGATCCCAGCGACCTCGCCGAGGAAGTCATCAGGCTGGAGGGCTACGAGAACATTCCGGTCCGGCTGCCGCGTGCGCCGGCCGGCCATGGCCGCACGCCGCGGCAGCGGATGCGCCAGACAATCGGCCGCGCGCTTGCCGCCGCCGGGTACGTCGAGGTCATCAGCAACCCGTTCTGCCCGCCAGCCGACGCCGACCGGCTGCAGCTCCCGCCGGACGACCCACGGCGCAATGTGCCGCGGCTGGTCAACCCGATCAAGGAAGACGAGCCGCTGATGCGGGGCACGCTGCTGCCCGGCGTGCTGCGGGTGCTCGGCCGCAACATCGGCCGGGGGTTCGCCGACATCGCCTTGTTCGAGCTCGGCCTGGTTTTCCTGACCCGGCCGGAGGGCCAGCGCATCGCGCCCATCCTGCGGGTGGACCGCGGGCCCACGGTGCAGGACGTGGGCACCCTGCAAGCGGCGCTGCCCGACCAGCCGCTGCATCTGGCGGTAGCCCTGGCCGGCCACCGCGAGCTGCCCGGCTGGTGGGGCGATGGCCGCACGGCGAGCTGGGAGGATGCCCTCGAGGCGGCCCGCGAGGTGCTCAGGATCAGCCGGGTGCCGTTCTCCGTGCGGGCCGACCAGCACCCGCCATGGCATCCCGGCCGCTGCGCCGCGCTATACGTGCAGGCGGCCGAGGGACAGGAGTGGCTCGCCGGGCACGCGGGCGAGCTGCATCCGCGGGCAGTGCAGGAGTTCGGGCTGCCGCCGCGCACGTGCGCGATGGAGCTGGACATGTCCGTGATCGAGACCGCGGCGATGGCGCTCGGGCCGGCCGCGGGGCAGGCTATCTCGGCGTATCCGGTGGCCACCCAGGACGTGGCGCTGCTCGTGCCGGCCACGGTGCCCGCCGCCGATGTCGAGGCGGCACTGGTGGCCGGCGCGGGGGCGGCTGAGTCAGCGGCGGCTGGTGCCGGGGTGTTCCTGGAGTCCATTCGCCTCTTCGACCTCTACACCGGCGAGCAGGCGGGGGAGGGCCATAAGTCGCTGGCGTACGCACTGCGATTCCGCGCGCCGGACCGCACGCTCACCACGGAGGAGGTCAGCGCCGCCCGCGACGCGGCGGTCGCCGAGGCCGCCCGGCGCACCGGCGCCGTCCTGCGCGGCGGATCCTGACCCCGCACTTCATGATCACGGAGGGTTTTCGGGGTTCGAGCCCCCGAAACCCTCCGTGATCATGAACCGCCGGGCGCAGCGCGGTGCGTCAGGCGGGCGCGGGGAGAATGGCCAGGATCTCCGCGTGGCCCTTGACGCACTTGGAGGCATTACCGGTGCGCAGTACGACCGGCGTGGCGAAACCCTGGCAAGTCCAGCCGTGCACGGTGACCGGACCGCCGCCGCCGTTGCCTGGCTCTTTGCCAGCGGAGATGGCGCTGGCATAGTCCCGCTCGATGCTCATTGCCGTCTTGCAGCTCACCGGACCATGCTGCACATGGACGCGGACCGGCACATTGGCCGCCGTCTTGGTGGTCCCGCACGAGGTGACCGCCTTTTCCGTGCGAACACGCGAGGCCGAGGGCGTGCTGGCCGGGTGCGCTCCGGCCGCGCCGCAGCCGGCCGCCGCGACGGCAGCCACGGCGACGCCGAGCAGCGTGCGGCACACCGGGAAGCGCAGTCGGCTACCGGCCATCGGGCGCCTCCTCTCGGCGCCACTCATCATGCCGTCCGCCATCTGATCTCCCCAAGCCGGCTCTCCGATATGACGCTAGCCGACGCCGGTTCGTTGCATGACAGCCTGCCCGCCGGGCGCCGGCGGCGCCACCCCCGCTGGGCCTTGGCTGCGCCACCCCCGCTGGGCCTTGGCTGCGCCACCCCCGCTGGGCCTTGGCTGCGCACCCCCGCTGGGCGCCGGCGGCGCCACCCCCGCTGGGCCTTGGCTGCGCCACCCCCGCTGGGCGCCGACGGCGCCACTCCGGGTGAGCGGTGACCACGTTTGCATAAGAAGGCATTGTTCTGCATAATAATTCATGAGCGTGCCAGGGAACACCCGTCGGCTGCCGGACTGAGGAGGACGCATGGGAGCGCGGGTGGCGGTGGCTGGCGCCAGCGGCTACGCCGGGGGTGAGCTACTCCGGCTGCTGGCAGGCCATCCGCACCTGGAGCTGGCCGCGGTCACTGCGGACAGCAAGGCCGGCCAGCCGGTCGGCGTCGTTCACCCGCACCTGGCCGCGGCGCCCGGCCTGGCCGGCCGGAGATTCGACGCCACCGATCCGGATCTCATTGCCGACTGCGACCTGGCCTTCCTTGCCCTGCCGCACGGGCAGTCGGCGCCGTTGGCCACCCGGCTGCCGGAGACAACCAAGATTGTCGATCTGGGCGCCGACTTCCGGCTCGCTGACCCGGCGGAATGGGCCAGGTACTACGGCACCGCGCATGCGGGCCGCTGGACCTACGGCCTGCCCGAGCTGCCCGGCGCTCGCGCCGGGATCAGGTCGTCGGCCAGGGTCGCGGCGCCCGGTTGTTACGCCACGGCCGCCATCGTCGCGCTCGCGCCGCTGCTCGCGGCGGGCCTTGCCGCGCCGGCCGACGTGGCGATCGTCGCCGCGTCTGGCAGCTCAGGCGCCGGGCGCACGGCGAGACCGGAGCTCCTCGGCAGCGAGGTGATGGGCTCCGTCTCGGCCTACCAGGTGGCCGGCCTGCACCGGCACACCCCAGAAATCGAGCAGGCGCTGACCGAAGCGATCGCACCCCCCGCCAGCGCCCACAGCGCATCGCCCCTAGGGGGTGGATCGCGCGATCGCACACCATCGGTGGTGGGCGATCGCGGGATTCAGCACCTTGCCAGCGGGACGCCGCGGGTCACGATTTCCTTCACCCCCCTGCTCGCGCCGATGCCGCGCGGCATCCTGGCCACCTGCACCGCCCGGCTGGCCGGGGACGCGGCCAGGCACGCCGCGGAGCCCGGCGCCAGGGACGCGGCGACGGCGCTGCTGCGGGAGGCGATGTCCGCCGCCTATGACGGGGAGCCATTCATCTGCCTGCTGCCGGAGGACCGCTGGCCGGCCACGTCGGCCGTTGGCGGCTCGAATGCCGTGCACCTGCAGGTGGCCGCCGACACCCACGCGGGCCGCGCCGTCGTGATAGCCGCCATCGACAACCTCGGCAAGGGCGCGGCCGGCCAGGCCATCCAGAACGCCAACCTCATGCTCGGACTGCCGGAAACCGCCGGCCTCACGCCCTACGGAGTAGCGCCATGAGTGTCACGCTGCCGCTCGGCTTCCGCGCGGCCGGCCTCGCCGCCGGGCTGAAGAATTCCGGTGATCGGGATGTCGCGGTGGTGCTCGGTGACGGGCCGTCGTATGCCGCCGCCGCCGTCTTCACCGCGAACAGGGTGCAGGCGGCTCCGGTGCGCTGGACGCGGCAGGCGGTAGCCGGCGGCCGGCTGCGCGGGGTCGTGCTGAACTCGGGCGGCGCGAACGCCTGCACCGGGCCGGCCGGCTACGCCGACACCCAGCTGACCGCGCAGCGGCTGGCCGCCGCGACGGGCTGGCCAGCCACCGAGATCGCGGTCTGCTCGACCGGCCTGATCGGGCAGCGGCTGCCGATGGACCTGCTGCTGCCAGCCGTGGACAAGGCGGCGGCAGCAGCGGACAACAGCGGGGGAGCCGCGGCCGCGGACGCCATCAGGACCACGGACACAGTGCCGAAGGAAGCCGCCCGGCAGGGCCAGTCCTACGCGATCGGCGGGATGGCAAAGGGCGCGGCCATGCTGGCTCCCGCCCTGGCGACGATGCTCTGCGTCATCACTACCGATGCCGACCTGGACGCGGCCGGCCTGGACGCCGCGCTGCGCAGGGCCACCGGCGAGACCTTCAGCCGGCTCGATACCGACGGCTGCATGTCCACGAACGACACGGTCCTGCTGCTGTCCAGCGGCGCCGCGGGCGTGCGCCCGGACCCGGGCGAGTTCGGCGACCTGCTCACCGGCGTCTGCGCTGACCTGGCCCGGCAGATGCAGCTGGACGCGGAGGGCGCGAGCAAGGCGATCGACATCGAGGTGACCGGCGCGGCAAGCGAGCGGGACGCCATCGCGGCCGGGCGCAGCGTTGCCCGCTGCAACCTGCTGAAGTGCGCCATCGCCGGCCAGGATGCCAACTGGGGCCGGGTGCTCGCCGCGGTCGGGACGACCGACGCGGTGTTCGATCCCGGCCAGCTGAACGTCGCCATCAACGGCGTCTGGGTCTGCCGGAACGGGTGCGCCGCGGCGGACCGCTCCGGCGTGGATCTCACCGGCCGGGACGTCACGATCACGGTAGACCTGGCGGCTGGCCCGCATGCGGCCACCATCCGCACCACCGACCTGACCGCCGCCTACGTGCACGAGAACTCGGCGTACTCGACGTGACCGCGACGCTGCGAGAGATCACGGACTGCCTGCCGGGAGACCGGACGGCGGCGCTGGCCAAGGCGGCGACGCTGATCGAGGCACTGCCGTGGCTGGACCGGTTCCACGGCCAGACCGTGGTGATCAAGTTCGGCGGGCACGCGATGGCTGACGAGGCGCTGCGGGTGGCATTCGCGCAGGATGTCGTGTTCCTGCGCTATGCGGGGCTCCGCCCGGTCGTGGTGCACGGCGGCGGCCCGCAGATCAGCGCCCAGCTCGACCGGCTTGGCGTGGCCACCAGCTTCACCGCCGGGCTCCGCGTCACCACGCCGGAGACGATGGACGTCGTCCGGATGGTGCTCACCGGGCAGGTCAACAGGGACGTAGTCGGGCTGATCAACCGGCACGGCCCGTTCGCCGTCGGCATGTCCGGTGAGGACGCCAACCTGCTCACCGCCACCCGGCGGCACGTGCTGGTGGACGGCGAGCCGGTCGACATCGGCATGGTCGGCAAGATCGACGCGGTGAATCCTGGCGCGGTGCATGCCCTGCTCGACGACGGCCGGGTACCGGTCATCTCCAGCGTCGCGCGCAGCGACAGCGGCGAGGTCTACAACGTCAACGCCGACACCGCGGCGGCCGCGGTCGCGGTCGCGCTCGACGCCGCGAAACTGATCGTGCTCACCGACGTGGCGGGCCTGTACGCGGACTGGCCGGGCAACGTGGGCACGGCGGGCACGGCGGGCACGGCGGGCACGGCGGACCCGGCGGTCGGCGAGGTGATCAGCCAGCTCACCGCGGACCGCCTGGAGGCGATGCTGCCTGGGCTGAGCGAGGGCATGATCCCGAAAATGGAAGCGTGCCTGCTGGCGGTGCGCGGGGGCATCCCGCGGGCCCATGTGCTCGACGGGCGGCTGCCGCACGCCATCCTGCTGGAGATCTTCACCGACTCGGGCATCGGCACCATGGTGCTCCCCGACTCGGCCCCGGCCACGCACCGGGCCACCGAAATGAACGGGACCACGGAATGAGCCACAGCACCAGGAACCACACCGAGCAACTGCAGGACCGCTTCGCCCGTGCGCTGATGGGGAACTACGGCACCCCGCCGGTGGCCCTGGCCCGCGGCAAGGGCTGCCTGGTCTGGGACGCCGACGGCCGGGAGTACACCGACCTGATCGCCGGCATCGCGGTGAGTTCGCTCGGGCACGCGCACCCCGCCATCACCGAGGCGGTCTCCCGCCAGGTGAACAGCATCGCGCACACGTCCAACCTGTTCCTGCACGAAGGCGAGGTCGCGCTGGCCGAGCGGCTGCTCGGCCTGCTCGGCGCGGCGGGCACCCCGGCCGATGGCCGGGTCTTCTTCGCGAACTCCGGCACCGAGGCAAACGAGGCCGCGGTGAAGGTGGTCCGGCGCCGCCATCCCGCCGGCCGGGCGGTCATCGTCGCGGCCGAGAACAGTTTCCACGGGCGGACCGCGGCGGCACTGGCGCTAACCGGCAAGAGCTCGATCAGAGACCCGTTTAAGCCCTTTGGGGTGGACGTCAGGTTCGTGCCCTTCGGTGATGAGCACGCGCTGCGCGCGGCCGTGCGGCCGGACTGCGCCGCCGTGTTCCTTGAGCCCTGTCAGGGCGAGGCAGGCGTGGTTCCGGCGCCGGCCGGCTACCTGCGCGCGGCGCGGGCGGCCTGCGATGAGGCCGGCGCGCTGCTCGTGCTGGACGAGATCCAGAGCGGGATCGGGCGGACCGGCGCCTGGTTCGCCCACCAGCCGGAAGGGATCACGCCCGACGTGATCACGCTGGCCAAGGGGCTCGGCGGCGGGCTGCCGATCGGCGCGTGCATCGGCCTCGGCGAGTGCGGCGCCGCGCTGGGCAAGGGCGACCACGGCAGCACGTTCGGCGGGAACCCGATTGCGTGCGCGGCGGCGCTGGCAGTCCTGGACACGATTGAGGCGGACGGGCTGCTCGCCCATGCCGCCGAGATCGGCGCTCGGCTCACGGCGGGGATCACCGCGGCTGGCCACCCGCTCGTGGCCGGCCTGCGCGGCCGGGGCCTGTGGCTCGCGATCGCACTGGCCAGGCCGGTCGCGGCCGCCGTCGAGGCCGCCTGCCGGCGAGCGGGCTACCTGGTCAACGCGGTGCAGCCGGACGCGATCCGGCTGGCGCCGCCGCTGATCCTGGCCGCCGTGCAGGCGGACTCGTTCACGGCCGCGCTGCCCGGCATCCTGGACGACGCCAGCGCGGCCGTCCCGCCGGGGGCATGACCATGCCGACCACGCCGCCCGTGCCGACCACGCCGACCATGCCGACCACGCCGCCCGGGCCGACCGTGCCGCCCGGGCCGCCAGCGCCGACGGGGAACCGGGCATGAGCCCGGTGAGCCCGGCCACCAAGGCCGCCAGGCACGCGCAGATCGTCAGCATCCTGGAACAAGTCGCGGTGCGGTCCCAGGAAGAACTGGCCGACTGGCTGGCCAACCGCGGCGTCCGGGTCACCCAGACCACGCTCTCCCGCGATCTGGAGGAACTCGGCGCGGTGCGGCTGCGCGACCAGGACGGGGCGCTCATCTACGCGCTGCCGGGCGAGCCGGGCGGACCCGGGTCCCAGCCGGGCGGCCTCGCGGAGAGCCTCACCGGCCGGACCGGCGGCACCGACGGTCCCGGCGGCGGCCAGAGCCGTCCCGGCGGCGGTCAGAGCGGTCCCGGCGGCGGCCGGGACGGCGCGGGCCAGGCCAGCCGGGCGCCGGCCAGCCAGGAATCGGCCGGGCTCGCCGCGGAGCCACCGGCCCGACTGGCCCGCTCCGCCGCCGAGCTGCTCGTCTCCGCCGAGGCCAGCGCCAACCTGGTCATCGTGCGCACGCCAGCGGGCGCCGCGCAGTTCCTCGCCTCCGTCATCGACCATGCGAGATGGCCGTCGATCCTCGGCACGGTGGCCGGCGACGACACCGTGCTCGTCATCGCGCGGGATCCGGCCGGCGGGGAAGAACTCGCCCGGTCCCTGCTCCGGCTCGCGGAACGGCGGAACTAGCCAGCGGCCCGCGGCCAACAAACCCCGGCGCCCGCAACCCAGGGGCCACCGCACCAACCAGGGAGGATTCCAATGACCGAACGTATTGTGCTCGCCTACTCCGGCGGCCTGGACACGTCGGTGGCCATCGGATGGATCGCCGAGCAGACCGGCGCCGAGGTCATCGCGCTGGCCATTGACGTCGGCCAGGGCGGCGAGGACCTGGGGACGATCAGGCAGCGGGCGCTGGGCTGCGGCGCCGCCGAGTCACTCATCACCGACGCCAGGTCGGAGTTCGCCAACGATTTCTGCATGCCCGCCCTGCGCGCGAACGCCCTGTACATGGACCGCTACCCGCTGGTGTCGGCGCTGTCCAGGCCGCTGATCGCCGCGCACCTGGCCACGGTGGCCAAGGACTACGGCGCGAGCATGGTCGCGCACGGCTGCACCGGCAAGGGCAACGACCAGGTCCGGTTCGAGGTCGGCCTGGCCTGCCTGGCGCCGGATGTCAAGGTCATCGCCCCGGTCCGGGACTCCGACATGACGAGGGACAAGGCAATCGCGTTCGCGGCCGAGAAGGGCCTGCCGATCAGCGTCACGTCCCGCTCGCCGTACTCCATCGACCAGAACCTCTGGGGCCGCAGCTGCGAGACCGGCCACCTGGAGGACATCTGGGAGACGCCGCACGACGACGTCTACGGGTATTCCAGCGACCCAGCGCTGCCCCGCGAGCCGGACGAGGTCGTCATCAGCTTCGCCGACGGCACCCCGGTGGCGATCGACGAGCGCAAGCTCACCCCGCTGGAGATCATCACCGAGCTGAACGAGCGCGCCGGAGCACACGGGGTCGGCCGGATCGACATGGTCGAGGACAGGCTCGTGGGGATCAAGAGCAGGGAGATCTACGAGGCGCCGGGCGCCATCGCGCTGATCACCGCGCACACCGAGCTGGAGAATGTCTGCCTGGAACGCGATCTGGCCCGGTTCAAGCGGCAGGCCGAGCAGCGCTGGACCGAGCTGGTCTACGACGGGCTGTGGTTCTCCCCGCTGCGCCGGGCGCTTGAGGCATTCATGAACGAGGCGTCCCGCAATGTCACCGGCGACGTCCGGCTCCGCCTGCACGGCGGCCGGGCGGTCGTCACCGGCCGCCGCAGCCCGGCCGGGCTCTATGACTACGGGCTGGCCACCTACGACACCGGCGACGAGTTCGACCAGAACCACGCCAAGGGTTTCGTCGAGCTCTGGGGACTGCCCAGCAAGATCGCAGCCGCCCGGGACCGCCAGGCGGCCAGCTAGGGCGTG
>WNGD01001238.1_pt1 | contig 41056 bp, 40 predicted proteins | sample 5400671 | NCBI WGS metagenome assembly WNGD01 (sample SAMN13153369, study PRJNA577476) | soil metagenome | isolation source: 40 cm soil or saprolite under grassland replicate 2 | place: USA:California | collected 2016-06-15 | reverse complement strand
AAGGATACCATAGACTGCGTTCATACAAAGGCATATAATAAGGTGTGTCAAGAGATTTCATTATAATAATTTATCATACAAGAGAGGAATTTACTCTATGAGTCAATATAATCATCCTGTTCCTACCTCGTTTTTATTGGACGAAGAGAATCGCCAGCTCATACTAAGCTGGAGTGATGAACATGAAAGTATCCATGGTTGGGAGGCGCTACGCTGGGCATGCCCCTGTGCCTGGTGCGCTGGTGAAGGTGGCCAGCCAGGGATGCTGCAGAGTAAACAGAGCCTGAATACTGAGGAGACGACGCTGGTAGATATTCAACCGGTTGGACGTTATGGTCTCACGCCGATCTGGGAGGATGGCCATAAAACTGGTATCTATACATATGAGAAATTACGGGCGAACTGTGAGTGTGAGGAGTGTCGATCAAAAAGAAAGAGGTAATCTCCCATTGCTCCCCAAATTGCGCCATTGGGTTAACATCTGTGACAAGAGCCGTTTAACATAGTAGGTGAGGTGGATAGAGCGAACATCTGGATAATAAGTACAATAGAATTATGGAGTATGTATTATGGCGACGAATAGAATCGATGCGCAGATGTCCGCAACAAGGGGCAGCCGGCGCTTCTCGAGGCTTTTTTCCGGCATAGCCCTTCGATTGCTTGTAGCTTTTATTATTAGCTGTATGATTATGCTAGCCTTTTTTGTGTCGGGCGTAGTCTCTCACTAGTGTTCCTGTTCTTCATCAAAACGAACGCCATAGCGTCCACTGAGGTAATCATAGTTCAGTTTATACGGCAAGCCGTACGGGGTGAACTACATAGCCCGCTACACCCTTTGCCTCCGAGAAGGCATCAGGTCTACTTTTGCGCACAATGTTGTATGCGCCGTTGATGTCGGCACAGATCTTGCGTCCATCTTTTGTGCGGTATAGGCGGTTTCTCCGTCCAATCCGTTTTCCACTAAAGATGTGCTCTTCCTCATCGTGGGGTGTGTAGGTAGGGATAGGATCAAGGTCCAGGAAGCTGGCTTTGCTGGTATAGCTCTCTTCTCGGATTTCCACCTGGATACCAACGAGTGCCGCCTTGTACGTGAGCATGTCAATGAACCGTGCATGTGGAATGGAAACAAAATTTTGATTGTTTTGCCTGCTCATCCCGCTTTCTTGTTTCCACAAAGGGTTCTTGCCAATAAGAACGGTTCCTATCCCGTTTTCTACCAGGAAGTCTACAATGCGCTTACTGGCTGTGTGCAGGTAGTGGTCAATGCGCCGGTTGCGTGTGTTGGTGATGCGTTCCATTTGCTTCGTCACACGCTCTCGATCTTCTTTGGGAAGCTTCTTTTTGAGTTCCTTCATGCGCTTATTGTACCACTGGTTCCACGCCTTCACTGGACGACCGTTAACCAGGCGAGGGACAAAGCCCTCTCGGTTTGATGCTATCGCCGCTAAATTCGTGACTCCCAGATCGATCCCCACGCAGAAGGACGAGTCTACGTTCGCTTGAATGGGTTCTTTGGTGTAAATCACCTCAACCACATAATAGCCGTTGCGGGGAACGATGCGCACTTGGTCGATATCCTTGTGTTGGGTTTTGATGCTGATGGGTAGCATCGAGGGTTGAATCACACCCTGTTTCAGCCCCTTCTTACTGATCGCCTGCTCGGTATAGACGAGGATGTTCCGACCTTCTGTCTTGTGCTTGTACTTCGGCAACTTCGGGCGTCCGGTGAACTTCGACGGATCTTGTCTGTAACTTTTACGCGCTTCGAAGAAACTTTTCCAGTTCTTGTCTAATTGGTCCAGCACTTTCTGAGCCACTCTTGCAGGCAATGCTTTGTATGCTTCATGCTCCTGCATGAGTTTGTCCATTTCATAGCTACCTATATATCTCCCCTCGAAAATATATGCTTGCCGGATGAGATAGAGGGCCGCATTATACAGGTTCTTGGACTTGAAGGCCGCTGCGTCGATCACGGCATAGCGCTGGTCATTGCGATCAATCACGTGTTGCTCAGTTAACTGCATTATGTTGCCCTCTGCTTTCCGCAAGGTGCTTTACGCTTCTTAATGCTTATGTGGTCAACGCTAACCGTTGTGCCTCCGCAAAGCTTTTGCCTTGCTCCCGGTAGCCACGAACGCGCCTGCGGTAAGCACGCAGCACCTCGGTATGAGGGAAGTGCGCATGGTACAAGCCGTAAGGGGGCCAGGACGGGGCATCCAGCGACAGGAACGGGAGCAGGAAACACAGATGCGCCAGCATCCGCTCCGTTTCCGCCAGCCGCGCCAGGCTACCGAGCAGCCACCCGACAATCCAGGTGGGAACATGAGGGCCAAGGGTCTCCCAGGCCTCCTGATCCCACAATTCGTTAGAGAGGCTGTAATACGTCCAGTTCACGATGCGAGGAACACTCCAATCCTCATCAAACTCCCCCTCGAGGTAGCCCCACTCATAGCCCTCCTTGAACAGCGCGTCAGTGAGGATAGAGGGTAGCAGATGAACGGGGACGAGGAGAGCGCACTCCTCACCGTTCGAAAGATGGGCATGGAGGGTCGTGATCTGCATGGAGTCAACAGGGCCGATCGTATATGAGGGTGGGCAAAGAGAAGAAAAGCTAGAGGCAGGAGTGGAGACCTGCACCTGGTCGAGTTGGTCTAACATCGGCTGCGCCTCCTTTGAGCTTTGGCTTGATATAATAACCCGTATACAGCGCAATGTAGCAAGAGAAAGAAGCTGCCGAAGCAATGATTCTGAACGTTCTCACTCACTAGCGTGTTGTCTACCACGGAAGGTGAGTTTGTCAGTACCTCCTGCTTCATCATGCTCCATCAAACAATCGTATAAACACAAAGTTACCAAATTTATCAACTTACACAACTTTACTATAGTATATACGAAGTCCGGACGAATGTCAAGTGAAAAAGCATCCTAAAGCAGGGCTGTTGCAAAGTCGTTCCCCCCTTTAAGCCCCCAGGGCGGCAAGGGCTTTATCAAAATGATAGGCGAATTCGCGTCGAGCATGAGCGACATGGCTTGCTCCGAGCCTCGCGAACAATCCCAGCACGGCGTTGTTGAGTACTGCGAGCATCTCAGGAGCATGTCCCATGCGCAGTTGCGCATGATCTTCTCGCATGGTAGCATCCCGTCGATAATGCAGTCCGTTTTCGATCCCCCAATGCCCTCTGCTCAGCGCCAGTAAACGTTTGGGGTCGGCCAAGTACGCCGGCAAGCTCGTCACCCCATAGCGGACCTCCGTTGTGGTGATACCAAGCGCATCGGTCCTCTGGCTTTCCAGTTTGAAGACCTGAGCCAGTTCCGGCAGGTACTGTAGTCCGCCAACATGCTACTCACGGTGATCGTTCGCTTTTCGATGCGCCCGTGTCCTTTCTCCACCGTCTGAGCGCAGCGGAAATCGTTAGGCGGAGCCGAGGTACCAGCCCGCTTGCGATGGGGCTGGAAGAGGACTTCAATATCGTGATAAAAGCCCTTTTCATTTTCTTTGACCGTCCAGAGGTAATCTCCATGCGCTTGCACGATCTTCAAGCTGAGGGAACGGCGATCAAACATGGCATCGAAACTTCCCACCACCCCGCGCAAATCTATCTGACGCAACAGTGCGGGCGCAAACGTGATTTCCCTCCCCTTGTGCCCGACATTCATCTGCGCCAGCACCACGCCTTGTTGGGGCAGGTAAACCGAAAGCCTATGCACCCCGTCCGTTTCCCCCAAAGGATGGTTCCCCGTAGCGTTTTGCCATCCATTGCCAGGTGGATACTGCCTCGCTTGCGCTGAGCGGCTTTGGTGGCCTGGGCAAAAAACCGCCCAACGATCTGTTCCACCTCGTTTGGCTCGACACCCTGTCCGAGAATGCGACTCCACGTACTGGAGTGCGGCATGCGCTCTCGTTTGAGATGGAAGAGCTGACTCAATTCACGTGTTCGCAGTTTGGCCCAATGAGCCATGCCTCGGCTGCTATCTTGTCCGGCTAACTTGGCAAGCACTCCGATCATCAGCAGGCGCGGCCCTCGGATAGCGCACACCACGTCGATCACGATGATCTGGGATGGTTTGCAAGCACGCATAGAGCGCATCTCAATCAAAGAGCAAGGCTTCGTTGGGAAGATGAAGCGAAGCCGAGATTGTTGTATCTTTCATGGAGAGACCTTTCGTTCGTACACAATGATCATGTTTTAACCATTCATACCAGCGAAAGGTTCTTTTTTATTCCCACCCTCCTGGTTTTATTCCCGACTCATATACTCATTGATGTGAGCTGAAGACTTGCTGATTGCAAGGAAGATGCTCCACTGGTGGAACGAACGGGAGAATCGTCGTCCGATTTTGTGGCCTGGCTAGCAATAGACAGTGACCACCTTGCAAAGACTGTTCCCCGTCCACCAGGGTCACAAGCGGCAATTGGGCTTGTTGCAGCACCTTTCTTATCCCTGAGGATGAGAAGGAAGACTGCCGATCCAGCATGAGTTGACGCTCGCCCTGGTTGGGCGGCATTCCCGTGGTTTGATAGCAGCTTCGTAGAGTTTGCTTGACCAAGCGTGGTCAGATTGGATGTGCGTTATGGAGCAATCAGCCTCTCCATCTCTTGGAGAGACCGCGGTCCCTCGTTATGCGGTCGGCATTGATATTGGGAGTGAGTCGTGTAGCTTTTGTACCCTTAAATCAGACAAACGCGTTGTCATCAAACCAACGGCTTTCGCCAATGCAGCTTCAGGGTTTGTGTTCCTCACCGAGAAACTGGAGGCGTTAGGAGTTTCAGCTCATCACATCTTGATTGGCCTAGAGGCCACCTCACGAGACGCGAGAAAATCTCTCCCACTTTCTGCAAAGCCGAGGCTACCGGATATACTTGCTACATCCTCGACAAACTCACCAATTTGCACAACAGCGTGGGTTACGAGCAAAAACAGACAAGTTGGATGCCAGCACCATCGCCAGAGTCTTACTGAGTGGAGAGGCTCGTCCTGGTTATGTACCCGATGACCTCATTGCCACCTACCGTGAGTTGGCGCGCCTGCACACGCAGTCTCTCGTGATGAAGTGGCACGCTACAAGAACGAAATTCAATCCCTGCTCTCCGTACTCTTTCCCGAATTTACGCAGGTCAAAGCCTCTCCCTGCAGAGCTACTGCTCTCGCTTTGCTCAAACTCTCCCCAGGTGCTCAAGCATTCACAGCAGCTGGGGTCGAGACGATTGCTAACAAACTGCATGAACTGGCTCCTCGAAACTATGGGATGAAAACCGCTCAGCAGTTGGTGACGCTCGCGCAACAATCGACAAGCAGTGGTTTGGCTTCCTCTGCTCGGTCCACCAGCCTCAAGCTTCTCTGTGACCAATTGGAACACACACAAGTCAATCTGGCTCAATTGGAAGGGGAGATCGATACCCTTCTGGCCAGTGACAAAGAAGCGAAAGGATTGCAAAGTGTGCCTGAATTTGGACACAAGACAGTTGCTGTTCTGCGAGCCGAACTCGGTGATGTCAAGCGATTTCACCGTGCTGATCAAGTGGTCGCCTATGCAGGGCTGGACATCGAGGTGAAAGAGAGTGGAAAGTGGAAAGGACAGGCCAAACTTTCCAAGCGCGGCAGTGGACGACTTCGCCGCATCTTGTACATGGCGGTAGTCCGCTGTATTCGGCTGAAAGACTCCGCCTTTGGTGCATATTACCATCGTCTGGTTGCACGAGGCATGAAAGGGCGTGAGGCTATGATGGCGGTCATGCGCAAGATGCTTACGGTTGCCTATCGCTTGTTGAGAACCGAGGAGATGTACGATCCGACGAAGGGGTGTGCAGGTGCTGTGCTTCAACCGCCGGCGGTTGAAGCACAGCACCTGCACACCCCTTCGTCGGCCAAACTGGTGGTCATAGGGGCTTGACAATTTGTATGGCTTCTTTGCAACAGCCCTGCATCCTAAAGAAGAAAAGAGATAAAGATAGCAACGTTGAGAAGATTGCAAGTCTCAAGCCATTACTGTATAATCCGAAGAGATTAACCATAGATGTGAGGCCATTGTATGCCGCGTATGAAGTTTTCTGGTCCGTACTACAGTGCAAAAGAGGTTAAGGAGAGACTGGGTATCACCCAAGGAAGACTTAATACCTATGTTCGGAACGGTACCTTAAAACCCTTTACTCCCCCGGGGAAGAAACAGAGTGTATACCGACAAAGCGAAGTAGATCAACTTGCGCGCGATTTACAGGTATTCGAGGAGATACGACAAAAGACTTCCAGTACATTCACTAAAGCAGATGAAGAGGACCTGAAAGCGACGGTACAAATTACTCGCGTACTCTTTGGGCTAAGGGAAGATGATGAAGCCACGCTCGCAAGGCGCTTAGCCTGGATTAGAAAAAATCCAGACGTATTTTATGTGCTCAAATCGGATGAACAAGTAGTAGGTTATGCCGCCATGCTACCGCTCAAGATCGAGAAGATTGAGAAAATCCTGAGTGGCGAAGACTCTTCACAACTGACTATCGCTGAAGAAATTGAAGAGTTCAAGCCTGGAAAACCCGTATCCATTTACCTCATGGCGGCAGGAGTTTTACCAGGTCTAAGTCGTTACGAGAAGCGTTCATATGGCGCTCGCATTATAAGCGGGATGATTAATGCCATTATAGATCTCGGCAGAGCAGGAGTGATTATCGAAACGCTGGCGGCCAGAAGCGATACTCCTGATGGGATACGAATCATGAAAAAAGGGTTTACAGAAGTTCCGTCCACTACATATGCGAGAAACTTCATAATTAAGGTAACTCCACAGGCCGCTCCAGCGGATACAGCTCTGCTCGGATGAGGCGAATCACAGCAGAAATGGCATAATCCATCGACAGACTGATGCCGTGAAGCCCCTTCCCAAGCCGATTCTATTTCGCAATGGAAACTAGTACTAGTAATGCGCAGGCTCATCTTCTCCCGTTGGAGATGCGTAGCTGGCTCGACTTCTGCATGAAGTGACTCGTTTTTTATCCCTGAACCGTGTTAACCATCTCTAGAACTAGCCCTCTGAATTCACTGTTCCTTCCAGGGTGGAACGCGGCCCTGTGCAGCAAGCATCGAATCATAGCCGGGTTGGGTAAAGAGCGCATGCAATTGGCGCCGACGCACACCCATGTTCCCGCCGTCGTACAGCGGGAAGACGAGCGCATTCCGCAGCAGGCGTTCCAGAGGGGTCTTCTTTGTGTAGCTTTCCACGCCCACAAGGCGCATGGCGTCGTACACGACCTGCACGGCGAGTTCCGAGCAATAGACCTTGGTCATGATCGCCAGTTCTTCCCCACGCCCGCCCGTTTGCTCAAGATATTGACAGGACTTCCAGGTCAGATAGCGTGCCGCCTCAATCCGCATCTTGAGGTCTGCCAGCATGTAGCCGACGTTCTGATGCTCAATGAGCGGCACTGGACCCAGGCGCCGCTCGGATTTCGCAAAGTCGAGGGCGTACTCAAAGGCAGCGCGCATCACGCCGACGCAGGCTGCCCCGATCAGCGCTGCCGTCCAGGAGAATGCGCCCGACACGATCTCGAGCCCTTGGCCCGGATGGCCAATGAGGTAGTTAGCTGGTACGCGTACATCCTCAAAGTGGACGCGAGGGGTCATCACGCCACGATGCCCTAGCTTGTCGTAGATATCGACGACCCGCACACCGCCAGCGTTCCCTGGCACCATTACCACCGCCAGCGATTCGCGCGCTCCCTTGGTCGGGTCGGTGCGGCAGACGACCGAGTAGAGATGCGCTCCTTTGCCATCCCATCCCGTACCATTGGTGGTGTAATGTTTTTGCCCGGTGACGACCCATTCATCTCCATCGCGGCGAGCGAACGTTTGGACCCCCGCCGCCGCATCGTTGGAGTCGAAGTTGGCGCCGCCAGCTACCTCGGTAAATGCAAATGAAGCGAGCAACGCCCCATCCTCGTCATCGACAAAGGGCTGGAGGAAGAGCTGGCGCTGGGCAGCATCACCGAATTGAATGACGGGCTGCAGTCCCAGCCCACTGCCCAGCAGCGTCGTGGGGACATTAACGTCCACGCGGGCTAATTCCTCGGCGGCAATGGCAAAGTCCACGAGCCCAAAGCCGAGTCCGCCATTGGCCATGGGAATGAAGGACTTTGTGAACCCGGCCTTCGCCATCTCGCGGAAAGCGGCTCGCGTGGAATAAAACGCCTTGGCTGGATCAGCAATCGCATCGAGTTGCGCCGCAATGGGAGCCAGTACCCCCTCGGCAAAGGCACGAGCATTGGCTTGGAGTTGGAGTTGTTCTGGGCTGAGTGTGAAGTCAATCGTCATAGTTGGTTCCCTTTCTCTCGGTGTTCTGAAGGACTGAACGGTGACAAGAAGTAGCTACAAAAGTACTCGAGTAACGAAACAACCCGTTTTGGCGAAGAGCAGTGCTACGAAACCGACAGCGAAAAAGATAGGGAGGCTACTCCAAGTATAGTTAGCAGCACATTGTAGGTCAAGCGCAAAGTTCCTCGTGTGAGCGAGCCCCTTCCTCAGTCGTCAATCACCTCTGCCGCCTAAGAGAGGCAGCCACTGTACACTCATTGATGGCGCGAGACCCTGGTCATTGATCTGCTAAAGCGGACTCCTCCTCAAGAGCAGACCAACAAAATCTTTACTAGCCAATAAGCATCTGCATCAGCAAAAGTGCGGGTGAGCCCTCCACCATACCCACCCACACGCAACAACAAACCAGCCAGCGGGCTTGTCGAGCGGGATGAGACCATCCGGGGCGCGAAGAGAAATGACCGTTTAACTGACAGCAAATCATCTGAACGCGCCTGAATGTATCTGAATGTTTCTCGATGCCAAAAAAAGCGTGACCCCAGCGGAGAAGCCAGATGGGGGATGTCGGAAAGGGGGAGGAGCGGGCCAAAAACAGCGCCTGGACAACATGTGGTATACTTGGGATATGCCCTCATGCGCGTCTGCCCACCTCACCTGAACGCCTTTGCAAAGCCACTCTGCCCCGCTGTCAGATGACGTTCCATAGTAGTCTGACAGCAAAGTTGACCGTAAAACTGCGAACAATCCCGATCTTTAAGGCCTTGAGGAGCACAGTTTCGTCCACTGCTCAAAGATCCGGCTCAACTTCAGTTTGAGGTCATTCGATTGTAGGAAGCGACCATTTCTCGCCTGGAGAAACCGCTCCCCGTCTGGCTTCTTCCATCAGCAACTTGTAAATTCGCCTTCTTGTCATTAGCTGGAGTGCATTCATTCTTACTTATAAGTCTTGATAATACCGGACTCCCGGTAAAGCAGTATATGAAGTTATCCAGTTCTCCTCTTGCTTAGCGGGGAAAATGGGGGTGAAAAATGTTATGACCCGATGTTGGGAAACCATCCCTCTGACGAAGTGGGGAAGTCATACACGCATCCCGTGGGAACGTCATCTACCGCGAAGAACCGAACATAGGGCCGTCTGAGCCGCGAAATAACCGCACATCCCATGCACCCCGCCTCCTGGTGGAGTCGATGAAGAGCAGAGGAAGATATTTTTCGCTGAAGTCGTGTACGGCACAGGACGAATGGTCGGACGTGTAAAAAACTGCCAGAGATCCTGTACACCGCCATTGATATCACCACCGATATAATTAGCATTATAGCGCTCCATAGCAGCAGAATCGGTTCTGTGGCGTGCCAGAACGCGGTCGCGAAAGCTGGGTGCGAAACGCTCGATTTGGGCTTCAATGCGCTCCGTCATATCAAACGTCGAGCCATGAGGTACATGACAATACGCCCATACGGTTTGCTTGCCGGTTGGAGCACGCGTCTCATCAAAAAGACTTTGCTGGGCCAGCAGCACAAAGGGCTTCTCAGGATGCTGGTCATGAGTGACCTGATATTCAGAAGCCGCAATCTCCGGCAGGGTTCCCCCTAGGTGTACCGAGGCGGCACGAAGACACGACTCGGCCTTCCAGGGAATAGGACCGTCGAGGGCATAGTCGATCTTGAAGACACCAGGACCATAGCGATAGCGCAGCAGCGCACGCCTGTAACCATTCGATAGATGGTCACCAGCAATACGCAGCAACTGGCGAGGGGTGACATCAAACAACAAAGCACGAGCGGGCGGCAGAGGATCAAGTGCTTTGACCTCCACGCCAGTCACAATTTCTCCCCCAAGGGCCTGTAAATAGGCCGCAAGAGCATCGACAATCTTTTGTGAGCCTCCACGAGGAAACGGCCAGCCTACGACATGACCAATAACCCCCAGCAATATCCCGGCGGCAGCACTAGCAGGCTGATCAAGAGAGAGCATCGAGTGCGCGGACATCCCGGCGAAAAGAGCACGGGCACGTTCACCTGTAAAGAGTTGCTTGGCTAGACCCTGCGCCGGCCGCAACGCAGAGAGTCCAAAACGACCAAGAGCAAAAGGATGGCGAAAGAGCGGAGGCACACGTAACGGTCCCAGAAACGCTTGCTCTATCAGAGACCAGTTCGCGACAAGCGGAGCCATAAACTGATGATAGAGAGCGCCATCACTCCCAAGCGTGTCCCCTGTTGCCTCAATAGAGCGTTCGAGCAGCAAGGCACGACCATCATCAAGAGGATGCGCAAGCGGTACAGGTGAATGAATCCACTCCAGACCATATCGTGCCAATGGCAACGTCCGAAAAAAAGGCGAGTTGAGACCGAGGGGATGAATAGCCGAACAGATATCGTGGACAAAGCCCGGCAGGGTTAATTCCAGCGAACGGGAACCTCCGCCGATGGTCTCCTTTGCCTCGAAAACCAGGACAGAGCAGCCCGCCTGTGCCAGCGCAATAGCAGCCGCCAACCCGTTTGGCCCTGCGCCAATAACGATGGCATCATACATATGATGTAGAGCCATGCTCATAATACGTCCTTAGTGTATTTTTCCTTGATCTCTTCAGCTCTAGGCGCATCCTCGCCTTTTGACGCCATTCGGCAATTCTGCTGGCACTCTGCACTGTCTGTTCCCGTGGCCTTCTTTCCTACCAACCCCGCATTTGGAGACAATAAAGGATTGCTGGATAAGCAGCGAGAAAGGACCACACAAAGTCATTTAGGCCCATGATATATCCCATCATTAGGTGGAATACGATTCCACCGACAAGTACTACAAGCGCTAGTGGGAGTGGGAGAAGAAGTACAAGGGGAAAAGTGCACTCCCAGATAATCACCAGGCGTGCGAGCCATTTGGCGAGTGTTGGTCTTGCCAGGAGTAGATCTCTCAACCTGGCATTCCCGTAAATGCGGGTACCACAGATCCCGATAAGATAGGTTCCATCACGCCATCCCGATGCAACCGCCTTCGCAATTCCTGCTGTTGCATATGCAAGGCACGCCTGAAAGGTGAGGAACCAGAGGTAGACGCTTATCGTGGTATGGGTTGTGACAATACTAACCACTGCTAAGCCAACGAACAGGATGTCACCCATCTGGTCGGCACCATTAGTTCCAAAGGCATTACGGATGGTGAGTAACATGGAAAGAAGGACAAGCAAACAAAGAAGCAAAGGATTGAGAACGACTGCCGATGGGCCAAAGAGGATGAGTAAAGCAATCGCTGCCCGTAGGGCGATCAGGCCTAAGATCCGGGGATAGGCTAATAGCCAGTTCAGAACCCTTCCTGTGGGCCCTTTCACCAGCAGAGGGGAGCGCAGTCTCCCCACCGCCCAGCTCATGAGTCCGCTATCTTGCAAGGGACGAGGCAGTACCAGGTATTCGGCGCAAGAAACAAGGATGGCCAGTGCTGCAAGCTTTGCGGCAAGAAGGATGGCCAGTTGCTGGTTGATTACAGGTAAAAGTGTCATAGCTCATGAACTCCCGAAATGAACGTAACATCAGGTTCTTTCTCTGGAAAAGCTCCATGCGATTGCATAAGAAGAAATCGCGTGAATGCAGGTGATAATGACCGTGGTAGGGATGAGATGTGATTGAGCAGCGTCAAGTAGGCAGTCGAGCCTTCAAGTGCTTTGTCAGAGAGAGAGATACGCACATTGAGTAGATTCACTGCATCGAATAACGCTTTACGCTCCCGTTTGCCTGGATTCCAGAAAATGTTCCACCGAGAGCGCTCAATCATCGGCCGAACTTCCGTCCAGTTGGTACAACTCCCATCGTGGAAAGTGTCCTGGTAGAGAAGATGAAAGTCTCCTTGTGCTGGCCTGGGTGCGAAGAAGCGCCATTCAGGGATCAACATAAACCAATCCCGTTGACGGATGAATGGTTTGAGCCTCGGGATATGGACGAGTAAGCAAAGCAGTGCCCATATTCCGAAAAATCCGATAACTAGACCCTCACTCATACATCTAAGCTCCTCATTTCATAGGTGATCGGAGCATAGGATACGCCAATGTGTTGTGATCTCCTATGGGTACATTGAGCAAAAAGAGCGAACAGAACAATCATCCGAGTGCGAACCGCTCTTTTCTCTCTTTGTTATCCACAATCGACGATAGTAACAACACGTATCCTATGCAGTGAGTCAGTATTCTCCGATGGTGTCGCTATAGTCCGTTGAAGGTATTTACCGACGCGTTTTTAGTAATTCGCTCACAGATGTTGCTGATCCTTATGGTTCGGGCATCTCTGTGGGCAGTTTAGAAAGGACTTCACGGCGCATTTCTAGCAGCTTGCGTGCGGATGCCGCTGGCCCTAATAGTTTCAGCGTCTCCTCAGGAATATGTGGCTCTAGATCAGCAAGTTCGGCTCCTCTTGACCCAAGTGCTTCTATGACCAGTGTTGTTACTGTTGCATCTGTTACAGTCGGAGTAGCTGCGACGGCGGCAACGGTTGCAACAGCCACCCAGGTGGTATCACACGGCTTGTTTGCGCTCACGTTGTTAATAGCTTGATCGACCGGAACTAGCTGGAGGGCAGCCCTTTCTGCCTCTGTGAGTGGCGGGTCTATCCGTACCACCAGCGCCTCCAGGGCAGCGTCAGAGCCTTCCGTGAACCGTTCAGCCAGGATGAAGCCTTCTTGTGCTAATCGTCCTCCATTGTAGGGAAGCAAGAGGACTGTCATATCAAGCCCTTGAGGAACGCTGAGCCCCTGAGCCAGTGTCGCACCCCCATAGCGAAGCTCAGCAAAGACTGGTTCCTGGATGGTTGCCTGCACGGCTTCTTCCAATGTCCACCGTTCTACCTGGGTCCACCGTTCTACCTGGGCCGCCTGCTCTCCCACCTTCCTATACAACTGCTTCAAAGCCTCCCCACCTGCTTTGAGGGCCTCGCGAAGCTCGTGAAGGGCTGCTGATCCTTTCCTCGCAACGAAGACGGTTAACGTTCTGGGGATGCCAATAAAGGCGTTTTGGGCCAGAGACGTTTTGTCGACGACCTCAAGGTTCGTGAGGCGAATCGGACGTGCCTGTGCCTCGACAAAGTAGGAGTCAGTTTCATGGGCTCCTTGTTCTGTGTAAGACATCTTTTCCCTTTTCTTCTATAGATGTGCCAAACACTCTTTTTTACAACGGCCAGAGAGCACTGCACCTGTATGCCGAAACCTCGCCAGGGGATACTTCCCAGATACCGACCTCTCCATTGGACCAACATCCGGGTGAGGCTCTCGACTTCTGAGCTTGGAAACTCGATTGAAGCGCCTGGAAAAGCTGATTTTAGTCCAACGCGCGCGACAAGGTATATGTGAACACAGTCTTGTCGAGGTTTCGTATGCCCTCAAAGAATATCCATTGCTTTGATCTTATTTCCTCTGTGTGCTTCGATATCTCTATACTACCTAATCACATCTCTTTTCTCAAAGATCGTTAGGGATCGTTAGGGATCATCTGTATGAAAAAAAGGAGAAGTTTGTCCGTTTACCCTTTGATACGTGTTTGACTACTTTCGTCCCCTATCTTAATCAGGAGGAAGTGGAAGGATTTCTGCATGAATACATCCACCAACACTCATGCGAATGCTCTCTTGCGGCAGGAACGCATCGGGCGCGACTGGCGTCAACGTGATCTGGCAGAGCAACTGGGAACCACAGTGGTGACCGTCAAACGATGGGAACGAGGATATCAGCAACCCAGTCTGTATTTTCGTGTGAAGCTCTGCACCCTCTTTGGGAAAAGTGCCCAGGAACTGGGACTGGTCGATGTGGCCTCAGTATCACCCATCACCAAGGAGGACGTCTCAGCAACAGAGCAGGCAAGCTTCTCTCCCGCAGAGTCACTGGCCCTCTGGACTGTGCCTTATCGGCGCAATCCCCATTTTACCGGACGCGACGAGTTGCTTGAGCGATTAACTCAACACCTCACCCCTGCATGCTCAGAGGAGCCGACGAACACGCGCCGAGCGGTGCTCACCCAACCTAGGGCGATCAAAGGACTGGGTGGCATCGGCAAGACTCAAATCGCGCTCGAGTATGCCTATCGTGCACGTGAGCAGGGTCGCTATACCCACACGCTCTGGATCCATGCCGCTCATGAAGAAACCATCCTGAGCAGTTTTGTCGCCCTCGCCCAACTGCTCCCCGAAGGTGTTGTCCACCCGGAGACAAACCCGCACCAACTCGTGGCCCAGGTCATCCGTTGGCTTGAGCAATGCCAGGAGCCCTGGTTGTTGATCTTTGATAACGCCGATGAGCTCCCGCTGGTTCAGCCGTATCTTCTCTGCCAGGGAAAGGGCAGTGTGCTGCTGACCACCCGTGCGCAAGCAGTGGCGGCTCTGGCCTCGTCCCTTGACGTGGAAGCGATGGGGGTGATGGAAGGCATTCAGTTTCTGCTCCATCGCACCCACCAACTGGATGCCACCGATGAGCAGAGCAACGAGGCGGCCAATGTGGTCATTGCCCTCGATGGGTTTCCTCTGGCCCTCGATCAGGCAGGAGCCTACATTGAGGAGACCGGATGCAGCTTTGGGGACTATCTCCAACTCTATCGCAATTATCCTCATGCGCTGCTCTCCCGGCGCGGGATGCAGGCCACGCAGTACCCAGACTCGGTCACGACCACCTGGTCGCTCTCCTTTCAGAAAATCGAGCAGAAAAGTCCCGCCGCCGCGGACCTGTTACGGCTCTGTGCGTTTCTGGCGCCTGATCATATCCCGGAAGAGCTCTTGAGAGAGGGCGCTCCTCATTGGCCTTCAGCCCTTCAAGAGGCGGTCAGTGATCTCTTCACCTTCAATCAGATGCTGGAGGAACTGCTCAAGTTCTCCCTGATCAAGCGTCTGGCGGAGGAGCACACCCTGAGTATCCATCGGCTGGTACAAGTGGTACAAAGAGAGAGAATGGACCTAGAAGAACAACAGCACTGGGCTACGTGTGTGGTGTATGCGGTGAATGCGGTCTTTCCTGCTGATCCGCACAGCGAGGAAGCGACCTGGCCACAGTGCCATCGCTATCTCGAACAGGTGCAGGGATGTGACCTGCTGATCCAGCACTATGGACTGGGGTTTTCCGAGGCAGCTGATGTGCTCAACCGGACAGGGATCTACTTGTGTAAACAGGCCTCATATACCCTTGCCGAACCACTCCATCAACGAGCGTTATGCATCTGGGAACAGCAATTGGGGCCGCGACACGCTCTGGTCGGCTCTCCACTCATGAGTCTGGGGGATCTCTACTCCCGGCAAGGCAAGTATGCAGAAGCCGAAGCCTTCGATCAGCGAGCGCTTCGCATTTGGGAACACCAGTTGGGGGCACAACACCCCAAGGTCGCCTCTTCACTCAATAACCTGGCAAATACCTACAAAATGCAGGGGAGGTATGCAGAGGCCGAGTCATGTTACCTGCGGGCCTTGCACATCTGGGAGCAGGCTGAGCATCCCCAGATGGTCGAAGCGCTCAATGGCCTGGCAAACGTCTACCTTGAGCTAGGCAAGTATGCAGAGGCCGAGCCACTCTACCAGCGTGCGATACGCATTGGGGAACAGCAGCAGGGGCCAGAATCTTCTGGAGTGACCTATCCACTCAATGGCCTGGGGGACCTCTACAAAGAGCAAGCAAGGTATGCAGAGGCCGAACCACTTTTTCAGCGAGCGATACGCATTCTGGAGCAGCTCTTTGGGCCAGGCCATCCCCAGGTCGCCTATCCGCTTCAGAATCTGGGGGACCTCTACAAAGAGCAAGCAAGGTATGCAGAGGCCGAACCACTTTGTCGGCGAGCGAGACACATTTGGGAGCAGCAATTGGGACCAGAACATCCCCATGTCGCCTATGCGCTCAAGAGTCTGGGGGATCTCTCCAAAGAGCAAGGAAAGTATGCAGAGGCCGAGTCATTGTACCAGCGGGCCTTGCGCATCGGGGAAGAGGCCCTGGGTTCTGAGCATCCCCAGGTGGTCAACACGCTCAATGGCTTGGCCCGACTCTATTGTGAGCAGGGGAGATATGAGGCCGAGCCACTCTACCAGCGTATGCTCTCCGTCCTCCAGCAGCCCTCTCATCCAAAGATCACCGCTGAGGTCATGTATACTGTTGCCCTCTTTCAGGCAGCTCAAGGGAACAGCGATGAGGCCAAAACGGGGTCATAACATTTTTCACCCCCATTTTCCCCGCTAAGCAAGAGGATAACTTCATATACTGCTTTACCGGGAGTCCGGTCTAAGCATCAGCGTCAAAGGCGAATCATGTGTGTGGTGCAGACCAGACACGCGTCGTGTGAACGTACGATATGGCCAAGCTCCACCGGTTGTTCAAGATCGCGTATGTGCAGACCAACGAAGCTTTCCTCCCAATGTCCCCGCCGACCTTGCGAATCCCGCGGGGAAGCATTCCAGGTCGTCGGCGTGATAATTTGATAATTGGCAATTTTGCCTTCGCGGATACACACCCAGTGGCACAGGCTTCCCCGTGCCGCGTTGATAGCGCCAAACCCTCTGGCTTCGTCTGGCACTTGACCGGGCCACACCATAGTCGGCTCTTTCATCTGTGCTCTGAGCTCGGCGATGGTCTGGCGCATGAGCTGCATAGCTAAGACGGGTCGATGCAGACGGCTGCATTGACGTAACCAGGCATTGGGACCCTCCGCTCGCATCCAGGAGCCTATCCTGACTTTTTAGCACAATTTTCAAGTTGAATCCAAGTCGAAAGGAAGTCGAGCAGCTAAATGCACGCCCTCGAGCAGAGCTTGAATGGAGAACCAACCCTTCCACAGGGTTTTCCAGCCGGGTGGGCCGTCCCCTTTGCGTCCCAGATAGCCTCCATAGCGAGCAATGGTGTGCCAACACTGCTGGGCGGTCAACTGGGTGGCAGGTATCTGAGCCAAGGCGGCGACGACCTGCACCAGGTCCGTCGGCAGGACCTGGAGGGCCGGCTGCTGCGGACTCTGCCTGGCCGCAGCTCGCAGTTGCAAGAGCCGCACCGCGGTGGGAGCCAGCAGACCCAGCAACCGGCGCAAGCCCTCGTAACTTTGCAGTTGCCGCTGCTCGATGTGACAACCGGTTTTGAGTCCTTGATGATAGTCCTCGACCACCCAGCGCACCCGGTACCAGTCGACCCGCTCCCAGGCGTGCTCGACCGTCTGGATCGGGACCGAGGTTAACAGGACCCATTCCAGTGGCTCCACGCCCTCCGGCGGCTCGGGTTCCCACACGCGCACCACCCACACCACCAGCGGGCGCAGATCGGCGCTCTCCTGGCTGCGCGGCGAAAGCCTGCGCAAGCAGCCGCAACTGAGCACCACGTGAGCCACCCGGGCTTTGCTCTGCTTGCTGGCATCCAGTTCCAGGTCCTGCTCACCCACCGCCGCCCAGCCGCGCACCACCTCAAACAGCTGCTGGGTCTTGGGCTCGACCTGCTGCCCAGGGCGAGGGTTGTGGTGCGAGCGAGCAGAAAGCTTCGCATCGGCTTGCTCGACGAGCAGATCCACGCAGCGGTCTTGGGCGGCTCGCACCACGAAGTCACAGTGCCGTTGCCGACACAGCGACAGAAAGGGGAACATCTCGCTGTAGCGATCCCCGATGTGGATCCATTGCACTCCCGCTGGGGGTTCGCCGATAGCCTGCCGACTTTGTTCCCACACCTGCGATTCCCGCTCGCGTCGCTCGCGCTGCCGCTTGCTTTCCCCTTTGGGAGCCGGTTGACGCAGGAAGGGCTCCTGATGCATCAGACCGAGCACTTGGCGACTGCCGGGCAGCACCGCCAGCACACTCTGTAACAGATAGCCCTGATGGGTACCGTTGCCGATAGGACCCAGTCCCGTGGTCGTGGGATGCCGCTGATAGTCCACTTCGGTGGTATCTTGGATCAGCAAGACCTGCTTGGGCTCTCGCGCCTCCTCTCGCGTCTGCTGCACATGGGGGTGGATCAGCTTCTCATAGGTCACATCTGGGGTCTGCAAGAAGCGGTAGGCCGCCTGCGTGGCCGCTTCATCCTGCATCTGGGCAGGCAAGGAGGCTGCTGGATCGTGGGCGATGGCGCACGCCATCTCCACGGCTCGCTCCCTCCGTCGTCGGTCGCCCAAGTGCACGGACCCGAACGTGTCTTCGGCCCAGTGCCGTGCCGACACCAAGGTGCTTGGATTCATCTGTTGCCCTCTTTCTCTCTTCTTCACCATTGCTTGATGAATTCTACCACCTCTTGACTCCAAAGTTGCGATAAACCGTCAGGGCGACCGCAAGGGATCGCCCGCCAAGAAGAGATCCACCATGGGTCCCATTTGGACCACCTGATTGGCATACCGTGTCGCCTTCGCATGGCTGTATTGCCCTCGCTCATGACCGTGCTCAGCCCGGGTCACCGCGTCCCAGGGATGCGTTGGTCCCTGCTCAGCCCACGGATTGCGCAACGAGGTTGTGGAAGAGCTTCTCGCTGAGTGAGAGAGCGAAAGGCTCCCAGAGCTGGAGCTTGCCCGTCTGAGAGGTGGCAGCCACAGAGGGAGAAGGAGCAAAACGAGCAGCAGATGAGAGCAACCGAGGCAAAGTCAGGCCAAGAAGGCATGCGCATCCGCTCGGAGAGGCACGCCTTTCCGAGGTGAGACCCCTCGTCGCCCGCGCCAGGGCGCTACAACTGGGTGGGCAGGCCGAGGAAGGCGGAGAAGGCATCAGGCACGCCGCAGAGCTGGATCGTGATCCGGCCAGCGGTTGGGGCACGGGCATTGCGCGCCAACCGCTCCTGCCACGAGAGGCGGTAATGGGCGCGCTGCGCACGAGAGAGCAGGGGCGGCGATGGGGCTGGAGGAAGCTGGAGGGCCTGCGGAAGGGTCACGTCCACCCGTTGGCGGCGTAGGAGCTGCATGCACGCCCGCCGATGCTGTCTGCGGCTCCAGTCCTTCCAGAGGAGGGGAGAGACGCCGACGACGAGAGGGTGCAGCAACACACTGACGAAGGCTCGGCTTTTTGGTAGCTGTGCCCTGCCATTGACACAGCTCACGCAGGGGACAGGGGCGGCAACTGCCGATGCTGGCTGCATCCACCACGCGCAGGCTTCCATCGGCTTCTCGACGACGTTTGTGCGCGACGAGTGATTGCCCGGCAGGGCAACGTAGCGTTCCATCCGGCTGGGGGGCAAAGTCTCGACCAGAGAAGCGGCTCCGTTTCCAGGGCAGGGCCTGCTCTGCTGGTCCATACCCCACCGAGGAGGAAGAGGAGAAGCTCTCAGCCTCTTGCGCAGGCAGGCAAGCAGGAGCAAACTCTGTCGTGCGCAGGGCCTCGGGATCAAGCACGTGACCCAGCTCCAGACGCAGGTTCCACACCCATTGGCTGATCACTTGCCACAGTTCCTGTCCGGCAGCCGAGTGACTGCACCAGCGGTCGGGGTCCTGTTCCAGATCTTCATCGAGCCTTGGCCGTTTCAAAGGCGCCACGATGCAGATAGAGCGTCACCACATCGGCCGCGGTGAACGCCTGCTGCGGCAGGTTGGGAAAGCGCGAGTTCATAGACGATGCCGTCACGAGTAACGCCAACCCGACTCTTCGTCGTCCCAGCGGGATGGGTTGCGACCACGACCCGGCACCGGAGTCCCGAAGGCCCGATAGAGACATCAGGGCAGTCGTAAAGGGTGCGCACCATCTGGCTTTCAGGGTGGCTGAACTGCTGGTCTTCTGGCAAATGCAGGCGGGTCTGGACCTCGGCTCGGTTCAGGAGCTGATAGTCTTTGCCGCGCACTACAAAAGAGAGTCCAGCCAGATCCGAGAGGACCGCCCCCGTGCCATATTGTCCATCCAGACGCGAGGTGCGCGCACTCTTCTGGAAAATCATGTGCCTGCAAGTACGCCTGGATCACTCCCACCGCCCGGCGCAGTTCCTGTCGGTACTCTCCATTGCCTGGATTGCCGAAACTGCCGAGCCACTGATGGGTATGCGCTTGCAAGATGGTGGTACGGGTACGGACAACTTCCCCCCGCTTGCGTCCGGTGTAGCCAGGAGCACAGACATCATGCAGACGGCGCTGAGGGGAAGGCCGATCGGCGGTCACTGGCAAAGCACGTTGACGGGCGGCCTGGCGTGTGCCATCGACATCGAAAACCAGCCAGTGGGTGCTCGCCCGGTCCCAGAGACCGCCTGACTGCTCCTCGAAGCCTCGCGGACGCGCCAACAGGTCTTCGAGAAACAGCGCGCGCAAGGCTTCGACTGGCTCAGGCGAGAGCGCCGCCAAAAAGCGTGAGAGCGTCGAACGAGCAGGAAGACGGTCCCGGTCGAAAAGCGCCATAAAGACCGAGGCAAAAGGCGAGAGCGCCTCGTAGAAGTCTTCGAGCGTACGTTCGCCACTGATGGCGTAGCCGAGGAGGAGCGCGAGAAAGTCGATGACCTCATAGCGACCGAAGCGGCGGCGGGCAAAACGCACGCGCTCACAGATGGCTGCGAACACCCCCTGCTTGCGCAGGTAGCGGGCCGCAAGCGTGACTTCGCCCAGCCAGCCGGGTGTTGAGGGGACGGATTGGGGAGTGGTCTGGATACTCACCGATCCATCAGTGATACTATTCATGTTTATCTCCTTGGATAGGAACGATTTTCTTCTTCCTCATCAAGGAGACACATGTTTAGGCTTGCTCGCTACCTTCTACAACCTCGTTGCGCAATTCGTGGGCTGAGATGGACTCTCTGATGAAACGGTTCTATTTCTCAAAGGTTCGTGTTAAGACTTGTCTTCGTAACTATCTTAGATATGATCTTCTGGTACCTCATAATCCTAGAGCAGTGTTATCCCATATCTGCTTTCTTCGTGCTCAGAAAACGGGAACTAGTCAAAAAGTCCTGCCAAGCATTATTGATGAGATTCTCCATGAAGATTATGGATGTAGCATTGCTATGTGTGGTGTTGCCCATACTGATACCTATATATACATCGATGATGGTATCTACACGGGTAGTCGGCTTCGCTATGATTTGACTGATGGAGCAGAAGCAGTTTCGTGGATTCCAAAAAAAGCACCTTCAAGGTGCACGCTCATCGTTTATCATATTGCTGTCCATCTAGAGGGGATGAACTATGTGGAGCGATATCTTTTGCCTGCTGCTGCTGAGAAGGAGATCACCGTCATAAGAAAGCACTCTTTAATGATCGATAATACTCGTTACTTTGGTACTAAAGCCGAAGTCCTCTGGCCTGAAGAATTGTCTGATGATCCAGGCGTTACCTCTTATGTATCTAACTTGCGTATAACTTTAGCCCAAAGAAATTGGCGTTCTGATGATCTCTTTCGCTACAATGGCATTCCACTGCAAGAAACCCTCTTTTCTTCGCCTCAAGCAAGAAGAATCGTAGAGGAGGCTTTTTTGAAGAAAGGCGTTCGCATCGTTACAGCTTGTCGGAATCCAGCCGAATCGATGCGGCCACTCGGTTTTATGAAACTTGGATCTCTCGGATTTGGAACCTTTTTCGTTACCTACCGCAATATTGCAAATAATTGTCCACTCGTGTTATGGTGGGGTGACCCAGGTATGCCAGCTTCACATCCGTTTGGGCAGTGGTATCCGTTATTTCCTAGGAGAACCAACTCGCAATAGCTTCTGACAGTAGATGGCACAGCGTCAAAAAACCCGTGCTGAGAGGGGGAAAATAGTGGAATCTCAAAACTACCTAACCTATCGTAGGGATGAGTGTGCCGTATTCCTAAAAACGACAGAACGTTATGGCGGCCTCTCAAACATGGCAGGTGGGTATCCTCTCTCCATTAATGGTATCCGAGTTCTGACCTCTGAGGCTCTCTATCAAGCCTGTCGTTTCCCCCACCGACCAGATGTACAAAAAATGATTATTGGACAGGCTAGCCCCATGACAGCAAAGATGAAGAGCAAACCCCATCGCAAGGATTCACGCCCTGATTGGGATGCGGTGCGAGTCAAAATCATGCGTTGGTGCTTGCGCGTTAAATTAGTACAGCATTGGGAACAATTTGCTGATCTCCTTCTGTCGACAGGAGATCAGCAAATTGTTGAAGAATCGTATCGCGATTGATTCAGAGACCCTCTGTGGTGCAAATATCCTTGGCCAATTACTTGTAGAGTTACGAGAGCAGCTACGGGACCCGGATGCTAATAGGCTCTGGCTTGTTGAGCCACCCTCTCTCCCCCAATTTCTCCTTCTAGGCAGACAGATTGGCACAATTGAAGGTTCGAAGCCAAAATCTAGATCAATGCCCATAGCAGCACCTCTGGGATTAACGACTTCGGGACAGATACCACCTGAAAGCACCACAATTAGCGACATGATAGTTAATGCTGAGGATCCGAGCCAGGCCCGTCCGCAGGTAGCTTGGACTCATACGCCCACAATAATTTCATCCTTTGAGACACCATTACCGGCAACTCAGGACCACCTGCCGCATCAACTATCGTTTGAAGGATTGAGCTCTCAGGATGTGCCACAAAAAGCAAAATCAAAAAAGAGATATAAGCGGAGATCTTGAGATAGATATCACCTGAGAAATAAGCCCTTCAATACTATCACAATAGTTGATCCCCGTTTTAGTACTACTTTGTTAGTTTCTCCTGGGACGAAAGGCTTCGATCTGGTCAGTCTGGATGAGCCAGAGGACGAGATCCTGGAAGAGCCAGAGCAGCACCTGTCGATGGACGGAAGGCAGCGAACTTCGCGTCACGCAGGGGGGGAAAAGCCTCTCCGGCAGGTAGAGGCAGTGTTAATCGGTAAAGCATGAGGAAACTGTAGGCCAGCATGACCAAGGCCAGGTGCCGATGGAGTCCCTCCCAACTGCGTCCCTGGTAGTGATCGAAGCCGCATTCCTGTTTGGCATCTTCGTCAAACTGCTCAATGACAAAGCCGGCATGAGCCAGCAGAACCAGACGCGAGAGCGAGGCGTCTTCGGGCAGCACGCTGAACCAGTATTTGATCTGCTCTTCTTCCTTCTCCTGTGGCTCAACCGGAGTGGGTTGCGGGTCATCAGCCAGCGCTTCTGGCATCGGGCGTTCGGCCAGGAGCCAGCCCTCCGGTCCCGTGTGGACGCGACTGTGGCTGGTGCTGTGCAAAGAGGAGCCAGTGGCCCAGTGGACGCGCAGGGCCACAGCCTGAACCTGCATCGTCCCCTTGGTTCCCTCTCGCCACCTGATGGTTTGCCAGGCAGAGATGGGCAAGGACTCGATCAGTTCTTTGACGGTATACAAAGGAGCTGGGCGGGGTTTGCGCGGCTGACCGCGCCCGCCGTAGACAGGCGTCTGGGCGGCAGCCGCCTCAACCTCGTCGGGCAAACGGCAGCCGAAGGTGCTCTCCACCGCACACATATACGGGACTCGACGCTCGTCGAGTCCTCGCGAGATGCGTTGGGATTGTCTCCATAGCCTGCATCGACTACCACCGCCTGGATCGGCACACCCCATTGCTGGGCTCGATCCAGCAAGCCCAAGGCAATCTCGGGCTTGGTAGGCTTTCGGATCTGCTCTGGGACCCGCGCTTGCTTGCGTCGCCCGGCATCTTGGGTCCAGGACTCGGGCAAAAACAATTGAGCGCTGACTGGAAAGTGAAACGGGGTACTGCTGGCAGGGTCATCGGCCAGGAACTCGGCACTCACCACCACCTGGCAGTTGCCAATTTTGCCCAGCGTTCCGGAGTACTGTGGGGCGACGCCGACCGAAGCGCTCCCTTGCTTGGGCAGGCCGGTGTCGTCAAACACCAGAATGCCATCACTCACCGGATGCAGCTCCAGCAAGCGCTTCACGCGCATTTCATCCAGTTGGAGTGGGTCCCAGGCAGCGTCGGTGAGCAGGTGCTGCAATCGCTCGCTGGAGGTTCCTGCGATCACGTCAGCGATGGTGTCAGAGGTCTTGTGGGGCAGATCGGTGAGGAGCCCCGTTACGTAGCGCTCCATACTGTCTCGGCTCGTGTGCCGTCGGAAGAGTGGGGCAAATGGCTCCAGGAAGGTCGATAGTTCGGGTAAAGGTTCGGGTGAGGCTTTGGGCACTCGGGTCTTCTTCATGTTTCCATTGTACCACAAAACTAACAAAGTAGTATTAGAAGACAAATTAAATGGTAGCAGCGAGTATCGCTAATGGAGAGGAAAGAGGATGGAAAATCAGCAGTACCTTGATATTCTAGACCAAGGAGTAGGGGCCTGGAATGTGTGGAGGAAAGAGCATCCAGAGATACTGCCAGATTTTAGAAATTGGTGTTTCAACGGAGTGGACTTACGTGGAATTAATCTTTCCAAAGCAAATCTAGACGATACTGCCTTTATTGGAGCTAATCTTAGCGGAACTGATCTTAGCGGAGCTAACCTCTATAGTACAAACCTAGAGGAAGCCGATCTCACGCGAGCAGACCTAAGTGAGGCAAATTTGATTAGGACTTGGTTTCCTGAAGCGAGTCTTTGTGAGGCTAATCTCTACTTTAGCTATTGTGGCGAGATAACTTTTCATGGGGTGAACTTTAGCAGAGCTAAAATCGGTTTGTCTAACTTAGGAGCATCCTTTTTTGAGAGGGCCATCTTTCATCAGACTGAGCTAGATATAGTAGACTTTAATGGCTCTCAGTTTGATGGCGCTGACTTTAGCGAAGCTTCTATAAATGCAGTCTCCTTTGGAGATGTTGACCTCAGCCAGGCAAAAGGACTTGGCGCAGTGCATCATCGTGGGCCTTCGACCATCGGGATTGATACCATCTACCACTCCAAAGGCAATATCCCAGAGGTGTTCCTCTAAAGGTGCAGGCGTGGATGATTCCTTTTATCACCTATATCCGCTCCCTTGCTGGGAAAGCAATCGAGTACTATAGCTGTTTTATTAGCTATTCAAGCAAAGATGAAGCCTTTGCGAGGCGACTGTATGCCGATTTGCAAAGCAATAACGTGCGCTGCTGGTTTGCCCCGAAAGACTTGAAATGGGGCGAAAAAATCCGCGCTGGCATTGATCAGGCTATCCACCTTCACGATAAACTCTTACTTATTCTCTCGAAGTACTCTGTCGCAAGCGGATGGGTAGAGCATGAGGTGAGGACCGCTCTGGCAAAAGAACGTAAGGAGAGACGAGTCGTCCTCTTCCCTGTCCGTGTAGATAAGGCCGTTCTTGACAGTCCTTGTCATGGGCAGCAGAGATAGGTCATGAGCGCAATATTGGAGACTTTAGCCGTTGGAAAAGTCACGATGAATACCAGAAGGCCTTGAGCCGACTGCTACGCGATCTCAAAGCAGAAGCCTGAAAGATAGAGGCATGAGATTATGCCATCCGCGTTGAGTCTACATAGGGCGAAGCGTAAGTCATTGCAGGGAAAACTCACCTTTGTGACTACATGATTGATATATTCACGCCGAACATTTTTACTTATCCCTTTCCTCTTCAAAGCGAACTCCATATGGGCTTCGTAGGTAATCGTACATATGGTCGGAGAAGTAATGAGGGTCTTTGAAACCCCGGCTCTCTGCTTTGATCTCTGAAAGCTGGATCATCAGGCTGGTGTCGCCGTTACGATAGTGGCAATAGAGCGACCAGCGTTCATTTCGCTCGAGAAGGGTGAAATCCGAAGCGATAGAACCGGAACCATCCCCAATACGCTCACGACGAAGCTGAGCATGGTAGGCCAGATGATGGTATGCGGCATCCAGGTTGTCGACGACAAAGCCAATATGGTGCCAGCGGCTTGGCAGGCCATCGGAGAGGGGTGCTTTCTCGGCATCGAAGCAGAAAAGTGCAGTGTTTCCGGTCGTAAGTACTAACTGATGCCGGTCGTCCCGGACGACGGTCATCCCCAATACCTCGCTGAAGAAGGCTTTCGCATCGGCGCGGTCGGCGACGGTAATGGCCAGGTGGTCGAAACCAAAGTTTTTCCATGTTTGCTGGCCTGTTCCCGTTGACATCTTACTAAGAGGGATGGCTTCAACGTGAAAGGTATGTGTTTGAAAGTGTGTAACGCTTTCACCGATAAACATATCGGGAAATACTTCGTCGCCAGCCGGCGTGCTGATGCGGATGCGATGCCCAACCAGTAATCCTTGTGGTAGGGCATGTTCCAGCGCCTCATGAAAAATCTCTTTGGGGTTGACCGCTACCTCATAGGGGTGATCGTTGATAATCAACGTGAGAGGAAGCTGTTGTTGCGTTTCGGCCCGTTCAGCCGGGTGCTGTGATTGGTTTAACATGTGACTTTCTATCCTCTATTGTGCATTTGCCTTGCGATACTATCTTCATTTTCTATAGCACAAGCGGCTGGACTATTGCAAGGATATGCGAAGGCTGTATCTCATCCATGCAGTAATGCTCTCGCGCGGTCGGCAATCCTCGCAGAAATCACTTTGAAGAGCATCTGGCCTCTCTCTACGTTGGCGGTCAACTCTGGCTCATTTGAGCCGTCGTCATCTGGGAGAAGGACTCCAATATAGTTCCAAAAAATATAGCGTTTTATAACACTATACTTTTGTTGCGTTTGTACGACTTAAACAGCAAGCCGTACGGGGTGAACTACATAGCCCGCTACCCCTTTTGCCTCCGAGAAGGCATCAGGTCTACTTTTACGCAAGATGTTGTATGCGCCGTTCACATCAGCACAGATCTTGCGTCCATCTTTTGTACGGTACAGGCGGTTTCTCCGCCCAATCCGCTTTCCGCTAAAGGTGTGTTCTTCCTCGTCGTTGGGTTTGTAGGTAGGAAGAGGGTCAAGATCAACAAAGCTCGCTTGGCTGGTATAGCTCTCTTCCCTGACTTCCACTTGGATGCCAACGAGCGAGGCTTTGTAGGTGATCATGTCAATAAATCGCGCATGAGGAATGGAAACAAAATTCTGATTGTTTTTCCTGCCCATCTCACATTCCTGCTTCCAGAGCGGGTTCTTCCCGATAATGACCGTTCCTACCCCCTCTTCCACCAGGAAGTCAATAATGCGCTTACTGGCGGTATGCAGGTAGTGGTGAATGCGCCGGTTGCGTGTGGTCGTGATCTGTTCCATTTGCCTGGTGACACGCTCTCGATCATCTTTGGGAAGCTGCTTCTTTAGCTCTTTCACGCGCTTGTTGTACCACTGGTTCCACGCTTTGAGCGTCCGACCGTTAACCAGGCGAGGCACAAAGCCCTCTCGGTTTGAAGCTATCGCCGCTAAATTCGTGACTCCCAGATCAATAGCAACGCAGAAAGATGGATCGACGTTAGCCTGAACTGGCGCTTTGGTGTAAATCACCTCGACCACATAGTGGCCGTGGCGAGGGACAATCCGCACTTGATTGATGGTGGTATGTTCGGTTTTGACAGTGATGGGCAGCCCGGACGGTCGAATGAGACCATCCCTCATGGCTGGCTTGCTCAACGCCTGCACCGTGTACACCAGGATGTTGCGGCCTTCGGTTTTGTGCTTGTATTTCGGCAAGCGTGGGCGTCCGGTGAACTTGGAAGGGTCTTCTTCGTAGGCTTCACGCGCCTCTCTGAACGATTTCCAATTGGTATCGAGGAGCATCAAGATTTGTTGACTGACCTTGGCTGGTAAGGCTTTGTACGCTTCATGCGACTGCATACGACGCTGTATCTCATGGTAGTTGAGGTAGATACCATCATGAAAGAAGGCTTGACGTATCTCGTACAAAGCAGCATTGTACAGGTTCTTGGACTTGAATGCTGCTTCGTCAATCACGCTGTAGCGCGGGTCATGCTTGTTGATGCAATGCTGTTCGACTAACTGCACGCTGGTCACCTCTTTCTTCTTCTGATGAATTCTTTCTCACATCCTGCCGAACGGTAACGGGCTGGCTTCCTCTTCACCGACCGCTCTTCTTTCATCAGTGACTGAGCTTTCATCGGTGCTCTCAGCTTTCATGATTGAGCTTTCATTGTCAACGACGGTCGAGCTTTCACGGCTGGCAACAAACTGCTTGCGATAGCGGCTTTGCCGTTGGCTGTGAAAGTTCCTGGCCTGCTGCACGTGCACATTGTTCGATTGCTGAAAGCATTCATGTGCTCGTGGCTGCCGCTCGTCGCAAGCTGTGGATGACATGCCCGTAGATCACCGTCATCATCACGCGTACCAGGATCAGCCCTTTTTCAGCGATGTTCGTGTAGGTTCTGGCTCCGGCCACAACAGGCCGATGGATACCGGCAGGAGCGTCAGAATCATGATGCCGATGAGAAAACCACCCGTGATTGAAGCGCGACGGGCGGCTTGTTCATCTCCGTGCCTGCGTGCGTGGTGCCCATACTGGCCAGGCTGAAGCCGCCTACGTCCAGCATGTCGTTTGACTGAAAAAGCAAAGCACTTGGCGATGTATCCTGATGGGATCTCCGCCAAGTGCTTCTCTCTAGTACCCGAACTGGTGAAGCACGATAGTGATTACGATGGTGATTGCGGCATTAACGACAATGCCAGCCCAAAACAAGAGGATTGACAGACGCTTGTTTCGTTCGTCTTGCTCTTCGAGCTGCTTTTTGGGCTGAATGGCAAACTTGCCTTGAGGCACGCTCATTTTGAGGTGACACAACGGACATTTCTCGCTCATCTCAAGCGAAGTTTGCCATTCAGCGGGCTTTTTTAACGCCTTAATTTGTTGAGTTAGCTCAACTGATCGTTCGTCCTTCTGAGGTTCACCCTCGCTCTGGAAACCAATGAACAAACCTTTTTTCATGTTTGCTCCATTCATGTAAGAATGGAACGCTTTTCCCCTAAAAAAGGCCAAGCGTACCTAAGACGTACGCTCACTCAGCGCCAGGTCGCCGACTCTGGCACCTCATCGTTAATTGGCTCCCAGTGCGATACAGCGGTATCGCGGCGGTACGTATATCGTACGGTGGGGTGCGAGCAATTTGTTCATCTTTCTCAATCTTGCGCACCCCGGCATCTCTGTGCCGTTTGCAAGGCAACTATCTCATGCCTCTCCGTGTTTTTCTTTCTATTCAGGATGAACTTTACCACATTACAGGCGAGGATTCCGGCTTTCCATCCAAATTTTTTGAGGTGTTTTACCCGAGGCAGACAAAAAAAGGGGTGTAATTTGTCAAATCGGTGCGTTTCTGCCTTGTAAAATGCCAGCTATTGGCGTGTGCGCGACTTTGAGATGATTTTTGAGCCTTGGCTTCTACCTCATAATGGTGCCGTGACATAATCTCACTTACGAGGGCTTCGGAAAAGTGCTCAAAGCAGGTGTCCATTCTGCCACCATATCTTGTCGTTTTTGTCGATGATAAGATGCTGAACTAGCCTGAGATGGGTCTTCGCTTTTCTGCCAGATTTCCTGGCACAGTCACGGAAACAGATGAGATAAAAGGACCTATCAAACCAAGATGATCTTGCTCACGATGTCACGCCACTTTCTGGGGCAGAGCCAGTCTGCTGAAAGCGCTTGAAAGCTGGGCATGTTATTTGGCAATCGTCATGTTTTACGGCTCTCCCTCACTTCGTCCTGCAATGTGCGCGCTGCTTCACTGATCTGCGTGCCTTTTTCGGAGCCACCCAGAGTTCTAATGATGCATGACCAAGCTGAATAGAGCACTTGTCCTCAAAGCTCATTTCACCTGCCTCAAACCCGAGTTCACGGAAGAAGTGCGCAATAGCAACGCGCACTTCTTCATCATAAAGTCTAATACCAACAATGAAACTGCCGCCCTCCTAAATACACATCACCCCATCCATTGAGGCATGGTGCGAGCATCTCTGCTTACAGAGCGCAATTGGTGCGACGCGAGGCAATCGTCCAATTGATGACCCGCAGACCATCATCAAGAAGACACTGCGCGCGACGCCCCTCCCTCATCACCCCATCAGCCGGCACCTGTCTCCATCCTAACAACTGTTGAGCTTCTTCACTGAGCGAATCCCACCAGGGGGAGATACAAAAAGGTTTTCAACCTGCTCGAACGTGAACCGGACGATGGCGTGTGGGAGGTCGCTGTCAGAGAGGACATTCAGAGACCGGATCAATTGCTCGGCGGCACCGCTTTTTCCAAGCCAGCTCAAGACCACAGCTCCTCCACTCTCCGTAGTGATCAGCGAAGACGTGATATGGTCGTACAGGCCCTTTCCAGGCGGTCCATCCTGGATGACACGACCCGAGAAGTCGCACATCGGCAGCAATGCGCTGCTCCCAAGAAACTCCGGCGTCTTCGTCAAGAAGATCACATAGTAGCTGACCTGCGAGAAATCACGCGCTTGTAAGGCCGCATCATACAGATTTTTGTAGTGCGCGAGTGTCTGCCAACCACTGAGAAGCGCCCTCTTCATATCGGCAAGATACCGCTGCCTGACTTCTTGCTCAGCCCGGGGCAATCCTCCATCAATATGTTCCGGGAAGTAGGACGAAAGCAGGTCTACTCCGACCCTTTTCATGTAGAGAGTATGACAGAGCGCCCGGTACCCCACAAGGAACACATGGTAGGGATTGGCTTCAAAGGCACGTCGTTCGATCGGGGCAAATGTTTCGTGGTCGTGATGCTGGCAAAAGCCCCGAAAGGTCGAGGCTTCTTGTATGCCGATCAGTTTAGGATCAAAGATCCGCTGCTTTGGTTTGCCGTACCCGGTAAAAAAGGTATACACATGGCCTTTGTGAGCAATGCAGTTCAAGCCGCCATGCTTTTGAATGCTGTGTGCGTTGATGATCGAGGGAGTACACGTAGAAGGACTGGCGTTGGGATGCAGACAGAAGCCCTGCTTCAGTCGTCGTATCGTTACTTTGCTGGCTTCATGCGCTAGAAATGGCTGTGCTCGCTTGCGGCCTAAGTGACAACGTTTGTACTTTTTACCGGATGCGCACCAACACGGGTCATTTCTCCCGAGTTTGGCGCGGCCTCGTATAGGCTTCACCATATCAACCCTCGCCCCTAACTGTGTTTAAAGTAAGCAGAACGCCTGTTCTGTCCGTCGATTATACACGAATCGCACACAGAGAGGCAACAGGTAGTGGCATAAGTGAGAAGGATATGGTAACCTGTGAGGACCAATTCGAGATGAACGGGTGACGATCACCCTTCATTGTCCCGCCACTGCGGAAGCGAGGCCCTGGTAAGTGCGCGATGGGCGTGCCCCCAACGGCAAGCAGAAGGATCGCTGTCATAGATCATCAGGGTCTCAGCCAAAAGGTGAAGAGGGCGCATATAGACTGGAACACCGCCGCCAAGGTATCATATAGGAATGGTGAGTGTGCATCAAAAAGGCAACACGCATGCATGAGGATTCTTTGGAGAGAGATACTGGTGTCCTGTTGGTACAGTTACTCCACGAACTGTTTGGCTCACAGGTGGAACTCGTCGACGCGACCGTAGCGAATCGTCACCAGGATTATGTTGTCCTCCTTGCCACATTACGTCATCCCTCTCTTGAGGTCGTGGTCAAACTCGCTGGTCCACATGCGCCCTATCCGTATCCATTTGATCGGACAGCCTTGTTTCATCGGCTGGTCGCGGCTCACACTACCATTCCCATGCCTGAAGTACTTGCGGTTGATGTTTCCTACCGAGCATGGCCCTGGCGCTATCTCATCAAAACCTACCTGCCAGGACAGGCATGGGCAGCGGTACAATCCCAGATGAACCAGCAGGAGCTTCATCATGCCTATCAACAGATTGGGCAAGCTGTAGCCCAATTGCATGCCATCCCTTTTCCTCATTTCGGGGAGGTGGATCCTGACTCCACGATGCCCTCACAGGAAGATTACCTGAGCGCGCTCACGAAGCGAGCACACCAACGCATCGCGAAGCCACGTCTGGCAGCCCTCTTTTTGCACGTCGTTGACGACCACTTGGACCTGTTCTCTGGCATCTGTAAGGCAACGCTCTGTCATGAGGATCTGCATGGACACAATATTCTGTTTCGTCAGGCGCAAGGTCGATGGCAACTCTCCACCATTCTGGACTTCGATAAGGCATGGGCGGGCCACCAGGAGTCGGATTTAGCTCGCCTGGACTTGTGGACCGGGATGGTGGGTGAGGGATTTTGGCCAGCCTATCAGGCTCTCTGTCCCGTTGCCGATGGATATGTTCAGAGACGGCCCATCTATCAGCTCTTTTGGTGTCTGGAGTATGCACATCCATCGCCAAAGCACGTCGCGGATACGCAACACGTCTGCAAGCAGCTCGGTATCCCGCCTCTTGCACATTTTGAGTAATGGCGCCACAGAGAGTCCGACAGGAGGACACTCCACATGCAGCATGAGGGGAGGGCGCAGTGCCATCTGTATGGCTCGTTCATAGGCAATTCTAGCACAGTGGACGAAGCCCTCCTGTCCCAACTCACCTTGTAGGCACTAGGTGTCAGCACACAGGGGATCAAGTGCAAGCGCAAACCAGATGTGCACCTTCAGTTCTTATCGAGCAAATTGGAGGGACTCCCCTACAGAAGGGTGTCAAGTATGAACTGTGCTTTGCCAGAATAAAAGGCTCTTACGCAGGTTCCCTGATTCAGGGGATGGATTAAAGGTACCCCTCATTGCCGGAGTGGTCGGTGCGAGAAAGGTTCACATAATATGTGCAATGGCGAATCATGGGGGATCTACTCGCATATCTGTTACTGTTTACCGATATCCCTCTAGCGAAAGCTGGGTTGGCCAATGGTCGCTAAAAGAGATTGTTGCTGAGCACGGGAAGTACGGAAGAACCTGACAGATGGGATCACCGTGGGTATACTCGGACGAGTATAGTTGTCAATACCTGTAATCAGTTTCGCGACGGCGGCGTAAATGCTCCGGCTCGCTGGCGTAATAGCTTTTTAGAGATCTATCCGTCTCGAATGTCTTACTCAAATCTACCAGGTCTGGTCGCAGGAACATGAGCAGTGATGTTTCACCTCCAGCAGCATGTTCATGTGGGTAGTGTACGTCTGGAACCACCTCTTGATCAGTAAGCATCAGCCATTTCATCTCTGGATTGTGCGCGAGGAACTGCTGGCCGCTCGTGAGTATCGCGGCGAGGGTATCGCCTGACCAGTGACCGCTCACGACGAGAATGGCGCGGAACCTGCGTCGTCGCATAGTCTCGTAGATATCCAGGAGCAGGTTGAGGTAGGTGGTGGGCCGCAGCCAGAACATATTGCCCGGAACGTGATAGCGTTCGCCTTTCTCAACGCCTCCCGTGAGATACTTTCCGTCCTCAAGGTCCTCACGATAGTCTGTTGCCCAATACAAGGGAGGGACAACGACGCCCCCCGATAGTTGAGCCGCACGGATACAGATTGCGTGAGCTTTGATAGTGTCGAGCCCGAGGACATTATGTTCACCATGCCACTCCAACACCCCTAGGGGCAGATAGCAAATAGGCGCTTCCGCTATGGCTTGCGCCAGCTCCCAGGGAAACATTTCTTCGAATTGGACTTTCATCCTTGCTCCTATGCGCTCATTCGCTTGCTCAGGTTTCCCTGGAGCATCAAACGCTGTGTAATAGGTAATATGCGGAGGGATGAGGGCAGTCGAGGTACAACTGCGCGCAATGTGCGTGTCGACAGTTCAAAGGCTCGTTGCTGCCGGGCGCTCCATTCAAGGTCGTAAATTTCACGGATGGGCTGGGGCAGGAGCGCAGTAGTAAACTGGGCATTCAAGTGTAAGAAGGGACGCAGAATGGATGGAATACGTGGAAAAAGCACATGTTGGGCCAGCTGGCGTGATTGAGGCGTCGCTGCCAGGCGATTACTATGCACCATATCATTGACATACTGGCGAAGATCTTGCACCGTGCCAGGCATATAAACGGGGGATAGTCCAAGCAAGTGCGCTAATGTCTTCGACTCCTGGTAATACTGCTCCTGCTCTAGCAAGCTGAGGGGGCCGATAAAAATGGGATAAGTAAATAAGATGGTATCGATCAGGGTAGCATGAACCCAGAGCAATAATTCGGGATCGCGCGCTCTATAGAGGGTACCGCTGCTATAGGCTCCAGCTGAATCGTTCAGTTTGCCGTGGACGTGTGTGTGGAGGCGGTTTATGGTGCGGGCGGCGTCCCGAGCTGTGGCGACGGAACCGAAGGTGAGCAACTGGCCCAGCACAAAAGTATGTTCTGTGCGGGCAAAAGGATCGGTCATATAGCTACTGTGTTCGCTTACCCCCATAGCGACAAGGGGATGAGCTATTTGCATCAGGACTGCGCGCGTACCGCCGAGGGTAATTACTGTTTCACTGGCGATCTTCCACGTCGCGCTACCCGGGCCATAGTAACCATGATCCTGCATTTGTTACCAACCGTTCTATTACTCAGTTGTGTCTTTAACCTCGTTGTTGGGCAGCGATCTTTGCCAACCTCTGCTGAAAAGCCTCACCGGAGAGTTGTTCTGCTTTATCCGGGTCCTCTTTCATAATCTGGAGTATGGTGGCAATGTCGGGGTTGGGAGCCAGGGTTAAGTCACGGCGGTCTTCCGTCACCGCCTGGAGTATTTCCGTTGCGACCTGGTCTGCGGTGAGTAAGGCCTGCACGTTCAATAATTGCGTGGCGTCCTCTTCCTCGTGAATCATAGGAGTATCTACCCAGGCGGGATAGACGGTGGTCACGCCAATACCACTGCCGTGTAGTTCAGCCCGCAACGCTATTGAGAATCCCCGTATGGCCCATTTGGATGCGCAATAGCCGGTGAGCATGGGCGCACCAAGTTTGCCCGCGACAGAACTGAGAAAAACGAAATGGCCAGACTGCTGCTGGCGCATTGTGGGAAGTGCGGCTTGTACACAATGATACGTTCCCATGAAGTTAATATTCATCATCGTCTGCATCTCAGCCGACGTAAAGAGGTCGATGGGGCCTCCGCGTCCAACACCTGCACATGTTACTACGAGGTTGATACGCCCAAAGGTTTCGGTAGCTTTTCGCATCAGCGCCTGTACCTGCTGCTCGTTCGTGACATCCGTTGGGATACTTGAGATGTTGCCTATTGCTTCAGGATTGCGTAGCCTCGTTTGCTCTTCTGCTTGCCGCAGTCCCTGCTGATTGATATCTGCCAGGACAACATGTGCGCCTCTTGCATGCAACGCCTGTGCAGTTGCCAGGCCGATGCCGCTCGCACCTCCCGTAATAACAGCAACTGCTCCTTCGAAGTTTTTCAATGCCATTTCTGTGCGGCTCCTCTCAAAAAAATGCCAAGCGGTATACATTAAGTATATCATTCGCTTTGCTGAACTGGCTACATTACCAGGCATGAGATTGATGAATTGGCCTGAGAGGCCCCTTGATTTTCTGTTTCTCCCCATAGTCTGAGTAGCGCATCAGTTCAGCTTGCTTAACTGCGCTATTTTATGTTATGCTTCTTCCAGCGTTTGTTTGTTCTTTGTTTTTTCTAATGGGTTTTAACCAAGTAAATCGGATACCGGAACATCCCTGATGGCCGATCAATCGGCGGTGGGCACGATAAATCGGCCCCTACTGTAGAGTCGGATGATTGTGTGAGAGCCGATGATTGTGTGAAAAGTCATGTGAAAGAAGCTATGGCAAGCAGGACGTGAAGAGGTCCCGTTGACTCCCAGCTGTATAGTTCAGTTGCAACGAGGACATTAAGCGAAGCTCTCTAATTGTTATGATGCATCAAATGTACACAGCGAGTTGTACCTGATGCCAGGAGCGCAAAGGAGTTACTGTAATGGCACGTGTCCAATTTGACCATGTCTACAAGCGATTCAACAAAGTCGAGGTCGTACATGATATCAGCCTCGATATCCTGGACAAAGAGTTTCTTGTCCTGGTCGGACCCTCAGGTTGTGGAAAGAGTACCTTACTACGTATGGTAGCCGGTCTGGAGGACCTATCCGAAGGCGAAATCTTAATTGGTGATAGGGTCGTGAATGGAGTTGCTCCTAAAGATCGCGACATTGCTATGGTGTTCCAGAACTATGCACTCTATCCCCACATGAGCGTCTTTGATAACATGGCCTTTAGCCTCAAGTTACGCCACTTCCCCAAAGATCAGATCAAGAAACGGGTTGAGGAGGCCGGTGAAATTCTCAACCTCACTCCCTTCCTGAAGCGAAAGCCCAAGGAACTCTCCGGTGGCCAGCGCCAGCGCGTCGCGCTTGGTCGCGCAATTGTACGTGAACCACAGGTCTTCCTGATGGACGAGCCTCTCTCCAACTTGGATGCGAAATTGCGCGTCGAGACACGTGCAAACATAACCAAGCTTCACCAGCGCATTCAGACGACGATTATTTATGTGACGCACGACCAGACTGAGGCTATGACGATGGGGAGCCGCATTGCCGTGCTCAATGGCGGTATCATCCAGCAGCTTGGTGCGCCACAGGAACTCTACGATCATCCTTCGAACCTCTTTGTTGCAGGTTTCATTGGCTCACCGTCAATGAACTTTTTCCCCGGGGCGAAGGTTATCACTGAAGGTGATAGCACCAGGGTCGTGCTTGATAACATAGGCCAGGTTGATGTGCCGCCTCTTTATAAGGAGCAGGCACGAGCGGCAGCGGGGAAAAATCTCACCTTCGGCTTGAGGCCTGAGAGCCTTGAGGATCAGGCTCTTCTCGCGCCAGAATTAAGAGGTTCCGCCATCGATGGTACTGTAGATGTTGTCGAGAATTTGGGAAGCGAACTGCTGGTGTATTTGACCAGTGGCGGCAAGACAATCCTTGCGCGGCTCAATCCACGTTCCGAAGCGAGTGTAGGCGGCAAGATGAAGTTGCACGTCGAGAACGAGCATATCCACCTGTTTGACTCGGATAGTGGAGAAGCCTACTTCTAGATATTCAGCACAGCATAACAAGAGGCTGGTCCGGGCTTTGCTCGAACTGGCCTCTTTTAGTCTCGCTTGTACTATTGCTGAGTTTGTTGCGGGGGCATTTGTTGTGGCGGCATCTCCTGAGGGTACTGTACTTGTGGTTGCTCATATTGAGGTTGTGGCTGCGGGGGTTGCTGGTATTGTTGCGGTGGCGTTTGCGATGGATACTGGTGTTGTTGCCCTCCCTCTTGATACGTTTCTTGTGTTTGAGGCGGAGTATAGCCTGGATAGCCCTGCTGATAGGTTGGTTGAGGTGGTTGGTAAGGTTGATATGTTTGGGGTGGCTGCTGGTTACTCAAGGAGGCTAATCCGAAAATGCCCATGCCCATGATGGCAGCCATAATTGGTGCCCGCAGCGCACCGAGGATGATGGAGACGCCACAAACGACCAGAATCCACGGCCAGAATCCCATTACAAAGCATAGGGCCAGCCCCATCAACCACACAAAGCCTTGAAGGCCGCCATAGAGTCCATTGGGTCGTAGGGAGCTTGCGGAACCAATGAGTGAAGTGAAGGCCAATGTGATAAACAATATGGGTAAGAATGGGCCTACAAAAAAGGCGATTGCCAGGCCGATCAAAAAAATGCCTCCACTTATGCCACTCAGCATGGTACGCGGACGTCGTCGGTACATGAGAAGTTTCTCCTTTAGAAGGATAGAATATAAAGTACCTGTCATAGCTCAAGCTTTATTATATGATATCCTTATTCCTTTTTGTATCTGTCTCACATGGAAGCCAGATAGTATGCAACTATAATTGCATATCGATCAGTGCCCTGCGAATGCCATGTAGTGCCGTTTGAATATCCTCGATATCCAGGCCATAGTGGGTCACCGCCCGGATGGTACCTTCTCCCATTGTACCCATCAATACGCCGTGTTGCTGCGCTTTTGCCAGGAATTGCAAGGTCTCTTCATGTGTTAGCGGTTGCTGCGCGTTGCGCACTGAAAAAATGACGATGTTGGTGACAACGCTTTCAACGTCGATTGCAATCTGGGGGTAATCTGCCAGCCCGTGTGCGAGTTGTTTGCAGTGTTCATGGTCCTCGACAAGCCGATCAACCATCTGTTCCAGCGCTACAATACCGGCCGCGGCGATTACACCGGCCTGTCGCATACCGCCGCCTAATAATTTGCGCATACGGTGTACTTTATGAATAAACTCTCGACTGCCCACGACCATTGAGCCGACGGGGGCACTCAGCCCCTTCGAGAGGCAAAACATCATCGAGTCTACCCTCTGTGCCAGGGCACTCACCGGGAGGCCAAGGGCGGTTGCCGCATTAAAAATACGGGCGCCGTCCATGTGCACTTTCATGTTCTGCGCGTGTGCCAGGTCGGTGAGTGCTGCGATCTGTTCCAAATTTAAAATCGTACCGCCGCAGCGATTGTGTGTGTTCTCGATACAAAGCAAAGCCGTCGGGGCAGCGTGTTCGTCGCTGCCGTCAGAGATACCTGTCTCGATTTTGTGCAGGTCGAGCATGCCGTGCTCATCCGTAGGGATGATATACATAGGGGAACCACCTAGTGTTGAAGCACCACCAACTTCGTAGCGGTATATATGCGATTGGTCACCAACCATTACCGCTTCGCCGCGTCCAGCGTGGGCCAGCACCGAGGCAGTATTGCCCATGGTCCCGGTGGGCACAAAGAGAGCTGCCTCCTTGCCAGTGCGCTCTGCCGCGAGTTCTTGTAAGCGATTGATAGTGGGATCTTCGCCATAGACGTCATCTCCAACCTCGGCGCGGTACATGGCCTCGCGCATGGCAGGCGATGGCAATGTGACGGTATCGCTACGCAGATCGATGATCATAAAAATACTCCTTTGATTGATTTTCTGATAATGCCATGCTCACACATTGTGCTATAACCGCCGTTATGCATGAACATTACACCGAGGTCGGCTTCGGGTGCTACCAGCGAGGTGATGATGCAACCGTACATCGCAACGCAATACACGTTTTACTCCTGGGTGGTATAATCTACTGCCCACTTATTTTACCACTTTCTTCTTTCAGCGTTATTACACCATAAGATATCTTGGCATAGGAGGAAGAGCATGGAACTGAACTGGAAGCGGTATCAACCTGCAGGAAATGCCACAGTAATTACCACCATAGATGCCCATGCAGCCGGCGAGCCTTTGCGCATCATAACAGGAGGTCTACCCGAATTGCAGGGTGACACGATACTGGAGCGCCGCCGCCATATGCAACTGCACTTCGACCACATTCGGCACGCCTTAATGTGGGAGCCGCGAGGTCATCGAGACATGTATGGATGTGTGTTGACCCAGCCGGTGACGCCCGAGGCTGATCTGGGTGTCCTGTTCATGCATAACGAGGGATATAGCACGATGTGTGGACATGGGGTGATTGCGCTGGTGACCACGCTCTTGAAGACGGGCGCATTACCAGCGAAGGGCCAGCATACTCCCGTCAACCTTGACACTCCCGCAGGACTGGTACGTGCTACTGCTCACCTCGATAATAGGGGGCATGTAGAAAATGTGTCGTTCCTGAACGTGCCTTCGTTCTTGTACGCCAGCGATGTTGAACTAGAGGTACCTGCATATGGACGTCTGACCGTAGATGTCGCCTTCGGCGGTGCATTCTATGCTTTTATACCTGCTGCACAGTTAGGGCTGAGCGTTACGCCGGAACAGGCGAATCGACTTGCTGTGGCAGGCGATATGATTACAAAGGCAGTCAATATAGCTCTACAAGTCAGGCATCCTCTTGAAGAGGACCTGGGCTTTCTGTATGGCACAATTTTCACCGGGCCGCCTGAAGACCCGGCCCATCATAGTCGTAACGTCTGCATCTTTGCCAACGCCGAGGTGGATCGCTCGCCCACAGGGACGGGTGTTTCTGGCCGCGTGGCTTTGCATTATGCGAAGGGCGAAATAACTGATGGTCAGCAAATCATTATTGAGAGTATTTTAGGGGTCGCTAGCATGTTCAGTGGGCGAGTAGCCGGTCATGTACAGGTTGGGCCATATCAAGCGGTAGTACCCGAAATAAGCGGAAGGGCATTCATCACAGGGCGACATGAGTTTGTTATTGACCCAAGCGATGAACTGGGACGAGGGTTCTTGCTCTCTTGAGCTTGCTTGCCTGTCTATGTTCTTGCCTTATCATAACTCCCCACATATGCGCACTCAATAAACAACGTACATTTTTCACACGCTGGTCGTTGCGCGTGGCAGATCTGCCGCCCGTGCCGGATGAGGTTTACATGGAGCGTGTAAATCCACTCTGGTGGGGTGATCCCGGCGAAAACGTCGTGGGCCTGGTCTGCGTTGACTTTCGGGCCGATCAACCCCAGCCGTTTACTGACGCGGTGGACATGGGTATCACCCCATGAAGATAGAGTTGGCGAATTCAAAAAAGAGCCTGATGGTGAGCTTACAAGCAAGAAGTTCCGAGCTCAAAAACTGAATTCGCCACCACTGTCCACCTGCCGGTGAGCCTCACTTCGGGCTCACCGGCAGGTGGACAGTGGTGGGTCAATTGGTAATTTGAGTTTATGGTCGAAGAGTTGCGGCCCACATGATCGAAAATCGACGGAATCTTCGAATATGGCATGCCTTTTCCCTTCCTATTCTGCTCTGCATCGGCTATACTTCTTCTGGAGACATTAAAAAGAGGGTAAATTCGCTTCGTATTTCTTGGTTCTGGGAACGCTCACGTTTGTAATCCGCTGCGAGGGAAGCCTATGACTGCGTCAGGGGTGCGTGGCATTGACCTGTTCAAGATTGCTGGTCGCTCTATCTCCGGATGGATTCCTAGCCTCAAAACGGGAAACCCGCATCATGTCCGGCAGCCGTTCTGTAGCCAGCTGGAGGAACGGCTCTTGATGTACCTGGAATACCATCCCCAGGTGACGTGGTATGCTCGCGGCGACATCGATGCCCACTTTGCAGCCACCTACCGACTGCCTACTCCAAAGGATGCTCCTTTCGCCATTGGCTATGTCTTTGAGGGCCAACCCCATCATTACTTGCCGGATGTCGTTGGAATGTTGGCGAATGGCAAGCTGTTCATTGCAGAGGCAGGGCTGGAAGACGAGAAGCGAGAAGCAT
>WNGD01000930.1_pt1 | contig 41078 bp, 39 predicted proteins | sample 5400671 | NCBI WGS metagenome assembly WNGD01 (sample SAMN13153369, study PRJNA577476) | soil metagenome | isolation source: 40 cm soil or saprolite under grassland replicate 2 | place: USA:California | collected 2016-06-15 | reverse complement strand
TAGCGCTTCTCGTGGTTGTGCACAAAAATGCCTCATTTGCTTGGCAACATTTTTCACTCCCAGACAATCCAGAAGGGCGAGTAATCCTCCATTGAGTGGCGCTACTACTTCTGGAGCACCATGGGAGCGTACCTGAGAAGCATCTTCTCCCAGCGTCACATCACGACGAGAATGTAAACGATTCTCAATCAACCAGGGTTTTCGATTCCATTCCAGCCTTCGCTTGGCATCAGCCTTTTTTCTCGGTACGTTCGTCATTGCATACACGATTTCTACTCGCTCTTCTCCTTTTTCTTTCACTGTTCTACGTCTCAGAAAGACTTGTGCAATACCAGCCCACTCTTTCTCGAACCATTCATTCATCTGCGGACTTGTCCAAATTTCACGCATCTCCAGCCTTCCATGCCCTTTATTCGTCTCTTTATGGTACTGAAATTCTCTCCGATCAATCCCTTCATCCTCGAAGAAATCAGTTATATCACGAAGCACTGCTGGATTATTGTTCTTTAGAGGAAGAACATACTATCCATCATAGACATGTACCACTGCACACCAGGCACGACAACTGAATATCGCATCAGCACTGATGATCCGTCCTTTGACTAATAAAGGGTGTAATATGGCTTTGCAAGCAGATTCCTCGTTGTTTTCCTTGTGGACGAGAAATTGATCGAGCACAATGCCACTTTCACACTCATAAAATGACAAAAGATGCCCTTTCGGCTGATCGCCTCTGCCATGTTTCAAGGTCCCACGCAGGATTTTGCCATCAACTGCCGTATGAATAAGGAGATCATCGTTTCGCTCTTTTTGTGCTACTCATCGACCTGGTTCATCATCACACTGCTCTACCGCTCTTGCCTTGACAAGAACCTGCGCTCTTGCTCGCGCTACCTCATGATGGTCACACTTCGCTAAGGCATCTGTAGAGGTTGTTCCAACGGGAAAATCTTTGGGCCAGTTCAAGAGCTTCTTGATCTCTTTTTTCCTCTCCTGTATCCAATCAATGATCCCATCAAGTTTCGTTTCTCCTGCCATTTTCCCTCGTAGTATGAGTGTTACTAGTAATGCCAAAGGATAACGCTTTCCCTTCGGCTTCCGCCCGTCTTTCACCTGTTCAAATGCTCGGTACAATGATGCTGCATCTATGGTCAACGCCTCCTGGTCAACTTGCTCTCCCTGATCAAATCTGGTAAGGTTCACTTCAGCTATTCCCTGCCTTCATAGGGAATTTAGAGATTTTCCTCTTCTAGCAAGGGATGGCCTTCTTTTTCCCCTTTTCGGGACTTTCGGGTAAACTAACAAGCCCTGGTGTGCCACCCCAACGGCTATTACATTGTGGGTGCCACGAAGATATCTGTTTACGGCACCCAACATATATAACACAAGAGCTATGTTGGTTTATTCTTTTTCGTGATGCAAAAGACAACATAATGCAGTTTAGAAACGTATATGGTGGTGTCAATAATTGGTTATGCTTATTATGCCTGAGAGCGTGAATATTCTACAACGATTAACTTGTAAATAACACAGATGGCGTATTCGTACAGTGAACATTATGCAGATCACTAAGGAGTAAAGATATGGCAAAAGCACTTGATGGAGCATTACCTGACTCACCCTTCCTGACTCGTTCAATGCACTCGGTGTTAACATTGCGTCTGGCTCTTGGCATGCTTGCCTTGCTTGGAGCAGTTACCTTTTTCCTCGATACCTGTTGGGATATTCAGTGGCATTCTTTGATAGGCCGTGATCGTACCTTGATTCCTCCGCATATTCTTATGCTAACTGGCGTTGGACTGAGTGGAATCGCGGCATTGTCTGCCATACTCATCGAGACTCTCTGGTCACGACGTAGTCCGACCGTTGCACAGAACAGTACGAGCTTTGCCGATGCTTTTCATGGCTCGTTAGGCGCTTACCTTGCTGGCTTTGCTGCCCTTAACGCAGCCATTGCTTTCCCTCTTGATGCATACTGGCATGCGCTTTATGGGATCGATGTAGCTATCCTGGCTCCCTTTCATGTTATGTTTGTTGCGGGGATGGCCCTTGTTGCGCTGGGATCAGCCTATATGCTGGTATCCGCCGCTCATCTTGCAGCAGGTGAAGGCGCTCAAGCCGCCAGGCGTGCAGCTTCTATAGGTGTGGTTGTGGCGTTGGCAACTATGATGAGCCTCTTTACATTCCTTCTGTTTGAGCTCCTTGGCCGCCGGGGATATATCGACCTGGGTTTCCTTTCTGTTAACATCTTTATGTTTTTCGCGGCGCTTCTTGGTACCTGGACATTTGTCGCTGCTAAGCAAGCTATATCCTGGCGTTGGGCGGCAACCAGCGTCGTCGCGATTTATTACCTCCTGGCGCTGATCGTCAATTTTTATGTACCGCCGGTTACTGGCATCTTGATGAATACTGAACATTTGACATTCAGGCAAGATAATCCAGGTGTTGCTATTGTCACGTTTGAATGGCCGCTTCTTCCGATCCTGGCCGCATTGGTGATTGATATCGTTACTCAAATAGCACGGCGCAAAGGCTGGTCCCTCAGACGCTTGATTATAACTGAGGGCACGATTGCCATTATTGGTTTTGTGCCAGTATTGCTGTGGTCCCCTGCAGCCACGCTGAGGCTATTCCACAATCTGGGATTTGTAGGTTTTATCGTCACTCTGCTCCTGGGCTGGCTGGGTTCTCTGCTTGGAACGTGGTTTGGACAGGTATGGGTTCATCGATGCAGCAGGTAGAAAGGGTTTGAGATGAGTAAAACGCTTCAACGAATTCTGCTTGCTGTCGGGGTGATCGCTTTCCTGATCTTGCTCATAGAAATTGGTCTCTCCATAGCTGCAACGTTGCCGGGCAATACGCCTGCGCGTGTAGCGCATGTGGATGCTGGCCCGTATCCGCTCACAGTGAACCTGTACAAGGATCCGGCCAATGCTGGATTCGCCTTACCCTTTAGCATTACTGCACAACGTCCCAAGAACGGCTCATTGACCTTCGACGTTTCGTCTATCCCTGATACGGGCGTAGATGCAACTCCTGTACATGCCAGTCTAACAAATACGGCAAACGGTGCACAGGGAACAGCCGAGATTACCGTACAGGGGGGATGGACGCTTGAAGTGAATGTCGATGGTCCGTCTGGTCACGGTACTGCCATTGTTCCAATCAGAGCGGCAGCGCCGCCTGCTATTCCATTCTGGCTTGGTTGGCTGATCGGGCTAATCCCGCTCTATGGGCTGTTCCTCTTCTTGCTCATGCAACGAAACCGCAAAAAGGTGCAAGAGCAGCAAGTCGTGGTTGCCAGGTAAGCCATATCACCTGCGTTGACTCGGAGTGGCATGCCACTCCGAGGACTTTTGAATCGCCCTGCCCCAAAGGAGTCATTAAGCGAGCGACGCGTACCGCTCGGCCTCTGCCTTCACCAGCCGTAGGCCCTCGTAGCGAATGATGAGGATGCCCGGGGAGAACATCGCCCAATAGCGGCGAAACCGCTCTCGTGCCATGGAATCCGTGGTAGCCACGCGGGTGCGCGTGATGAACATCGACTCGTTCGGTCCGAGCGGATCAGCGGCCAGAGTCCACACGATCTTCGCGTAGCCCGGCTCATTGAACGCAGCAAACTCCTCGGGAGGCAGCGGATGAAACGTCACAACCGGTTCCCAGGGCTGCGTGACGGCTCCGACCACGATCTCGCGATGCGGAACCTCGGCGAGCACTCCCCACCCGATCGCGAGCGTCTCGGCCAGTAGACCACGGGAGCTGTCCGCAAGCGGCTCGCCGCGCAGGAGTGACGGCAGCGTCCGCAGCATGAAGATCCCTCGCACCACAGGCGAATGCTGGATGTCGAGTTCATGCGCCACAGCGAAGGTTGCCGTCGCAGGTACGCCCACGCGGATGCAGTGGCATTCATCTACCTCTGGGCAAGGGAGGAACCGATCGAGGAGTTCATCGCGGGGAAACCGGTCCAGATGCACATGCCCATACCGTGCCCAGGCCACCATAGCGTAGGTGGCGTATGAGACGGCCACTGCCCCTGCGGCGGCACTCCCATAACCGAGCATCCGACGTATGATCTGCGGTCCATTCATCATGCTACTCACCTTCCTGCTGAGACCGAACCCGGGCTGAGGGTCCTGTCCTTTGCGGCGAGCCGCTCTGCCCGCGCCTTGATCCCGAGCAACTCCTTGCGGATCATCACGATGTCCCCCGTTGTAGCGAGCAGCACGTAGGGCGTCTTCGACGACCACAGCGGCGGGTACGTGGCGCGCAGACGGGTGACGAGTCGCGTGCTTTCGTCATCGACCGGGTCGAGCTGCCACTCCCAACTGTACTCGCCCTTGCGGTCCCACCACAGCATCCGGCGGTTCGGTTCGAGCTCCTTCACCCAGACTCCCACATCCTTGCCTGGGACCATCGGGACGAGGTCTCCGACCGCGAGGTGCTGGAGCTCGGGCACGATGACCGCCGAACTCGGAACTCCGCCGTTGTCGATCCGATCGTAGCTGTACCATCCGGCGCGGCCGCTGCCGATCTGAACCAGCCACGGCCAGATGTGCTGGGGCCGGGCATGGATCGTGATTGCCCGCGTGGCATTGAAGTCCGCACGACGGACCACGTCGTCACCTAGCATCCGGCGTGCAACCTCGTCGTCTGTGGCACCCCATCGCATGGTCCATGGTCGCACAACCTTGAAGTAGAGTACAACAAGCGCAGTCCCAGTTGCCACCACGGCCAATCCTGGACAAAGCTTATTTTTTATGGAAAAGGTTACTCCTTTTTTCTTGAAGTTACAAGGTAGTCACCTGGAAGAATCAGGGGCTGGCAGGTGTTCCGACAGCTCCCCTTCTTGCTCGATGAGACCATACCCATGCTCGATCAGTTCTTTCAAGCGCCTGGTGAAGCGTGCTGCGGGAGCACCGTTGATTATCTCATGATCAAAGCTAATCGTCAGACTGAGATATTCCCGGATGGCTATGTGCTCGTCAACGACCCCTGGTTTCACGCCGATCCCGCCCACCGTCATCATGAGGGTTTGGGGGTGGCCTATCGGGATGACCCATCCGGCACCTTCTTCAAACATGCCCACTGTCGCTGTTCCTACCGTCCCACCATATTTCTTCAGCACATGTGGATACCTTCGCATCCAGGAGGGGAATCTGGAGAGCAAGGGCGGCAGGAACAGCAACCATTGGAGTGCTTTGAAACGCTCTAAGGCTTTTTCCACGTCCTCCACCTGCGCTGCCCTGATCTCGTGATGAATCTCGCGCAAGGTCTTTCGATTGGCGGCTCGGATGATGTGGGTGATGTTTTGCACGTGTCCAGCCGATTCACGCTCAATCTGGGTCTCCACGTCCACCTCATCAAAGATGACAAGCTGCTTCCTGCCCTGGCGATACGCCTGCACAGCTTTGTTCTCATCCACGGCTTTTCCCAGGCAGACAATGAGGAACGCGGTGAACGACAACGCTTCTCCAGTGTTTGCCTTGTGTTCCCGAAGAAACGCGCGAGGCCTGGTCACATCAACCTCGAGCAAGAAATGGAACATCGGCTTGCGCTGGAGTGAACGCAGCAAGAAACCGAGCAAGCGCTGGATCTTTGGATACGGAACCACCTGGTAAGCATCGTGTTGCTTGTTCTTCACTGCCAGACCTGCTTTCATCTCGTCCCCCTGTGCATGTTTCTCCTGTCGCGGTGACATCCAGAGTGTTGACGGTCAAACACCCCCTCTCACTACAGAGATTCATACAGTCTACAGCGTAATGCCTGGGCATCACGGAGGGGTCACATTCGCAGGCTCTCCTCTCACGATGTCCTCACGTTTTCATGCGCTCCCAAACCACAGCACTCGTGCTGCTTCCACAACGCTTCCCCGACAGCCTGCCGTTGCCTCTCACAACATCCGGTTGGCTACCGGAAGCTTGCGGAGCACGAAGCCCACCAGGAAGCTGAGCGGGAGCACGAGGAGCACCGCGATGCGGCCTCTGGCTGACCCCAGTGCTGTTCCGTCTCAGGCATCCGCCGCAGACGTTCCTTGGAGGCCCGTAGATCCGGCGGGTTGCGCCCTGTCAAGGTGCAGGAGGTCTCAGGCGCGAAAGCCGAGCAGGTTCCAGTAGACCAGTTCCCAGGCGAACGCCAGCGCAGCCAGGGCGACCAGAGTGTAGTGGACGCGCCGCCCTGCGCTCCAGAAGCGCCCCCACCATGCCAGGATGGTACCGACGACACTCCCAACGGTCAGGACTGCAGAGACGAGCGCCAGCGCAAACAGCATTGTGAGCAGGGGCGGCACACCGTGTAAGAAGGCCGGATTACTGCCGGCGAGCACTAGCCCGATCACGAAGAGCACCAGCCCGATCACGAAGAGCACGTTCAGCGCACAGAGCACACCGGTCAGCCAGCTTGTCAGGAGGGGGAGAGTACCCCAACGCTTCCGAGGAGACTTTCCCAGCTCATCGGGGGGTGGTGTCTGCGCACCTTCACGGTCCGCCTTCCGGCCAGACTGCTTGCTCGGCGCACCTCGCCTCATGGCCCTACGCACGAAGCCCAGCGGCCACAGCAGCAGTGCTGAGAGGAAGAGCAGCACACACGCCACGACCAGCACGAGATGAAAGGAGAGAGTATCGTACCAGGCCACCTTGATGAAGGCCGCGATAGGGATACTACTTATCAACATGAGCATCCCGGCGTGGTCGGCGCGGAAGACGACCGTCTCGGGCCCATCGACCTGGTGAAAGACCCAGGGGGCCACCTCCACGAACGTCGTTTGACCAATCACCAGGCGACCGTTCCCTCCATCGGTGACACTGACACCAAGACCGAGCATCAGCAGCTTCTCCCAGGTGGTATAGCTGTGCTGCGCCGTCCAGTAGGTGCCGCTGATCTGGCTGATCCGTTCGGCAAACCCGGCGGGCGGTGAAGGCCTGGTCTCTTTGGGTGCCGGGAAGTAGTGATCCAGAAACACTTGCAAGAGGGTTTCGCGAGCTGAGAGTCCACCGTCACTGTTGTAGGAGACAAACAGGCCCACCTGATGCTCAGGCAGCAGGGCGAGCAACGAGTAGAATGCAGGGGGCGTGTCGCCGGCGTGGACAAGCAGGTGCTGGCTGTTCAGGTTCTGCTCATAGAAGCTATAAGCCATACCGGGCACACGAGGATCGTTGGTGAACTGTTGCCTATGCATCTCTTTGGCCGTGGCTTCTCGCAAGATGCGCTGAGTGCCAAAGCGCCCGTTCTGCAGATGCGCAATCATAAAGTTGGCGATATCCGTCGCCGTTGCGCTCATCGCGCCAGCCGGAGCATCCTGAACAGCACCGAAAGCCTCGGGGTTATACACGCCGTTGCTGTAGGTGTACCCCTGGGAAAGATCAGCCAAGAGGCGAGCCTCCACAGGCTGACGGAACGTGCTGGAGCGCATGTCGAGCGGCTGGAACAGGTGTTGCTCGATATACTGCTCAAAGGGCTGACCCGACACCTGCTCCACGATATAGCCCGCCAACGCGAAACCGTAATTGGAATAGGCGGTCAGTTCCCCAGGAGGGCGCACCCGCGCCGGCATATGCTCAGCCAACACCTGGCCCAGCGGCTCCAGATCGCTGGTCGTGGGTGGGAAGAGACCGGTGAACCGGACTTCGAACCCGGCCGTATGCGTGAGCAGATGGGCCAGGGTGATCGGCTCGGGATAGGTGGCCGGAATATGGAACGTTTTGAGGTAGGTATTGACATCGGCATGCAGGTTCAGCTTGCCTTGCTCGGCGAGCTGCAGCACGGCGGTCGCGGTAAAGAGCTTACTCACTGAGCCAATCCGAAAAAGCGTCGTCTGGGCGTTGACCGGCTTGCCCGCTTGCAGGTCGGCAGAGCCATAGCCTTTGGCGAAAAATAGCCGACCATCCTTCACGACGGAGACGACCGCCCCGGGGATATGATCCTCCAACAACTGCATGCTGATCACGCCATCTAGAAAGGTCTCCAACTCACGCGGATCGCTGAGCACTGTGGGAGAAGGTGGGGGCGGTGTCGAGTGCCTCGCCTGCACCGGAGCCAGCGAGAGCGCGGGCAGGAACAGGCTCACAAGCAAGACAAGGGAGAACAGAGCAGAGCCGCTGTGCTGCGCTCGGAAGTTCATACGATGAACGTGCGACATACTGATCTCCTTCTCTCGTCGTGCGAACACGGAATGGAAACAGGTACAGAGTGACGTGGTCTGCTCCTCCAGTTCTTCCTCGTCAGGCCGGTAGCGCCGTTCAGGTCGGCGAGGCTGCGGGTGGCTCCCCTAAGGAGGGCCTCGGTGAGGTGAGCACCGCTTCGAGCGGCGAGGCCTCGGAAGGCGAGGCTGTGATCGGTTCTGCTGCCCCTACCTCACCAGCTTGGCGTCTGCGTGCGAGCGCGACCCCGATGAGCACGATCAACCCCGCGAGACTGAGCCAGGCGAACAGGTCGCCGATCGTCGCATAGATCGTACGCACGCCTTGCATCGGCACGTAGGCCACCATCACCTGTTGATCGGTGGTAAAGTAGTCCGATGCCGTCAGCACATATCCTTCGTAATCCACCGTCATCGCAAGCCCATTGCTGGTCTGGCGCACCAGCGAGTAACCGTTCTCAAGCGCGCGAAACGTTGTCCACTGGGTATGGTAGGGGTCCATCGCTTGATTGTCGTTCGAGGGCACGAGCATAATATCGGCTCCCGCCTGCCCGGCCTGGCGAAGCGTGCCGGGGAAGTCGGCATCGAAGCAAACCACCGTGGACAGCCGCCCATCCGGCGTCTGGACGGTGGGCACCCGGCCATCTCCCGGCACCACGTCCGCCTCTTTCCCCACAACCGGATGGGCCTTCTCGTAGCGCCAGACGACGCTGCCAGTCGGGTCAATCAGAACGCTCTCGTCGAGAGAGGAACGCAACTGCACCGGATGCTGCAATACGACGCCCATACCCATGTCCAGGTAGATCCCCGTCGTGCGGACAAGCTCGCTTGCCCGTGCGATCAGCGCGGCCTCGTCTTCTTGGAACACTCCGGTCGCGCCCTCGGACCAGAGGATGATCTTCGCCCCGGCACGCGCCTCTTGCTCGCTGCGCTCTCGTGTCGCCTCTGGAGCGGATTAGCAAGGATCAGTTATAACTGAGCCGTGCAATGGGCTAGAATTTGTATCCGCTTGCCATGTGGCTTCATATAGATGACCTCAAAAAATGTGGGTCATTGTCAGGGCAACCGCCTGGACAAACATCTGGCGAGCACGCTCGCGATCAGCCGACGTTGCTGTCCCTGAGAGGGTAATCTGGGAGAGTTGCTTTTCAGCCGCTGCGATCAGCGCTGGTGAAGGGCTGATCCCGGCGACCCGGACCGTGCTGCCCTGCGCGGGAAAAAGGGCCAGACGCGCGCCCCCAAACAGCAGGACCAGAGCGAGGAGGCCGGCGTACAGTGCTGCACCGCCGCGCACCCGGCGCCAGGCAAACCCCTGCTCCCAGGCCCAGTTGAAAAGCCCGGCGAGCCAGCTCATCAGAAAGACGATGCCCCACAGACCCGTCACGGACAGCAGTTGCAGCAGTGGCAAATCGCCATACTGGGTATAGGCGGGGTTTAGCTGGGCTCCAGAGAGTGGGTTGAGCAAAGCATTCAGATACCACACGCTCGTCACAGCGAGCGGAAAAACGAGCGTACCAGACATCCCGCCCAGTCGTGGAGCAAGCACGCGGTCGATCAGGTAGGGCAGGGTGAAGGGAACGCCCATGAAGAAGACACAGAGATAGTACAAGGCCCCTGGAATCGGGAACACTCCTTGCAGTACAAAAACAAACACCAGCAAGGTAGCCAGGAGCGAGAGCCCGATCCCGCGCCACAGAGGCTGTGTGCGTACGAAACGGAGCAAGAAAATGGGGTACAGCCAGGCGGCCAGGGGGATCGTCCATCTGGCTGTACCGAAGAGCAAGAACACAATGGCAAGCACGAGCCAGAGGTAGGAAAGCCGATCTCGGGGGCTTGTGAATGCCTGGATGAATGTTCGACTACGGGATGAACTTGTCATCTTGGGTGTCGTCGTGGCCATAGTCGTTCCTCCTTACCACGATCTCTGCCAGGTGGGATCAGCGCTCATGCTTCACTGCACATGGTGGGACCATGCAGTCTGTCGAGTCAACAGTTTCTCGTGGAGGTGTAACACATGGAACGCACGACACCATCACAAAACACACCAAAATTATCACGTTCTTCTCACACTTCTCGGCCAGGATGAGATTTGTAGCAATTTGTGGCAAAAATGAGCGGGACATCCTTCGTGTTTTTTGGGAGAGATTCCTAACCTTCTTGTGAATTACCAAAAAGACAAAAATAATCCCCACAAAGCTTGACCAATGTTCTCTTCTTACGTTAGTATTCCAATGTTTTAGTAAACATTGAATTGACGTGGAATAAGCAATGTTTCTTGAACATAACAAGCTATGTTAAGAGGGTTGCAGGCGCGAAGTTATCCTGACACATTGGAAATAGAGGAGGGATATATCCATGTTGCCATCACTAAATGCTGGTTGGATTGCCGCTACTGTGTTTTTGATTGTCTTTGTTATTCTTTACCCGCTGGTGCTGGCTGTCATTGCACGGAGAAAACTCAATGTTTCATGGCGCTATTTTGGCTATGGCGCATTGATTTTCTTTCTCTTCCAACTTATAAGTCGTGTCCCGCTAGTAACCATACTGGGTCGGGTGCTTGCGCCACAACTCAGATCATCACAGATGTTGCTCTGGATCTGGATCATTATCCTGGCGGCTACTGCTGCGCTCACTGAGGAGATCGGGCGTTACATCGGATATCGCTGGTTAATGAAGCGCGAGGAAAAGACATGGGACAAAGCGGTGATGTATGGACTGGGTCACGGCGGCTTAGAGTCGATCGTGGTTGTGGGAGGCCTGGCGCTGTTATCCCTGATCAATATCCTTATCATGTCGACTGCTAATCCCACTTCGCTATCAGCGGCTCAGCAGACTCAGGCCATGCGCACTATTGCCGCAATCAATGCTCAGCCAGTCTGGACTTCTCTACTTGGCGCATGGGAACGCCTGTGGACGATCCCGATTCATGTGGCGCTCTCAGTGATCGTTTTGCAGGTCTTCCGTCGTGGTAGACTAAGCTGGTTGTGGTTGGCGCTTCTGGCGCACTTTATCCTTGATTTTATCGCCGCTGCGCTTCCTCAAGTGCTCGGATCGAGTATCAACTCAAGTTTGATTGTGGAGGGAGTCGTTGGTGTCTTCGGACTGATCGCTCTATGGATCATCTGGTCTTTGCGGGATCGTCCCGAACAGGTGTCATCCATAACGAACACAACGATTGCATCGGATACACTGTCACAGTGACTACTCGTGGCAAAGTGCTGCTGGACGCACTCACTGAAATAAATCCATTTGCATTGCAGGTCGATGACCATCCAGTAAAATGTAAGGAGCTGCCTGCTCTGGTGCGCGAATGTTCAATTTTCGTAAATGCTCCAGTTCGGTGAGACGACCGCGTCGACGAGCACGCAGAATTGCCTCCGCGCCATTTGGGCCAATACCGGGAACACGCAATAATTGTGCACGGTTCGCAGTCATCATCTCGACGGGGGCAGGGCGGAGATGCATTTCGGCCCATGCTCGCTTAGGGTCCACATCCAGCGGCATATTTCCATTGCTCAGAAAGGGCAGATCGTCAACACTCCACCCGTAATCGCGCAGCAAAAAGCTTGCCTGATAGAGGCGATGTTCACGCATGGGATCAGTGGGGGCCAGATTTTCGAAGGGAGTCTGTTCTATCGGGTGGAACCCGGAGTAATAGGCACGCGTGAGCCTCATCTCCCGATAGAGTCGCTGGCTGAGCGAAAGCAATTCAAGATCGGTATCGCCCACCGCCCCTACGACAAACTGGGTCACCGTGCCTGCCAGTTTCTCATAAGGATGTTCGCGCCGTATCTGCTCCGCCAGGCGCAACATCTCCAGCAGTTCTTGCGTAAACATCTTTTTGGGAGCCAGAGCATTCAAGCGTTCCTGGGTTGGTCCCTCCAGGTTGACCGAGACTCGATCTGCCAGTTGCATAGCTCGATACAACTGATCATGTTGGATACCTGGCATGATCTTGAGATGGACGTAGTCCTGATAATGGTAGCGCTTGCGAACGATCTCGGCGGTGTCGATAATCTTGTCCTGCGTTGTCACACTCCCTTTAATGATACCCGACGACAGAAACATGCCCTGTACTCTGCCCGCACGTTGTAAAGTATCCAGGCCGCTTGCCAGTTCGTCGGGTGTAAAGGTGAGGCGTTTCATTTTACTACGCCCGGCTCGGAAGGGGCAGTAGTAGCAATTTCGCTCGCAAGCTGTTGTGTCTAACCAGCACCGTTTCAACAATGGAAGAGATCGCAAAGATGGCGCGCGAGGCGCGCATTCTGCTCAAAACGACCGGCCCCTAAAAGGCCAGCTGTTGGCTTCGCGCCGACAGCCTCGCTCTTCTTGAGGCTTAATTCCGCGATCCGTTCCAGAAATTCTTGCGGAATATTGTTTTCATGTCAATATTTCTATACATCTCGAACTTGCCCCTTACAAACAGGCGATGTTTGTAGGCAGAGGAGATAGGGAAAAAGATGAGTTATTATAACGATGACCACCTACATGCCTTCCTCTCACTTGGATGGTACGAGGAGGCGATCAAGTTTGTCTTCAACTTCGTTACCAAGACCAGCGAGCTACTCCTGGCAGCTGGAGTGGTCGTCAGCACCGCCAACTTCTTGACCGCTGGCGACGTAATGGGACACAGTAAATTCCTCTCGGATGCCTGGTCCTGGGCCCAGGCACTCGCCATTGATTCGAGCCTGGGCATCGTGTTTATGAATGCGTTTCAAGCCGTGCGGGAGCGGGAGAAGATCAAAGCGATCATCTTCTTCACTCTGAGTGCGCTGCTGGCAACCGTCGCAGGGCTGATCACACACTTCGATGCTTTGGGCCACGCCGCTGGTTTACCCGTTACCGACAAGGGCATCTCCGGGATCATTCCGCTATGGGTCATGACGGCTCTGCGGGCCGTTGCGCTCCGTCGAGAATGGGAACATGCACCAGAGGTTCTGCAAAGTAAAGCTCAAGATACCATCGTCTCTTCGCTCAACTATGGCGCTTTGGCAACGGCACTTGTCGAGGCCATGAACCATTCGGGCGTTCTTTCCCAGGTTCAGGTGTCGGAAGAGGAACCCTCCTCATTACCGTCACCCCCTCAAGATGCGGTAGCGACCCGTGTAAAATACGCGCCACGGTCACCATTGGAAACAGTTCTGGAGGAAGCTGCGACGACAAAGATTGCACGCGCTTATCAACAGCTTTCTGCTGAACGCGCGACATCAGGGGAACAGAAAATCATCTCCGCCCGTGATCTAGCTAAGTACGCAAATGTCCGCCGTTCTACCTGCAGTACATGGTTACAGCAACATGTCATCCAATCTCACCTCGGTCAACATCAGGTAGAACGGGAGCAACATGTTGAAAAGGAGGAAGAAAGCACTTCAATGACTTCTCATGATCCAAGATCTGATCCTAATCAAAGGGAGTAATCGCATCGACGGTTGCGATTTGGATGGGAACACTTTTGAGAGAATGAGCTTGAGGCATTGCGCTTCAAGCTCTCTTTCTGGCATGGTCAACTTCTTCTTTTTCCTTGATGAGTCTTCCCCACTCAGAGCCTTTTTTGGACTCTTTCATGCTGATTCTTCACAGAAAGAACCAGAAAAACTCCTCACTTTCCCACTTTTTAGAAAAATAAACGCATCTTATGCTAAATCGACATTATCCACTCATAAACGCGTTCTACCAGTGGGGAGGATCGGCCACTGCGTGCGTTGTTGCTCCTCTCTGAACCTGATCTGCGGATTCCACGGAGCTTGAGGCATCTGGCTGTCCTTGACTATAAACACCTCGACCGAGGTGCGCAGCTGCAGCGCTAGCAGGGCCAGTTGTTGCATCTGCTGCGCCACCGTTCTCGTGCTCGCACTCGTCTGTGTGGTGCTCTCCGAGATAGTGTGCATGGTTTCAGAGAGCGTACGGGCGGAACGTAGCAAGTCCTCCATCATCTGATGGATGGCTCCGATCTCACTTGCCTGTTGTTCCACCAAACCAAAGATTGTCGTGAGGGCCGCTCCCGTCGCCTGGATACGGGCCACCCCTGTTGCCGTCTCGCGTTCGGCCTCTCCAACGGCTGCCGCTACCGTAAGGATCTCGGTACGCACGCTTTTGACCGTGCGTGCCACGGTGGTCAACTGGACCTTCGTTTCCTCCGCGAGGCGGCGCATCCCCTCAGCCACCGCGCCAAAGCCTGCATTGGGAGTCTCTCCGGCCATCGCGACCTGGATCGCCGCGTCCAGCGCCAGGCGAGTGGTTTGCTGCGCGATATGCTCCAAGACACCGACCAGGACATCAATTTCCTGTGACCGCGTTCCAAGCTGCTGGATTTGAGCTGCCGTCTGGCGGGCGGTGTGGGAGATGCGTTCCATCCCTTCCAGCGCCTCTCCTACTGTTTGCCGCCCCCGCTGAGCGGTCTGCTGGGCCGTTCGCGCCGCCTGATCGAGGATCTGGGTGCGCCCGGCGACCTGCACGAACGACTGCGCCATCGCCTCGATGGTTCTGACCGTCCGATCCATCTGCTCCAGCTGGGTATCGGCAATGCTCACCAGATGGCCCATTTCGTGTTGGGTGGTCGTCGTCGCGCTCTCGACTTGCTGGGCCACACGCTTGACCTGGATCACCAGGGCACTGAGTTCCTCCACCATATAGTTGAAGGTATCGGCCAGGACTCCCAGCGAGCCGTGTGTGACTTCGGCTTGTATGCTCAGATTGCCCTCGCCCACTCCACTGACCTCACCAATGAGACGCTCCACCTGCCCCTGCAAGTCATCACGTTGGCCCTGCGTCTGCCGAAGCAGGGAAACGATTTGGTCGAGCATGTCGTTGAACGAGGTGGCAACCACGGCAATTTCATCGCGTCCGCTGCTGTGCGCCCGTGCGCTCAGATCCCCTTGCTCAATGCGTCGCGCCAATCGCACCAACTGGCTCAGCGGCTGGGTGATCGTGCGATTCACGAGCGCGCCCAGAGCCATCACCACGCCGGTCGAGACGACCAGGGCGAGCATGGTCCAGATGGTGAAGGGGCTGGTTTGGGCCGGGTTCATGCCGTGGGCGACCAGCGCCTGGGTATAGAAGAGACTGGTGAGCAGGATCAGACTATCGGGAATGAGCACCGCCAGAAACAAGGAGAGGAAGAGGCGGCGAAAGATCGGCATGTTGGCAAAGAAGGCAAACCTCATACAGAGCATTCCTTTATAGTTGTATCGAATTCTTTGGGCATCTCGGTATCGAATTGCTTGGGTGAGCGCGCTCTGGCCTCCCCACGACGAGCCATCGCGCTCTTGGCTGACCTCTCTATGCATTAGCGGGCCATCAGCAGAATGAGCAGGCCCACCAGCAGCACTCCAGTAGTCCATCCCAATGCCATCAGGCGATCGCGACCAGGTGCAACGGGAGCCACATTCTCTGGTGGGACAAGCCGCCTCTCTCCTTGTGATGGTTGCGGTGGTCTGGGCAGATCCATGGGAGGCGGTGATGGGACGACAGGAGCGCGCTGGTTCTGAGCCTGCACCGGTGCAGGCGTCGATGGCTGCTGAGAAAGCTGCCCCAAAGCATTGCGCCTGCGTTGCCGCCGCCCTGCCTCATCACTGTGTGTGGGGCGTTGACCCAGAGCCGAGAGCAGCTCGGATGCCGACTGGTAGCGCTCCTGCGGACGCGGGTGGACGCCTTTGAGCAGGACTTCCGCGAAGGTGGGAGAGAGCCCTGCGCGCAGCATCTGGGCCTGCTGTTCTGCCACCTCACCCGACGGAACGCGTCCAGTCACGGCGCAGTAGATGACTGCCGAAAGCATGGACAGATCGGCTTCGGGCGTGCTCTGGGCGGCCAGTCGTGTCGTCGCAAGAGCAGGAAGACATGGCGTCACGCCTCCTGCCACCAGCGGCGAGGCGTGCGTGAGAACCCAGCGTGCTCCCACCTGCACGGGATGGTCCGGCTGGATTGATCCATGCACCAGAGGCGGGCGCTGCTCTGAGAAGAACCACAAGGCGTCGGCCAGTTGCCCGTAGGCATCGATGGCCTCTTGCTCAGTCACGAGGCGACGACGCCCGATGCGCGCCTGCAACGACTCTCCCGTCGGGTGGGCAAAGACGAAATAGCCATGCCCCTGTTCCAGAAATACCGTGAGCAGCGCGCTCATCTGGGGATGCGTGCTGCGAAGCATCACCGCTTTAGTCGCTACCCGGAAAAACGTGAGTAGGTCGGAGCCGCCCAGTGGGAGCGCGACCTCGCAGACCGTCACGACATTTCCACGCTCCATGTCCTTGGCGAGCCACCAGGTTTCGGAAACCTCCGGAGTCCACTGGCGCTGCTCTTGTTGCACCAGCAGGTGATACTGCTGCCCTTGCAGCGTCCTTGCTGGCACAGATGGTGGTGCCTCACGCGGCGTGGTGAGGGGAGTCTGAGCGGGAGAGCGCGTCGTCGCTCGCGTGGGAACTCCACCTGGGATGAGTGCGGCCAAACGGGCGCGGGAAGATTCCGGCGCGTCCCAGATCGTAGCAATAGCGCACCATCGCCTGATGCATCGCAAAAGCGCTGGCGAAGTTACTGGTGATCACAAAGAGGACGAGTGCCACGCCCAACCAACTCCCGACGAAGGTGCTGGCCAGCGTGAGGTATTGCTCTGGCGCGGTGGCGACATTGCCCAGAACCGTGCCTGCCTGCTGCCAGCCGACCCCAATGGTCGCCGCGTACGCCGTCCAGGTGTAGAGCACCGCCAGCCCGACAATGAGTGTCATGACCGCACGGGGAAGCGTGCGGGCGGGATGCTTCGCCTCCTCCCCATAGACCGCTGCGGTTTCAAAGCCCACAAAGGCGAGAATGCCCAGGGCCATCGCGATTCCGATGCCCAGCGTCCCACCCGGCGCGACTCCTTTGACCAGAGCGCCCGCAGGTGTCAACGTATGGAGCAGGTCGTGGCCCGACGTGCCTCCTCGCAGCGTGATAGCTCCATCTAGGATGACGAGCGCCAGCACCTCTAGGACCGCAAAAGGAGCCATGACCCAGATCGAGGTGGTGATGGAAAAATAGGACAGAACGCCGACGAGGAGGGTGAGCAGCAGCGCGTAGGTCATCCAGCCGCCCGGGAGGTGAACGCCAAGCCCGGACAACAGCGGATCGAGGGAGCCACCAACCGTACTTTGCAACGCCGCCTCAAAGAGGCTGTATCCTCCGAGCAGGAGCCACCCCGTCTGAAAAGACGCGCCTGCCCCCAGCCCGTGGCGCACCCAGGTGGAAAAGCCTGCCGCCGAAGACAGGCGACTGGCAAAATAGACGACCGAGACGCCCAGCAGCAGAATACCGATGGACGCCAGCACAAAGACCAACGCCACCGATGCCCCTGCTTGCGAAGCCATGACTGGCACATTAAAGAGCATCGATGCAGCAGGGGCAATGGCCGCGATGCACAGCACAAGAATCGTCGGAAAGCGCAGCGCATTGGGGCGCAGCGTGTTGACAGAAGTATCGATCTCCCCTGCTGCCTGCGTGGGGACACGTTCATTGGATTCGGATGTCGCCATCGCGGAAACTCCTCCGTGTGGAAAAATAATGGAACTCACGTTGCCCGCTCCTCCTCAGGGGCAAGCATCCTCTTCTTCTGGTTTGCTTTCCCTTCTACTCACCCAGGGAAACGGCGCACTTTTTCATGTCCTCGGGTGATCTCCGAACGGGACGCGAAGCCGTTGATAGGTCGTCCAGAGCGGCTGAAAGCCGAGACCTGTCCAGAAGCGCGCCGCTTTGAGATTGTCTGGGTTGAACCAGAGGACATACCCGTCCAACAGGAGACCAAGCTCCTCTCGTATATCCTCCACGCCTTGCACGAGCAGGCGACCGATCCCTTGCCCTTGGAGCGACTCGCGCACACTCACATTGTCCAGGCACCAATAGCTCCCTGCTGGCGTGTAGCCAGGCTCATCGTCAGGGGAGACCGCAAGCAGCGTATTTTCTGCCATGGCGACGACGGCCTTGTCGTGTTCCACCACCAGCACCACCGGCGCGCCCGCCTCCAGCACCTCAAGCGCATCCCCCTCCCACATGCGCCTGAGCGTGTGACGAAAGGCCGTCAGGACTTCAGAGCTGCTGCGAACGAAGGGCGTGGAGCGCTCATGAAAGAGCAGTTCCTCATCAAAGAGTTTGACGAGGGCATCTTCGTCATCAGGCCGCGCCAGACGGACGCGCTGCTCAGAGCCAGGAGTCGGACGAACAGCGAACACTGGCTCAAGTGGGCGCAGGGCGCAGATGCTGTCAAGCTGAAAGCCCTGCGGCGTAAGCACTGCCTCCACCCAGCCATCAGTACTGGGCCAGCGCACCAGCTCTCCCGAGGTCTCCGCCTGCTGCCAGAAGGCGTCAAGCGCGCTCACGAGCGCTGTTGCCACAGCACTTGCATCCGCATCGGCGGGATCGGGGAGCGTCAAGGTACGGACGATGCCATTGCGAACCGTCAGAAATGCCCGCAGAATGCTGGTCGGCTTGATGTCCCAGACCCCTGGCCGCCCGTAGCCACGCACATGGCCCTCCTCATCGAGGGCGACCAATGCCTCCTGCTGAGAACCCTCACGCAGAGCTGCTGCTCTCTGCGCCCGCGTCTGCACCTGTGGCAGGCGAGGATCGCGCGATCGTTGGCGCATCTGCTGAGCTATGATGAGATCAACGATTGTAGGGATGTCTGCTTCCGTAGCAGACCGAATGGTGATGCGAGAATGAGACACGGACATATTCCTCCCTCTGAAGACGAAAATGAACACGCACATATCTTAGGCTGAATGATGCATCTCCTCCCACTGCGCCTCACTGCTGGTGAGCAAGCTGAAGGCGGCAAAGAGGATCAGGCCACCCAAAGCACTTCCGCCAATGATATACCACCAGCTCGTGTTGGGGATCAGCGTCGGGATGAACGAGTTGGACAGGGTGAAGCCGATGGTGAGCAGGCACAGTCCGATTCCTGTGACGCAACATCCCACCAGCACGGGAAACAGCAGTGGCAGCGGCAGAAGAGGGGCCTCGGCAAAGAGAGGACGATCTTTCATGTATAAGAGAACAACGTCAAGAAACGGAAAAAGAAAAGAGACCGCCCATACGAGGAGCAGACTCGCCCCGATGACGTTATAGGCAATGCTGGAAAGGTCCCCTGGCTTGCCCAGAAACGAAATGGAGGGAATCAGGAAATAGATGAGCAACGCTGCGCCAATTGTGATTCCGATCTGGCTGACGATGGCGTGAAGCGGAACGCGCTGCCAGTTAAGCGCCGCAAACCAGATCGAGATGTGTCGATCCAGCGAAGCCACCAGCAACAAGCGAGAAAAGCAGAGGTGTAAGGCCACCGGGATCATCAAGAAATAAAATCCCAGGCCCAGCGCCATCACATCGCCGACGGCTTTGCCAAAGACCTGATCCACCATGCCGACGAGTAGCACCATTGGGTTCACCGTGTTGGCCGCCACTCCTGCCCCCTGCACGACGAGGACCGCGAACGTAAAGAGCAGGTAGCCGCCAAGTGTGCAGAGCGTGCCCCAGCTCAGATGACGAGCAAACGCTCGTCGTTGGTGACGGGGCGCGACCTCGCCTGCCATCGCCAGCGGCATGTCCGATCCGAGCAAGGCCAGCGTCGCACTCCCCAGCAAGGCGTAATTGGCAGGAGTGATGGCCCAGGACGATGTGTTGGCAAAAGGTGTCGCCGCGTGATGCCCGCTCACCAGCCAGACCCCCGCTGCCAGCACAATGAGTACCGTCGAGAGGCCCATCGCGCCCGCCGCCATGTTGAGGACGTATTGCACTATGCGCGTGCGTTGGCAGGCCAGCAGCCCCGTGAAACCAAGGATCGCCAGAATGGCGATGCCTTGCTGCCAGGGCTGCGTTAACCACTGACTATTGAGAGCCTGAACCCAGGAAATCACAGCGGCAGCAGCATTGACAATGGAGAGAATGCCCGGCAGCCAGGCACAAATGCCCACAAAGAAGCTCCAGCGCGCCCCCAGAGCATGAGCGGTCCAATTGAGGATCGAGCCTTCATGAGGAAACATTTTCGCGAGCTGCGCCATGACCAGGGAGCAGGGAATGAAAAAGGCTCCTCCACAAACCATCCAGTACAGAAACCCTGCGGGCCCGCCAGCAGCGATGGGGGTAATGTTGGTCACCCAGAAGACATTGAGCAGAAAGAGGGCAATCAGGTCCCTCGTCCTGAAAACTGGCGGCATGAGCTGCGGGACCGCGATTTCTGAACGGAGGGGGATGCGTTTCAATCGGCTCTGATCCTCATCTTGCCTCATCTGTTGTGGTGTTGTGATCACGATCTCCTCTTCTTTCTCTATCATTATTTTCGCGACACAAACGTCCTTGATGCATCCCTTTCCTGGGACGGCCATCCTTCGTTCCAATGCGAGAGACAGACAACGTTCTCTCGTCCTTGTCAATTCAGCCCTCATCGGGCCTCCATTGCACATAGCCTTCATCAGCAAAATGGAGGACGACGGGTCGCTGGAGCAGGGAGTGGATTTCTTCGGCTGCCGCTCCTGCCGCCATTTCCTCCTCCTCGCGGTAGGTCGTCTCCAGGTGCAAGTCCACGGTCCCTATTCCTGGTTGCACCTGCGGCAAGAGCGCAGCTTTGAAGTGTTTAACGTCCATCCTGAACGTGGTTCTCATGACATTCTCCTGACGAATCTCATCGGTACTGGTTCGTTTGGCGATGTGTTGTGCGATTGGCTCCCTCTCGACCCCGTGCCGATCCCCATCTCGTCACGGCGCAAGAGGTCCCATCACGCCAGAAGCAACTTGGCAGGGGAGAGCGAAAGCATGCGCCAGAGCATCACGCACCCGTCCGAGTCCACCCGGTCCTCCCGTTTCTACCCTGCCGGGGCGTTGCGAGATCCCGAGTCGTTGCTGACTTCAGCAGATGATGCGCAAGACATCCTTTCGCTCTCCTCTGGCAAGTCACCGGCAGCCATGTGAAGCCCAAGGCGTTCCTCTCATGCAGACAGGCCACGAGCCATTACCATCGTGCAAGCCCCAGAGAGGTCGTCACGACATCCATCAGCATCTGTGTCGTGAACGGCTTGCTCAGGTAGGCTTGTGTCCCGCTCAGCCGGGCTTTGAGCCGAGGGATGATGCCATCATACCGACTCAAGATGACGATTCTGGTCTGGTTCCATTCAGGCTGAGAGCGCAGATGGCGAGCAATTTCAAAGCCGCTCATGGTGGGCAACTCCAGATCCAGCACCAGCAGATCTGGCAGACGCTCCAGGTCTCGATGGCCGACGGCTCGCAGCGCCTGAATGCCATCAGGGTAACTGACGACCGCTATCCCTGCGCGCCCCAGGCCTACTTCGACGAGCTTGCGCACCGTGGGAGAGTCGTCGATCACCATCACCAATGGGCTCCTGGCCCTCTCCCCATCCTCTCCGCGACAGATGCTCACCACCCCCGTGTTCTGGCCGTTGGCTCTGCAATGACCTGCTGGGGCCGGAATGGATCGGGTTTCGGCGGCGTTTGCGGGTCCACCTGCCCCTGGCGCGGTGACATCAGTCATGATCTTTTCCCTCTCTGCACCGTTCTCATAGGTGCTCTCTCTGAATGGCTGTCAGGCGTTCATCCCTGATCCTGCGTCGCATCCTTCTCTCTTGACCATCTCGGCTGCCACTGGCGCGTGAGGAGGAACCGCCACAAAGGTGAAGCCCCCACCAGTGAGCAGATCCCGACGGTACCGGGTCCCCGAAAGCCGCGAGAGCGACTCGAGCAGCGTATCAATGATACCCGCCTCACCGATATTCCACGTATCGAGCAACAAGACCGCCGAGGGATCAACTTGAGCATCCTCAATGAGCATATTGAGGGTAATCTCATGCTGTTTGCGCACCCGGCTCGAAAGGTTGGTCTGGTCATAGGATCTGTTTGGCTCCTTCATCGACTGGTTCCTCCGGCGGCTTGATTCCCCACGCACTGACTCCAAAGGCCAGGCAGCGAAAGTCGTCTTGTTGTGTCTCGATCAGCATTTGGCGATAGATGGTGTCATAGGTCTCGGCGTCAACGACTCCCGAGCCGATCAGATAGGGCTGTAAGAGCGCGTAGGTCATTTCGAACTCGCGGAAGCTACTGGCATACAACGGCGAATCGACTGAGGCATCCAGCAGAAACGAACGCTGCTCCAGCTCCACAAAACCCGCTTGCACGAGCAATCGTTTGAGCATATGGGCGATCCCAATGGTCTGTCCATCCACCGAAAAGGTGCGCCCCTGCTCAGAGAGGGCGCGAGTGAGCCAGCCTTCCAGGCGTTGCAAGGCGGGACTAGTGGAGATGCCTCGCTCCGCCTCCGAGAGCAGCAGGATGCCTCCAGGAGCCAGCACACGCCAACATTCCGAGAGCAGCACCGGCCAGGACGCTTTCTCCTGAAAGCCGACAATGAAGCGCGCGTTGATCAGCTCAAGGGAGGCGTCCGCAAAGGCGAGTGGGCGCGTGATGTCCATGAGCTCAAAGCTGAGGTTGGGACGGCCCTGTGAGCGAGCAACGGCATGGGCATACCCGATCATGGTGGCATTGATGTCCACTCCAATCACCTTCCACTCTGGATATTCGAAGGCCACATCGCCTGCCCACTGCCCAGGACCACATCCCAGGTCCAGCACGCGCCGGACACCGGACAGGTCCAGTTCGTCGGGGAAGAGACCACCCATCGCGCTGGTAAAGAGCTTGCTCTGTTCAATGAGTCGCGCCGTCTCGGCGGGCTGTTCAATGTCGATGACATAGGAGTTCTTCGATGAATTCATGAGCAAGCTCCCTCTTTGGTGGGTAGGCGGACTGGAGCCTCGATGATCGTGCGCGCAGCTTCCGGTCCCACGCGTTGAGTCAGCAGGTCGATCGTGGCCCACATATCTTGAACGTAGTCAAGCAGATGTTGAGTGGCTTTGCTCTCCCCTAGTTCGTGGAGCAGGACTTGTAAGATATCCTGTCGTGTGGCCTGTTCTGGCACCTCCTGCAGCGTGTCCGCCACGGTCTGAATGGCCTGCTCTTTGCCCATCATCTCCGCTAAGGTTTCAAAGGAGGCTCCCATACGCTCCATTTTGGTCGTGAAGAAGCGATGACGTGCGGTGCCCTCTGCCAATCCTGAGAATCCTAATTGAGCCGAGAGATACTCGGCAGCGATTTGTTGTCTGACTCGTGCTATGTCGCTTTGTCCCATGATACAGCCTCCTTGGAAAGTAGGATGCCTGCTCGAACGACACGGTCTTGGTGATCCTGTCACCCGTGATCCAGTGGTGAGCAGTGCTCGAATGGGCGTCGAATGATTCTTCGCGGTGGTCTCTTCTGGATGGAAGCGACTCATGGTGGGCTCCCTTCTCCTTGTCCTCGCTATTTCTTCCGTCGCCCCAGTTCCACGTTCGCTCACAGTGTAGCAGGAAAGCAGGACGAACACCTGCATAAACTTGCGTGTGGTGCTATACTGGATGCGACTCAGAAGAATCTGCTCGGGCAATAACAGCGCCTGCTCTCTTGCAGGACAGGGCAGAGGTTCTTTCTCACAAGGAGGAAAAGGCTGGTATGATGGGACCATCGGAGCAAAGTCGCTCATCCCTGGGGAGCACCCAGGCCGTTCACTTTGGTGCATTCCTCAAGGTCTTACGCCATAGCTATGGCATCAAACAAGTGCAGGTCCTGGCAGTTCTTCCGGGCTGGACCCAGACCAGCTATTCTCGTTTGGAGTCTGACGAATTGGCTCCCGCCTTCGATCAAGTCGCGGCTCTCTACTCCGCCCTGCGTCTGGCTGGAGTGCAGTTCACGCCTTTTGATCGCCATCAGTTTGTCACCCTGGCACGCCAGCGCATCGAGGCCAAGAGAAGTCACCAGGAGCATAAAAGTGAGCAGGCGTGGGACGAGTTGCGTCTCCAACTAGCACAAGGCGACCACCAGGAGCACCCCGACCATCTTCCCGCTCAGGACCATCTGCTAGAGACCCGTCACCTGGTTGGACGGGAAGAGTGGCTCCAGCAGGTGCTCGGACTGCTGCAAGGGGAGGTTCCCAAAAAACTGCTCGTCTTGCAAGGACCGATTGGCAGCGGCAAATCGTCGGAATTGCACCGTCTGGCCCGTTCGTTCCTCTCGACGGGCTCTACTCGCCCCCACCTGGTCCTGTGCGACCTGCCCGCCGTGGAACGAGATCTGGGCGCGGAGAGTGCCTTAGATATTTTTCTGGCCACCGTGCTGGCCGAGGTGGGAACGCCCGGCTCGGCCATGCCCCTGGCCTCGCTGAGCACACGTGCCGCCTTCGTGCTGGAAACGCTCGCCACGACCGTCCGGCCCACGGTGCTCTTGCTGGATAATGCCGAGCACCTTCTGGATGAGCACGGCCACCTGGCGGCTTGCTGGCAACAGTTCCTGAGCCAGTTCCTGCGTCGCCAGCATCGTGCCTCCCTGGTTCTGGCGACTAGAGAGTGGCCCGGCTGGTTTGAGGGAGAGCGCCTCTTTGTCGCGGAAATGCTCCTGCCGCCGCTCTCCGAGGAGATGGGGGCGGCGCTGCTGCAGCGCCTGGGACTCGCAGCCGTTGCGGCAGAGCACTTGCGGAAGGCGAGTGCCGCCGTGGGAGGTATTCCTTTGTGCCTGGAATGGGTCGCCTCCTTGGTGCAGGAACCGTTGCTCTTCGATACCTGGGACGACGTCGATGCGCTCAATGAGGACGACCACACGGAACTGGCGGCATCGCATCAGGGGAGCGTTCTCACTCAACGCCTCCTTGCGCTGCTGGAAGATCCCTCTCTGTTTGGGGGGCCGATTGCCAGCAAACTCACCCCCTTACTGCAACGCATTCTCGACCACCGACTTTCCCCAGAAGCCAGTCAGGTGCTGACTCGTCTCGCCATCGCCAATATTCCGCTGGGAAAACCCGCCCTGCAAGTGCTCTGTCCTCGTCCCAGCCTGCTCAAAGAATTGCGTTCCACCTCCTTGCTCGCTACCACGACTCAGCGGGTGCAGATGGTGCCGATGGTCTCAGCGCGGCTGCGCGCTCGCCTCTCACCGCAGCAACAGCATGATCTGGAAGAACAGTTCATTCCCGCGCTCACCCGATGACTTGATGAGGGGAAGATGGACACGAGTGAAGCCGGTGGCATCGTCGCCGAACTGGCAACGCTGTACTTGAAACTGCACCGTCTGCTAGAAGCTGCCGAACTGCTGATCCGTTATGGCTGGCTCAGTTTCAACCAGGGATATGGGCCTCGTTTGGCTCGACTTATCCAGGATGTGTTCCATGACTTTGATTGGCATAGTACAGAAGAGTATAAGTGTGCAGGTCTCGTACTCACAAAAATACTCTTTCCTTTTCTTGGCAAGCCAGTTCATACCCAAAAATATAGAGACTATGAGCATATTCGTGACGCCTTTCTTACAGGGAAGGTTATCCTTCAACCTGCGATAGAAGGCTATTTGATACATTTGTTCTTTCTAGACGCGATGAATGCTGTACAATTTGAGGAGGCTCAGGCAATTTTGAATACGTACCGTTCCCGTCTAGAATCACGACAGGTAACTCATCTTGAACAGCATCCATCATTGCTTTTAGGAACATGGTGCGAGTATGCTGAGGAGCAAGGTGAGATAGAGAAGGCGCATGCATTACGAGAAAAGACTATTGCACTATATAGGCAACGCGTTGCTTTGCTAAATTTTTATGGAGAAGAGGAACCACTTCTCAAAAGAGGTATTCGCAAGAGAGACGAAGCCTATTACCTCACTTATTTAGGCTATCACCTCAACAGAATTGGTCAGTACGAAGAAGCTCTTCAGTTAACAGAGCGTGCTATTAACTTGCAGGAGCAGGGGTACACACATATTGGTGTACTCGCAGCTTCTTACGGCGAAAAATCACAGATCCTGATGGCGCTCGGTCGTTTTCAAGAGGCTGTCCTGTTTGATGAAAAAGCTATTGTAGAAGCGCAGCGCTAGGCCAAAGCTGGAGATGCACTTTCGTGCGAAGAGTTCTGGATTTATCAGGTAAATCATGGACGGCTCTGTCTACGCCTGGGAAGAATTGACGAAGCTGAACGTATTTTTCGGGAGGCCTTACCCCATATTCATGACAGAAGGAGAACGTATCGCATGTTCGCAAGGGACGCTCTTGAAGAGATTGAAGAATGGCGACGGCAAGCGAAATCGCCTCATCATCAATTGGACTGGCGCTGGGTAGAGCGATATCGTGAACTGAGCGCATATGATAGTTATTGGTGGCTCACCTGGGCAGGTCCCTTTACTAAAGAGGAACAACACCAATGGGAGCACCTATTTTCTCAACCATTGGATGAAGCAAGAAGAGAGCAATTAGGAATATTGATGAGAGAGTCCCGTGATCGTGAACTGTTAGCGGCTCTTAAAGAACAACATGAGCCACGATTGCACTATCCTGCGATTGCTATTGAGGACGTGCGTCGTCGGATTATGGATCTCCTTCAGCTCGATGCAGATATTGGCCAACAGGAATCAAATGCCGTTGTACGTCGCCTCTATCAAGGAGCAATAGAGGAAGAACTGGATTTTCTTCGTCTCATTGAAGCGACCTTCGAGGGCGATACTGAGCGGTTTTGGGAGTGCAATCTTCGTTTGCTCCCTGTACCCACTCAAGAGGATATGGAATATGCACTGTCTCATGTAAGACATACACTGTTTCAAGGGCTTCACCATCCAGAAACCGCAGAAATCAGTCAGTGTTTACAGGAATTTCTGACGACACGTCTTCATCTCTCTTTTGATCTCACATCGAATGAAGAAACAATTCAGAAGGAATAGCGAGAGACTTCAGGCTCTTCGTCTCCGTCACGACGCAAAGTCTCTGCACAAGCAACCAGAGACTTTTTTGAAGCAGTCCTCAGAAAGAGTGGCTATGAGGACTGGCAGGTCGTGATTGATCCGAATGCAAGTGGCGCTCGTGTTGAACAAGGTTTGCGTCAAATGTTTCTGCCTGAGAAACGCTTCACCACTGATGAGATCAGGCATCTTTTCTCTCATGAACTAGCAGGTCATGTCGCTCGTTGTATGGCTGGTGAACGCTCACTTCTTGGCTTATTAGGTATTCACACAAAGAATTCTCTGCCAACGGAAGAAGGGCTGGCTCTTTATCATGAGCGTCAGGTAACAGTATTGCATGGGCAATCGTTTGATGATTCGGGTATATGGTTGGGTACACTTGCCGTAGGGCTTGCTTGTGGAGTGGTGACACCTCCACAGACATTCCTCTCCCTTTTCACGTTCCTTGAGTCTTTTTTCTTGCTCAGACGCCTTCTCAAACAACCAGATATAGATCTACAGAAAGCCCGACAACAAGTGCGGACATATACCCTTTCTATGTGTTTGCGCAAGTATCGGGGCGTACCCGATTTAAAGCAGGCCGGAGTATGTTATCTCCAGGATGCGGTATACTTACGTGGCTTGCGGATGATCGAGCATGCAGTTGCAGAGGACGAGACAGTTCTTGACCGTCTAGCAGTAGGCGTATGTGCCTTAGAGCTTTTACCTGACCTGCAAGAACTCGGCATTCTCACATCTCCTCAGCCGCTCAGGAAACTTGCCTATGCCCCAAAGTTGGATGACTACATTCTCTCCTTCGAGCACTCGCGTGAGATTTCCGACGAATACGCATAGGAACTCGCATATTTATGCGTACGCAAAGCAAGAAATGCATGGTATATTTCAAGTAGGACGATTTCTCTTTCACATTATTTTTAGGAATTGAGGCAACATACGAGGGCGACAACGAACGTTTCCGAGCAGTAAATCAACTGGTTGAGCCTGAACCCACATTTGAAGAGATGCAAGGCGCTCTGTCAAGTCTGAGGCGTGTGCTCGTGCAAGGACTGACCAGGCCAGATACAGCAAAGATCAGCCAACACCTGATTCAGTGGTTATCGCGGCCACTTCAACTTTCGTTCGACTTCTCATCCAATGCACAAGAAATACAAGAGCTACGACAGAATGAGACACGAACCCATTTTCAGTCGCAGCAGACACGAATAAACCATTAAGGTTTCACACTGGAGTGAACCCAAGTGACTAGACCGCACATCAAGCAAAAACATGGTATACTGAAGAAAAGAGTATGCCGAAGGAGAAAATTGATGAGTGGAAGGGTTCACAGCCGAGAATTCAAATTAACCGTGGTACGTCAACTTGCCAGCGGAGAAAAGCGTCCTGCTCAGATTTGCCGCGAGCATAACGTGGCACCTAGCGTGGTCTCCCGCTGGAGAAATGAATATGACCAGCGTGGCGAAGAGGCTTTTCTGCCACCAGCCACTTCGGAACCACCAACAGCCGAGGCAAAAATTGCCGAGCTAGAGCGCTTCTGTGGGCAACTGGCTCTGGAGAATGCGCTGCTAAAAAAAGCGTTGGGCAAGCTCCCCTTCAACAGCGACATGCGGTAGTTGAAGACGCGTGCCAGGAGAAGCTGCCCCTTTCCATTCGTCATCTCTGCGAGCTGTTGCAGGTCAATCGTGCCTGGTACTATGAGAGGCAACACTGCACCATCGAGCCAGCGAAGCTGGCGGAAGCAGTGGCGTTGCGCGATGCCATAGAACAGATGATTCTGGATTTTCCAGGCTATGGCTATCGGCGGGTGACCCATGCTCTGCAGCGAGCGGGATGGAAGGTCAACCATAAGCGGGTCCTTCGGATCATGCGAGAAGAGTCGTTGTTGTGCCACCTGAAACGACATTTTGTCCACACCACCGATTCCCATCATCCATATCCGATCTATCCCAATCTGGTCAATGGTCGCACCCCTGATGCTCCCGATGTCATCTGGGTCGCTGATTTCACCTACATCAGCTTGAAAGCCGAGTTTGTGTACTTGGCGACGATTCTGGATGCCTATTCCCGCAGGTGTGTGGGCTGGAATTTGTCTACGCGGATGGATAGCCATTTAGCTCTGGGTGCGCTAGAGGAGGCGTTAGCCACACGTGAGGTGAAACCAGGGCTCATTCACCATTCGGATCGCGGAGTCCAATATGCCAGTTACGCTTATACTGAGCGATTGCTGAGTATGGGCATGCAGATCAGTATGTCGGTCAAAGGCAATGTCTACGACAACGCCAAGGCCGAGAGCTTCTTCAAAACCTTGAAACAGGAGGAGGTCTATCTCAAGCAGTATCAGACCTTTGAAGAAGCATCCAGCAACCTTGGGCAATTTATTGATGAGGTCTACAATGCCAAATGCTTACACTCGAGCCTGGGCTATGTGCCTCCCATCGAATTTGAAGCCGCGTATTATCAAGGAGTAGATTGTTGACTTTGATTATGGTCTGGTAATAAGGGGGCACTCCAGTTTCTATAGAACATCATGTGTGGAGGGAGGAGAGCGTTGCTTATTGGCAAGTGACTTTGGGGTCCTTTGAGAAGGGGGAGCTTTTGGCTAATATGTGCAGCGATGTGTTTCATCTGCTGGTTCTGGCGATGGCTTTACCATTCTCTGAAAGTAAAACGAACATTCTTCGAGAGTTTTGGGCGACCTTGCAGCAAATTCAAGCTCCACCACAATGAGGAGAAGCGCGAGAAGTGGTAATTGCGCTGAATGATCCTTCGAAAATGGACTCCTTGACCGCGCTTACAGATAGAATCTCCCCCTGTCTCACAGCGAGCACCGTGAGCAGCCAGAGGACAGACGCTTTGGAGGGAAAGGAAAGAATTAGGAAGTCACCTCCTCTTGTGGAGCCAGTTCGACGTGTGACCCTGCTCCGAATTGCTGAATCTCCCTCATCTTCCGTGCTAAGTTCTACTATTCAAAAAACATTTCTTTGAAGAATCGGCTGTGAATGCGGATTGAACACTATCAGGATTGGAGGCTCACTCGACTATTGTAGAGATCTTCTTCCCCGCGCCTTTCCAGCCAAACTACTTGACGGTATTACGTAGCCAACCAACAGTAGGACCTTCATCGATTCTTTTGCTGGTTTCGATCAAAAAGGGAGATGTTTCAGGGCGAGAGGCTAACTTGTTCACCTGACGTATCGCTGCCAGTTCCTCGTAGTGTTGGAAAGCCCAATACATATTGATACGACATCCGCTGCAATTTTTTACGTCATCCTCATTCATAGTTCCGCATTGTGGACACTCTGTCATAATGGTCTCCTTTCTATCGGGTATCTTCCATGTATTCTCCGCCTTGGGATACCCCCATCTTTTCGCCCACATTTTACAAACGGAGGTGAAAAGCAAGATGAACCCACCTCAAGATCTGCACAAGCGGGCGTTGGCAGTTAGATCAAGCCCTGGCGAATGGCTACCGCGACTGCCTGTGCCCGGTCAGTGACCCCTAACTTCCGGTAAACTTCCTGCATCTTACGTTTGACTTGAACCTCACTCCAGAAGAGCTGCTTTCCGATCTCTTTATTCGTACAACCTTTCGAGGCAAGGTTTATCAGCTCGATTTCCATTGAGCTGAGCCCACGCTTCTGGAGGTTCTGCAACCTGATCAGTCGATGAAACTCGACCACCACCTGCGTCACGGCCTGAGATTTCCCGAGAACGCGCTCACCGCGTTGCACAGCATAGAGAGCGCTTCGTAAATCATCCATAGATAACGTTCTATATAAATAGCCGTGTACGCCTATTTCTAGGGCCTGAAAAAGTATTTGCTCATCATTGGACCCTGCAATTAAAACGACGCGTGTATCAGGAGAGCTTCGCAGCAACTGCTGTGCTATATTCAGCCCACTGCTTACCTCCAAGGAAATATCGACTAGGACGATATCAGGTTTTAACTCTACGGTGAGAGCCAGGGCAGCTCTCTCGTCTTCGGCCTCCCCCACGATCTCAAAGTCACCTCCCCCATTCAGCATCAATTGAATCCCTTGACGCAGAATTACGTGATCAGCGACTACTAGGATACGGATCGAAGTATGTTCGGGCGTAAAAGGCTGCATCTCCATTGCCGTCATAAGATTCGTCTTCCTTTACCTTTGACATGCCGTGCCACAGCAACTTTAAGTTCAGTAATAAGTCAGGTCGAGGAGTGGAAAATTCCACCTTTTTCCTCATATCAACAGTAGAACGCGCTAAACACCCATTGCGTGCACAAAAGATGGGTGCACTTCCACCCCATATTAACATAAAAAATCTCAAAGAATCAAGAAGCTGCCACATTTCGAAGTTTGATTAGATCTATAGCTGTGCAGTTTAACTATATTAATCTTTGAGCTTGCTAAAAGTTTGCTTGCAATAGCCCCATGATCATCAACCGTTGAAGAGCTTGACAGAAGAAGGGGAAATGCATCATAGGCGATGAACATTTTTAGCCGATTGATATGCATTTTAACCACCCATTGTTCCGTTCCAGGGTCAAGCCAGCCTGTTCAGCAGCCAGGTCCTGGCGCAATGTGTTTACAAAGGGAAGGAATTTAGGCGCGTTCCAATGAAAAGGAGCCTGCGGCCACTGATCCAGTTCCCCGCCACAGCGTTGTCGTCCTGGCTGGGTGAAGGGCTGAAACAAGTTGTTCTCCTAATCGGGGTGAGAACGAGCGTGGCGTACTTGTCCAAAAGCCATCCTCTCCCCGATCCGGATTTCCTCCAGTTACTCGATCAGCCATCTAAATAATGATGCTTGCGGTACCAGGCGGCTGTCCGCTTCATGCCCTCTTCCAGCTCGACTCTGGGCGTGTAGCCCAGTTCAGATCTAGCTCGGCTGATATCGTACATGCGACTGTTCGTGAGAAACTTGACGCGACTGCGCGTAAGTGGGGCATGCTCACCCTTCATACTTGGCATGACGGCAAAGATATCCGAGGCAAGATTGGCAAGCCAGAGCGGGATACTACCACCGGGGAGATTCCGACCCAGCGCGTGCGCAATAGCAGTGGCGAGTTCGCTAATGGGAACGGGGTGATCTCCCGCAATGGTATAGGTGCGACCCAGAGCCTGGGGGTGCTCGGCACAGAGCAGAAGGGCAGACACCAGGTCATCAATGTAGAGCGGGTGCAATAAGGCTTTTCCACCGTCCATGACCCGAAATAGCCCTCTTTTAATCGCGATAAAAAAGCTCAACAGATGCAGATCACCCGGCCCATAGACAAGCCCGGGTCGGACCACGCATACAGGAAGACCTTGCTCCTGATGGGCCTTGAGGGCAAGCAGTTCTCCCTCCAGTTTGGTGGCTTCGTAAGGATTGGTAGGAGCAAGAGGAGCATCCTCGGCGGCAGGTATTTCACCAGTAACACCATGGACGCCAGTGGTGCTGACATACACAATACGCTGCAATCGGGCCTGTCCCTGGCATGCCTTGATCAGAGTGCGCGTACCCTCTACATGCGTCTGATAATACAGTTCCGCCGGGACGCCAGGATGATAAAGACGCCCCGCGAGGTGGTAGATAGTGGTTGTGCCATCAACTGCCTGATGAACTCGCGCCGCATCGGTGATGTCTCCTGAAATGATGGTTACCGCGTCGCCGAATTGTTGCCGTGCCTTTTTTTCGTCGCGCGCAAGTACACGCACTGCCTGCTGACGTTTTACCAGCTCTTTGGTCAAAGCGCTGCCCAAAAAGCCGGTTGCGCCTGTCACCATTGTGGCCATATCACCCTCTCTGCGGATATCTAATATAAGGCAATGTACGTATTCGGGCTTACTTTTACTTTACTAGAGATTCCCCTCACTATTGGTCGCCTGCGCAGCAATCATAGCCGCCTGTACCAGGGGGCTGCTAATGGTTATGCCCCCATTCTTTGCCTTGGAGGTGAAGGTAAGTGAGCTATAGGCAACCACAACTTTAACCGCCCGACCTCGCATTCCGATACGAACAGGTGTTGCTTGAACTATCTCCTGAATACGCCTAGAAACAAGTTCAGCTCCATGTTGCTCAGCTCGAATGACGACAGTCAGAATTCCAGGTCCACTTATCGAGAGTTTGTCCTCTTTGCGTAGTCTGGTACGCAACAAGGGTAAGAGCTTACGTACTGCCTCAATTGCCTCACGGTCTTCATCCTCAGGGTTGACGGCATAATTATTTTCAGCACCCTCAAGTATGAAGCGAAAGATGATGACGCTCACGGCATTACGGATATGTCGCATTTTATATTTGCCTGCCTCCAGGTCCTTCGTCGAGTCCACCATTTGCCAGATGTGATGTTCGCGCTTCAGGCGGTAGTCATTGTATGCTTGCAGGCGTGCAATCCCTTCAAGAATGACCGTACCGAGAGTCCATATCACTTGCCTGGGGGTACGCATTGTAAGATCGCGACTGGTGAGAAGCTGGCGAATAATGGGACCGACCTTCATTGTCGAAGCTGCGTAGTTCTGCTGATCGCGCACCTGCAAATGTCCCGCGTAGATGCGGCGGCGCTGCTTAAGAAAATCCTGGAGGGTAAGTGGACCTTTGTTATAGACAATACAAGCGGGTTCATAGATCAACTGATAGCCAAGCTGAGAAATAAGCGCTTGTATAGATATTTCATCGACAGGACTACCGGACGGTATACCTGAGATGACATTACGGAAAGCTATCACTTCACCCAGTTTTGGATGAACGCGGGCCATCTGATCATGCAAGCGCCAAAGCAGGTGGACAGCATGTCCCATAAAAGTAGTCGGATCATTGATGGGTACAGGACGCCCCCCGACCATACCAATCTTTGGATCCTTGAAAGGAGCGCACATATACTCGAGAGCTGAAGCTTCGGGAATAACGTCAGCACCAATCAATACAACAACGTGGCTGATAGCCTCTTTGAGAAACAGATTGATAGCAGAAGCTTTCCCTTCGCGCTTCTCCTGGATGCACAATCGTACTCGAGGCTCCTTGAGTGCAATTTCAGCTACAATCTGTACAGTACGATCAGTGCAACCACTCGCAATGACAATGATTTCTTCGATGCGTATAGATGGGCCATGCTGTTCGAGAACTGCGCGTATGGTGCGGCCAATATTGGCTTCTTCATTATAGGCCATAATACCTACACTACAGCCGACATATTCGTCACCATGCTGTGCCTGTCCATCTTCCTGCTCAGGCTGAACTCCACGTATGCTCTTTGTTGCCATGATATACCTGGCCTTTCCCTGGTTGGATATCCTTCAGGAACAGCTTTGTACCGGGCTGAATGCCTTTACATCCGACTCTGATTGCATCAATTCCATGATCCCCATTCTCCGCTTTTGTACTTCAGATCAAGAACCCAGTGTAGCATCAAGCCTTATGAGCATCGATGCCACCGTTGCCGTTAGGCCCGTATGCGTCACCGGTAGTATTGATCACAGGCAAGCCGCGTCGTTTGGCAGAATTACCGAAATTACCTGGAGACAGCGTGGCGGCGACCGTCTCCCTGCCAACATCAGCGGCAACACCAGCGAGTGTTGGCATATGGCAGAGCATGTTGGTATAGGAGGCATTTGCCAGGGGGCAATAACACTCGCCCGCTTTGATACTTCTGCGTAGCTCGTTAGCCTTGATTGTAGTCCAGGCAGCTTTAAAATTATAGTCGTGCTCACGCAGGTTGCCGACTGACTCTGCACGGATACAACACGTCCAGACATCGCCGTTAGGGGCGATCTGTGCGGATGCCACACCGGCAAGGCATGGGATAATCTGGCGCTTCTCGGCCAGGGTACGCTTCACAATATCGTAGTATCGGTCTCGGAACGCCTGCGTAATCCGCGAGACGCCATTAAACTCGGCCTTGCGAATGCCCTCTTGCAGGCGTTCAATCACAGGCTGATACTTCTGGACCGCCGGAGTAATGCCCATCCCTACCGTATCTAGCTCGACACGCTCCTCAGCTATCTCACTAATGAAAGAGTCGGGCTTGAGTTCATCGCGTACGAAGGCATAGATACTCTCAAACTCGTCAATGTTGAAGTTTGAGATGACAGTATGCACCCCCAACGTAAAGTTCTTATAGCGGCCCTTCAATGCCTTCAGCCCTGCATAGGTACGCATAGCACGCTCAAAATTCCTTTTGACGCCACGCACGATATCGTGCTTTTCGCCAATGCCATCTAACGAAAGATTGACAATGACTTCGCTGGTAGGAGCAGCTTGCAGGACGCGCTCGATGCGACCTGGAATAATCTTATCCTGAATGCCGTTTGTAGGGATGTTGATAATACCAGGACGACAATGCCGGTAGGCTGAGCCGACCATCTCTGGCAGATCCTTGCGCAAAGTCGGCTCACCACCACTAAAGGTGAACCAGTAAGCATCTCTGCCAATGGAAGCGAATGTCTTATCGTATTCCTCAAGGGTGAAGTCATCATTGGGACGCTGCCAGACATTACACGTTTTACAACGAGAGTTGCAGCGATAGCTCACACTGATTGTAAAATTCATTGGCAGAGCAAGAGGTTTTTCAAACGCATATGATGCTTGCATCTTGGCAATTTTCGGTAGGACTTCAAGCATAGTTTTTTCCTTTCCCTCAGACTGAATAGTCGAGGTTGTTGGAGCCTTTTCTCAGATATCCTCTAGTGTAGAGAAGTGCCTGGGAGAAGACCAGTTACAAAGGTATCGTGGGAAGTGTACTATCGTATCTTTCGCTTCTGCTGTTTTACCAACTCGACCGGGCAAGCGAGAGGAAGAGCAGATCGAGCGGTACTCTAATCCCTGGCGGCTTTGTTCATCCGATCAAGGTACCAACGAACCCCTTCTGCTACTCCATGCCTTACATCAAATTCAGGAGCATAACCCAACTCACGGCGCGCCCTATCAATCGAGAATCGCTGATCCCCGCCGAGCAATGTTACTCCATATGTCGTCAATGGTGGTGGCGTTTCCTTACGCCTGTCTATAACTTGCCATAAGGCTTCAAAGCTACGGCCAGCGAGGTACATCGCGGAAAAAGGGAGTTTGCGCGACACCTGCGGCACCTGGAGAGCATTAGCAATGGTGTTCAGGTATTCGGGCCTGCGTCACGCGCCGATCATCTGCGATGTTATAAGCCCGACCGATTGCCTCATTGTCGGCATCCCCGGCCTTGATCAGGCCCTGTGCCACATCCCGCACGTACACCACGGGCACAATATTGTCGCCGGTGCCAAGAATCAGTCCTTTACCGGACTCAACAAGATTGACGAAGCGGCTAAAGCTGGCGCTGTCTCGTGGCCCATATATCCATGCAGGACGTACAATAACGACTGGCGCGCCGTGTTCTTTCACAAGCCTGAAGATCAATTTCTCACCAGCAATTTTGTACGGCTGTAGGGGTTATTCTCAACGTGATAGGGATAATCCTCGGCCACGATACCATGGAGGTGATGCCCATAGACCGTAATGGAGCTGGTGTGGACAATGCGTTGCACACCTGCATTCATTGCGGCAAAAACTAAGCTAGCCAATCCTTGCACATTGACCGCTTTATAGTCTTCTTCCAATCCCCAGGGGCCTGTTTTTGCTGCAATGTGATAGACGCGCTGCACACCTTGCACGGCGCACTTGAGTGATGTTGCATCAGTCAAATCACCGTGCATAATCTCAACACCTGGTAATGCTTGCAAGCAACTTGTGTCTTGACCTGGTTGCACCAACGCACGCACATCATCACCGCGCTCTGCCAACATCTCGACGAGATGACCACCTACGAAGCCAGCAGCCCCTGTCACGAGTACTTTCACTTTTCTCTCCCAGCCTTCCTTAAGCCGATGGTTACTTTTGCTACAGGGCCGCTCAGTACACGTTTCATGACCTTTTTACTCCTCCGAGAGAGACATATTGACTGACCTGGGTAATCGACGGCTGTTCCATGCCGCCAGCATTGAACCAGGCCGCTGCTAGCCTGAGACCTTCCCGTATATCGACCCTTGGCTCATAGCCCAATTCTCGTCGTGCCTTCTCTACGCTATGTCTGTTATCTGTACCGAACATCATCGCTCCTAGCTGGGTCACAATCGGCCTGGTATGGGTCATAGAGGCGATCTTCTCTGCAACGATGCTCCCGTAATAGATTGGCAGATAGGGCAGGTGCCGTGTAGGACGTATCCCGTCGACATCGTCTGCAATGGCATTGAATATCTCCCTCTGTGTAAGAGGACGGTCATTAGAGATGTTATAGACGTTGCCAGGGGCCTTCTCATGATAGGCAGCCAACAGGAAACCCTGCATCACATCGCTCACATAGCAAAATGGCAGCGCGTTGTCTCCCCGCCCAATTATCACCCCCTTGCCACTTTTCATACGCTGGGCCATGCGACCAAAGTGCAATCGATCCCCTGGGCCGAAGAAGGTGCCGGGGCGGAGGATCACCGTCTCCACGTCGCTTTCGAGCATGAGGCGGCGGATCAGCCGGTCACCCTCCGTCTTGGTAATGCTGTAGGGATCGGGATCAGGCAGCAATGCGTCTTGCTCGCTCAAGAATCGACCATGGCCGAGTCCATAGACGGTATGTGAACTGGTGTGCACGAAACGGCGGGTGCCAGCTGCCTGCGCCGCCCGGTAGAGATTTTCGGAACCGGTCACGTTCACCAGACGATAATCCGCGAGCGGACGATTCACACCCATCATGCCCGCCAGGTGAATGATAATTTCAATATCCTTTAGAGCCGGAGCCAGCGTGCTGGCATCCGTCACATCCCCCCGCACCACCTCTACTCCCTGCGCCGTCAGCTTCTCTGCATTTTCTACCGGCAAGACCAGCGCGCGGATATGCTCACCTCGCTGCTGTAATGCTTGAAGCAGGTACCCCCCCAACAACCCCGTAGCACCAGTAATCAGTACTTTCATCGAACAATCCTCCATTTTCTGGATGAGCTATATTAGTAATTTATGCTTGCGATCCTCATATGTGTTTTATAACTTTTTCAAGCCCGACTCTGGATATGCGGCCCGTTTGGACAGGCCCGGCCAATGCCATGAAAACGGCTCGCCGTGGGACATTCGACGCGATTCCAGGCAAGGGTGCCCTCGAAAGTCAGTTGCTCCAGTAACCGATGTGGTCTGCTTACCTTGCTCCTGAATAGCCCTTGACGCTGATAGCGTTCTCTGGGCAGGCCTCGTAACAGAGCAGGCAACGCTGGCACGTCTTGTAGTTCACCTTCAGCGTTTTCAGATCGATCACATCCGGTAGCGGGCAGGCCTCGACACAAATACCACAGCGCGTGCAGTTTGCCTCCTCGATTTGCGGACGCGTTCCAACCAATCCCGTACCGTACAGGCTTGTACAAAAATGCTTACCGCGCTCCACAACCCAGCTATAGGGATAGTCCAGCGGATACATCAGCCAGAAGATGAAGCGGTAAAGCGTTTTCTGCTCTGGAAGGCGAAAATGCTTGATTATACCGGGGTCTTCGCCAACCAGGGTCCACGAGGGCTTGCCCAATTGTTCCAGGGCCAGCTTCAGGTGGGGGATAGCCTGTGGCCGGACGCCAACGAGTTGGCAACACGCCAGGTCAACGGCCAGGCTGTCACGTCCAGCCACGAGTACCTGCAGGTCGGCCTTATCGCCATAGAGCGGCCCCTCGCCATCTTGCCCGACGCTACCGTCGACGATGGTCAGGTCGGGCTTGATGCCGCGATTCATATCGACAATGCACTGGGCAATCCCGAGTGTATGCATTGAACGTCGGTCGGGACGGGGAAGAATCCCCATGGGATTTTTCATGCCCAAAGTCATGATCGAGACGACATGCGTTTTGAGCACCGGCAGGTTAATGAGGCAGGCTTCCTGCAAGAAGCGCGGAATGCGGAAGCGGCGCAAGCGCTTTGCACCCGCCGGTCGCAGTTCCACCCAATCCTGTTCGCCGCCCTCCGGGTCGATACGGACGATGCGTATGCCGTTGTCCGCGCAGAATTTCTCTACGCCCAGAATCGTGTAGGTGGCCTCGCGGTCAAACTCGGTACCGGGAGTTTCACAGAGCACAGGCTCGGCACCGCAGGCGCGTACCTCTTCAGCGACAGCCTTGAGCAGGGCAAAGCTGGTGGTTGATCCCGTCTCGGCGGATCTGCCAGCCACGAAATTGGGTTTAAGAACCGCAATTTTAGCGTCCTTGATAACAGAAGCCATACCGCCTGTTTGTGCGATAACGCGATGGGCGGCAGCTTCGATGCCGTCGTAGGTTCGTGTAACCGCGATGGTGTCCATATCGGGTCGTGTTGCCAGCATGCTATATGCTCCTTTCCTTTTCGATTTGCCCTCGCATCACGCCGGACAGGGTCAACCCGAGGGAGCTCAGGCAAGCCATGCCTGTTGCAGACATGAGCAGGGCCGACCAAAGATGTGAGAAAACGAACATAGCGACCACTTTGTCCGCGGGGAGATGGAGCAATCCGGCGAATACGAGCAATCCAACAGCTTCGTTGCTACCGACCTGGGCAGGAGGATTGGGTAAGATGTAGAACATATTGTAAACGGTGTAGCCGAAGAGAGCAGTTCCGAAGGGGATAGGAAAACCAATAACCCGGAAAGCCAACATGGCAAAAAGACCGTCAAGGCTTACAGCTACGCCGGTAAGCAGTACTGCTGCAATAAAAATCTTGGGACGGCTTACGCCTAGAAGCAGCGCGTCTACAAAGCCGATGGCAAAGGCCTCAATCTTGCTGCCGATTGATTTAGGAAAGATGACCTTCAATTTGTGGAGCAGTTCAATAGCACTTTTGCGTTTCCAGGCTGCTAGAGCCACAAAGAAGATCAAGCCAATAAGTAGTCCACCTACCAGCCCTAACACTAACCACAGCTTGATGTCCATGTGCAAACCAAGAAACGGTACAATGGCCATTATGAAGAGCGCAGGTACTAAGTCCAGGGCTTTGTCCATGGCAACGGTTGACACTGATTGGCTAATGGGAACACGCGCAAGACGTTTGAGCATGAGAGGCTTTGCGACTTCACCTGCACGTATGGGCAACAAGAAGTTCAGAAAGATACCGACCAGGGAGAGTTCCACCACTTTGAGGGTATCGACCTTCGCGACAGGATTCAGGAAGAGCTTCCAGCGCACGCCGCGAACCGAAAAGGCCAGGAGAAAGGCGACACCTGAGAGGAGAACGAGCATGAGTGCTTGAGGGGTTGCTAAGCGCTGTTGAAGCACCCGGATAGTGGCGGGAATGTTTACGAAACGTGAGACAAGAAACAGCAGACCAATGCCGATCAACAGACCAATGATGATTTTTACCAGAGGGGTGTTGAGAATGGTTTTCCATGTGAGCTGCTGGTTCTCCAGGGAGAACACTGACGCGCCAGCAAGCTGTAGCCCATCCTGAGCCAGGGAAGCGTGTTCATTGAGGGTTACGGCGGGAAACGAGTCAGTCTGTTGCGCGCTGTAGGGCCTGAATCCTTCTTCCTTTGCCAGATCGTCACTACCGGGTACGTTGTGATAGTCCTCATAGGGAGTCTGTTGTGGTTTCTGCATGGTTAGTTTCCTTTCGCTGAGCTATATGAGAAGTGTCCTGGCCCTATTCAGTAATCGTTTCGTACTCCTGCAAGAAGCGAAACCCGGGCCTCTTCCAGATTAGAGCTTACGCCATATCCAGAAGTAGCCGGTTCCATAAGAGTCCTGGTAGGGGATTTTATCAATAAGAGCGTATTTCTTGCTTTGCTCGATGGCTTTCAAAATGGTAATGGCGGTCTGGGCGTCAAATCCATAATTCAACTGGATCAGGTCGAAGTAGCCATCGTTAACGGCCTTGACGTAGGCATCATCGCCAAAGTGGTAGTGCCCCTGCTTATCGGTATATTCAAAAAAGTCGAGGCCAGTCCATTGCCAGTTATAGGTATCACCCCGTAAGTTATAGCGCGATACCTCAAACTGTTCTGCCAGATAGCGGCCAGCACCAGGGCGCACCTGGGAATTCAAGGCATAGGCAAGCTGAGCTGTGTTTGGCCAGCTCCCGTACATATTTTGGGCCTCTCCTGTTGCGAGGAGGAACAGCATCAGGCAAATCGCCATGCCGGATAACCAGCGGTGTCCGTGAGAGAACGTGCTGTGGAAGTTGGAGAGAGATGACAGCGCATACCCTGCCACGGGCATCAAAAAGAACATGCTGTAGCCCAGGTGCTTATCCAGAGAGATCTGCTCGGCTTTGTAG
>WNGD01000607.1_pt1 | contig 41090 bp, 32 predicted proteins | sample 5400671 | NCBI WGS metagenome assembly WNGD01 (sample SAMN13153369, study PRJNA577476) | soil metagenome | isolation source: 40 cm soil or saprolite under grassland replicate 2 | place: USA:California | collected 2016-06-15 | reverse complement strand
CGCGTTCCTGGACATTGCGCTTTCATACGCAAACCGCGGGAAGTACGCTTACTGCCCAACAGCCCGAAAACAATATCGTGCGGGTGACACTCCAAGCTCTTGCCGCCGTGCTGGGTGGCACCCAATCTCTTCACACGAATTCACTGGATGAAGCGCTCGGGCTGCCAGGTGAAAGGGCCGCCCACACGGCCCTGCGTACGCAGCAAATCCTCGCCTGCGAAAGCGGAGGAATCAACACGGCTGATCCGACTGGCGGTTCCTATGCGATCGAAGCCATGACGGACGAAATTGAGTCCGAGGCCGCCACCTACATTCAAAAGATAGACCAGATGGGGGGAATGCTGCGGGCAATCGAGGCGGGTTACGTTCAACGTGAGATTCAGGAGTCGGCATACGAGTACCAAAGGAGCGTGGAGTCTAGCGAGCGCCTCGTTGTCGGAGTCAACAAATTTGCAAGCGATGAGCCGGCTCCTGTCGATGTTTTCACGATCGATGATTCGGTTGCGGAATCCCAGCGGAGGGCGCTCGCGGAATTAAGGACCACACGAGACAGTAGCGCAGTACGTCGCGCGCTGGAGAGTCTGCAACAGGCGGCAACGGGGCAAGACAACCTTGTTCCTCGCATCCTGGAGGCAGTTGAAGCGCTTGCCACCGTGCAGGAGATTTCGGACTGCCTTCGGGGCGTGTTTGGAGAGTATCAGCAATCCGACCCATTCTGATCCAGGACCGCATTCACCGCCAAGACGCAAAGACGCGAAGAATCACAACGGAGGAACTCCTATGAAAATAGGTTTTCGGCGGTCGCCTTCTCACCTTATTTCCACCTGTTGCCGCTCCTTGACCGCCGAAAGCGCACTTTCATTCGCAGTGGCGAGCCGCAGGATTATGAAAACTTTGTGGTGAAATTTTTAAGGCCTCGGCAAAAGATAGGAGACGGCGATTCCGGCATATGCGACTATTGACATCAAATAGATAAGCTTCCAAGATACGTGGTTTTCACTCGCGCTCAGTTCGTCCGGGTTCCTCAAGATCCGGTAATCGATGTATGCCCCTATTAGCGGAAGGGAGAACGACAAGGTATAGATTCCTGCCGGATGTCCGGTCAGCTTCCCCAGTCTCACAAGTATGGCCCACAACAGAAAGGGAAAAACAAAGAAAGGGGAGATAAGGAGCGCCGCTTTACGTACGCCGTAGAGCACAGGAAGAGTCTTGCAGCCGCCCGCGCGGTCTCCCTCCATGTCGGAAAAGTCTTTCGTGGTGCCCGCCCCTAAGATGAATAGACCCAGGACTGAACTGAGGAGCCACGGTTCCACCACCCAGATTGTCTTGACCGTCGACCAGCCGGCAACGGGAAGCAGAAACCCGCGGGGTACCGCCATCGTGATGTTGGCAAGAATTCCCCAGCGTTTGGTCCGGAATGGAGGCACGGAATAAGAGACAGTGAAAATTCCAGCAAGAACCGCCAGAAGCAAGCACTGGTAATTGATGACCCAGGCGAGCAGGAGTCCAACCCCGAAAGCGCCCAACGTGAAACCGGCGGCCTCTCGGCTTCTCAGTCTTCCGGAAGGCAGGGGTCGCTGAGGTTTGTTAATGCGGTCGATCGGAAGGTCGAACATCTGGTTCAGCCCGTTGGATCCTGCATTCAGCACAACAGCCATCACAGCCCCCAGCACGACATTCCACGCCACCCTCCAGGGTGAATGCGTCCATGACGACACGAACCTCGGCTGCGCTCCCCAGGCCGCGAGCCCCCCACATATCATTCCGACCCCGGGCATCAGCAGTGTGAAAGGCCGCGAAAACTCGCAGTAAATCCGCCAATCCTTCATCTTGGCGTCTATAGGTAGACCTTGGCGAACAACATAGCCAAAAGCATGGACACCGTCGTATGAAAGGCATTCAATAGTTGACCGCTTCTACCGTTGTCCGACTGGCCGTGAGCCGCCAGGTAACTCTCCAGGTGTACGGAAAACGAAGCGGAAAGAAGAATGCAGACCATTCCTATGGGTGAAATCAACTTGAACAAAACGGCTTCAAAGCCGATCATTGCGGCTGCCAAGAACCCCACGGCACTTCCGGCGAGAGACACTGCTCCCGGGGTCCCTCGCGGCACATGTTCCAACGATGTGAGTAGTATCGTGTGCCTCCCCAGAAGCTGGCCGAGCTCCGTAGATGTTGTGTCGTACAGCGCGGTAGCCACAGCAGCGGTGAATCCCACGTTCATGATTTGTTTACTGTCGAAGAAAATAGAGGCCAGTCCGGCAACAAGCGGTGCAAAGCCTTTTCCCAAGACATGGCGGGCCGATCTCCTGCCAAAATCGGGCTGAGCTGTCCCCTCGAGCTGTTTTCGTCGATATCCGATTTTTGAGAAAAGGCTGCCCAGCACGAAAAACGTTGCGAGTAGTAGAAATCCTTGCGCTCCGAAAGAAGAATAGACCACGCTTCCCATCACGACTCCGCAAACAAGGCCAGACAGGGTAAGAGTCTTCAAAGACAATGCGGCCAATCCGGTGCCTGCGGAGACCAACAAACCCGTAATCCACTCGTCCCAGGCCCAGTTTGAAGGCCACCTGGCCAAGGACAACCCACGCAGGAAAGTTCCTCCCGCCAGGCAAATAGTGAGATTGTCGTCCAATGGAATCTGCAGAGTTTCGACGACGGAGCATACTATTGCTGTAGTTGTAGAATAAAGAAGGCCGCGTCGCGCATTCCAATTCCCTGAATGGGGTGGGAATTCCGTCCAGAGGAGGAGAACAAAACCAGCCAGGGAAGAGAAAAATACGCTGCTGCACGTGCCAAGCCAGGTCTTGTTTGAGTTCCACGGCAGTCTGGCGCGACCGAATCTCCGTCCAATGAGGTTTGAGGCGGCGTCCCCTACAGAAAGGTTTGCCCACGCAACGGCGGCCAGATACTTGTCCTCCCGGAAGAAGAGGACAAGAGTGAAGACCGAAAACGCGTACGCGAGTTTGCCTGCTGAGTATCCCTTGATTTGTTCTTCCGGGCGTTGGGTGACGCGGAACAGCCTCGGTGAGACGAAAGCCGCGTAAAGAACCGCAACGAATGCGAATATCAGAGCCTGCTCCCATGTAAGAAATCTCAGCAAGAAGGCAAACGCAATTGGAGCCAGGTGCTCCAACTGGCGAAGGTTCTCGTTGTGCTCAGACGCCGCGATTCGCATGAGCGACTATTGGAAACGGAAGATGCCGGACAAACTGCGCAGTTCTTTTCACAGAATACAGCGACGTTTTTTTTTGGCCAGATACGTGGCTATGGGACACGGATTGTCACGGGTTTGACGGATTAACACACAGTCGATCCATCCGTGACATCCGTGTCCCAAAAGACACCAAGGATTTCATGATCGCCGCCACGTTACTGTAGCATGGGCAGTTACATTTCGCCGTGGGGTCATATAAAATGGGTAATCCTGTATTGGCGCTGAGAGTCTCAGGCGCGGGCTGTAACATGCTGTAAGTTATGCCAATCTTAGTACTTGTTCTGAAACTTTTACGGTTGCGCACTCGTACTATCGAACGTTCCTTCGGAGGCACCAAATGAGCAAAAGGAAAAAAATCTGGATCGGGTGCGGAGCCGCCGTCGCATTGGGACTGAGTATCTTCATCGGTATCCGAGTGACCCGTAAGGAGGAGGTTCCCGTCCAAACAGCGAAGGTGGAACGAAAGGAAGTCCTGAAAGCCAAGGTATCGGCCAGCGGCGAGATTCGCGCAAAAGAATTCGTAGACCTTCAGTCTGAAATCGCGGGCCTGATTACCGAGCTTCCAGTGCATGAAGGTGACAAGGTGCAGAAGGGAGACGTGCTGCTGCGCATTGATCCGATCCAGACCGAAGCGGAGACACAATCATCCAGAGCTCAGCATGAAGGAGCAGTGGCGGACGCGCGCGGGCAGGAGTTTCAGATCATGAATGCCGAGGCGGACCTCGCCAAGCAGGAAGCGTCGCTGCGCTCGGCGCGCGCGGAGCTCGACCAGGCGGAAAGCAACTACAGCCGGACTCAAAGCAGCTTCAAGCGCAGGCAACAGCTGCACGAGGAAGGGTTGCTTTCCAGGGAAGACTACGAGATGGCCCAGAACGACGTGAAATCCGCGAAAGCACAGCTCGAGGTCGCCCGCGCAAAAGTAGCTCAGATGGAGACCCAGATCCAAGTTTCAAAGAACAACATACAGCAAATGAAGAGTTCCTATGCGGCGGCCGCGAGCCGTGTAAGATCCATGGCGGCTAACTTGACGCGGGCCAGCGACCAGCTTAAGAAGACCACCCTCTACTCCCCCTTGACCGGCGTCATTACGCAGCTCCTCGTCGAGAAGGGGGAAAGAGCGGTTCCGGGCATCATGAGCAATCCTCAGGCTACTTTGATGACGATTGCCGACCTGAGTGTGATCCAGGCCGAGTTGAAAGTGGACGAAACCGATGTTGTCAATCTCGCCCTTGGGAATAAGGCTCAGATCAAGGTAGATGCCTTACCCGACATGGTTTTTGAAGGGGAAGTCACCGAGATTGGGAATAGTCCGATCAAGACTGCGGCAACGGGTCAACAGCAGCAGGAAGCCAAGGATTTCAAGGTGATCGTCACCCTGACGAGCCCGTCTCGCAAGCTTCGTCCAGGCATGTCTTGTACGGGTGACATGATCACCGAAACGAAGCAAAACGTCTTGGTCGTTCCTATCCAAGCCCTGACGATCAGAGAAGTACCGGTGGACAAGGACGGTCGTTATCACGAGCCTGATCTGAAGAAGAATGATAAGTCCGGCTCGGTAGCCAGAGCGGATTCTTCCCCAAAAGAGAAGAAGGCTGCCAAGAAGGAACTTCAGGGTGTGTTCGTCATTAACAAAGAACGACTGGCCCGGTTCCGGACTGTGAAAACCGGCATTACAGGCGACTCCGAAATTGAAGTCCTCGAAAACCTGGCGGAAGGCGAGGAGGTCGTATCGGGCAGCTTTCAGACCCTCAGGACAATAAAGGATGGCGCGCTGGTCAAGATTGACAACTCGGGCAAAAACCAAGCTGACAAGAAGAAGTGAGTGAAGTCTTGCGCATTCCAAGGGAAGCTCATGGGAATAGGGGGTAACGGCAACGAAGTACTCATCCGAACCGAGAACCTGTGGAAGACGTATCGAATGGGGGCAGAAGAGATTCATGCTCTCCGGGGCGTGTCCTTTGAGATCCTGAGAGGAGAATACGTGGCCATTATGGGCCCCTCCGGGTCGGGCAAATCGACGATGATGAACCTGATCGGTTGCCTGGACACACCTACAGACGGGAAATACTATCTTAATAGCCGGCTCGTTTCAGAGATGAATGACGACGAATTAGCCCGGATCCGAAACAAGGAGATTGGGTTCGTATTCCAGACATTTAATCTTCTGCCGCGGGCGACCGCTCTGCACAACGTCGAACTCCCCCTGATTTACAATGGAACTCCGGCCGCCGAACGAAAGGAGCGCGCGATCAAGGCCCTCCAGGCGGTGGAACTAGGGGATCGAATGTACCACAAACCAAACGAGCTCTCCGGGGGCCAGCGACAGCGAGTGGCGATCGCACGGGCCCTGGTCAATAATCCTTCTATCATCCTCGCAGACGAACCTACCGGGAATCTTGATTCTGCCACGAGCGCCGAGATCATGAATCTTTTCGATACGCTCCACAAGCGCGGTAACACAATCGTCCTAGTGACTCATGAGGCTGACATCGCCGGGCATGCGCATCGAGTTATCAGGCTCTTGGACGGGAAAGTGGAGAGAGACGAAAAGCTGCGTCCTTCTGACAGAAAGACCTGAGCCACGCAGGGCCCCTACGTCACGTCAATTTTTTTACAGCTTCTCAGACGTCCTTTCTACGATCCACCGCTGTCTGATGTGTACAAAAAACAAGCAACCCGGGTGTCTTGTCCCCAGGACACGAGATCCGGGTAAGTTTTCCTGCACTCTGACATTACCCTAGGGCAGCGGGGGTGGAAGTGGCAACCGGCAGGAGGCGCTGCAGGGGTAGGAATTTCGCCTCCTATCGAAGGAGGTTTTTCCCTTCGTGCAGCCGGGTCAAGCACGGGCATGCTTTGGAGCAGCAACTGACTGTAAGGATGCCTGGGGTAAGTAAAAAACTGCCCCGTGGGACCCTCCTCCACTATTCTTCCCAGATACATCACCGCCACAGTCGTGGACAGGTAGTGGATTACCGTCAATGAATGAGAAATCAATATCAGCGTCAGGCCGAAGCGGTTCTGCAACTTCAAGAGAAGGTTCAGAATCTGCGCTTGGACAGACGCGTCAAGCGCTGAAACAGGTTCATCGGCGATCAACAGTCGCGGCTTCAAGGCAAGGGCGCGCGCAATTGCCACACGTTGTTGTTGACCGCCGCTGAGTGAACCTGGAAGACGGTCGAGGAGCGCGGGGTCAAGGGAAACAGCTTCCAGAAGCTCTCGGACCCGGCTTTCCCTCTCCGGCAGGGTTGCCACTCCCTGGACTTCAAAAGGTTCGAGCAGAGTCTCGCGCAGAGTCATGCGCGGATCGAGAGAGGCGGCAGCGTCCTGAAAAATGATCTGAAATTCCCGTCTCTTTCGGCGCAGGGCCGACGGGTTCAGTGAAAGGAGATCAACACCGTTGAAGAGGATCGAACCCGCTGTGGGCTCGAGCAGCCGCAGTGCACAGCGCGCGAGTGTGGTCTTGCCCGAGCCGGACTCCCCAACCAATCCCAATGTGTCTCCTGGAAAGACTTCAAGATCGACTCCGTCTACGGCCTTGACCGAAACATCCCTTCCGGCACGGCGGATCCGGAATTCCTTGCGGAGGCCTCGTATCTGGAGCAAGGGCGCCATTCATCCAGCCTTTATGCAGGAAGCCCAGTGTGAGTCCGAGAGCGCCACCTGTGGAGGAATCGCCGACGTGCACTGGATCTCTGCGATGGGACATCGTGGAGCAAAGGCGCAGCCCGGGAGATCCTGACCAGGAGCGGCGGGTGAGCCCAAGACAGGCGTGAGCGGCTCCTTACGCCTGGAAGAATCCAGCCTTGGCAGGGAGTGAATCAACGCGCGAGTATAAGGGTGAGCAGGCCGTACAAAGACTTCATCTGACCTGCCGGCCTCGACCAAGCGCCCGTGGTACATCACCGCTACGCGATCGGCGCACTCGGCCACCAGGGCCAGATCGTGGCTTATGAGCAGCAATGCGAGATTGTGATGACGTTTCATTTTCCGGAGCAGATCCAGGATCTGCGCCTGAATTGTCGGATCCAGAGCGCTTGTAGGTTCATCCGCAATGAGAAGCTCAGGGCTGCCGCAGAGACCCAAGGCAATTCCGATTCGCTGGCACATCCCCCCTGAAAACTCAAAGGCGTAGCGGCTGATGGACGACGGAGGGTCGGGGATCCCAACTTCTTGCAGCAGCGCCAATGCGCGTTCTCTGGCTTCGCGGCGACTAAGATTCTGATGGCTCCGTATGGATTCGATGAGCTGCTCTCCAATGGTCAGCACCGGATTCAGGGACGAACCGGCGTCCTGGAAAACCATCCCGATTCTTGACCCGCGCATCCGGCGCCAGTATCTCTCTCCTTCGTACAAGAGATTCTTACCGCCAAAAAGGATCTCTCCCGACGTCACCTGTTGGTCGAGGTCCACGAGGCCGAGCGTAGCGAGAGCTACCGTGGACTTCCCGCAGCCTGTCTCGCCGACCAGGGCCAGCGTTTCCCCTGACAATACTTCCAGCGAGAAGTCTCGCAGCGCAGGGACAGGTCCTCGCGGACCAGGATAGGACACGCTCAGATGACGAATTTCCAGGAGCGCGGAAGCCACGTCGGTCCCTGCACGCGGCGCGAAGACACCAGACTTCGTCGCATGGCGGTCTCGGCCAGGACTCAGGTTGAAGTTAGATCGTCACTTCGCACGAGCGCGCCTGTGCCACGGCCCAAACGCACCTGACGCAAATTGGTGGCGGTGCCAGGAGGCGTCGCTTAGAAAAGATCGCCTCCCGGGAACCGGGCATGCCCCCTGAGGTCATCCTCAATGCGGAGTAGTTGGTTGTACTTGGCAACACGATCGGTGCGGCTCGCCGAACCGGTCTTGATCTGCCCCGCGTTAGTGGCTACAGCGAGATCCGCGATAAAAGCGTCTTCCGTTTCACCGGAACGGTGGGAAATCACCGTGGTGTAGCTATCGGTTTTAGCCAGTTCGATGGTGTCCATCGTTTCACTTAGAGTCCCAACCTGATTCAGCTTGATCAGAATACTGTTGGCAACGCCGTCCGCTATGCCTTTTTCCAGCCTGCTCGTGTTGGTGACAAAAACATCGTCACCCACCAGCTGGATTTTTTCTCCCAGAGCCTCTGTCAGGGCGATCCAGCCCTGCCAGTCGTCTTCGGCCATCCCGTCCTCGATGGATACGATGGGATACTCCTTGGTCCAGCGCTCATAGAGGCCAATCATTTCCTCGGCAGAAAGCCTGAGGCCGGTAGACTTTTTAAAATGGTATCTGCCACTTTCGTAAAACTCGCTGGCAGCTACATCCAGAGCAAGAAAAACCTGCTCTCCTGGCTTGTAGCCCGCTTTTTGAATTGCTTCAACAATCAGGTCCAAGGCCTCCTCGTTCGACTTTACATTCGGTGCAAATCCACCTTCGTCCCCTACGCTGGTTGTGTAACCCCTGGCCTTCAGAACTGTTTTGAGACAGTGAAAGATCTCCACGCCCATGCGCAGACTTTCGGAAAAGATCTTGGCTCCTCCAGGGATGATCATGAACTCCTGAGGATCCAGGTTATTGTCGGCGTGGGCGCCTCCATTCAGAATGTTCATCATGGGGACAGGAAGGACGCAAGCGTTGGTGCCGCCTACGTAACGGAAAAGCGGTTGATTCAGCGCAGCAGCTGCGGCCCGCGCCGTGGCCATCGAAACAGCTAGAATCGCATTGGCGCCCAGTCTCATCTTGTTCGTGGATCCGTCCAGGTTGATCAATATCTGGTCGATCCTTCTCTGCTGAAAGACCTCTTCCCCGACAAGAGCCGGCGCGATTATGTTGTTTACGTTTTCCACTGCCCGGAGCACCCCTTTTCCCAGGTAGCGATTCTTGTCGCCGTCACGCAATTCCACAGCCTCATGCGCTCCCGTAGAAGCGCCCGAGGGGACGGCGGCACGCCCGCGCACATGCGCATCCAGCGTCACCTCTGCCTCGATTGTGGGATTTCCCCTCGAGTCAAGAATCTCTCGAGCAACGATAGACCGTATAACGCTCATGGTTAAAACCGCTTATCGACGCGTTCCTTATCGGCGCGCTTGATGTATAACACACGGCTTCGCAGCGATCAAGAAAACCTCCCCGTCAGCAATCAGCCCAATCCTTAGCCGCTGTGGCCAAATTGGGGTTGGTCTGGTCTGGCCCCTGGTCTTCTCCTTGGGGGAAATGGGAGAATGACCGAAATTGACAGGGAGGGGAGGCTATGCTAGCTTCTCATTTCCTTACAAACCGGAGGAGTTCATGAAGTTTTCGTCTCGCAAGGCAGATAACGTGGCGATCATTGATGTTGAAGGGAAGATCCTCCTCGGCGAAGGAGACGTAGAGATTAAACAGGCGATAGACGAGCTCCTCGGCCAGGGCGAAAAGAACATCATTCTGAATCTCGCCAAGGTTCCTTATATCGACAGCGCCGGTTTGGGCGAGATAATTCGGTGCTTCACCGCGATTCGGAAGGGCGGTGGAAATTTGAAATTTGTGGCGCCAAACCAGAGGTTGATCGATCTTCTGACCATCACGAAGCTGGTGAACGTTTTTGACTGGTACAACGACGAGTCGTCAGCAGTCCGGAGTTTCTCTTCCTGATCCAGCCGCGCGCATGGCATCCTGAATGTCCCGCTCAGTAGCCGGCAAGGTCGCAACTGCGTTCAACCTGCTGCTCTTTCCTACGATTTTCTCTCCTGTTTCTTCAGCTCAATACGTAGAAGCGCGGGTCCGCTCGGAACATGTGCGGATGAAGATTTCCACGGAACGCGAGTGGCTGGGGCGAGAAACCATTGTGGATCTCGAACAGTGCTGGAAGTACGTCAATGGCGTCACGGGAAAAAAACTTCCCCGCATTGTGATTGTAGAAGTCAATTGGGAAGCCGCAGACTCCAGGGCCGATCCTAATGAATCCAGCATCTCGATCGGGATGAACCAACGTGCAGCGTCGGCAAACACAAAAGATTTCTTGCTGCGCCAGGCTGCCCGCGAAATGGCAATTCTGGGGCTTGCCGAGCTTTCCCGTGGAGCCACGCTACGAGATGAAAACGCTTTTCTGGCAGAAAGCATGGCCGAAATTCTCGCCCGTGAATTTGATCTCTCCACGAAGGCGCTCACCGCTGCCTGGGTGCTCGCTCATTTTCTCGATCGGGTCAAGCCTTTGAGTCTCGAGGCAATGTCCTCGCGGTCCAGCTTCACAGGCGCGCCCCGAAACCTGACCGGTGCCGCGCCGGGCATCTCCTTCCTGGTGAACTGCCGCGAGCGGTATGGCCGCGACAGCACTTTGAAGCTCTTTGAGACACTGAAAAAATCAAGTCTCAAAGATGCGCTCTCGTCGACCTTCAAGGAGTCGGCGGCGGTTTTGGAAGAAGCCTGGCTTAAGAAGATTCGGAATTTCCCCATTCCTGAAGACCTCACGATAACGTCTGAGGAAGACGCTCCCCAGTTGCGCGAGACGGTCTTGGCGCCTTCGACCGTCCGGCGCGGCGCCAGTCTGCAGCTTAGAATGTTCATCCAGAACGGCAGGAACAACCTTACTCCGAGCTCTGTGTTCGTCCTCGAGAAAACCACTGGCCTTGTCTTACCAGGTAAGGCTCTCACAGAGAAGGACGCCAGGTTCACTTTGGTGGAAATTCCGATTGAGGAAACCCGCCCCCCGGGAACTTACCAATACAGGGCCACGGCGGTGGATCAGTCGGGGAATATCCGTAACTGGGAGGGCGCTTACACGGTAGTCCCCTAGGTCCTCTTGCTGCGAACAAAGTTCACAAATCGGTCAAGTTTCGTATCATGGCCGGGACGGCCATGCGACGAAGCCATCGTGGCACGGGCGTCTCGCCCGTGAACTGGGCGGTGTGAGGCTCACTCGCTATCTACTAGCTAAGCTAGGGGTCTCATGCTTATCCGCTTAATTCAGGTTGGCCCTATATGTTGTGGCGGTTAGATTCCCGAAGCCGTGCCCTATCGTAAATATGGTGGTCACCTGAAACAAGCGGATAAGCATGAGGGGTCTAAGGGACAAAGGGGCCAATGGGTCAAGGGTTTCAGGAAAGTCAGCGATTTCTTCAAAATGACCAATGAAAAATCCTTGGAGGTAAGCCGCATCGGTCTATTTGTCATTGATCATTTTGCTGGTCTGTAAACTAAGCGCGAAGAGTCAACGATCCCCACGGCAACGGCCTTTGCCGTTGCCGTAGGGTCAAGGGGCAAAAAGGACAACTTTGTTTTTTGCCCTTGACCCCTCTGTCCCTTGGCCCCTCAGCGTTTCTTGACTTCGTTAACGCGCGCGATTGCCTCCTTGAGCCCGTCGGAAGGATTGAGATCGTAGGCTTTGTGATAAGCATTCAGAGCAAGATCCCACCGTTTCTGTTTCTCATAAACCAGACCGATTCGCTGAAACACTTCGGCGCTCCGAGGCATAAGCTCCAGAGCCTGGTTCAGAGCTTTTTCGGCTTCGCCAAAGTTCTTCTGGAAGAGATAGGCTTCAGCGATGTTGTAATAGATATAGCCGTCCTTGGGAGTGTAATCCCTGGCCTTGCGGAGCAGGTCAATCGCTTGGCCGTACTGCTTGGCGGAAAGGGCGGTCACTCCTTTTTTGAAGTGGGCCTTTCCGAGAAACTCCACTGTCGCATTGTGTCCCGGCTTCAGCGCCAGCGCGCGCTGAAGCGCCTGTATCGCCTCATCCTGCCGGTTGAGGCTGTAGAACACGATGCCGAGCTGTGAGAAATCGGTCCAGTCGCTCCCTTGAATGCGTATGGCTCCAGTCAGGTCATTTACCGCCTCGTTGAATTTCTCCAGCCGGTAATAGGCCGAGCCTCTCAGGTGGTAAAGCTTGTATTTGTCCTCACTGGTTTTGGCAAACTGCTCGCCTTGATTCAATATCTGTACACAGTTGTCGAACTTCTGCATGTTGAAATAAGCCTGCCCGAGCCCCTGATAGGTCGGAAACGCGGTAGACTTCAACTGGACTGCGCGCGTGAGCGAAGCAATTGCCAGCGCATTATTCTTCAGACTCAAATAGCTCAGGCCCATCAGACGGTGGCCAAATTCCCATTCGGGGTTCAAGTCCAGTTCGGGCTTCAGCTCTTGGATCGCCTTGTCATACCTTTGCTGGCTGTAGTATTGAACGGCTTGTTTGTAGTCTGCCAAGCCGGATCCGGCCAGGACAACGAGGACTCCGAGGAATCTTACCAAGGAGGGAAAGAAACGAGAAAATTTCATTTACTGGTGACACCTCCCGCGAAGCCAGCCCACATTGCCACCTCTGAGTTTGTCGGTATGGAAACGTTTTCGACCCGAAGTTGCTTGCACAGGTCCAGCATCTGAATCGTGGCGTAATAGGGAACGTCCGGATCTGTCTGGATGATCACCGGCTTCTTGGGATTCTGCTTCAGCTTACTGTCGATATATGCTGCAATCTGCTCGAGGGTGGCGGGTCTTTTGTCGATGGTAAACTGGCCCGGCCCCGTGATGTGGATATGCATGGATTCCAAAGGCTGCACGTTAATGGGGTCTTCATTCTTGGGAAGACCGTACTCGAGCCCGTAATTACTGCTGTAAACGGATGTCAGCATGAAGAATATGATGAGCAGAAAGGCAATGTCCGCCATGGAAGCCGTGGGGATCTCCGCGGGAATCTTGTTCCGAATCTGTATGGCCATACTCGTTTCCTATCGCGGGGCTTCCGGTTTGGCTTCCGTCAAAAGAGCAATACGGCGGCAATTATTGCTGCGCAGCTTCTCATACAACGCATTGAACGCGCCGTAGTGAATGTTCTTGTCGGCCTTGATAATAAACTGCTTGGTTGGATCGGTCGCCAGGACTTCCTTGATGAAAATGTCCAGTTCGTCGAGGTTGTTGACCTTGTTTCCCGGTTGGAGCCCGTCGGAAATCTCTATATCACCGTTGGGGCCGATCGCAATGATGGCCGCCAGCTTTTCCACTTCCTCGCGATTTGCCGCTTCGGCAAGGTCTACGGACATCTTCACGGGGCTGAACGAGGTGGTGAGCATGAAGAAGATAATAAGGAGAAAGGCAATGTCCGCCATGGAGGCGGTTGGGATTACAGCATCTACCCTGCGAACCCGGAGTCTCTTCATGGCACCGTTTGTGCCTGCCCGATCGGAGCGGGTCCGTGAGTTTCACTCGGGCCCACCCGGGGCTGGTCTTCCAGCTCATTGAAGGTTTCTATGAGCATGGCGGAGCTGGTTTCCATGTCCAGAGCAAAGGATGTTATGCGGCTTGTGAAATAGTTGAAGGCGGCCTGAACGGGGAGAGCAATAAACAGGCCGTAGGCCGTCGTGATGAGCGCTTCGGAGATTCCGGCCGCAACAGCTTTAGGGTTTCCCATGCCGATTTCCGCGAGCACGGCGAACGATTTGATCATACCCGTGACCGTCCCGAGGAACCCAAACAGTGGAGCCACGTTAGCCACGGTCGCGAGAATCCAGAGCCCCCTCTCCAACTTGGATATCTGATGCAGTGCCACACTCTCAATAGCCTTCTCGATTTCCGCCGCGGGCTTGCCGAAGCGCAGGAGGCCTGCGCGAAGGGTATCGGAAATCGGGCTTGGATTCTTGTCGCACACAGCGATCGCGCCCTTCAAATCGTGCTGCAACAACGCGGCACGAACCGCGCCGAAGACCTGAGCTGTGTTGACTTTCACACGGTGAAGGACGATGCCTCTTTCGATAATTACGATCAGGCCTGCGATCGAACAGAGCAGCATGGGGTGCATCGTCACCCCGCCCTTCACGTAATAGTCTATTAGCGTGCCACCTAATGAACTTAGCACTTTCGACAATCTCCCTTGATGTGATTCGGAGCCATAGGTCTAATCATAGAGTCGCGTGCCGCCCGAAGGTTTCAAAACAAGGACGGCCCCGCAGCCGGTCCCGAATCGGGCCGGCGCGACGCAAACACTAAACTCTATCGGCAAGCAGCAGGCAAGTCAAGCCAGTGGGCGCGACGGGGTGGGGTGCTTCGCTTACGATGGCACCAGAGGAGGAGCAGAGGGGCGGAGGAGGATGGGAGCCTGAGGGGAATGGGGGTGCAGAGGAGGTTAGATCTTTCTCCTCTGCCCCCTTACCCCTCCGCCCTTCTGCTCCTCTGCCTGCCTTTCGGGACTTAACGAGGCTTGATCTTGAGACGCTTCAATTTCTCGCTCAATGTCGTAGCGTTGACGGAAAGCAATTCTGCGGCCCTCTTTTGGTTCCAATCTGTATGGTCCAGGGCAGCCAGAATCAGAGACCGCTCGTAGTTTGTCACCCGCTCTTTAAGAGGAAGCCCGTCCACCGGGATCTTGACCTGGGAATCGGGCAAGAAGTGCGACAGGTTCTTGGGGAACAAATCCGCGGTGATGACGTTGCCGGGTGCAAGCACAACGGCCCGTTCGATGACGTTCTCCAGTTCCCGGACGTTGCCAGGCCAGTGGTAGTCCATGAGTACTTTCAAGGCTGATGGTTCCAGGACGCAAAGCTCTTTCTCATTCTCCTCGCAATACCTCTTGATGAAATGATCTGCCAGAAGGGGAACGTCCTCGCTTCTCTCCTGTAAAGGAGGGAGTTTGATCACTATCACATTCAGCCGGTAGTAAAGGTCGTCCCTAAAGGTTCCCTGCTCCACGGCCGCCTGGAGATCTCGGTTCGTGGCGGCGATGATTCGCACGTCCACCTTAATGTTCTCGAGGCCCCCGAGGCGGCGGAACTCCCGCTCCTGAATGACTCGCAAGAGCTTGGCCTGGGTTTCCAAAGAGATCGTGGCGACCTCGTCAAGGAAGAGCGTGCCGCCATCCGCAACTTCAAACAGGCCCTTCTTGGAACTGGTTGCGCCCGTGTAAGCTCCTTTGGCGTGACCGAAAATTTCGCTCTCCAGCAAGTCCGACGGAATGTTTCCGCAATTGATGGCCACAAAAGGGGCATCTGCCCTGCCGCTCGAGGCGTGTATCGCCTTGGCTACCAATTCCTTGCCGGTGCCGCTGTCACCCTGGACCAGGATCGTGCTGCGCCTCGGCGCAACCTGAGCGATGAGATCGAAGACCTGCTGCATCGCCGCGCTTTTTCCAATGATGTTTTTGAAATTGTAGCGTTCCCGAAGTGACTTCTTGAGCCTCAGGTTTTCCTCGAGCAGCCGCCGGTGTTCTGCGGCGTTCTTGACAGCCAGGAGTATCTCGTCGTTCTTGAAAGGTTTGGTAATAAAATCGAAAGCGCCCAGCTTTGTCGCTTTGACAGCCTTCTCTATCGAGGCGAAAGCCGTGAGAATCACCGTGACCGGGTTGCTCTCCATCTTTCTGAACTGTTCCAACACTTGGAGTCCATCCATGTCCGGCATCATGAGGTCCAAAAGGACCACGCTGTAGTCGGATTCTCGCGCCTTTTCCAGGGCCTGTGCTCCGTTGTGCGCGAAGTCCACCGAGTAATTCTCGGCCGCGAGGAGTGTCGACAAAACATCGCGCATAATCTCTTCGTCGTCGACGACCAGTATTTTCCCGTTGCTGCTCATGCGGATAGTGCTTGCTGGGTGGGCAACTTGAGCCGGAAATGAGTCCCTTTGCCAGGAGTGCTGTCTACGAAGATCCGTCCGCCGTGCTCCTGAATAATTCCGTAGGTGACGGCAAGGCCCAGGCCTGTACCGTTCCCGGTGCTCTTTGTCGTAAAGAAAGGATCGTAAATTCTCTTGATGTTTTCCTGTGAGATGCCCACGCCCGTGTCGCGGATGTCCACGAGAACCATGGAATCGTTCATGGATGTCTCTATTTCAAGCAGTCCTCCAGAGGGCATTGCGTCGCGGGCATTCAAGAGAAGGTTGATAAGTACCTGCTGCAACTTCCCTCCGTTGCCATGAACACGAAGGAGAGACCGCTCCAAATGCGATTCCAGTCGAATGTTACACTGCTTCAATTGATGATCCAATAGCGAGAGGCTTTCCTGAATCAGCTGGTTCACGTCCACGTTTCCGAATTCACTTCCATTCATACGGGCGAAGCTGAGGAGGCCGTTAACGATTTCCGCCGCACGGAACGTCTGCTTTTCGATTTTCTCCAAAACGGTTTTACGCTTGTCGTGATCGGGAGTCTCTTTTAGCAGCATCTGGGTGTAGCTCGAGATGCCTGTGAGGGGAGTGTTCACTTCATGGGCAATGCCGGCTGCGAGCAGTCCTATCGAGGAGAGCTTCTCGGCTTGGAGCAGCTGGTCTTCGAGACGAACCTTGAAGGTAATGTCGTCCATGACAATGACACAGCCAGTGATCTGATCCGTGGCGTCCATGAGGGGAATGACGCTTACATTTACGATCAGACTAACTCCGCGGCGGTTTTGCAGGTAAAGCTTGTAAATGTTGCTAATGCTTTGCAATGCCCATCCTTCCGCTCCGGTTACTCTGTGAATGGACGCGATCACATCCGGGGCAAAAAGATCCTCGACCGAGGCGTCCCGTACCTCCTCCCGCGGCACATCGTAAAGCTCCTCAAAGGCGCGGTTACAGGAGGTAATCTTCCCTTCCAGATCCAGGACCAGCACCGCAACGTTGATGCTTTCCAGGATGTTTTCTGTGTAGATCTTCAACCTCTCCAGTTCCAGGGCCTTGATCTCCACCGAGCGATAGAGGCTGGCGTTTTCCAGGGCGATGGCGGCGTAACCTGCCAGCGCGCCCAGCAGGTCCAGATCCTCGCTGCTGAAATGCTTGCCCCGAGGAAGCTCCCCAAGGCCGATCATTCCGATGCGCCGGCCGCGAAGATTGAGGTCCTGGAGGTAATGCAATCCATACACTGCCAGCACCGGCGAAGCGCGATGCAGCCGGTTTGGGACATCGACCCCGGCCAGGCCGCTGGGCCTCTCCCTGTCTAACAGCTGATCCTCGCTAAACGCGAGCGAATCGGTGTACTCCGACATGCGCAGCCCAAGCTCATCTGTCAGGTGGAGAAAGCCAGGGCGGCAGCTATCTGCGACAAACAGCGCTGCCGTTTCGACCTGAAAGGTTTTCGATACACGTTCCAGAACACTGCGCGACAGGCGCCCCAGCGAGATTTCTGTGGTGAGCATGCGCGCAAACTCCTGCAAGCCGGCCCGGTCATCGAACCGGTCTTTGTAGAAGAACCGGTCAAGACGCGCCTGAACGCGGTTCCGAACCGGAGCGAATAACAGTGCAATGGCCAGGGCGGCTATACAGATCACCAGGAAATCAGCCTCCGGGGCAACCCACTCCAGAGCGCGGCCCAGCACGAGAACAAAGAACAGATAAATGGCCAGCAACAAAGAGCTGGCGATGAAATAAGCGGCGCCTCTTCGGAAGAGGACCTCAACATCCAGAAGCCTATAATGAACAATGGCGTACGCGAACGATAGAGGGATAAAGCCCAGAAAGAGCATGGAGGCTTCCATTGCAAAGCCCGGGCGCGCGCCCAAGAGGAACGGGAGGGCATAGAACATACTGAAAGGCAGAATTCCGGCCATTGTTCCGTAGCTCACCCACTTCATCTGCTGACGTGTAATCAGGTCGCGGGCGAGCGCCCGTTTTCTCCACAGAAGAATGGCGCCGATAAAGAATCCTGCGCACAAATAGATTAGCTGAATTCGGTCCATCAATTGCGCAGATAGCGCGTCACGAGGCAGGCCCCAGTCCACAAGATGGCCGGAGAGCCAGAGCAGATGCAGCAGCCCGAGAGCGGCGGCTGGAATGTAGAGCAAAGGCGCGCGGCTTCGGCCTCCCGAAAGTTCCAGCGTAAATCGCATGCAAAAATGCAAGAACAGGACCGGCAGAAGGAGAAAGGCAGCGAAAGAAAAGCCGTAAACTACCTTGTCCAGACCGTCCCATTTGGGCGTAAACCGATAGAGATAAACTACAAAGGCGGCCAGGCAGATAATGTAAAAATGGAACGACCGAGGAAGACGGCTTCCTCGCAGAATCACGAACACGCCTATTCCGAGATGGAAAAAGGCTAGTACGATGCGTAGGGCATCGGTGCGTGTCATGAACCGCTTGGCGCCTATCTGCACGGGTACGTCTCGCGTCGCCGCATCTGGTCCCTTCAGAGTGTAAGTCGCCGCCGAATTAGGGCCGAGCCAATATAGAAGGTCTGAATAATTGCCGAGATTCGCGACTTGGCGTGCATTGATGGACAGGAGCACCTCTCCTTCCTTTATCCCGGCTACCTGTCCGGGGCTGTCCGGCGACACTTCCTGAGCTTGGAGACCGTGTGCCGTTTCCCCCCACAACACACCATCCCAGGGATCCGTCCAGTTTGAGCGATCACGCAGGTTGAGAAGGCTTATCAGCACCACCAACCCGGTCAACAACGATGTAGCGACAACCTTGAATGGCACCGGAAATCTGTTCATTTTGAACTCAACCCCTGCAGGTCGTGAATTGAGAAAAGCAATTCACGTGCCAAGCGCCATTTCGGACTCGACGAGGCGCGCGAGTCGTAACCTCTTGATTTACGAAATATTTTCCGCGGACTTTCGCCGTGGCAATGGTTGTAGTTCCAACTCTTTGAACTGCATTCAACATTTTGAACCGGCTTCCTATCTCCTTCAAGACCATTTGAGTGAAGAGCCAGTTATACCAGGATTCACGCGCCGTCTCTCACCACAGATACACGGAGGACGCGGAGATACACGCAGAACGCTTTTGGAACCTCTGAGGTGAAGAAGCTGTGAAAAAAAATGACGCGGTGGGGTGGATTCTTTCGGGGAGAAGGGTTTGGGGAGGACGAGTTACCGACAGACTAATAGAAATTCAGGTTGAGGCCGAAGCGAATGGAGCGTGGGTTGCGCGTAAGAGTCAACTCTCCGTCTTGCGAAATGATCCTGCTCTTTCCCTGATCCAGAAGGTTGCGGACATCTACGAGAGCCTCCCATCGTCCCACAGTTCCCATGAACTCAGGAAGGGGTATGCCCTGACGAACGAAAAAGCTCACTCCTTTCGTGACTGTGTCCTTTCTGTCGGAGAACGGGTCAATGGGGTTCAAGGTATATCCTGGATGCCAGCGGACTACGGTGCTGATACGGGTTCGCGTCTTGGGGAAATTCGCATCCACCTGGCTGGTGAGGACGTGATAGTAGGACCTCTCCACATATTCCAGGAGTCGGCGAGCGAGAATGTCGCTGGTCAGGGTCTCATCGCCGCGGTCCAGGTTCGCCGCGGAGCCGTACACGTAGGCAATCGATCCGCTCAGGAAATCGAGAAACCTTCTGTTCATGACAATCCTGAGTCCACGCTGAGTGGCCTGGTCTTCCCTCAAAAGCGCAAGCTTTGAGTCGCCCGAGCTCCTCCCGCCCGCTACCGTCACGAGGAAAGGCGCGCCGGGTCCTTCCATCTGATCTTCGTAAACCGCAAGTTCCAAAGAAGTGTCTTGAGCCAGACTCTTGCCGGCCGCGATTTCGGCATGTTTGAACTGGCTAAGGTGCAGTTCTCCATCGATTTGTGCCAGGTAGGTTGGCTCCATCAGGTTGACCCAATCACCGTCCGGCAGCAAAACCATGTTGTTATCGCTTAAGCGACGGGACGAAATCCCTGCTTTAACGGTCCAGGTTTCGGCTGGAGTCAGGATCAACCGGAACATGGGGCTGATGACACTCTTCGTCGAGCCGTAATGCACACGCGAGTAATCAAACCCATACTCAACTTCGATTGGATCCGCAAGTCTGCTTCGCGTTTCAAACCCAAAGCTAAGCGTTTGGACGCCTGATTCGCGAAGTGACGGGTCCTGAGAAAAGAACTGCGCCGGACCCACGGAACCCATTGTCGGAGCGTTCAGGCTCAGCCTCCCATAGCCTACCGAGATGTTGACGTCACGCCCTGATTCCGGGCGGTAGTTGTAAGTATTCCGCACCCGCCAGAGGGAATCGTAGCCAGAGTTCAGTTGCCCTGAGAAGATCATCCGGGCTTTGTCGCTGACAGGCTCTACATAAGCGAAGTTCGAAACAAAACCGTTATGGCCGATGCTGGGAAAGACTGAGTAGTTCTCACTGCTCAAACCTGCGCTGGAGGTTAGATTAACCGTGCCGCTACGAGTAAAGGTCCGCGTCCCGTTGGGAATCTCCGGAAAGACCGTCTTGCCGGCTGTTGACCTGTCACCGGACGCCTGCAGATAGCGGAAGACCAGGCGGCGGTCCGACGTGCCGCGCATCAACGTCCGGATATCCCAGTTCCGCGGGTCCGGGTCCGCTACAATCAAATCAAGAAGTTCCTCGAGGACGACGTCCAAATTAGCGGTTTTGCCGGAAAGGATCTTTACGTCGGACCGAGTTAGGGGCTGATAGCCCTCCCGGCTTACCTGGAGATAATAGGCGCCAGGCGCAAGACTGGAGAGGGTGTAGGCGCCGGTCCGATCTGACCGCGTGAACGAAATGGTTCCGCCGGAGCTATCCTGTTTGAAGATCGTGATAACCGCTCCCAGAAGACCTGAGCCATCCTGGGCCATTATCTTTCCGGTGATCCGCCCTCCGGAAGCCGCTGTCGCCAGGTGGTGCGGTTCAACGAGCGAAGCATAGAGTATTAGGAGCAGCGGGAGGATGCGAGGTAGCGGTTTCATGAATGTTGTAACCCGAGTAACAACCTCTGGGTTTGAGTCTAGGACTGCTTTGCCTAAACCACTCTAGATTGCAGGACGTTACCACATGGTCCCGCGAGTGTCAACATTCCGACTCTGCTCTGCTCTGCCTGCTCTGGGTCTGGTCGGAGTTCAGGCTTTAGCCTGCTCGGGGCCAGTGCAGCCTGAAGACCGAACTTGGCTAGAGGTACAGGGCTCTCATTGCTTCGATTCCATGTCTGCGTGCCGGATTGCGACAACGCAACTTGTCGTCTGCGCGGGGACGGAGTCCGCAACAAACTCTGGAATGGAAACCGTATGTCCGGCCGCTACCGTTTCTTCAAGAAGGCAGGTATTTGTCTTCGTGGTTTTACCTTTGCGGTCCTGGTAGGCGAACTCGAGCATGATGTTGCGATATGCGACACTCCCGTTGTTTTGAATCGTGAGGCGATGTTTCGCGCGGGTATCCTTGTGTTTTGAGCTGGAGTCACGGCCGATCAGTTCAATTTCCGACAGCGTGACCTGCAGATCCGCCGGTCTCAAAACGCGCGTCGGCGTGGGCTTCGACTGTTTGACTATCTCGCCCTGTTGAGGGGGCGGTTTTTTCCCTTGGTAGGGCCTGACAAGCGTCCATACGATTACCAAGACAAACAGGGCGATGAGAGAAAGAAATATGGCCCTCCTAAACATCCCAGACTAGTCCCACTTGGTCGGTGCAAAGTTCACAAAACGCTCAAATTTGCCTCATGTCGTGGCACGGGCGTCCCGCCCATGGGAATTGTGAAGATCTAACCTGCGTCATGGCCCGACCACGAAGATCCGTCTCGCCCTTGACTGACTTGGCGGTATCACGCTTGCATCATAACCGGCTGGCTAACCCCTGCTGGCAGCCGTCTCCCCCTGAACGATAGTTGCATACCATTTCCCATTTCCCTCGACAATCTGAGCAGTGAGATTCTTCGGACCCGTCTCGCCAGTCAATTCTATGACGGTCATATCGGCCCAGTAGCCGCACCTTAATCTTCCCGCGGACGCCCCAAAACCCAGCGCCGCGGCGCCGTTCAAGGTGGCCATGCGAAAGATCTCGCAACTCTTCAGATCTTTCCGTACTCGGTAGAGAAAGCGCATTTCGTCCAGCAGGCTCAGCGAATCATTGCTGGCCAGGGAATCGGTACCCAGCGCAACATTGATTCCGAGATCCAGAAGTTTGCGTACAGGATGTTCTGCATGTCCGAAAAACGCGTGGCTCCGCGGGCAATAGACCACGCTCGAGCGGCTACGCAAAATAATTGCCATGGATTCCGGATCCAGGTAATTGCAATGGATGAGGAGGACGGGGCTTTCGAGGATCCCCAGATTTTCGAGGTAGGGGATGGGCTTCATGCGGGGTGGTTGGTATGCGTCCGGCAGTACCCCAAGTGTGGTCAGGAATTCGCGGAATTCCCCGGTTCCGGAGTCGAGAAACTCGAGCTCCTCCTGTGTCTCGGCCGCGTGGATTGCCAGCGGCAACGACGTACGCCTGGCCAGAGCGCAGAGCGGGCGAAACAGTTGGGCGGACACGGAATATGGGGCATGCGGAGAAATGCCCGGGCACAGCAGGGCGTCAGGCTCCCTCTTGTTCAAGCGATCCTCGAGACTCGCAAGAATCTCCCCGGCTCTCTCCGGCAAAAAGGAGAGAGCTTCTTCGAATACGACCTTTCGAAGCCTTGTGCTCCTCAACGCTTCCCAGCTCACCCCGCTTGCGGAGATGTCGCCAATCAGCGTGGTTCCTGAGTTCACTGCCATTTCACAGCCGCGGCGTGCCGATTCGATGTAATCCTCACGCTTCCATTGTCGGCGCTGAAGAATGAGCTGAGAAAGCCAGTCGCAAAACGACGAGAACCGGACGAGCCGGCCTTGCAGGCAGGTAAGCTCCAAATGAGCGTGCGCATTCACCAGTCCCGGCATGATTACAGCCGAGCCCCAGTCCACCACGTTGATATCCGGACTTGCTGGCGCGCCCTGCCACGGCTCGATCCGTGAGATCCGGCCCGGAGACGAGACATGTACCGCAGCGTTCTGGAGTACAAGATCGGGGTCGGCCAGGACATACTTCGCTCGGTGAACGGTTCGGATCATGTCGTAGGCCGACAGGCGGGCGTGCCCGTGGAAATGGAGAGACCCGGGTGGGGTAGCATAATGAGACCGGCGCTCCAGCAAGCTGGATTTTCTGCTTTTGGCAAGTCCCGACGCCCCCGCTCTCGGGTCTCAAAAACGGGTACTTGGACCGATGCTTACCCCTCCCGGGCTGCTGTTGAATCTAAACCCGAGGCATTTTCTCTGCAAGCGAAAAAGTGCGAGCGGCCTTTTTTCGCTCTTCGCGTCTTCGCGGTTTAATTCGGGCTTTCACAGCGAAGGCGCCAAGTGCGCGAAGGTTTAATGTTGCGGCCTTAGCTGCGTCGAGTGTGCACCATGGAATATCTGGGCTGATGTCCCAAACAACGGATCGGGGAGATTTCAAATCTTAAACCCGACGCCATGGTGGTGTATAAGAGAGTCTCCAAGGGAAGGAGAGATGCAGTAATGAGACGTTATTCGCTCCTGGCAATCGCCGGTTGTGCCGTACTGGCTGCCGGGCTGCACGCGCAAGAAGACAGGGTGGAAACCTGGAGGGGAAAGACCATCGTTGTATTCACACCCCATCCCGACGACGATATCTTCGGCTGCGGCGGGACGCTGGCGCTGGCGGCCAGGAATAACAAGATTTACACGGTCGTTTACACGAACGATAACAAGGGGAGCTATGACGAGGAAATGACTTCGGAGAAGCTGGCACGCATTCGCAAGGCGGAAGAGGAAGCAAGTGCCGCAACTCTGGGCATTCCCAAGGAGAACCTCATCTGGTTGGGTTACGACGATGGCGAGTTGGAGTATGCAGAACCCAAAACGCTGGTCGGAATATGCGCTCGATTGATTCGCAAGTACCGGCCGGATGCACTACTCTCTATCGATCCGGGCGAGTGGTACGATCGATGGCACAAGAGCGATCACCGCATGGCCGCCTTCAATACGATCGATGCCATACGGGCTGCCGAATTTCACCTTTACTATCCAGAGCACTTGCTCTTGGAGAACCTGAGACAGTACAAGGTGCCGCATCTCTACTTTTACTATACGGCTCCCCAGGAGGCGAATTATTGGGTCAACATCGATTCCGTTATCGACTTAAAAATTGAAGCAGCTGTAAAACAGGTGAGCCAGTTCGAGCCCTCCGTCAACAAATACAGACCGGATTGGGATCCGCAGGAGCTGGCACGTGTGAAAGCAGGTCTGAAAGCCCGGGCGGGCCGCAAGGACGGCCACTTCGTGGAAACATTCAGGCACGCCACCGGTTTCAACCAGCAATGACAACTACTGAACCAGTTGACTGAATAAATTGGGGGAGCATATGGCCCTATTCTTACGCGAGGCGGATGTGGAAAAGCTCGTGACCATGGAGACGGCCTTGCACGCGGTGGAGCAGGCCTTTCGCATGCACGGAGAAGGCACGGCCGAGAACGCACCGAGGCGTCGATGCAGGTTGGAAAGGGGATTTCTTCATGTGATGAGCGCTTCTCTGCCGGACGTTGCTGGACTCAAGGGCTATACCACAGTCGCCGGCACGGCGCGGTTTCACGTTTATTTATACGCTGGCGATGACGGGCGTCTTCTCTCGATAATGGAAGCGAACAAGCTCGGACAGATGCGCACCGGTGCGGCCAGCGGGATCGCCACCCGCTACATGGCCCGGCAAGATGCGTCGCGCGTAGGAATTTTTGGGACTGGTTGGCAGGCGCGATCCCAACTTGAGGGAGTTTGCGCGGTCCGGTCCATCCGGACCATCGTGGCCTTTGGGAGAGACCAGCGGCGCCGGGAAGCCTTCTGCAAAGAGATGACGGAGAGGCTCGGGGTTGGAGTCTATCCCGCTGGTTCTCCGGAGGAGGCTGCGAGGGATATGGACGTCGTCATCACCGCAACGACCGCGAAAGAACCGGTGTTGCGCGGAGAATGGCTCGCTGAAGGGTCGCACATCAATGCCATCGGTTCGAATTTTCTTTCCAGACAGGAACTCGACGTGGAAACGGTGCGTCGCAGCGCCTGCGTCGTCGTCGATTCTATCGAGCAGGCGAAAATGGAATCCGGCGATCTCTCGCGCGCGGCTGAAGCGGATGCCTTCTATTGGGAAGACGCGCGCGAACTGGGCCTCGTGGTTACGGGGGAGTTTCCGGGGCGGGAAGATGTCAAAGAGATCACTCTGTTCAAATCCAACGGGATCGCGCTCGAGGACGTGGCTCTCGCGGGCAAGATTTACCAGGCTGCGGTCGCTGCCGGCTTGGGTGAGAATCTCCCTCTTTAAACTCGCATCGCTCGCCAGGGAGCAAAGGGGTCAAGGGGCAAAGGGAAGGTCCTCGGCAAAGCAGAAAATGACAAATGATAAATGACCAATGACAAATCCCAGGGGCAAGCAATCCCAACTGGTGTGATTTTCAGATGAAGCGCTACGCAATCCCGGTCTATTTGTCATTTCGAGTTCTGGGCGGGTCTGTAGACCTCGGATCTCCTCTCTTTGATCGCGAAGTGTCTAAGATCCCCTGCCTGGACCTAGGTAAGGTAGCATGGTCTGATTTGAGCAGGTTCGCCACTTCGCCCGGAGTGGGGAATGCGGGGATGGCGCCGCGGCGGGTGGTGGCAAGCGCGCCCACGGCATTCGCGTAGCGAACCCATCGTGTCAGGGTTTCGGTGCACGGGCGCAGTTTGCGCAGGTTCCCGGGTATCGCGATCATCTGATTCAGAAATCCCGCTACAAAACCGTCACCCGCGCCGGTGCTGTCGATTGCCGCAACCGGAAACGCCGGGACTTCCCCCTCGCTGTCGCTCCAGCGAAAGGCTGCCCCTCGCACGCCTCTAGTGACCAGGATGGCTGCGTCGGTGAAGCGAGACATGGCATGTATGCCGGAAAACAGGTCCCGCTTCCGGGTCAAGAACTTCAGCTCCTCTTCGTTGATCTTCACCAGGTGCGCTGTTTCAATCGTCTTCAGTATCGTCGCGCGTGCTCGATGGGAAGATGGCCAGAGATTGAGACGCACGTTCGGATCGCAGGAGACCAGCGTGTTGTTCGACCCCAGAGCGCATCGGAGGGCGGCCTGAGTCACTCTTCGGCTTGCCGGATGGATCAGGCTTATACTGCCGTAGTGAAAAACCTTGGAGGAGCGTACCATCGAAAGAGGGATCTCCTTTACGCTCATGAAGTGGTCGGCGGTGTTCTGCCAGTAAAAGAGAAAATCCCGTTCCGCGCTTTCCTTCAAAGACACGAATGCCAACGGGGTTCTCCCCTTTGACGACAAATGCAAGCCTCGCACATCCACGCCGTTCTTTTGCAATTCCTCTTTCAGGAAGAAACCGAAATCGTCTTTGCCCGCGGTGCCGATGAAACCGGTTCTCAATCCGAGCCGGGATCCGGCAACCGCAACGTTCGCGGGAGCCCCGCCCGCGGCTTTTACAAACCCCGGAGCCGTGCGCAAAGGCCCCGGAGCCGTCGCGACGAAATCGATCAGCAGCTCACCCAGGCACACAAGGTCCATGTTTAGAAGTCGTTGCTGATGAGACGAGCGCGATCCAGTATATATCAGCTCTCAGAAGACTGAGAGCCCTCAGGAGGATTCATAGGATTCGTGATTTCCGTAGCCCTACGAGTTGTGGGAAGCCAACCTCAAGAAGAATTCAAGCACTCTTATTCACCACGGAGACACGGAGCACACGGAGATGCACGGAGAACCCTGATGCCTCTGTGAAATCTCCGTGCCCTCTTGTGTCTCCGTGGTGAAACAGGACGTCTTGCCGCTGCAGGGCCACTGTTTGAATCGCAGCAGGATTCAAGTTCATAGTTCCAAGTGATTCTTCGCGTCTTTGCGTCTTAGCGGTGAATGCGTCGTCAGAATTAGAATGTGTAGCGGAGCTGGAGATTCAGATGGCTGCTGTCGCGGTATTGCCCCAGGAAGCCCTCGCGGGTCCCGCCGAAGAGAGTCGCTCCGACCTTCAACCTCCACCTGTTGGAGAGCGCGACGTTGTAGAAGGGCTGGAGCATGAAGTCGCCGTCGCGCAGGCGCAGCGCAACTTTCATTTCGAAGCTTCGGGAAGGCCCCATGTTTCGCTCGATGCGAAGAAGCGCCGTCGAGCGCAGACCGAGATCGGGAAAAACCGCCGAACCGGCGAGCTTTTGCGAAACCTTCTGCCCCGCGTACTGGATGATGGCAAACCAGTCGCCCCACGTTCGATCCAGGCCGAGAACAAACAGGAGATGATCCCGGTTGCCGGGATCGGTCTGATCGAAATACGCCATCTCTCCCCGAATTCCCAAGGGTCCGAACCCGGAAGCGAAATCCGCGCCGACTATCCTCACGCGGTGGTATTCGCGATTAAGCCTCACGAGCAGCCGGGGTGTTTGCGCGAGCTCCGGGAGAGGCGCCGCCTCAGGGCGAAAGAAGGCAATATCGTCAAAACCGTCAAAATAGGAGATCGAGAATTCCGCGCGAGGCACGAGCTGGTTCCAGCGTGCGCCCCATTGTCCGTTGCCGAAGGTTCTGGGAGGCAAGGCCAGGCGCCCGTCCCTGTAAAAGAGGCCGGCCTCAACGCGTTCGCCGTCGACAGGGATGAACGTCCGCGAAGGAAGACGCGGAAACCAACGCTGGTTGAGTAGAGGCAGGCGCGTCGGAGTATAAAAAGGAATCCACGCGGCTTCGAACCGCGCCTGCTTCACATAAATGTCCGCCTTGAGCGCGGGAACAGCGATGCGTTGGTCCGAGAAGGTGTCGAGATAATCGTAGGGAACAAGGTTGTCGGTTGGATTGAAGCCGTCGGCCCTCCCCCAGCGTATTTCCTGCTTGCCCAGACGGAGATCCGCTTTGCCGAGTTTCGCGTCCACGTAGAATTCGGTGACGGAGCCGGCAGGCTGGAGCAGGCCCTGCTGGCTCAGATCCGTCCAGCGGCGGCGATCCACGTTCCGATGAGTGTCGAGACCAAAGTCCAGCGACCCGCGCCAGGATAGCCGGGGGCCCAAGGTTGCACGGGTCCACAGCTGGAGACGTCCCGCCGAGATCGCGTGGCTGTCAGAAGGATTGGGCCGGCGCGCATAGGCTTGAGCCACTTGTTCGACAAAACCGCCGTATTCCCACGCGAACTGAGCGCGCGCGCTTGCTCCGCCGGCAAAGCATACGGCCCCCAGAAAAAGCGCTCTCGAAAGACGACGCAATGAATTCACTTAGTGAGCCTGGCAACTTCAGGGGTCAAGGGGCAAAGGGGCAAGGGCAAAAAGCTCCGTGAATGATTCCCCACCCGCGGAGGACTCTGCCGCAAGACCAAAATCTATCGCCAGCCCTATGCTTACCCTCGACCGCATTGTCTCGGCAAAGTCAGCGATTTCTTGAAAATGACAAATGACCAATGACAGATGACAAAGCCCCTTGATTCCTTGACCCCTTTGGCCCTCGTTTCTCAAGGAGCACGGCGCAGGTTGCGCAGGCTGAAAAAGTCGGGCTCGATCTTGATGTTGTACCTCACGTCGGAGGCGTGTATACGGGTCGTGGATCCTCGCAGCAGGTCCTTCATCTCCACAAGGTGGGGCGTCCAGATGCCCTGGACTTGTTTCCAGTCGTCCCAGCTCAGAGTCTTGCGCAGTTTGCCGCCGACATAAAACTCCGCGAAGGCCGTAGCCACGATGTCCTTTCGGACCCAGAGGTAGACGTGGGAATACTGGGTGTTCTCTCTATCTCTGTAGACGGCTTTGATCTTATAAGAAGCCTGACCTGCGTAGCTCTCCTCCCCCAGGAGGTCGTAGTCGTAGTTCTCTATAGAGCGCTCCTCCATGTCTTCATGCGTAAAGTCGGTTCCCATGAAGCGCTGTGTCTTTTCCTGAGGCGCGATGCGCCGTTCGCGCTGGATGGCCGGCGTGTAGAGCCACTGCTCGGCGGGCCCATCGGGACGGTTGAGTGTGAGAAAACCAACCCCTCGCACTTCAGGCGGAGCGGTAAACCGGACCAGGATCTTGCTGTTTCCGCGATTCCCCTCGCGCCAGAAGAGCCAGCCCTTGTTCAGCGTCTTCCCCTTGTTGTCAATCACCTCAATGGCGCCGGCATTGCTCTGGCTTTCCGTCAGCTGGCGGCGTTCCGCTTCGCGCATGATTTCAAGGGCGCGATCCGCGGCTCCCGCGCGAACGAGACCGAGAGACAGAATCAGAAGGGTTGAGAAACTCGCGCTACTCATAAGCCAGTGCCTCCACGAGAGAGGTCTTGACTGCGAGCGAGGAGGGATACCAGGCAGCCATGAGGGATACCAGGAGCACGCCCGGGAACAGACCGAGGACCATCCCGGCGGGGAATTCATAGGGAAAGATCCATCCATTCACCGCGGCTCCAAAGGTGCGGACTACGTAGTACCCCATGGTCGAGCCGCCGAAGATTCCCAGAAGAGTGCCTACAAACCCCACACATGCAGCTTCCAGGTAAATGGATTTGCGGACGCGGCCCCGCTCGCCACCCAACGCCCGAACGATTCCGATTTCGCGTCTGCGTTCTGTAATCGAGACGGTGAGAGAATTGACTATTCCGAGAATCGCTACCAGCACTGCGACGAGAAGCTGAACGTACGTCATGGCCATGAACTGGTCAGTGAGACGGAGGATCTCCGCGCGCATGTCTCCGTTGGTTAAGACGAAAACGTTCCGCTGGTTGGCAAAGCGCCGCTGAATCTCTCGCTTCACCGCGTCAGGGTCGTAGCCCGTCTCCACCATGATGTCGAACGTATCCACGCGGTCGTCTTTCCACAGCCTTTTGTAGACCTGGCGATCTATCACCAGAGATCCCCCATCTGAGGAGTAGTCCACCTGCACCCCCACCACCTGGAACTCGTGACGGCCCGTCGGCGTGTCCAGAAGGATGCGGTCTCCGCGCCCCAGATGGTGAAGGCGCGCGAAATTGTTGGAGATCAGAACGCCGTTCCTGCCCAACATGCCCGGCAGCAAGTCCTCCACGCGTCCCTCCTCCATCAAGGGCTTGCCACGGCGCAGGTACTGATCCATCTCGATCGAGATCAGCATCGGGGCAGCGTCCTTGTAGTCGAGGATCAGGATCCGCACGGAGTCGACCTGACGCACTCCGGGGATTTTTCTCAGCGCTTCGCCCATTTCTTCAGGGAACTGGAAAGTCCGGGCGGTCAAGCTTTCTGAGGCCGAGACGAACAGATCCGAGTTGATCGCAGACTCCACCCATTTCATCATAGACGTCTTGATGCTGGCGCTGAGACAGGCGACGCTGATCACAAAGGAGAGGCTGAACATGAGAGCCGCCACCGTGGCGCTGGTCCGGCGCGGCGCCTGTAGCAGACTGTCGGCGGCCAGCCTCCCCTCCATGCCGAATGCCCACCTCATGGGACGCCGCAGCAATCCCGCCAAAAAGTGCGAGAGTGCCGGGACGAGAAGGGTAAAACTGACAAAGAGAGCGCCGAAGAGCACGAGCTGGACCTGCAAAATCTCGGACCACCGCGTATAACCCAGGGCCATGCAGATCGATAATAGAAGCAATCCAACCCATCGCCTGGAACGGTTCTCGCCCAGGAACAGGATCTGGAATTTCCCTTTCTGCAGCGCGAGAGCCGGGTCGACCCGGGCCGCTGCCCGAGCCGGAAGGTAAGCTCCGATTATCGAGGCTCCCAGTCCCATTGCAAACGAAAAGAACGACCAGAAGGGATCCAGGTGGAGACTTTCGACAGCCACCCGGACTCCGTAAGTCTCTTCCACGAGTTTCGCCATGAAAAGCATCATGCCCCGGCCCAGAAAGATTCCTCCTGCGATCCCGGCGATCGAGCCGGCCAGTCCGAGAAGGAGGCTTTCACCCAGAAAAAGGTTGCGAATCTGGGAGCGAGTCACTCCCAAAGCGCGGAGTATGCCTATCTGGACACGACGCTGCGTCACGCTTACCGAGAATGCGTTAAAGATGATGAAGAGCCCGACCAGCAGCGCCATGACACTGGAGAAGAACAACCCTTGGGAGAAAGCTTCCATCAAGCTCTCGGTCTGTTTGCCGCGTCGCAGAGGAGGTTCGATTCTGTACCCCGGGCCCAGTCTGGCCTGGATGCGCGGCCGCGCGTCGTCGATCCTGGCTCCGTCCTCGAGGGCGACATCAATACGGTCGAACGACCGGCCCCGGCCGAAAACGAACTGGGCCGAATAGATATCCATGACGCCGATGTTTCCGCCAAAAGCCTTCGCCATCCCGCGCGGAGCCATGATCCCCCGGACGGTGAAGGTCTTGTTTCCCACCGCGGCGATCAACTCCAGTGTGTCGTCTTCCTTTAAGTGATTGCGGGCGGCGAATTCTCTCGAGATGATGACGCTGTCCGGTTGAGCCAGAAAAACCAGAGGATCAGAAACCGCCTCTTCATCCCCTTCCAGCGTGTAGTCCCGCATGCTCCGGTCGCCCGTCAAATCCACGCCCAGAATCAGGATGTTTCCCTGGCTGGCCTCCGTGGTCCTGACCACGGCTTCGATGATCGGGACCGCTGCCCGCACACCCCGCACCGAGCGCACTTCATCGAGCGCCGATTCCGGAACACCGGCCTGCCCGGCAGTGACTTGCAGGACCGCTTTCCCCGCGATCTGATCGATGGTGTTGCGCAGGGCGAGCCTGAGCGAGGAGTTGGCAGACCGGACCGCGGCGAAGATCGCCACTCCGAGGACGATCCCCAGGAGTGTCAGGGAATAGCGCAACAGGTGCTTCCGATACTCGGGAATGCTGATCTGCCGAAGTAGTGTGAGCATGTCGGACCTACAAGGGGCAAAGGGGCAGAGGAGCAAAGGAGCAAAGGGAAAGAGGGGTCAAGGCCAAAAAGGTTCCTCAATGGTTGCATCGCCGAAAGCCTTCCCTTTACCCCTGTGCCCCTCGATCCCTTTGCCCCTTTTAGTTTTCAAACCAGTTGCCCGTCTTGCATGTTCAGGATGCGATCGCAAAAGGCGGCGGCTTTGGCATCGTGCGTTACCATGATGACTGTCGTGCCGAACCGGCTCTGCAGCCTTTTGAAAAGCGCCAGGACTTCCTGGCCGTTTTTCGAGTCGAGATTTCCTGTCGGCTCGTCGGCCAGAATCAGGGGCGGACTCAGTATGAGCGCCCTGGCCATGGCAACCCGTTGCTGTTCTCCGCCGGAGAGTTCGTCCGGCAGGTGCTCGGTTCGGTCACCCAAGCCGGCTCTCTCCAGCATTTCAAGCGCCCTGGCGCGAGCTTCCTTGCCGCCGGCGCCCGTAAGGTAGAGCGGGAGCGCCACGTTTTCCTGCGCAGTCAGAGTGGGGAGCAAATTGAAGAACTGGAAGATGAACCCGATCTTCTCGCGGCGCAATCGGGTCAGGTCGTCGTCGTTCAGACCCGTCGTGTCCCTCCCGTCGATGATCACAGAGCCCTCGCTCGGCCGGTCCAGGCCTCCAATTATGTTCAGCAGTGTCGACTTGCCTGAGCCGGAGGGGCCCATCGTGGCTATCATCTCCCCCTTCTCCACGCGGAAGCTGACGTCGCGAAGCGCATGCACGGTGCGCTTGCCTTCGTAGCGTTTTGATAGATTCGTTACTTCAACCATAGTTCCTCGTTTACGAGTGGAATTCTAATTGTTGGCGGAGTCCTCGGGAAAGGCCCAAATCTTCGGGAGCGAATTGTGACGGCGAAATCACCTCTTGCGCAAGCCCCTCATGTCAAACCCATGACATGCAATCGGCAGTGATCGTTTTCGTGAAATTCGTGGAATTCGTGGCGGTTTTATTGGCCACGAATTCCACGAATTAGCGGCTCAAACAACAGCACGAGGCTCGGCGGAATGCCGAGCCAGAGTCTCGTGCGCAAAATGAAACCACAGATGAACACAGCGCAGCAGAGCCGCAACCAAAAACTTGGCGATTCTTCGCGTCTTCGTGGTAAAGGCTGGGCCCAATCCACCACGTAGACGCGGAGAATCACGAAGGTTGTCCATCAGTGGAAAAATCAGAAAAATCCGCGCCTAGTCCGGTATCATCGGCGTGCGGTGGTACCGCCAGGTCTCATCTCCTTGCGAAGGGGCGCGGCCGCTACCCAGCGAAATATGAACGACGATTCGGAATATGTTGATCGTGCCTGGTTGCATCCTCGGGTGATGTGGCGTTGGTTGCACGCCCGGCAGAAGAACATCGACGAGTGCCTCTTTGCGGAGATCAAGTTGCGGCTGGATCGCTTCCATGTCCACGTCAAAGAGCTCCCGCAGTATCGCTTCGTTGATCTCTTCCGGGCCGCGGAGCATCACTGCCGCGTCCGCGGGATCACGGCGACCTTCGAATCCGACCACCGGCTGGAAAGCCTGAGCGCGATTCTGCATTCGAGGCCATCGCGCTGGGCCCCACGACAGATCCGTCGCTCGGAGCGAATAGCCTGGCCTGTCGGCCCATCCGAAGAGGTGTTCCTCCCGGTCGATATCTTCTGGGCCTGTGCGGCCGGGTCTGCGGCGAGCGGCAAGTCTGTGCTGGTCCGTGTCCATTACGAAGCCATTGGTGAAAAGGCCGTCCTTGAAGCCGCTTGTCCGGACCCGGCCGTCGCGGAGTCTTTGGTGAGAGAAATCGTCCGCAGCAGTGCGGAGGTGTCTGTATACCGAAACAGCGTTCTCGCGCTGCGTTTCGAGCCGGCGACCCGGGACGAGCTCGGCGATGTGGAAAAACCTGAGACGTTGCGCGTGCTCTTCGCTCCCGAGCCCGAAGTCGGTGACGACGAGGTTGTGATGGATGAGGCTACCCGTCGCCTCCTGTGGAGGAACGTGATCGACCTGCACCTGCGGCGCGACGTTCTTAAGGCGCACGGCGTGCCGATCCGGCGCGGGGTTCTCCTTTACGGACCGCCTGGGACCGGCAAGACGTTCACGTGTCGCTATCTGTGCGCCAACCTTCCCAACACGACTCGGATCATGGTGGCCGGAAGCGCTCTGCAACAGGTCGCGGCCGTGTTCGCGCTCGCCCGTCTGCTACAGCCGGCGCTCGTGATCCTCGAAGACGTCGACCTCGTGTTCGCGGTGCGCGATATCAACACCCAAGCATCGATTCTCGGCGAGCTCCTCGACCAGATGGATGGTCTCCGTCCGCACGAGGACATCGGTTTTGTGTTGACGACCAATACCATCGACCGCATCGAAGCCGCGATCAAGGATCGCCCCGGCCGGATCAGCCAGTGCATCCACCTGGGCCCACCCGAGAGGGAGCTCCGGGAGCGCTATCTCCGACACTTTCTCACGCCCTACGCGATCGGAGCCGTGGATGTGGAGGCGCTGGTCGCGCGTTCTGCCGGAGCGAGCCAGGCGTTCCTCAAGGATTGGGTGCACCGCGCCGTCCAGATCGCGACCGAGCGGATTGTTGAAGGCACCGAGAACCTCGAGCTGCGTACCGAGGACTTCGACGTGGCGCTCCGCGAAGCGCGCAGCTCCCGCGAGGGCACGAAGATCATCGGTTTCCTGGAACCGCCGCGGACGTAACACAGGGCTTTGCATTTCTCAAATCCGATCTCTAGGCCACAGCCACAGAGACATAGAGGCACGATTTTCTCTGTGTCTAAATACGTTGCCGTGCCTGGCTCCAATGGCCCGTCAAAGGCTCAAGACGGCGCTGTCTTTCCGTGACTGGATCAAAAACGGATATACTCCAGAAGACCATGGTTGAACCCTATTTGGTGATGCGCGGGATGTGTAAGTCGTTCCCCGGAGTGGCGGCGTTGGACGAAGCCTCTCTCGAGGTCCACGCGGGGGAGTGCCATGCGTTGGTGGGAGAAAACGGCGCCGGCAAGTCCACTCTTATGAAAGTGCTCGCGGGCGCGGTTCTTCCCGATTCGGGCGTGATTCTTCTTGGAGGCAGGAAGGTGGAGATCCGTTCTCCTCTGGACGCAAGGCGCTGCGGGGTGGCCATGATTTATCAGGAGCTGAACCTGCTGCCCGAGCTAACCGTGGCGGAGAACATTTTTCTGGGACGCGAGCCCCGTTGGCGCATGGGTCTCCTCAACCGTGTAAAAATGATGGAGGTCAGCCGTAACTGGCTGGCCAGGCTCCATCAGACTATCGAACCGGGCCGCCTGGTACGGGAACTGTCCCTGGCGGAGCAGCAGATGGTGGAGATCGTCAAGGCGCTTTCGCTCGAGGCCAGGGTAATGATTATGGACGAGCCGTCCTCGATCCTGACCGACCGGGAGCTGGAAGAGCTGTTTCATCTCATGAAGACGCTGAAGAACGAAGGTCTGGCGATAATCTACATCTCCCACCGGCTGGAGGAGATATTTCGGATTTGCGACCGTGCGACCGTGATGCGCGATGGGCGCACGATCGCCACACATGATGTGAGAGCGGTCTCTCAAGGCGAGCTCGTTATGCAGATGGTGGGGAGGGCGCTGGCTCAGATCTTCCCGGTCCGTGACGCTCCTTCCGCTGAGATGGCCCTGGAGGTGAGAAACGTAACCAGCCGCCCGCGCGTGAAGAACGTCTCGCTGTATGTCCGGAAGGGCGAAATCGTGGGGCTCTCGGGGCTCGTTGGCGCGGGACGCACGGATCTGGCAAGGGCCATCTTCGGCGCGCAACCGATAGAAGAAGGCGAGATCCTGTTTGAGAAGGCGCCGCTGCGAGAGCATACCCCTCATGAAGCCGTCCGCCTGGGCATGGGGCTGCTCACCGAGGATCGGAAGGCGCAGGGGTTGCTGCTCAACATGACAGTGCGGGAGAACGTAACCATTGCGAACCTGGCGCGCATCGCGCGCTATGCCTTTGTCTCGAAGAGCAAGGAGAGCGCTCTGGTCCGCGCTCTGGCAGAAGGCTTGCGCATCAAGACTCCTTCGTTGGAGCAGGGTATCGGGAATCTATCGGGCGGAAATCAGCAGAAAACGCTGGTCGCGCGCTGGCTGTTTACCAACAGCCGTTTTCTGATTGTCGATGAGCCGACGCGCGGCATTGACGTTGGAGCCAAGGCTGAAATCTATCAACTCATTGTAGAGCTGGCAAAGCAGGGGCGCAGCGTCCTGCTGATTTCTTCGGAATTGCCGGAGATCCTGGGGCTGTGCCACCGCATCTATGTGATGCGCGACGGCGAGATCGCCGGAGAATTCTCCGCCGAGCAGGCCTCCCAGGAGATCCTGCTGGCGACTGCAATGGGCGTCCCACTGCCGGCCGGGCCCTCGACTCCATAGCTTCGTGATTCTTCGTGTCTTCGTGGTGGAATTTGGGGCAGGCTTTACCACAAAGGCGCGAAGACGCGAAGAATCGCCAAAGTTCTTGGTTGCGGATGGGCTGCACCGTGTTCATCGGTGGTTTCATTTTGTGCAGTTTTCCGTCGCACACCCTGTGGGATTACTGGAAGCGGAGGCGGCTTGAAGATTCCGGAACGTATGCGTTCCACTGAATTCATGATCTTCCTCGCAGTGGCGCTGGAGTGCATCGTCTTCGCCCTGCTGTCCCCGAGCTTTCGAACGCTGAACAATTTCGTCAATGTGACGCTTCAGATCGCCATCTACGGGATTCTTGCCGTGGGAATGACCCTCGTGATGATTACCGGCGGGATCGATTTGTCTGTCGGATCCATGGTTGCCCTGGTCGGGGTCTCCGCTGCCATTCTTTCCAAGCAAGCTGTGCTTTCAACGGAAATCATGGTGCTGGTGGCCATTCTCGCCGGCCTTGCAGTCGGAATGATAAGCGGCGCGTTTTCGGGTTTCTTGATCGCTCGGTTTGGCATTCCCGCCTTTATTGTGACCCTCGCCATGATGACCATCTGCCGGGGTGTCGTGTTCCTGATCACCGGAGGATTCACCGAAGGGGACCTTCCGGCAAGCTTCGGATGGCTGGGACGCGGGCATGTCTGGATTCTGCCTGTTCCCGTCGTCATCATGGCCGTTCTTTTTGGCAGTGGACACGTGGTCCTCACGCAAACCGCATTCGGGCGCCACGTCTACGCTCTCGGAGGTAACGAGGAAGCCAGCCGGCTCTCCGGAATCCGAACGCACCGGGTCAAAATTCTGGTCTATTCACTGAACGGCCTGCTGGCGGGTTTGGCGGGGGTGACCCTGGCGGCGCGGCTGGGCGCCGGCGCTCCGAACTCGGGTCTCCAGTACGAGCTGGATGTAATCGCCGCTGTGGTTGTTGGCGGCACGAGTTTGAACGGCGGTCGCGGCAGTCTGCCCGGAACGCTTGCCGGCACGGTGTTCATCGGTGTCCTGGGTAACGGCCTGAACCTCGCGAACGTCGATCCCTACACGCAAAAGGTTGCCCTGGGGATCGTGATTCTCACCGCTGTGTGGCTCGACAGGATTCAGAAGCAGTGACCCGGGGGACTCGGCGCGGCCTTTCATTGTTCGGAGTTTGGCCTGCTCATGGAACCTTAGGCGCACTGCTTCGCCACGGAGACACGGAGGTTCGCGGAGATCTTTCGTTTTCCACAGTGAATCTCCGTGTTCTCCGCGTCTCCGTGGTGAAAACGGTGTTTGCGGAATGCTTGACCTACGGGCTCCCGTCCAACTCTTCTATGTGCGCTTCCGAAGGACCGCGCTCCTTCTGAATTTTGTTCGACACGGTTTCCATCTGCTTCATGACCCGCAAGAGGTTGCGCCCGAGGATCTTCAGAATATCCTGGTCCGAATAGCCCCGGCGGATCAGCTCTGCCGTCAAAGCCGGATACTTCGAGACATCTTCTAATCCCTCGGGCACGCTGGTGATCCCATCGAAGTCGGAACCCAAACCGATGTGATCGATTCCTGCGACCTTGCGGATGTGGTCGATGTGGTCGGCGACATCGGCGAGTTTCGCGCGCGGCGCGGGATTCGCCCGGTCCCATAGAGCGAGAGCTTCCGCGACAGACCGGTCGGTGTTCCCGGCCTGCGCTCTCAGCCGCTCGGACTCCTGCTTTCGCTTTTGCTCGTGTTCTCGAACAACATTGGAAATGAAGCCCGGAACGAACGTGACCATTACAACGCCGTTGTTGCCGGGCAAGCGCTTCAGAACATCGTCCGGGACATTGCGCGGATGGTCACAAACCGCGCGGGCGGAGCTGTGGCTGAATATTACCGGCGCCTGCGTGACGTCCAGCACGTCGTGCATGGTCTCGGGCGACACATGGGAGATGTCCACTAGCATACCCAGCCGGTTCATTTCCCGCACGACCTCTTCGCCAAACTTGGTCAGGCCGTTGGCTTTCGGTGTGTCGGTGGCCGAATCGGCCCAGGGGGTATTGGCGCCGTGAGTCAGCGTCATGTAGCGCGCTCCGAGCCTGTGGAACATACGGAGGACGGCCAGCGAATTGTCGATCGAATGTCCTCCTTCCATCCCTATCAGCGATGCAATCTTTCTTGAGCGAAAAATCCGCTCGACGTCGTGTGATGTAAGCGCGACCTCAAACGTCTCCGGATAACGCGCCGCCATCTGGTGCACAACATCGATTTGTTCCAGCGTAGCCCGGACGGCATCCTTTCCCTGCATGCTGGCCGGCACATAGACAGACCAGAACTGCGCGCCCACTCCCCCGGCTCGCAGACGCAGGATATCGGGAGCGCCAGCGAAATGGGAAGCAGATCCAAGAAGTGAAAACGATCCATATGGAAGACACTCCCCTCGAACGACGGAGTACCGATGCTTCGATGACCGTGCTTCAATCTTCGAGTCCACAAGCATATCGTACTTCGTGGCAGGATGCGACGGGTCTCTCTTCTTCGTATTTGGCCACAGAGACACGGAGACACAGAGAAAACCTGATCTCTGTGTCTCCGTGGCCAAGGATTTGGATTTGAGAATGGATCAAAAAATGGGTCCAGGAAGGTCCGCGTAATCGGGTCCCGTAAGTGAGGGCTTTTTTGGGGCCTCTTGGCTTCAATTTGCGATTCACAAAGTCTTTCTTTTCCTGTATAATCACTGTTTTTGCAATTCTATCCCCGGGGCCCCGCAGGAGGCACGTCTAGATGAAAAAGGTAGATCTGAAAAGGTTTCGGACGATCCTGGAAACTAAGATGGACGCCATTCTCCACTCGTCAGGGAAGAAAACCTATTGGGAAAACATGGAAAGCACTCGTCGTGGAGATTTCGTGGACCAGGCAAGTGACGACAATGAAGTTCACGTCAATATCCGGCTCCGCCAGACCGACGCGAAACTCCTTCGCGCCATCGAGGCTGCGATCAGCCGAATTGAAAACGGAAGCTTTGGTATTTGCACCATGTGCGAAGGAGAAATCAGCCTGGCCCGGCTCAACGCCGTGCCCTGGACGTCGGTGTGCATAAACTGCAAAGAAAAGAAGACCGCCTAGTTCGATTCGTCAAGGTGTTCCAGAAAGGAGGGACGTCGCTCCGTGAGGAGACCTTTCTTTTTTCCCCCCGATCCTGAAGTCCGCCTCCCCTAAGCCCTAAGTAAACTGAAGTCTCGCTCTTCTTTGCGTACTTCGCGACTTGGCGGTGAAAGGCTCAGGCCAAGATTTCACCCCGAAGACACGAAGGGCGCAAAGAACCCGAAGAAAGCGGTTCATGTCGTGGCAATCAAGTCTCGGACCTGGCTGCTACATAGATTCCCAACAGGATGACTGCACCACCAAACAGTTTCGTAAGACTCACGCGCTCCCCAAGAATGACGTAGGCCAGCAGGCTCGCGCCCACGGGCTCACCCAGGCTGATTAGCGCCACCAGAGCCGGCGAAAGCCAGCGCAGGGACCAGTTGTAACTCGTGTGTCCAATGGACTGGGGCACCAGACCCAGGAGGAAAAGAAACAGATAGCTAGACCTCGGATAGCCGGCGAGCGGAGTCTTGGAAACGGAACTTGCGAGCAGCAGGAAGACGGTTGCAGACGCGTAGACAGGCCATACATAGACAAGGAGAGAAAGCTTCTGGCGGGCGGTCGCCCCTGCCAGGAAGTATATCGCCATCGCGATAGCTCCGCCGATAGCCATCAGGTTTCCGCGCATGCTGTCGCTGGAAACCGACCGGTCCTCCTGGAAGACGAGGGTGCAGCCGGCGAAGGCCACTGCCAACCCGAACCAGAAAACACGCCGTGGTGCCTTACCGAAAACCCACCGGCTGGCCAGCCCGATGAAAAAAGGAGTCGTGTCAACCAGCAGTACTGAGCTCGCAACGGAAGTGTAGGACAGGGAAGCGATCCAAAGTGCAAAGTGCAGCGCCAGGGCCGCTCCCGAAAGTATCAGTTTCCTCCACTCCTGCCGGGACAGAAGGGCGAGTTCGGGCAAGTGCCTTGCAGCCACCAGCGGCGCGAGCAGGACAGTAGCCCAGAAAACCCGGTATGCCGCAGCGGCGAGAGTGGGTGCGGAGGCCAGGCGAATAAAGATGGAACCGCAGGAAACGGCTCCAATCCCGACGGCGAGTGTAGCGGTGAGACGAAGGGACCCGGGTCTTCCCAATGCGAAGCCCTCACTCAAGTGCCCGAACCTTGTGCTAGTATGGCGCTGCCACGGCTTATATCAGATCTTCATGCTGGCTGACACGGGGAATTCAATGGTCGCTGACGCCCGGCGCCCGATCTGCATTGGCTCCGGTCTTTGCATTAGAGGACGAGAGAGAATCGCTTTCTTCGGATCTGGGGCAAGGAGGATGCCTTGACGAGGATTTATACCCGCACGGGTGACGATGGGACGACAGGATTGATTGGAGGAAGACGCGTCTCCAAGGATTCTTCTCGCATCATTGCTTACGGGACGGTGGATGAATTAAATGCCGTCCTGGGCCTGGCGCGCGGTCATGGCCTCCCAGAACGCGTGGACGGGATTGTGGGACGGGTACAAGATGACCTGTTCATTCTTGGCGCACACTTAGCCTTGCCGGAAGGAGCAGACCAGAGCACCTGGGCTATTCCACCTGTGACAGTCGAGCACATCCAGGCCCTCGAGCGAGACATCGACGCATGCCAGACAGAGCTGCCACCCCTTCACCAGTTTGTGCTTCCCGGGGGCACCGTCCCCGGAGCGCTTCTGCATCTGTCTCGCACGGTCGCCCGGCGGGCTGAACGCTACTGTGTCGCATTGGCGTGCGAAGAGCAGATCGACGCGCAGATTGTCAGGTACCTCAACCGCCTCTCCGACCTTTGCTTCGTTCTTGCGCGCTATGTGAATCATAGGAGCGGAAAACAGGAGCACCATCCCACCTTTGGTAAGAAGTAACAAGGGGTAAGAAGTAACAAGGCTGCAGAGGAGCACGGGAGCTGGGGAGCAGCTTCTCCTCTGCTCCTCCGCCCCGCTGCCCCTTTGCCATCTCGTGCTGTGCCCTGCTCCCCGTCTATAGCTTTTTGGTGACTGATTGGCTAGAATGCCGCGTGATTGTTTCGA
>WNGD01000508.1_pt1 | contig 41192 bp, 32 predicted proteins | sample 5400671 | NCBI WGS metagenome assembly WNGD01 (sample SAMN13153369, study PRJNA577476) | soil metagenome | isolation source: 40 cm soil or saprolite under grassland replicate 2 | place: USA:California | collected 2016-06-15 | reverse complement strand
CGGCCCATCAGCGAGTCGCCCGGCGCCGCCGCCGAGCCGGCGCGCACCAGGATGGTCGTGCCGCTCAAGGAGACGAACGCCTCGAGCCCCGTGCCGGCCAGGGCCGTGACTACCGCATCCTGCACCGTAATCTGCTCCGCCTCGAGCGACACCCGGAACCGGGCTCGGAGCACGTCATCGCCATACGCGATCTCGAGCCCGCCGCGCCGCCCGATCTCCCGGAGCGCCTGCTTGATGCTCGCGTCCTTGAGATCGAGCGAAATCGTGCGCCGCAGCGGCGCGACCGCCGCGCTCCGAGTCGGGACCCACGCCGCTGCCGCCACGAGCGTGGTCGAGCTGTCAGCGCCCGGCCCTTGCGTCGCTCCCGGCGCCGCAACGGGCGCGAACACGAGCGTCGCTCCGGATGCAAAGGCTGTTAGGAGTCTGTGTCTCATGCGAGTGGCTCCGTGAAGCAAGGTGGTTGACTCGGCATCAGCGTTGGGTCGTAGTCGGGTAGAACGTCACGCTCCGCCCGGCGCGCTCGTACCGGGCATGAGCCAGCAGCGCGATGGCGTCGAGGACCTGCCCGATCGGCTCGCCGCGCACCGACAGCGTGAGGTGGCGGTCGGCCAACGAGGGCGCCCCGAGCCTGAAGTCCACGTCATACCAGCGGGCCAGCTGCGGCAACACGACCCCCAACGGCGTATCCTGGAATGCCAGGCGCCCCGCAGTCCATGCGAGATAGCGTCGGGTGTCGACTCGTCTCGGGAGGCTGGGCACGCCGGTGTGATCCAACCGGCTGAGCTCCCCCTCGCTCACCACTTGGCCGGCGGAATCGCGCGATCCGGCGGCGCGCACGCGCACCTTCCCATCTGCCACGACGACTTCCATATCCTGCTCATCCGCATAGGCCCGCACGCCGAACCGCGTGCCCAGGTCCCAGATGACCCCTTGCCCCGCGTGTACCGCGAAGGGCTTGGCGGCGTCGTGCGCGATGGCGAAGTACGCTTCCCCCTCGAGGTAGACGGCCCGCAGCATCTCGCCGTAGTCCGCCGGCACGCGGAGCTTCGAGTCGACGCTCAACACGATCCTCGTGCCATCGGCGAGCTCAATCGCGGCGCGACGTCCTCGGGCGGTGGCGAACTCGCGCATCGCGGGCTCGCGGCGTAACGACTCCATGCGCCACAGCGCTGCCGCGCCGGCCGCTAGGACGAGGACCGCGGCGATCCGAAATCCGTGCGATCCCGTTCCCGGCCGCCGCCGTGGCGAGGGCTTGGCGTCGCGCTTTGCCAGGTTACGCTTCACCGCCTCGAGGTATTGGGCGGCAAAGGGATGGGCGTCGAGCCATGCCAGGACCGTGGCTCGCTCGGGGGCACTGCATTCGCCGGCCAGGAAGCGGTCGAGCAGCTTCCAGTCCAATTCATCGGTCATGCTTTCATCGGTCATGCTTATGGGACGCGGAGCGGGGACGAAATCCCCTATCGGCGTGAGCGGCGTACTCCCGTCAGCGGCGGGCTCAGCGGTGCGGCGCGAGGGTCTGGTAGCTCTTTCTCAGGGCCGCTAACCCGCGGCCCACGTAGATCTCGACGGTCTTGACCGAGATGCCCATCGCCGCCGCGACCTCGGCGTAGCTCATCTGCCGCTGCCAGCGCAGCGTGAGCGCCAGGCGACAGCGTTCGGGAACGAGGTCCAGCACCCGCTCCACGGCGGCCTCCAACTCGGCCGTTTCGAGGCGCCGCGCGCCCTCATTCTCGTCGAGCGGAGCCGCGGTGGTGGGCGCCTGTTCCCGCCAGCGCCGCTCGACGCGCTCATGGCGGAGATGGCTGATCGCGGAATTGCGCACGGCGGCGTACAGATAGCTCTTGAGCTTGCCGACCCTCAGTCGCGCGCGCTCTTCCCACAGCGTGGCAAAGACATCGTGCACCAACTCCTGCGCCACGTCGCGTGAGTGCACGTAGCGGCAGGCGAACTTGCACAACGCCGGATGGTAGGTACGGAAGGCGCGCTCGAATGCCGCTGTATCGCCGGCGCGAATCCGCGCGGCCCAGTCCCGCTCCTCTCCGGTGAGCGGCAGTGTCGGGGCGCGGACATCGGTCGGCACGGGCTGCGACATGGGTTGCGCGTAGGGCGGCGCGCCGTGTGACGGTCGGCCCTATCTGCGGGCAAGCCACATGCCTTCCCGGATGCTGCCGGTCGGGCCGGCTCACCCCTCGCAAGTGCTCAGATCAGTTCGGTAGTCTCACGCAGGAAAAGCCAGAAAACCTTGGGCAGGAATCGGTCGTGCGGCGCGCAAGCCACACCTGTTGAAGGCTCACCTCACAGTCCAGGTCCCCTCCTTAGTCATGAGCACCTCTGCCAGGTCGGGCACTTCGCGGCCGGCGCCGGCCGCGGCGGCCTGCGCGTGCACTAAGGCCTCGAACGACGGCGCCGGATTGCAATAGATCACGCCCAAGGCCACCGGGAAGGCCGGCGGCTCGAGCGCGACCAGCAGATGCGCGAGCGCGCGGTTGGTCTCGTCGTGTACCAGGAGGTCGGTCGGCGTCAGGCCGCCTTCGGAAAGCGTGACCACTTCCAGCTCGAGCTTCCCCGGCTGCAAGCGCAAGCCCCGGTCCTTTCGGGCGCCGAAGACCAGCGGCTTGCCGTGCTCGACGTGCAGCTGCGTGTCCGCCGCGCCGTCCTTCGCGGTGAAATTGTCGAACGCACCGTCATTGAAGACCACGCAGTTCTGGAACACTTCGACGAACGAAGCGCCGCGATGCGCGTGGGCGCGTTGCAGCACGCCGACCAGGTGCCCCTGCAGCGTGTCGACCGAGCGCGCGACGAACCGCGCTCCGGCCCCGAGCGCGAACGCGCACGCCGACACCGGGTAATCGACCGAGCCGCGCGGGGTGGACGGGGATTTCGTGCCGCGCCGCGACGTGGGCGAGTACTGACCCTTCGTGAGACCGTAGATCTCGTTGTTGAACAGGACGATCTGGAGATCGACGTTGCGGCGCAGCACGTGGAGCATGTGGTTGCCGCCGATCGACAACCCGTCGCCGTCTCCCGTCATCACCCAGACGTCGAGCTCCGGATTGGCGAGCTTGATCCCCGTGGCGATGGCCGGCGCGCGCCCGTGGATGGTGTGGAAGCCGTAGGTGGACATGTAGTAGGGAAACCGCGCCGCGCAGCCGATGCCGGACACGACCACGGTGCGCTCCCGCCGCGCGCCCACCTCCGCCATCGCCTTGTGGACGGCCTTGAGGATCGCGTAGTCCCCACACCCGGGGCACCAACGCACCTCCTGGTCGGACGCGTAATCCTTGGGCTGGAGCTCGGCGTCGGTGATGGTGGTGACGGTCATCGGATCGCCTCGAGTATCTCCGTCACTTTGAACGGCTTGCCCTGCACCTTACTCAGCTTTTCCGCGGGCACGAGATACGTTGCGCGCAACAGCTGCACCAGCTGCCCGTTGTTCAGCTCGGGCACGAGGACGCGGTCGAACCGCTTGAGCAGCTCCCCGAGGTTGCGCGGGAAGGGGCTCAGGTAGCGCAGGTGGATATGCGACGCGTCGACCCCGTCCTGCCGGGCCCGGCGCACCGCCTGGTGGATGGCGCCATAGGTCGAGCCCCACCCGACCACGGCGATAGCGCCGTGATCGGCGCCCAGCGACACGCTCTGGGGCGGGATGTCGTTCGCGATCCCGGCGATCTTGTCGGCGCGCGCGCGCGTCATGCGCGCGTGGTTCTCCGGGTCGTAGGAGATGTGGCCCGTGTCGTAGTCCTTCTCGAGCCCGCCGATGCGGTGCTCGAGCCCCGGCGTGCCGGGGCGCGCCCACGCGCGCGCCAACGTCTCCGCGTCCCGCAGGAAGGGATGGAATCCGGCTGGCTCGGTCCGGAATCGGACCGGAAAACGCGGCAGCCGCTCGAGGTCGGGGATGCGCCACGGCTCGGCGGCGTGGGCGAGGAATGCGTCGGAGAGCAGGATCACGGGCGTCATGTACTTCGTCGCGAGACGGACCGCCTCGATCGCGACGTCGAAGCAGTCGGTCGCGGTGGCCGCGGCCAGCACCGCGAGCGGTGCGTCGGCGTTGCGCCCGTGGACCGCCTGCAGCAGGTCCGATTGCTCCGCCTTCGTGGGCATGCCGGTCGAGGGGCCGGCCCGCTGGGAGTTCACGACCACGAGGGGCAGCTCGGTCGCAATCGCGAGGCCCAGCATCTCGGTCTTGAGCGCCATGCCGGGGCCCGAGGTCGACGTCACGCCCAACATCCCGGCGTACGCCGCTCCGATCGCGGCCCCGATCGCCGAGATCTCGTCCTCGGCCTGGAAGGTGATCACGCCGTAGCGTCCCAGGCCGGCCAGGGTGTGCAGCAGCACGGAGGCCGGCGTGATCGGATACCCCGCGAAGATCATCCGCTCGAGCCCCGTGGCGCGCAGCCCGGCGAGCAGTCCAAAGGCAATCGCTTCGGTGCCGCTCACGGTGCGGTAGACCCCCGGGGCGACGGGGGCGCGCCGCACCGTGTAGCCGACCCCGTACTCCGACATCTCGGCCGTCTCGCCGTAGGCGTGCCCCGCGTTCAGCGCCGCCACGTTCGCCTGCACCAGGTCGGGCCGCCCGGCGAACTTCTGCTTCAGCCAGCCGACCGTGGCCTCGCGATCGCGCCCGTACATCCAGAGCATCAGCCCGAGCGCCCACATGTTGCGACAGCGGTGCGCTTCCCTGGACTGGAGCCCGGACGGTTTGACGGCGTCGAGCGTGAGCTTCGTGACGTCGAGCTTGAGCACCTGGTAGGGGGCGAGCGAGCCGTCGTCCAGCGGGCTGGTCGTGAACCCCGCTTTGGCGAGGTTCCGCTCCGTGAAGGCGCCGAGGTCGACGACCACCGTGCCGCCGACGCGCAGGTCCTTCAGATCCACCTTGAGCGCCGCGGGGTTCATGGCGACCAGCACGTCCACCTGGTCGCCGGGCGTCATCACGTCGACGGAGCCGAAATGGATCTGGAACGCCGAGACGCCGTAGGTCGTGCCCGCGGGCGCGCGGATCTCGGCCGGATAATCGGGGAACGTGGTGAGGTCGTTGCCGGCGAGCGCCGTCTCGATCGTGAAGCGGCCGCCCGTCACCTGCATGCCGTCGCCCGAGTCGCCGGCGAACCGGATCACGACGGAGTCGCGCGATTCGCGCGCCGGGGACGTCGCGGTCGAGGCCATCGTCAAGGAAACTAGCGCGCTGCCGTTCTCCAAGCCAGCTTGTCGCCATGGCCGACCTCCCGCGCTTGAGCAAGGCGCATTGGCCGAGCGGCGCCTACCGCCGGGCGGAGCTCCCGGAGCGGGTGCTGCAGTTCGGCACCGGCATGCTGCTGCGTGCCGTGTGCGCGGCCGCCGTGGATGCCGCGAACGCGGCCGGCGCGTTCGGCGGGCGCATCGTCGTGGTGCAGAGCACGCCGCAGGGCCAGGCGGCCGCCCTCAACGCCCAGGACGGCCTGTTCACGCTGGTCGAGCGCGGGCTCGAGCACGGGGCGCCGGTCGAGCGCACGCGCCTCGTCGGCTCGATCTCGCGCGCGCTGGTGGCCGATACGCAGTGGGATGTGGTGCGCGAGCTCGTCGCGCGGCCGGAGCTGCGGGTGATCGTGAGCAACGTGACGGAAGCGGGGTTTCGCCTGGACGCCGGCTTTCCGGCCCGGTTGACCGACCTGCTCCATACCCGCTTCGCGCGGCTCCCGGACGGCCCTGAGCTGTTCGTCGTCCCGACGGAGCTGGTGGACGACAACGGACCGCGCCTCGCCGCGATGGTCGAACAGCTGGCGCAGGGGCGCGAGCGAACCCCCGAGTTCCGGGACTGGCTCGGGCGCCGCGTGCGGTTTTGCTCCTCGCTCGTCGACCGGATCACGACCGGCACGCCCGCTCGAGAGGTGCACGCGGCTCTGGAGCGGCACCTGGGGTACAGCGACGTGCTCCTCACCGTCACCGAACCGCACTCGTTCTGGGCGATCGAAGGCGACCCCGCGGCACTGCACGCGGGCTTCGCGATCGACGCCTCCTCGGTGAGCTTCGCACCCGACATCGGGTTCTACCGGGAGCGCAAGCTGCGGCTGTTGAACGGCGCGCACACGGCGACTGCACCGCTCGCGCTCCTGGCGGGCGTGCGGACTGTGCGCGAGGCCGCCGAGCATCCGCGGCTGGGACCGTTCCTGCGGCACATCCTGTTCGAGGAGATTCCCCGGGGAACCGAACTCCCGGCCGACGCAGCGGCGGCATTCGCCCGCACGGTGCTAGAGCGGTTTCGCAATCCGTGGCTCGACCACGAGTGGCGGGTAATCGCCACCAACCAGACGGCCAAGCTGCGGCTGCGAGTCGTGCCGGTGATGCGCCGATTCGCCCGGAAGCGGGGGCAGTCGCCGCAGGGGCTGGCCCTGGGCTGCGCGGCCTGCCTCGCGTGGGCTCGCAGCTGTCCATCCCCCCCCGGGGGGGACGGCGATCGGCCGCTGATCGAGCGACACTGGCGAGCACTGGGTCGAGAGCCTGCGTCTGGCCCCGGACTTGCAGCCGCCCTGGAGCGCTTGGCCACCAGCGCGCTCGGGGACACCGACTTGTGGGGAGAGAACCTCGCCGAGCTGCCCGGTCTCGTCGAGGCGACGACGCGCTGGCTGCTGCTGCTCGAGCGCGAGGGCGTGGATGCAGCGCTCGACGCGCTGCGTGGCATGCCGGAGGACTCGGCCACCAGCCGGACCCGACCATGACGCTTACGACGACGACTCTCGGGGGAGAAACGGGTGGGCTCCCGCTGCTCGAGAGCGGCGTGATCGCGGTGGTGCGTGCACCGGAGGCGGCCCGGCTGCGCGCCGTGGCGCGCGCGCTCGCCGCGGGAGGAGTGGGCGCGGTGGAAATCACGCTGACGACGCCCGGCGCGATCGCCATGATCGCCGACCTCGCCCGAGACAATGATCTCGGCGGATGCGTCGTGGGCGCCGGAACCGTGCTCGACGAAGCCGCGGCGCGCGCCGTGATCGACGCCGGGGCGCGCTTCGTGGTGAGCCCGACCCTCGACCACGCGGTGATCCGCGCGTGCCGCGAGCGCGCCGTCCCCTGCATGCCCGGCGCCTTCACTCCGACGGAGATCCTGGAGGCGTGGCGCGCCGGCGCGTCGCTCGTGAAGCTGTTTCCCGCCGCGTCGCTCGGCCCCGACTTCATCCGAGACGTCCTCGCACCGCTGCCGTTCTTGCGGCTCGTGCCGTCGGGCGGCGTGACGCTCGAGAACGCAGCTGAGTGGATCCGCGCCGGCGCCGCTGCGGTGAGCGTGGGCGGCGCGCTGTTGCGCGCGGCGCTGCTCGGCCACGAGAGCGCCGCAGAGCTGACCGCGCGGGCGCGGCTGCTGGTGACGCAGGTCAGAGCGGCGCGCACATGAGGGCGGTCACGTTCGGCGAGCTGCTGCTGCGGCTCAGCCCGCCGGGCGACGAGCGGCTGCTCGAGTCGCCCGAGCTGCACACCTGCTTCGGCGGGGCGGAGGCGAACGTCGCGGTCGCCCTGAGCCATCTCGGGGTGCGGTGCGACTACGTCAGCCGCGTTCCCGACAACCCGCTCGGGAACGCCGGGGTCGAGGCACTGAGAAAGGAAGGTGTGGGCACCCGGTGGATCGCGCGGGGGGGCGGCGGCGAGCGCCTGGGGCTCTACTTCGTCGAGCCCGGCGCGGACCTGCGGTCCATGCGCGTCGTGTACGACCGGGCGGGCTCGGCATTCGCGCGGTTCGACCCACACAGCATCGACTGGCCCGCGGTGCTGGCGGGGGCCGACTGGTTCCACGTCTCCGGGATCACACCCGCCCTTGGGGAAGGCCCGGTGGCGGCGCTCGCGGGGGCCATCGCGTGCGCGCGCGCCAGGGGCACGCCCGTGAGCCTCGACCTGAACTACCGCGAGGTCCTGTGGCGCGACCGGAGCCCGCGGCCGCTCATCGAGCCGCTGGCGCGGCGTGCGAGCGTGCTGATCGGCAATCCGGCGGCCGTGAGCGCGATGCTCGGCCTCCCGGCCGACGACGCCTCGCTCGCCAGCCCCGAGCGCGCGCGGGCGCTCGCCGAGCAGCTCGCGGCGCGCTTCGAGGCGAAGCGCATCGCGCTCACGCGGCGCGAGCTGCTCGGGCCCCGGGAGCACGGCTGGAGCGCCGTGCTGTACGACGCGGAGACCCGCGCGTTCGCGCAGAGCCGGCGGCACTGCGTCCAGGTGGTCGACCGGGTGGGCGGCGGCGACAGCTTCGCCGCAGCGCTTATCGCCCGCTTGCTCGCCGGGGACCGGCCGGCGGCGGCGCTCGAATTCGCCGTGGCGGCGAGCGCCCTCAAGCTCACCGTCCCCGGGGATTTCAGCCGTGCCAGCGTGGCGGAAGTCGAGGAGCTGTTGCGCGCGTGATCCCGAGCTTTCGCTGGTTCGGCCCGGCCGACCCGATCCCGCTCGCCCACATCCGTCAGATCCCCGGGGTGACCGGCATCGTGAGCGCCCTATACGACTTGCCGGTGGGCGATCCCTGGGGCCGCGAGCGGCTTGGGACCCTCAAGGGGCAGATCGAAGACGCGGGGCTCTGCTTCGCCGTAGTCGAAAGCATTCCCGTGCACGAGAACATCAAACTCGGCCGGCGCGGCCGCGATCGGCTGATCGAGAATTTCTGCCGCAGCGTGTGCAGCATGGGGGAGCTCGGCATCCCGGTGCTGTGTTACAACTTCATGCCGGTATTCGACTGGACGCGCACCGACCTCGCGCTGCGGCTGCCCGACGGCTCCACGGCGCTCGCCTACGACGACGCCGCCGTCGCGAACGTCGATCTGTCGCATGGGGCGCCCGACCTGCCCGGATGGGCCGCGGCGTACCAGCCCGCCGAGCTGCAGGCATTGATCGCTGCTTATCGCGAGGTGGACGCGGAGCAGCTGTGGGACAACCTCGCGTACTTCCTGGAGCGCGTGGTCCCGGTGGCCCGCGACGCGGGCGTCCGCCTGGCGATCCACCCGGACGACCCGCCGTGGCCGATTTTCGGGCTGCCGCGGATCATCACGAACGCCGCCGCCCTGGAGCGACTCGTGGCGCTGGTCGACAGCCCGGTGAACGGCGTGACCTTCTGCACGGGATCGCTCGGCGCCGATCCCGCGAACGATCTCCCCGCGATGGTGCGCCGGCTCGGCTCGCGGGGGGAAAACGGGGGGCGCATCCATTTCGCCCATTGTCGCAACGTGCTGGTCACCGGCACGCGCCGCTTTCACGAGACGGCCCACCCATCCGCGTGCGGCAGCGTGGACCTGTTCGAGGTGCTGCGCGCCTTGCGCGACGTGGGCTTCGCAGGCCCGATGCGTCCCGATCACGGCCGCATGATCTGGGGCGAGACCGGGCGCCCCGGATACGGCCTGTACGATCGGGCGCTCGGCCTCACCTATCTCCAGGGTCTGTGGGAAGCGCTCGTCCGGAGCGACGCGTGAGCACGGTCATCGCGCCTCCCGCGCGGCGGATCGGATACCGCTGGACGGTGTGCGCGCTGCTGTTCATGGTCACCACCATCAACTACGTGGATCGCCAGGTGCTGGGCATTCTGGCGCCCACGCTGCAGCGCGAGCTCGGGTGGTCCGAGGCCGCCTACGGTGACGTGGTGTCGTGGTTCAGCCTGCCCTACGCCTTCGCATTCCTCGCGGCAGGGCGGCTGTTCGACCGGATCGGCGTGCGGCGCGGGTTCGCAGCGGCCGTCATCGCGTGGAGCGTAGCCGCCATCGCGCACGCATTCGCCCGCACGACGGCGATGTTTTCCGCCGCGCGCGCCCTGCTGGGCGTGGCCGAGTCGGCGAATTTTCCCGGCGCCATCAAGGCCGTCGCCGAGTGGTTCCCCAAGAAGGAGCGGGCGCTCGCGACCGGCATCTTCAACGCCGGGACGAACACCGGCGCGATCCTCACGCCGCTCGTCGTCCCCTGGATCGCGCTCAAGTGGGGTTGGCAGTGGGCCTTCATCGCGACGGGCTCGCTCGGGTTCCTCTGGTTGCTCCTCTGGCTCGCCGTGTACCGCAGTCCCGAGTCGAACGCGCGCGTTTCGAGCGACGAGCTGGCACATATCCGCAGCGACCCGCCCGACCCCGCGAACGCCCGCGTGGCGTGGATCCGCCTTCTCGGATTCAGGCAGACGTGGGCGGTCGCGGCCGGGAAGCTGCTGGCCGATCCGATCTGGTGGTTCTACCTGTATTGGCTCCCGAAATTTCTGGACGCCCGGTACGGGATCAAGCTGGCGCAGGTGGCGCTCCCGCTCATCGTCGTGTACGTCGTGGCCGACGTCGGCTCGATCGGCGGGGGGTGGCTGTCGAGCGCCCTGATCAAGCGCGGCTGGACGGTCAATCGCGCGCGCAAGACCACGATGCTCGCGATGGCGCTCCTCATCGTGCCGACGGCGCTGGCGCCGTTGGCGGGAAGCATGTGGACTGCCGTCCTCATCGTCAGCGTCGCCGCGGCGGCGCACCAGGCCTGGTCTGCCAACGTCTATACACTGGCGAGCGACATGTTCCCGCGCGCGGCGGTGGGCTCGGTGGTGGGGATCGGCGCGTTCGCCGGCGGCATAGGCGGCTGGGCGTTCCAGCGCATTACGGGCCGGATCCTCCAGGCGAACGGCAACGACTACACGCCGATCTTCGTCGTGTGCGGGCTGGCCTACGTGTCCGGCTGGACCCTCATTCATCTCCTGGCACCGCGGCTCAAGCCGGCGACGGTGGGTGAGGAGGTCCAGGTGTGACGCGGGACGCCTCGCGCACCCCCGGGCTCGCGCCCGGGGTCAGAGCGGACGCCGACCCGGGAACCGAGGCCCGGATAAGGGGGAACACTGATCCCGGGCGCGAGCCCGGGGTGGCGCCGGCGGACGCCCCACGGTTACGAAGTTGGCTCGCCCGGCTCGGTCCCGCGCTCGTGCTGGCGCTCGTCGTGCTCGTGTTCGCGTTGCTCACAGACGCGCCGGCGCGGTACCTGTCGCCGTTCAATTTGCGCATCGTCCTGTCGCAGACCGTGATCGTCGCCCTCGGGGCGATCGGGATGACGATCATCATCGTCTCGGGCGGGATCGATCTTTCGGTCGGCGCGACGATCGCGTTGACCGGCGTGGTGGCCGCGCTCGTGGTCGCCGCGGGGTGGCCCCCGGGCGTGGCGATGCTCGCCGCCGTGCTCGCCGGCGGGCTCGTGGGCCTGGCGAACGGCTTGCTCATCACGTCCTTACGCGTCGTGCCGTTCATCGCGACGCTCGGGATGCTGGGGATCGCGCGCGGCGTCGCCAAGTGGCTGGCGCACGAGCAAACCGTGAACGTGCCGCCGACGTGGCTCAACGATCTGCTGGTCACCTTCCCTCAACCGGCCTGGATGCTGTTGCCCGCCGGGGTGTGGATCACGCTCGTGCTGGCGCTCGCTGCGGCCACGGTACTGCGTCGCACCGTGTTCGGGCGGCGCGTATTCGCGCTCGGCTCGAACGAACGGGCGGCGCGTGCCTGCGGCATCGCCACCGACCGGCTCAAGCTGTGGATCTACGGCGTGGGAGGCCTGCTGTTCGGGCTGGCGGGCGTAATGCAGCTGTCACGCCTGCGACAGGGCGATCCGACGGTCGCGATCGGGACGGAGCTGGACGTGATCGCGGCGGTGGTGATCGGCGGCGGCAGCCTGAGCGGCGGGGAGGGGAGCATCTTCGGCTCGGTCGTCGGCGCCCTCATCATGGCGTTCCTGCGCAACGGCTGCCAGCAGATGGGATGGCCGAACTACATTCAGGAAATCATCATCGGCGGAATCATCGTGCTGGCGGTCGCGCTGGACCGGTTGCGGGCGGGGTGGGCGGCCGCATGATTGCGGATTGCGGATTGTGGATTGCGGAATGGAAGGGCGGACGTCGAATCCGCAATCCGAAATCCGCAATCCGCAATTGGGCGGGGGTGCTGCGGTGCGGGTAATCGACGCCCACGTGCACTTCTGGGACCCCGCCGAGCTGCACTACCCCTGGCTCGAAGCGGTGCGGCCGCTCGGGCATGCGTTCCTGCCGGCGGATTACGCCGCCGCCACCGGGGAGGCGCCCATCGCCCAGGTCGTGTTCGTCGAGGCCAACTGCCGACCCGAAGAGGCGGGACGGGAGGTGCAGCTCGTCGAGCGCCTGGCCAGGGCGGAGCCGCGCATCGCCGGTATCATCGCCTTCGCCGATCTCATGCAGCGGTCGGGAGCCGGGGAATCAGGGCTGGAAGAGGCGCTCGATGCGTTGGCGAGCTCGCCCAGGGTCAAAGGCATCCGTCACAACATCCAGGGGCAGCCTGCCGGATTCTGCCTGCAGCCGGCGTTCGTGCGGGGGGTCCAAGCGGTCGGCCGTCGCGGGCTCACGTTCGACCTGTGCGTGACACACGACCAGTTGCACGAAGGCGCCGACCTGGTGCGTCAATGTCCCGACACGCGTTTCGTGCTCGACCATTGCGGCAAGCCGGCGATCCGCACGCGACGGCTCGACCCGTGGCGCGCGGACGTCGCCCGCCTCGCCGCGCACGACAACGTGTGGTGCAAGCTCTCGGGGCTCTTGACCGAAGCTGACGCAGCGGACCGCCGTGACGACGTACTGATCCCCTACGCCGCGTGCGTGGTGGAGTGCTTCGGCCGCGAGCGGGTGATGTACGGGAGCGACTGGCCCGTGCTGACCGTCGCCGGCAGCTACTGTGATTGGTACGGGTTCACCGATCGCTTCACGGCCGGGTGGAGCACGGTGGAGCGGCGCCGTTTCTACGCCGACACCGCGGCTCGCGTCTACGGACTATGAGAGAGCTCGAGCATAAGGTTGCGATCGTGACGGGCGGGGGCTCCGGCATCGGTCGCGCGATCGCGCTGCGCTTCGCCGGGGCGGGCGCGCGTGTCGCGGTGGTGGACGTGGTCGAGCCCGCCGCGGAGCAGACGGTGCGCGAAATCGCGGCGTGCGGCGGCGAGGGGGAGACATCCGTCGCGGTCCCGTGCGACGTGAGCCGGCAGGCAGACGTGCAAGCCGCGTTTCAGGAATTGCTGCGGCGCTGGGGGACGCTGGACGTCCTCGTGAACAGCGCCGGGATCGCCCACGTCGGCAACCTGGAGCAGACGTCGGAGCAGGAGTTCGATCGGCTCTATGCCGTGAACGTCAAGGGCGTCTACAATTGCATGAAGGCGGCGGTGCCGGCGATGAAACACCGCGGCGGCGTGATTCTGAACATCGCCTCGGTCGCGTCCAGCGTGGGCATTCCGGACCGGTTTGCCTATTCCATGACCAAGGGCGCGGTGTTGACGATGACCTACTCGGTGGCGCGTGACTACGTGACCGAGAAGATCCGCTGCAACTGTATCGCGCCGGGACGGGTGCACACCCCTTTCGTCGACGGCTTCCTAGCGAAGAGCTATCCCGGGCGGGAGCGGGAGATGTTCGAGCAGCTCTCCCGGACGCAGCCGATCGGCCGCATGGGACGACCGGAGGAGATCGCCGAGCTGGCCCTGTTTCTCTGCTCCGACGCCGCGAGCTTCATCACGGGATGCAACTACGCGATCGACGGTGGGTTCGTGACCCTCAAAATGTGAGCCATGAAACTCATTCGATTCGGTGAGCCGGGCCACGAGCGCCCCGGGCTGATCCTCCCCGACGGCCGGCGCATCGACGCGTCGGGCTGCGGGAGGGGGGCCGATTACGACGAGGCGTTCTTCGGCTCGGGGGGCCTGGAGCGGTTGGCGCGCTGGCTGGCGGAAGCGGGTGCGGCCGCGCCGGTCGTGCCGGACGACGTGCGCCTCGGCCCCCCGATCTGCCGGCCGAGCAAGATCGTGTGCGTCGGCCTCAACTATCGCGACCACGCCCGCGAGTCCGGCATGGCCGTCCCGGAGGAGCCGGTGCTGTTCTTCAAGGCGACCACCGCCATCACCGGGCCCAACGACGACGTCGTCATCCCGCGGGACGGCACCAAGGTGGACTGGGAGGTCGAGCTGGCCGTGGTAATCGGCCGCCGGACGACCTATGTCGAGCGCGACCGGGCGCTCGACCACGTCGCCGGCTACCTGCTCCACAACGATTACTCGGAGCGGTCGTTCCAGCTGGAGCGCGGCGGCCAGTGGGTCAAGGGCAAGAGCTGCGACACGTTCGCGCCGCTGGGACCGTTTCTCGCCACTCCGGACGAGATCCGCGACGTGCACGACCTGCGGATCTGGCTCAACGTGAACGGCGAGGCCAAGCAATGCAGCTCGACGTGCGAGCTCATCTTCGACGTGCCGACGCTCGTCAGCTACATCAGCCAGTTCATGACGCTCCTGCCCGGCGACGTCATCTCCACCGGTACGCCCCCGGGCGTGGGATTGGGCCACACGCCGCCGCGCTACTTGGTCGACGGCGATGAAGTGGAGCTCGGCATCGAGGGGCTCGGCACGGCGCGCCAGCGCCTGCGTGCCTACCGCTAACGTGCGCCTTCAGGGCAAGACGGTCGTGATCACCGGTGCGAGCACGGGCATCGGACGCGCCAGCGCCCTGCGCTTCGCGCAGGAAGGCGCTCGCCTCGTACTGGCGGACGTACAGGACGCCGCGGGCGAGGCGCTGGCGCAGGCGATCGCGCGGTCGGGGGGCACCGCCTGCTTCGTGCGGACCGACGTGAGCCGCCGCGCCGACAACGAACGGATGATCGACGCCTGCGTCGAGCGCTACGGCCGGCTCGACATCCTGTTCTGCAACGCCGGCATCAACCTGCCGAAATTGCTCGTGGACAGCTCCGACGAGGACATCGACGGGCTGCTCGCAGTGAACGTGAAGGGCCCGCTCTACGCCGCCCGTCACGCCATTCCGATCATGCTGCGACAGCCCGAGGGCGGCGTGCTGCTCTTCACCGCAAGCAAGACGGGGCTCGTGGCGCAGACCGATTCGCCGGTGTACTGCGCCTCGAAGGGCGCCGTCGTGCTGCTGGCCAAGGCGCTGGCGCTCGACTACGCCACGCGCGGCATCCGCGTGAACGCGTTGTGCCCGGGGATCATCGATACACCGATGCTGCGCCGCTTCGCGGACGCGATGCCCGACCCCGCCGCCGCCTGGACCGAGTATCGCGCCGCGCAGCCGATGGGACGCTTGGGCACGCCCGAAGAGTGCGCCGCCGCCGCGCTCTGGCTCGTGTCGCCCGAGGCCGGCTTCGTCACAGGCGTCGCTCTCCCGGTCGACGGCGGCTTCACCGCCATGTGAGTCGGTATCCCCGGCCCATGCCCCCCACTACGATCACTCGCGTCGACGTGTACGACATCCGGTTTCCGACCTCGCGGGAACGGGACGGCTCCGACGCCATGAATCCGGACCCGGATTACTCCGCGGCGTACGTGCTGCTGCGCACCGACCACCCCGCCGGTCGGGAGGGACACGGTCTCACCTTCACCATCGGGCGGGGCAACGAGCTGTGCGTCGCCGCGGTCCACGCGCTCGCGCCGCTCGTTCAGGGGCTGACGCTTGAGGAGATCAAGAGGGACATGGCACGCTTCTGGCGGCGCCTCACGGGCGACTCGCAGCTCCGCTGGGTGGGACCGGAAAAGGGCGTCGTCCACCTGGCCACCGCCGCGCTCGTGAACGCGGTGTGGGACCTCTACGCCAAGGTGGAGGGGAAGCCGCTGTGGCAGCTGCTGCGTGACATGACGCCGGAGGAGCTGGTGCGGTGCATCGACTTCCGGTACTTGAGCGACGCCCTCACGCCGCAAGACGCGCTCGACGTGCTAGCCGCGCACGCACCCACGCGCGCCGCCCGGGAGGCCGAGCTCAGGCGCGGCGGCTATCCCGCGTACACCACGTCAGCCGGATGGCTCGGCTACCCGGACGAGAAGATCCGGCGGCTGTGCCGCGAGGGGGTGGCGCGCGGCTGGTCGCACTTCAAGATCAAAGTCGGCCGCGACCTGGAGGACGATCTGCGGCGCGCGGCGGTCGTGCGCGGCGAGATCGGACCGGACAGGAAGCTCATGCTCGACGCCAATCAGGTGTGGGACGTGAGCGAGGCGATCGCCAGCATGGGCGAGCTGGCACGGTTCAATCCCTGGTGGATCGAGGAGCCGACCAGTCCGGACGACGTGCTGGGCCATGTCGCGATCGCACGAGCGATCGCGCCGATCGGCGTCGCCACCGGAGAGCAATGCCATAACCGCGTCATGTTCAAGCAGCTGATGCAGGCGGGCGCGATGCGGTTTTGTCAGATCGACAGCTGCCGCCTGGGCGGCGTCAACGAGGTGCTGGCGGTGCTGCTGCTCGCTGCGAAGTTCGGGATCCCGGTCTGTCCCCATGCCGGCGGGGTAGGCTTGTGCGAATACGTGCAGCATCTCGCAATCTTCGATTACGTATGCGTCAGCGCGTCGCTCGAGGACCGCGTGGTCGAGTACGTGGACCACTTGCACGAGCACTTCGTGCATCCGGTGGTCGTGAGAGACGGTCGCTACCTCGTCCCCACCGCCCCCGGCTACAGCATCACGATGCGGCCGGAGAGCCTCGCGGCGTACGCGTACCCGGACGGGCCGGCGTGGTCCTCACCCCGTTGATTCCTCTCCGTTCGGTCCTCACCCCTTTCATCCCCTCTCCCTTCGGGAGAGGGGAAACGCAGCACCAGCGTCGTGCCCCCTCTCCCGAAGGGAGAGGGGGACAGGGGGTGAGGACTACAACTTTCCGGAGGAACCATGTCGGTTAGCCATCTGGTTCTGCTCGCCGCGATCATGCAGGCCCCCGCCCCCGAATCCCCCACCCAGCGCGACGCCCGCATGGCGTGGTGGCGCGATGCGCAGTTCGGGATGTTCATCCACTGGGGCGCGTACGCCGTGCCCGCCGGCACCTACAATGGAGAGCGGATCCGCGGCATCGGCGAGTGGATCATGAGCCGAGCCCACATCCCGATCCCCGACTACGAGAAATACGTCCACAGCTTCAACCCCACCCGGTTCGACGCGGACGAGTGGGTGCGCATCGCCAAGGACGCCGGCATGAAGTACATCATCATCACCTCCAAGCATCATGACGGCTTCGCCATCTTCGACTCGAAGGTCTCGAGCTACGACATCATGGACGCCACCCCGTACCGACGGGACGTCATCAAGGCGTTGTCGGAGGCGACGCATCGTGCGGGCCTCAAGTTCGGCGTCTACTATTCGATCATGGACTGGCATCACCCGGACGCCCAGGGGCCCAACTATCCCGACTACAACTCGCGCAGCTGGAGCAACCCCAACTTCGGCCGGTACGTCGACACGTACATGAAGCCCCAGCTCAAGGAGCTGCTCACGCAATACCCCTACATCGACGTGCTGTGGTTCGACGGCGAATGGATCGCCGACTGGAGCGACGAGCGGGGGCGGGATCTTTACACCTACGTCCGCGCGATCCGTCCCGGCCTGATCGTCAACAACCGCGTGGGACACACCCGCCAGGGACTGAGCGGGCTCAACACCCAGGGTCAAATCGGGCTCGGCGACTTCGGGACCCCGGAGCAGCAGGTTCCGCCCGAGGGGCTCCCCGGCGTCGACTGGGAGACGTGCATGACCATGAACGACACCTGGGGCTACAAGTCGTACGACGACGACTGGAAGGACACGCGTACCCTGCTGCGGACGCTGATCGACGTGGCTTCCAAGGGCGGCAACTTTCTCCTCAATGTGGGACCGACGGCTGAAGGCCTGATCCCTCCGCCGATCGGGTGGCGGCTGCACGAGATGGGCGACTGGATGCGGGCGAATGGCGAGGCCATCTACGCGACGAGCGTGAGCCCGTACGGCATGCCGGCGTGGGGCCGCTACACGGCCAAGCCGGGACGGCTGTATGCCCACATCTTCGACTGGCCCAAGGACCAGCGCCTACCGCTGACCGGCTTGAAAGACCGACCGCTGCGCGCCTACATGCTGGCCGACGGGAAGCCGCTTACGATCGAGACCGACTCGGGCCTGGCCGTACGGCTCCCCACTGTACCACCCAGCACCATCGCGTCGGTGGTGGTGCTTGAAACGTCCTCCACCGTCCTTCCGTGAAGGCCGCCGTTCTCATCGACGTCGGCCGGATCGAGCTGCGCGACGTGCCGTGCGAGGACCCGGGGCCGCGCGACGTGTTGGTGCGCGTCACGGCCGTGGGACTGTGCGGCACCGACTTCCACATTTTCGCGGGGCACGCCAACTACAACCGTGACGAGCGGGGGCGACCGATCCCGCTCGCCCGCGAACCCCAGATCCTGGGACATGAGGTCGCGGGCGTGGTGGAGGCGGCGGGGGCGAGCGTGCGCGATCTGCGACCCGGCGAGCGGGTCGTGATCGACCAGGGGCGAAACTGCGTGAGCGCGGCCCGCTCGCCCTTGTGCGAATACTGCGCCACCGGCGATTCGCACCAGTGCGAGTCGTACCGCGAGCACGGCATCACCGGGCTGCCCGGAGGGTTCGCCGAGTATTTGACCATTCCCGCGGTGAACGCGGTGCGCATCCAATCCGACCGCGACGCGGCGGTCACCGCGCTGACCGAGCCCCTGGGGTGCGTGGTGCACTCGGCGCACGTGCTCACACGGTCGCCGGCACGTTATACGATGCAGGGCGGAACCGGCAGGACGGGGCAAGACGGGGGAGGACGGGAGGAGCGGGTCCGGTGTGCTGTGATCTGCGGGGCGGGCCCCGCGGGCCTCCTCTGGGTACAGTATCTGCGCAACGTGCTCGGCTACGACGGACTGCTGCTCGTGACCGAGCCGCACGCAACGAAGCGGGCGCTCGCCGAGCAGTTCGGTGCGGAGACGATCGACCCGACCACTACCGACCTGGTGGAAGTGGTGCACGAGCGCACCCGCGGGCGCCGCGCCGAGCTGCTCATCGAGGCCACGGGCTCCGGACCGGTATTCGCGGCGATCCCGCGACTCGTGCGGAAGCAGGCGACGATCCTCCTGTACGGGCATGGCCACACGGGCGTGGACCTGAGCGTGCTGAGCCAGCTGCAGTTCCTCGAGCCCACCCTGCTGACGCCGGTCGGGGCGTCCGGCGGCTTCGCGGACGACGGCCGACCGGCCACCTACGTGCGCGCGCTGGACCTGATCGAGCGCGGCGAGGTGGACGTCCAGTCGCTGATCACGCACCGCCACCCGTCGCTCGACTCCGTCGTCCGTGCCTTCATGGACGATCACCGCGCCCCGGAGTACGTCAAAGGCGTCGTCGTCCTGTGAAGCCCGCGACGCGTGTCTCGCTGTTCGTGACCTGCCTGGCGGATCAACTCTGGCCGGCGGCGGCGGTCGGCGCGGTGCGGGTGCTGCGGCGGATGGGGTGCGACGTGCAGTTCGACGAACGTCAGACGTGTTGCGGGCAGCCCGCGTTCAACACCGGGTATCGCCCGGAGGCGTGCGCGCTGGCCCGCCGGCTCATCGAGATCTTCGAATCGAGCGGCAGCGACGCGATCGTCAGCCCTTCGGGATCGTGCACCGCGATGCTGCATCATTACGAGCAGCTGTTCGAGGATGCTGGCTGGCGCGCCCGGGCTCGGGGCCTGGCGGAGCGCACCCACGAGCTCAGCTCCTTCCTCGTGAATCGACTGGGCGTGGAGGACGTGGGGGCGCGCTTCGCCGGCCGCCTCACCTGGCACGACGCCTGTCACGGCTTGCGCGACCTGAAGATCAAGGACGAGCCGCGCCGGCTGCTGCGCCACGTGCGCGGCGCGGAGCTGGTCGAGCTGCCGCCGCCCGGCGCGGAGACGTGCTGCGGCTTCGGCGGCACCTTCTCGGTCAAATATCCGGAGATCTCGGTGGCGATCCTGGACGAGAAGGTCGACGCGATCGACCGGGCGGGGGTGGATGCGGTCGTCTCGGGGGACGCGAGCTGCCTGATGCAGATCGGCGGCCGGCTGTCGCGCCGGGGATCGGCCGTCCGCGCCCTGCACCTGGCGGAAGTGCTCGCCGCCACCACATGAGCTTCGACCGCGACGCGCGCACGGCGCTGGCCGACGGCCAGCTGCGGGGCGCGCTGCGTCACGCCACGACCCTGTTCGGCGAGCGGCGGCGGGCGGCGATCGCGGACGTGCCGGATTGGGAGGACGCCCGCGATCGGGCCCGCGCCATCAAGGACGAGACGCTGCTGCACCTGGACCGCTATCTGGAGCAGTTCGTCGCGAACGCCGAGGGCGCCGGCGCGCGCGTGCATTGGGCGCGCGACGCCGCCCAAGCCTGTGACATCATTGCGGGAATCGCCGAGCGACGGGGCGCCCGCACGGTCGTGAAGAGCAAGAGCATGGCTTCGGAAGAGATCCGCCTGAATGCCGCCCTCGCCGCGCGCGGGATCGCGGCGGTGGAGACCGACCTGGGCGAGTACATCGTCCAGCTCGCGGGTGAGGAGCCATCGCACATCGTCGTCCCCGCGATCCACAAGACGAAAGGCCAGATCGCGGCGCTGTTCGCCGCGAAGCTCGGCATGGAGCCCTCCGACGACGTCACCAGGCTGGCGGCCGCGGCGCGCCAGGCGCTGCGCCGCCGCTTCGCCGAAGCGGACCTCGGGGTCTCCGGCGTCAACTTCGCTGTGGCGGAGACGGGCACCATTCTGATTCTCGAGAACGAAGGGAACGCGCGGCTCACGACCAGCCTGCCGCGCACCCACGTCGCGCTCATGGGCATCGAGAAGGTAATCCCCCGCTTCGCCGACCTGGAGGTGTTCCTGCGGCTGCTCCCCCGCTCCGGTACCGGCCAGGCATTGACAGCGTATCAATCGTTGCTCACCGGCACGAAGCGCCAGCCGGTGGACGAAGGGCCGGAGGAGCTGCACATCGTACTGCTCGACAACGGTCGCTCGCGCATGCTCGCGTCCCCGGTGACCCGTCAGACGCTGGCGTGCATCCGCTGCGGCGCGTGCCTCAATGCCTGTCCGGTGTACCGCCAGATCGGCGGCCACGCTTACGGCTCGGTGTATCCCGGTCCGATCGGCGCGGTGTTGACCCCGCAGTTGCTCGGGATGGGGGAATCCGCCGAGCTCCCCTACGCATCCAGCCTGTGCGGCGCCTGCCGCGACGTCTGCCCGGTCAAGATCGACATACCGGCGGTGCTGCTGCATCTGCGCGCGCAGACGGTCGCACGGCGCGCGAGTATCGGGACGCGGGCGCTGCTCGAGCGGCTCGCGTTCTCGGCCTACGCGACCGTGATGGCGCGGCCGCGGCTGTTCGAGTGGGTGATGGGCTGCGCCCGGCGGCTGCACATCGTACCGCCGCTCGGCGCCTGGACCAAGTGGCGCGATCTCCGCCCGCTCGCGCCGCGCAGCTTTCGCGAGGAGTGGCGGGCGGGACTGCGCGAGACGGAGGGATCGTGAGGGACAGCGACGCAGCGCGGCGAGACATCCTGCGCGCGATCCGGGAGAACCTGAAACCCCGGGGCATCGCCCCGAGGTCAGCCGAACCGGTCCAATCCACGGCTGACCCCGGGCCGGCGGCCCGGGGTTCGCCCCCGGGCTTGCGCCCGGGGTCAGTGGGACCGGTCGAGCGCGCGTCACCCGATGCAGTCGCCCGCTTCAAGGCACAGCTCGCCGCGGTCGGGGCACAATGCACCCTCGCTTGCGGAGAACCGGACGCCGCTCGCGCCTTGGCCCGCATCTTGACGGATGCGGGTGCCCGGCGAGTGGTCGGGTCGGACGCCCCGATGGTCCAGCGGCTCCTGTCAACGCTGGGACATGACTTCGTGCGGGAGAGCCTCGATCGCCTGTCGCGCGACGACCTGTTTGCCTGCGACGCCGGAGTCACCACCGCGCAATGGGGGATCGCCGAGACCGGCACGCTGGTGCTCGAGTCGGCGCGCGAGCGGAGCCGGCTATTGTCGCTCGTGCCGCCGATCCACGTCGCTGTGTTGTCCACGCGGTGCATCTGTGAGTCGCTGGGCGACGCGCTCGACCGCGTGCGCCAGGCCGCGAGCCATGCGATCACCTTCATCACGGGACCGTCGCGCACCTCGGATATCGAGCTCACGCTGGTGGTGGGGGTGCACGGTCCCCAGACGGTTCACGTGCTCTTGCTGGAGGATGTATGAAGAGAACAGCGCCTGTCGTCCTGATCGCGGCCGGAGTGGGCGTGATCCTGGGGTGCGGCGGGTCCGGTGCACGGCGGCAGGTCGGCTCGCAGCGGTCGGTGACGATCGCCGTGATCCCCAAAGGCACGACGCACGAGTTCTGGAAGAGCATCCACGCCGGAGCCATCCAGGCGTCGCGGGAGCAGGCGACCGAGGGCGCACCGGTCAACATCATCTGGAAGGGACCGCTGCGCGAGGACGACCGCGAGCAGCAGATCCAAGTCGTGGAAGGCTTTATCAGCCAGGGCGTCCAGGGGATCGTGCTCGCCCCGCTCGACAGCCGTGCGCTGGTGCGCCCGGTCGAAGAGGCCCGGCGCGCCGGGGTACCCACCGTGATCATCGACTCGCGGCTCGAGTCGGACAGCATCGTCAGCTTCGTCGCCACCGACAATCGCAAGGGCGGGCAGCTGGGCGCGGGCCGACTGGGCGAGCTACTCGGCGGGAAGGGCAAGGTGCTGCTGCTGCGGTACGGCGAGGGATCGGCCAGTACGACCGAGCGGGAGTCCGGATTCCTCGAGGTGCTGCGCTCCCGCTACCCGGGCATCGAGATCGTGTCCGCCGACCAGTATGCCGGACCCACGCGCGAGACGGCCAAGCGCGCGTCGGAGAACCTGCTCAACCGCTACGGCGGCCTGGTCCAGGGAATTTTCACTCCCAACGAATCCTCGACGATCGGCATGCTGCTCGCGTTGCAGGACATCGGCCTGGCAGGTAAGGTCCGGTTCGTCGGGTTCGATGCCAGCTCGATCCTGATCGCCGCGATCCGCGCGCAGCAGCTCGACGGGTTGGTGGTTCAGAACCCGATGCGCATGGGCTACCTGGGCGTGAAGACGATGGCCGATCAGCTGCGCGGCAAACCGGTGGAGCGTCTCATCGACACGGGCGTCGCGCTCGTGACGGCGGCGAACCTGGATTCGGCTGCGACGCAGGAGCTCGTGAACCCGCCGATCGCGCGGTACCTGATCGAGCAGTGAGCGTGCTCCGGATCTCGGGCCTCGCGAAGCGGTTCGGCCCGACGGTGGCGCTGGACGGCGTGGACCTGGTGCTCCACCCCGGCGAGGTGCACGCCCTGATCGGGGAGAACGGCGCCGGCAAGAGCACGCTGATGGGCATCGTCGCCGGCGCGCTGCATGCTGACCGCGGCGAGATGCAGCTCGACGATCGGCCCTACGCCCCGCCCTCGCCGCTCGAAGCGCGGCGGCGCGGCATCGCCCTCATCCATCAGGAGCTCTCGCTCTGCCCGCACCTTTCCGTCGCCGAGAACATCCTGCTCGGGATCGAGCCGTCGCGCTGGGGGTGGCTCGACGTCGGGGCCGCCCGCCGCCGGGCGCTCGGGCTGCTGGAGCACTTCGCCCATCCGGATCTCACGCCCGACGCCCGGTTGGGCGCGCTGCCGCTCGCGGCCCAGCAGGTGGTCGAGATCTGCCGCGCCCTGGCCGCCGACGCGCGTATCCTCCTGATGGACGAGCCGACGAGCAGCCTGCAGCGCGAAGAGGTGGACCGTCTGTTCGCCTTGATCCGCCGTCTCGCCGCGGGGGGGAGGCTCGCCGTGATCTATATCAGTCACTTTCTGGAGGAGGTTCGCGAGATCGCCGATCGGTACACCGTGCTGCGCGACGGCCGGAGCGTCGATTCCGGACGGCTCGCGGAGACGAGCGCCGATCATCTGATCGCGCAGATGGTGGGGCGGCCCGTCGCGGGGCTGTTCCCCGAGCGCGCGCGCACCCGGAGCGCGGCGGGAGAGGTGCTGCTCGCCGCGGACGGCGTCGCCGCTCCCCCGACGCTACGGCACGCCAGCTTCGAGCTGCGCCGGGGCGAAATCCTTGGCATTGCTGGGCTCATCGGCTCGGGGCGGACCGAGCTGGTGCGCGCCCTGTTCGGGCTCGAGCCGCAGGCGTCGGGACGGATCGCGCTGCACGGCCGGGCGCTCGCGGTGCAGGGGGCGAGCCCGGCGCAGCGGCTCGGCCAAGGGTTCGGATACCTGAGCGAGGACCGGACGCGGGAGGGGCTGGCGCTGCCGCTCGCCGTGGCCGACAACTTGACGGCGACCCGGATGTCGGCCTGCTCGCCGGGGTGGGGTTGGCTCGACCTCGGCCGGCAGCGCGCGGCTGCCCGGACCTGGATCGAGGCGCTCCGCATCCGGGCCGCGGCCCCAGAGCAGCCGGTGCGTGCGCTCTCGGGCGGGAATCAGCAGAAGGTCGCGATCGGCCGACTGCTCTACCAGGATGCGGAAGTGCTGTTGCTGGACGAACCGACGCGCGGCATCGACATCGGCAGTCGCGTGCAGCTGTACGAGACCATCGCGCGCTGCGCCGACACGGGGAAAGGGGTGCTGCTCGTGAGCTCGTATCTCCCCGAGCTGTTCGGGTTGTGCGACCGGCTGGCGGTCATGAGTCGCGGGCGCCTCTCCCCCGCCCGGCCGATCGACGAGTGGACTCCCGAGACGGTGCTCGCGACGGCGATTGGGGAGGCAGGCCTGTGACCCCCGTGCCGCGTGCAGTCCGGCGCTGCCTTGTGTCGCTGGGTGTCTGGGCATGCCTCACGCACCCAGCGGATGCGCAGACGCCCCTCCAGGTCACTGAGCTCCGCACCGAGTACCAGGTCAACCCGGTGGGCCTCGACGCGCGGGCTCCACGGCTCGGCTGGAAGATCGAGTCGTCCCGACGGGGTACCGTCCAAACGGCCTACCAGCTCCGCGTCGCGCGGCAGCCGAGCGCCCTGGAGCGGCATCCCCTGTGGGACTCCGGGAAAGTGGCCTCCGACGCCTCGATTCACCGGGTCTACGGAGGTCCGGCGCTCGAGTCGGGGCAGCGGTACTACTGGCAGGTCCGCGTGTGGGATGACGCGGCCCGTTCCTCCACTTGGAGCGCACCCGCCTATTGGGAAATGGGCCTGCTTCGCTCCTCCGACTGGTCGGCGGACTGGATCACGCCCGACTTGAAGGAAGACACCTCCGCCTCGAACCCGAGCCCCCTGCTGCGTTCGGAATTCAAGGTCGACGGCGCCGTCGCCTCGGCCCGCGCCTACGTCACCAGCCTGGGCCTGTACGAGATGGAGCTGAACGGCCGTCGCATGGGCGATCAGCTCTTCCGACCGGGGTGGACGGCGTACGACAAGCGCCTGCAGTACCAGACCTATGACATCACCGCGCTGCTCGTGCCCGGTGCGAACGCCGTCGGTGCGACGCTCGGCGATGGCTGGTACCGCGGCCGACTCGCCTGGGGGAACAAGCGCAACAGCTACGGCAACCAACTGGCGCTGCTCGCGCAGATCGTGGTTCGATATGCGGACGGGCGTCAGCAGGTGATTGGCACCGGCAAGGGATGGAGGGCCGCGACCGGCCCGATCCGCTTCTCCGATATCTACGACGGTGAGTCGTACGATGCGCGGTTGGAGCGGGACGGTTGGAGCCGGCCGGGCTATCACGACTCGGACTGGGCCCCCGTTCGCGTGCTCGAGCATTCCAAGCAGATCCTCGTCGCCCCGGCCGGCCCGCCCGTGCGCAGGATCCAGGAAGTGAAGCCCGTCAAACTGCTGGTTACGCCGTCCGGCGACACGGTCTTCGACATGGGGCAGAACATGGTGGGCTGGGTGCGCCTCAAGGTGCGCGGGCCGCGCGGCGCCACGATCCGCCTGCGGCACGCCGAGGTGCTGGACCGGAAGGGCGATTTCTACACCGACAACCTGCGCTCCGCCCGTCAGACAGTGGAATACACGCTCAAAGGAAGCGGTGAAGAGGTATACGAGCCGCACTTCACCTTCCAGGGCTTCCGCTACGTCGCGGTAGCCGGGTATCCCGGCAAGCCGACGTCGGACGACATCACGGGCATCGTGATCCACTCGGACATGACGCCCACCGGCACGTTCGAGACTTCGAATCCGCTCTTGAACCAGCTCCAGCACAACATCGTGTGGGGCCAGAAGAGCAACTTCCTCGACGTCCCGACCGACTGCCCACAGCGCGACGAGCGTCTCGGCTGGACGGGGGATGCCCAGGCGTTCGCGCCCACCGCGGCCTTCAACTTTGATGTGGCCGGATTTTTCACCAAATGGCTGGCCGATCTGGCCGCCGACCAGAAGGCCAGCGGCAGTGTTCCCCACGTGATTCCTGACGTGCTGTCGCGGGGCCAAGCCGAGGGCGGGGGCTCAACCGGCTGGGCCGACGCCAGCGTCATCATCCCGTGGACGGTCTACCTGGCGTACGGCGACACCCGCATCCTGGAGTCGCAGTACGAGAGCATGCGGGGGTGGGTCGAATACATGCGGCGGCTGGCGGGGGACGACCTGATACTGGACTCGGGCTTCCACTTCGGCGACTGGCTCGCGTTCCACTCGACGCGCGCCGACTATCCTGGAGCGACCACCGACAAGGACTTGATCGCGACCGCCTTCTTCGCCCACTCGACCAGCCTGCTCGCCCGCACCGCCCAAGTACTGGGCAAGACGGAGCACGCCCGGCAGTATGGCGCGCTGTTCGAGCGAATCAAGGCGGCGTTCGACCGGGAGTACCTCACGGCGAACGGACGCCTCTCTTCGAACACGCAGACCGCATACGCGCTGGCGCTCGCGTTCGACCTCGTGCCGCAAGAGTCGCGTCCTGAGGGGATCCGGCGCCTGGTGGAGGACGTGCGTCGTTTCAAGCATCTGACCACGGGCTTCCTGGGAACGCCCTACTTGAATCCCGTCCTGGGCGCGAGCGGGCATCTCGACGACGCCTACGCCCTGCTGCTGCGCGAGCAGTACCCGTCCTGGCTCTACCCGATCAAGCAGGGCGCGACGACGATCTGGGAGCGCTGGGACGGCGAGAAGCCGGACTCGAGCTTTCAGGATCCAGAGATGAACTCCTTCAACCATTACGCGTACGGCGCCGTGGGCGCGTGGCTGTACACCACGGTCGCGGGAATCGAGATCGATCCGGAGCGACCCGGATACAAGCACGTCCTCATCCGGCCGCAGCCAGGCGGCAGTCTCACACAGGTGCGCGCCAGCCTGAACACGATGTACGGGACGGTCGCCTCCGCGTGGGAGACCCGGGACGGGCAGTTCACCCTCGAGGTGACCATCCCGCCGAACGCCTCCGCCACGGTGAACTTGCCCGGCGCTATACTGGAACGGGTGACGGAGAGTGGAACACCACTCGGCAATGCCGCCGGGATCAGCAGCCCGCGGCAAGCGGGGGATACGGTCGTTGTCGAAATCGGATCCGGACACTACCGGTTTGTCTACGGTCGGGGATGAAGCGCGGCCCGCGCTGTCTCCGGGCGCCGACGCACTCCGCAACCACGAGCGCGACTACGACGCGCTCGCGGAGCGGCTGGCCCGCCGCGGGCAGCATCCCGAGACGGTGGTGGAGGCCGTCCTGCGGTTCGCGGTCGCCGTGCCGTCCTGGGCGCTCGGCACCGGCGGCACCCGGTTTGGCCGCTTCCCCGGCCCCGGCGAGCCGCGTACCCTCGCCGAGAAGCTGGAGGACGCTGCGGTCGTCCACCGGCTCACGGGCGGCGCGCCGCGTGTCTCGCTGCACCTCCCCTGGGACGAGCCGCCCGATCCCGCCGCCCTCCGCCAGCAGGCCGCGGAGCTCGGCCTCGGCTTCGACGCCGTCAATTCGAACACGTTCCAGGACCAGCCGAGTCAGCCCCTGAGTTACAAGCTCGGCTCCTTCAGCCACCCCGATGCCGCCGTGCGGCGCCAGGCGGTGGCGCACCACCTCCACGTGATCGAGGTGGGGCAGGCGCTCGGCGCCGAGGCGATCACCGTTTGGCTCGCCGACGGGTCGAACTACCCAGGGCAAATGTCGCTGCGCAAGAGCTTCGACCGCGTGCTGGACTGTCTGCGAGACGTCTACGCCGCGCTCCCCGCCGGGTGGCGGCTGTTCACGGAGCACAAGCCCTACGAGCCGGCCTTCTACGCCACGGTCGTGCAGGACTGGGGCAGTTCGCTGCTGCTCGCGCAGACACTGGGCGAGCGGGCGCAGTGCCTCGTGGACCTGGGGCACCATCTGCCGAACACGAACGTCGAGCTGGTGGTGGCGCGGCTGCTGGGCGCGGGAAAGCTCGGTGGATTCCACTTCAACGACTCGAAGTACGGTGACGACGACCTCACGGCCGGCTCGATCAAACCGTACGGGCTCTTCCTCATCTTTCACGAGCTGGTGCTCGCCGAGCGCGAGCGCCTAACGGGGTTCCGGCCGGCCTACATGATCGATCAGAGCCACAACATCAAGGACCCCATCGAGGACCTGCTCCAGACGGTCGACCAGCTCCAGCTCGCGTACGCCAAAGCGCAGCTCGTCGATCACGCGGCGCTCGCCGCGTACCAGGAGTCCGGCGATGTGCTGCTGGCGGAGCGCGCGCTCAAGGACGCGTTCGAGACGGACGCGCGCCCCCTGGTGGCCGAAGCGCGCCGGCGCGGCGGCGCGGCGCTCGACCCGGTGCTCGCGTTCCGCGCGTCGGGCTACCGGGCGCGCGTGGCGGCACAACGAACAGGCGGCACGTATGTCCCGCCGCGGAGCCTGTAGGCGTGGCACCGGCGCCGCCCAGCTATCTCGCGATCGACCTCGGCGCGTCGAGCGGCCGCGCGGTGCTCGGGACGCTCGAGCGACTGCCACAGGGATGGCGGGTCGCGACCCGTGATGTGCACCGCTTCCGCGTCCCGATGATTGAGGAGGCGGGGCACCTGTACTGGCATGTGGAGGCGTTGTGGGATGAACTGCGCACCGCGCTCGCCGCCGCGCTCGACATGGCGCCAACGCTGCAGTCGGTGTCCGTCGACAGTTGGGCGGTCGACTACGTCCCCCTCGGTGCGGACGGCGCGCCGGTCCGCCTCCCCTACGCGTACCGCGACCCGCGCACCCGGGGGCGGTTGGCCGAGGTGTTCCGTCGCATCGACGCCGATCGGCTGTACGCGGTGACCGGGATCCAGTTTCTGGAATTCAATACGCTCCCCCAGGTCGTGTCTGACCTGATCGACGAGCCCGAGGTCGTGGCACGGACCGAGACGCGGCTGCTGATCGCGGACTACTTCCTCTACCGCCTGAGCGGCCGCCCCGTCGCCGAACGGACGATGGCGAGCACCACGCAGCTGTTCGACGTGCGGGCCGGCGCGTGGTCGCAAGAAGTGATCCGGGCCGCGGGAGACGATCCCGCGCGCTGGCCGGCGATCGTGAACCCGGGCACGATCCTAGGGCCCGTGCTGCCGGAGGTGCTGCCTGCGGCGGTTCCCAGCGCGGGGCGCCGTCCCCTCGTGATCGCGTCGTGTTCGCACGATACCGCGGCCGCGATCGCGGCGGTGCCGGCGTCGGGCGACGAGCCCTGGGCGTACATCAGCTCCGGCACGTGGTCGCTCGTGGGCGCCGAATTGCGGGCCCCGGTGTTGACGGCGGCGGCGCACCAGGCGGGGTTCACCAACGAGGTCGGGCTCGACGGGACGATCCGCTTCTTGAAGAACCGCACCGGCATGTGGGTGCTCGAGGAATGCCTCCGGGAATGGGCGGCGCATGACCCCCGGCTCGCGTGGGACACACTACTCGCTGACGCTGCGGTCTCCTCCTCGGGCCACGCGATCGATCTCGACGCGACTCAGTTCGGCGAGCGCGGCGGGATGGTCGCGAAGGTGGCGGCCGCATGCCGCGGCAGCGGGGCTCCGGTGCCGGCCACGCGCGGCGAGACGTGCCGCCTCGTGCTCGAGAGCCTGGCAGACGGCTATCGCCGCACGCTCGACGAGCTCGAGGCGCTCACCGGCGCCCGCGCCCGGGTGGTGCACGTCGTGGGGGGCGGCAGCCGGAGCCGGCTCTTGAACCAGCTCACGGCGGACGCATGCGGACGCCGGGTCGTGGCCGGTCCCGAGGAAGCCACCGCCCTGGGGAACGTGCTCGTGCAGGCGCGCGCGCTCGGCGACCTGCCGCGCGGCGTGGCGATCCGCGACGTGGCCCGCGCGAGCGCCACGCTGAGCGAATTCCTGCCCGTGGCAGTGCCGACAAGATGACGACCACCCCGCCCCGCATCGTCGCCCGCGGCGCCGCCGCGAGCGCTCGCGGCATGTCCGACGACTACTTGCGCAGCCGCTGGGACGACGCGGTCGCCGCCGCGCTCGACCCAGTCGCGCGGCTGGTCTACCGATCGAACCTGCTCGGCGCGGACGCCCGGATCACGAACACCGGCGGCGGCAACACGTCGTCGAAGATCGCCGCGACCGACCCGCTCACCGGCGGGACCGTGCAGGTGCTGTGGGTGAAGGGATCGGGGGGCGACCTGCGCACGGCGACGCGCGCGAATTTCGCGTCGCTCTACTTGGACCAAGTATTGAGTCTCCGCGGCATGTACGCGCGCTTTCCGCAGCGCGGGCCCAAGACCCCGGCGGAGGACGCGATGGTGGGGATGTACCCGCACACGATGTTCGACCGCAATCCGACCCCTGCGAGCATCGACACCCCGCTGCACGCCTTCATCCCGCACGCGCACGTGGACCACCTGCACCCCATCGCGGTGATGGCGATCGCGACCGCGGCCGACGGTCCCGCACTCACGCGCCAAGTGTACGGAGACGATGTGCTCTGGACCGACTGGCAGCGCCCCGGCTTCGACCTCGGCTTGAAGCTCGAGCGGATCTGTCGTGAGCACCCGAACGCGCAGGGTGTGATCCTGGGCGGCCACGGCCTGATCAGCTGGGCCGACGATGACCGGGAGAGCTACGAGCGGACGCTCGCGCTGATCCGTCGCGCGCAGGACTTCCTGAACGCACGAGATGACGGCCGGCCGGCGTTCGGCGGCCCGCGCGTGCAACCGCTGCCCGAGGCGGATCGCCGGCGGGTGCTGGTGGAGATCCTGCCGTGGCTGCGCGCGCGCGTGAGCCGCGACGCCGCTAAGCCCCCGGGCGGCGCCCTCCGGCAGATCGCGACGGTCGAGCTGCGCGACGAGGTCCTCGAGTTCGTGAACTCGCGCGATGCCCCGCGACTGGCGGAGCTGGGGACGAGCTGCCCCGACCATTTTCTCCGCACCAAGATCAAGCCGCTCTACGTCGACTGGGATCCCCAGACGGCGGACACGGGCGCTCTCAAGGCCAAGCTCGAGGCCGGCCTGGCGCAGTACCGCGGGGATTACGCCCAGTACTACTCGAAGCACCAGCGGGCAGACTCGCCGGCAATTCGCAGGGCGTTCCCGAGCGTGATCCTGCTTCCCGGCATCGGCCTCGTCGCGTGGGGCCAGTCGAAGTCCGAAGCCCGCGTGACGGCCGAGTTCTACGGCGCCGCCATCGGCGTCATGCGCGGGGCGGAGCGCGTGAGCCGCTACACGGCGCTCGACCGGCAGGAAGCGTTCGACATCGAGTACTGGCTGCTCGAGGACGCCAAGCTCAAGCGGCTGCCCCCGGGACTGCCCCTCGACCGCACGGTCGCTGTGGTCGTCGGCGCGGGCAGCGGGATCGGGCGGGCGCTGGTGCGCGTGCTCGTCGGCCAGGGCGCCGCCGTGGCGGCGGTCGATCTGCACGCGGACCACGCGGAGGCGGCCGCGGCGGAGGTCCAGCAGAAGGTGGGGATGGGGATCGGTGTGGCGGGAACCGGCATCTCCGGCGCGGGCCAGATCATCGGGCTGGGCGCCGACATCACCGATCGGGCAGCGGTGCGGCGCGCGCTCGAAGACGTCGTCCTCGCCTACGGGGGCCTGGACCACGTCGTCGTCACCGCCGGCTACTACCCGAGCCCCGACGAGCAGGGGAACGTCGCCGATGAGGAATGGGGTAAGACGTTCGCGACGAACGTCATGGGCCCGTTCCTCGTCGCGCACGAAGCCTGGCGGGTATGGCAGGCGCAGGGTGCGGGGCTCGAAGGCAGCCTGGTGATCACCACGAGCGTCAACGCGGTGGTGCCGAAAGCGGGGTCATTCGCCTACGACACGAGCAAAGCGGCGGCGAACCACCTCGTGCGCGAGCTGGCGGTGGCGTTCGCGCCGCTCGTGCGGGTCAACGGCGTCGCGCCGGCGACGGTGCTCGAGGGGTCGTCGATGTTCCCGCGCGAGCGGCTCATCGCCTCGCTCGCCAAGTACGGGCTGCCGTACGACGCCGCGGAGAGCACGGAGGCGCTGCGCGACCGGTTGGCGGAATTCTACGCCCGGCGCACGCTCACCGGCCAGCCGATCGCCCTCGCCGACCAGGTCAAGGCGATCGCCGCGTTTCTCACCGACGACTTCCGCAAGACGACGGGCCAGATCGTCAACATCGACGGAGGCCTCGCGGCCGCGTTTCTGCGATGAGCACCATTCAGCCGCGCGCCGCCGCAGCCCCGGTCTCGCAGCAGTCGCTGGCGGACCGCCTGGACGCCATCAACGAGTTCGACCGCGAGCCCGTGCCGCCGGACCGGCTGCAGGGGCCCGGCAGTTTCATGGGGCTGTACGCCGGCGAGCACCTCGCCGGGACGGAGTTCGTGATCGGGCCGCTGTTCGTGGCGCACGGTGTGGCTGCCGCTGACCTCGTGCTGGGACTGCTCGTCGGCAACCTGCTCGCGGTGCTCAGTTGGGCCTTCATCACCGCGCCCATCGCCACGCGGACGCGGCTCAACCTGTACTGGTACCTGCGGAAGATCACCGGGCCGAACCTGCTGTTCGTCTACAACATCGTGAACGCGCTGATGTTCTGCTTTCTGGCGGGAAGCATGATCTCGGTGGCCGCTACGGCGGTGGGCCTCCCGCTCGGGATGGCGATGCCGAAGCTGAACGACGTGTATCCCAACTCGGTGGGCTGGGTGCTGGTGGTGTTACTGGTCGGGATCGCGGTCACCGCGCTGGCGATTCTCGGGTTCGAGAAGATCGCCGCCGCCGGGCAGGTCGCGTCCCCGTGGATGTTCATGGTCTTCGTGGCGGCGGCCGTGGCCGTGCTGCCCAAGCTCGGCGTCACGTCCCTGGGGGACTTCTGGCGGGTCGCGAGTGAGCGCATCTGGACCGGCGTGCCGGCGCACGGCGTCGCCAAGTTCAGCTTCTGGCACATCATGTTTTTCGCGTGGTTTTGCAACATGGCCATGCACATCGGGATGGCCGACATGACCGTGCTCCGCTACGCGAAGCGGTGGCAGTACGGCTTCTTGAGCGCGTGCGGCATGTATCTGGGGCATTTCGTGGCCTGGATCGCATCGGGCATCCTGTGCGCCGCCGCACTGGGTGACGTGGCGCCCGGCCCCATCGCCTACCTGGGGGCGGGAGTAACCGGGGCCGCCACCGTGGTGATCGCATCGTGGACCACGGCCAACCCCACGCTGTACCGCGCCGGCATGGCCCTCCAGACCATCTCGCCCAACTGGAAGCGCTGGAAGGTGACGCTCGTGGCCGGCGGGGTGACCACGGCCGCCGCGATCTTCCCCGCCCTGATGATGCGGCTGCTCGACTTCGTGGCGCTGTACGGGCTGATCCTGATGCCGATGGGCGCGGTGATCTTCGCGGATTTCTGGCTCCTGCCGAGGCTCGGCTTGCGGCAACGCTATGCCGAGTGGAAGAGCCTGTTGTTCAGTTGGCCGGCCGCAGTGACCTGGGTCTTCACCCTCGTCGCGTGCTGGGCGATCAACGCCATGTGGGGCCTGGAGATCTTCTTTCTCGGGCTGCCCGGTTGGTTCATCGCCACGGTTCTCTATGTGGGCCTGAGCGCCATCCAACAACCGGCTAAGCTCCGAGCGGCCCGGGCGGAGGCGTAGCCAACCAATGCGGACGCTGCTCAAACTGATCTCCTTCGCCGGCCTCGGGCTCACGGTGATCCCCTCCTTTCTGGTGTTCGCCGGGAGGATCGTGTGGGAGACCCACGCCGCGCTGATGCTCGTGGGTACGGTACTGTGGTTCGCGAGCGCACCGTTCTGGATGCTAGAGACCAAGCCGCACCAGTGATGTTGCCGCTCTGGCGGGCGCTCCTGCCATTGCTTCTACTCGCCCAAGTCGCCGTGGGGCAGTCGGCGGATTTGGGATGGCCCGAGACAACCTCGGAAGCCAAGCCGTGGACGCGCTGGTGGTGGATGGGCAGTGCGGTCGATAGCGCGAACCTCACCGCCGAGCTGGAGACGCTGGCCGCGGGCGGCTTCGGCGGGGTAGAGGTGACGAGTATTTACGGAGTGCGAGGATACGAGCGCGCGTTCGTTCCCTACCTGTCGGACCGGTGGATCGAGCTGCTACTCCACGCCGCCGCCGAGGCACGGCGCCTGGGACTGGGCCTCGACATGCCGCCTGGATCGGGATGGCGCCTCGGTGGACCGGGTGTGCGCTTGGAAGATGCCGTCGCCTCGTTACGCATCGACGTCGACACCGTGCGCGGCACATACGTAGCGAACGTCCGTCCCGCTGGCGACAAGGTGAAGCGAGCGGCACCGGGTGGCGAGGGAAACGCCCTCGATCCATTCTCGCGCGTCGCGGTGCAGCGGTATCTGGATGCGTATGGCGATCGCATCAAGACCGTGCCCCGCGGCACGGTCCGCGCGTTCTTCCACGACTCGTTCGAGTACACCGGGAACGGCTCGGCTGAATTGTTCGAGGAATTCCTGCGGCGACGCGGTTACGATTTGAAGGGCTACCTCCCTGCCCTGCGCGGGGAGGGCGACCCGGACGTCGTGGCGCGCGTGAAGTCGGACTACCGGGAGACGATGGACGAGATGCTGCTCGAGCATCTGCTCCGCCCGTTGACCGCGTGGGCGCACGAGCGCGGCAGCCTGAGCCGCAACCAGGCGCACGGATCGCCCGGCAACCTGCTCGACCTCTACGCCGCCAGCGACATTCCGGAGACGGAACTCTTCGGACCGCTGGGCGACTCCGGCAGCGATCCCCTCATCAGCAAGTTCGCCTCGTCGGCCGCGCATGTCGCCGGGAGACGACTCGCGTCCGCGGAGACGGGCACGTGGCTCGGCGAGCACTTCACCGTCACCTTGGACCAGCTCAAGCAGGCGGTCGACCAGCTGTTCGTGAGCGGCGTGAATCATGTGGTTTATCACGGCACGGCCTATTCGCCGCGGGATGCTGCCTGGCCGGGCTGGCAGTTCTACGCCTCGACCGAGCTGAATCCGCGCAACGCCATCTGGCGGGACCTGCCGGCGTTGAACCGCTACGTCGCACGTGTCCAAGCCATCCTGCAGTCGGGCCGGCCCGACAACGACGTCCTCCTCTACTGGCCGATCTACGACAATTGGCACGACACGACCGGTCTGCGTTTGGACTTCGAGGTGCAGCAACCGGGTTGGCTGCACGAGCAAGCCGTCGGTGCGGTCGCCCGGGTGTTGTGGCAGCGAGGCTATGGCTTCGACTACGTATCGGATCGGCTGCTCCGGATCAACGTCGCGCCGTCGGACTACCGCGCCATCGTCGTGCCGCCCACTCAACACATGCCGGACGAGACCTTCGGGCGGCTGCTCGATCTCGCGCGCGCCGGCGCCACCGTCATCTTCGTCGACCGGCTTCCTTCGGATGTACCGGGTTTGGGCCGCCTGCCGGAACGACGCCGCCGGCTGGAGGACGCGAAGCGACGACTCGCGTTAGACGTGGCGGACGGGAATGGGGTGCGGCGGAGCGCGGTCGGAAAGGGACGCGTGCTGGTGGGCCCAAACGTGGAGCGGCTGCTCGACGCCGCAGGCGTCCGTCGCGAGAGTATGGTGGATCACGCGGGAGTGCGGTTCATTCGCCGGAGACAAGAGGGAGGCCATCCCTACTTCATCAGCCACACCGGGGCGACCACCCTGGACGGCTGGATACCGTTGGCCGTGTCCACCGCCGCGGTGGCGATCATGGACCCGGTCAGCGGAAGGATCGGCCTCGCGCAGCTGCGCACGGGGACGGACGGGCAGGCAGAGGTGCACCTGCAGCTCGAGCCCGGCGCGTCCCTCATGCTTCGCACATTCGACCGTCCGGTGACCGGTGCTCCCTGGCTCTACCTGCGGCCGGTCGGAGCCCCGGTGGAGGTGCGGGGGAACTGGTCGGTGACTTTTCTCGCCGGCGGACCGGTGCTGCCCGCCTCGTTCCGCACGGATACCCTCGTCTCCTGGACCGAACGCCGCGATGACGAGGCCCGGCGGTTCGCCGGCACCACACGCTACTCGATTCGCTTCGATGCACCCGGGGAAGCGAGCTCCTACCTGCTCGACGTGGGCAGAGTCGCCGAGAGTGCGCGCGTGCGGCTCAACGGGAAGGAGTTGGCCATCCTGTTCGCCCGACCGTTCCGGGTGGAGACGGGACCGCTGCGGCCGACCGGCAACGAGCTGGAGATCGAGGTGACGAACCTCTCGGCGAACCGCATCCGCGATTGGGATGTGCGGCGCGTGCCGTGGAAGGTGTTTGAGGATATCAACTTCGTGGGCATCGATTATAAGCCCTTCGATGCTTCAGGCTGGCCACTCCGGCTCTCCGGCCTGTTGGGTCCTGTGCGCCTCGAGCCGCTCGCGTCCCAAGACCGATGAACATCCTCGCGGCACTCCTCCTCCTCGCGAGTCAGGGTCCGAGAAACTTGCTGACCGGTGGTTTGAGCGAGCGGAGCCTGGCCGCCGCGTTGATCCCGGCCGCGCGGTGGCATCCGTATCCCACCATCCAGGATAGGGCAGACTGGGAGGCCGTTCCCCAGGAGATTCGCGCCGGGTTCATCCGAGAAGCGCAGCAGTACCTCGGCACGACCTGGGAGCGCATCCCGGCCACGGTGACCTTGCAGTACATCCGCAACGGGACCCGGTCGAACTACGACGGGATGAACACCCGGCAGCGTGAGAAGCTGGCGACGCTGGTTTTCGCGGAGGTGTTCGAGAACGCGGGGCATTTCCTGGACCAGATCGCCGACGGCATCTGGGCGATCTCCGAGCAAACGTTTTGGGGATCGACGGCGCACCTCGGCATGCAGCGAGCCGGGAACGGGCTGCCCGACGTCACCGAGCCGATCGTCGACTTGTTCGCCGCGGAAACTGGCGCACTGCTCGCGTGGACCGACTACCTGCTCGGGGACCGACTCGACAAGGTGTCGCCACTCCTCCGCAAGCGGATCCGCGCGGAGGTCGACCGCCGCCTTCTTACGCCGGCGCTCGAGCGCGACGACTTCTGGTGGATGGGGTTCGGGGAGCGCAAGAACGTCAACAACTGGAACCCGTGGATCAACTCCAACTGGCTCGCTGCCGCCCTACTGCTCGAGGCTGACCCGGCACGACGGACGCGCTCCGTCTACAAGATCATGCGCAGCCTCGACAACTTCATCAACATCTACCCGGACGACGGCGCGTCCGACGAAGGACCGGGGTACTGGGGACGGGCCGGGGCGTCGCTGTTCGACAACCTGGAGCTGCTGCGTAGCGCGACCGACGGCACGATCGACATCTACCGTGCACCGCTGGTGCGGAACATGGGGCAGTACATCTACCGGGTTTACATCAAAGATCAGTACTTCATCCCGATGGGGGACGCCTCGGCGAAGCTCACGCCCGATGCCGAGCTGGTGTATCAATACGGCAAGCGGATCGGCGATCCGCTCATGCAGGGATTCGGCGCGCTGCTGGCGCAGCGCCGCGGCCCGTACCGGCCCGGCTCCTCGTCGCCCGGGCGCATCTTGCCGGCGCTGTTGGTCGCGCGGGAGATCGCCACGGCGCAGGTCGCCGAGCCGCTGTTGGGCTCCGTCTGGCTGGCGGATCTCCAGCTCATGGCCGCGCGGTCCACTCCCGACTCGGGCATGGGCTGGTACGTCGCCGCGTGGGGCGGCCACAACGCGCAGAGCCATAACCACAACGATGTCGGCAACTTCATCGTCTATGGAGATGGTAAACCATTGCTGATCGACCTCGGCGTGGAGACCTACTCCGCCAAGACCTTCAGCTCGCAGCGCTACGACATCTGGACGATGCAATCCGCCTATCACAACCTGCCGACCATCAACGGCGTCATGCAGGCAGCGGGACGGGAGTTTCAGGCGAAGGACGTGTCCTTCAACGAGACCGCGAATCGGGTTACCTTCTCGGCCGACCTCGCCTCCGCCTATCCTGCCGCGGCGGCGGTCCGGCGCTGGCAGCGTCGCGTTACCCTCGACCGCCAGGCGCCGGCAGTGGAGTTGGAGGACCGGTACGAGCTAGCGCAGTGGAAGGAGCCGGTGCGCCTGAACCTGATGACAGCCCTGAGCGTGGACGCCTCCAAGCCAGGCGCAGTTCACCTCGGTGGTCGCTACGTCCTGACCTTTGACGCACACGAGCTGCACGCCACTGCGGAGGAGATCCCCATCTCGGACGAGCACCTCCGCTCCGTCTGGGGCGATCGTGTCGAGCGGCTCGTGCTCACCACGCAGGGAACGGCGCTGCGCGGCGGCTACCGGGTGATGCTGCGTGAGGCGAAGTGATCGCTACGGCGTGGTGTCGGGATCCGGGTAGAGCAGCCGCGCCCGATGCGAGAGGACCACGTCTCCCGGAATCTTTCGCAGCAGCGCACCGTAGCGCGGCTCCCCGTACGCGGTCCGGGCGCGCTCGAGCAACAGCACGGCCCAATCCGGCTCGATCGGCGTGATCTGCCGGCCGGGCCAGCGTGTCGCGGCAGCGACGTAGGGCACGACGTAGTCCAGCGCCTTGCGGATGCTGCCGCCGTCCGGTGCCGCGTAGGACCAGAGGTCCACGCCCACCTGGCGCCCCAGCTCCGCCAGCCGGCACAGTCCCTCGAGGTTCATCGCGCTGTATGCGAGCGCGCGAGTGCGTGCCAGCTCGAAGGGCTGGCTGCCGTCGGGCTTGACCTGAGAGCCGATGCGCTTGGCCTTGCTCGCGTCGAGCGTGGCGCGCGCCAGCCCGCTATCGCCCGTGAACAGCGCCAGCGCCACGACCTGCGCGTCGTACCAGGTGCCGTGATTGTTGCGCGCACCTCGCTCCTCCCTTCCGATCTCGCTGGTGCGCAGCCACTCGAGATAGGCGGACATCCAGGCTCGCATCCCGCGCCCCTCCGTATCTGTCCAGCCGGACGAGCGCTCCAGCATGCCGATCGCGTCCATCAGACTGACGAACGATCGGGTCTCGATGATCCCCGCGCCGCGACCTTCGGTGACGCCCGGAATCCGCTGCCCATAGCGCAGGTTCGGGTTCATTCGGGTGGCCGGATCGAGGAACCATGCCTGCAGGAGCTGCGTGGCGTGCTGCGCGTACCGCTCGTCGTCACTGAAGTAGTAGGCGAGCGCCAGCGTTCCCACGGCGCCGGTGAGCGCGCCCAGGCGCGGCGCGTCGTAGTCGCGACGGATCTCCGGGTTGCGCTCACCGTCGCGCCGCACGTACGGCAGGCCGCCCGGTTTGGTGGAATCGGGCCACCAGTACGGGCCCATGCTCACGTAATCGTGCTTGTCGCCGGAGGGCGGCGTGCGCTGCTTGTCCATCACGGAGAACGGCCCGGCCGCGAGGGCGGCCGTGGCCTCCCGTACCAGCCGGTCGTACGCCGGCCGCAGGGTCGAGTCGCCCCCGGCGAGACGGCGCTTCGCTCGCGCGAGCGCATCCGCCCGCAGCGAGTACACTCGCGGGGGCGCAGGGGGCGCGACCCGCGAGGCGAGCCGGGGAGCCGACGGCGCGACGCCAATGCAAAACAGCACGAGCGCCGCGAGGCGCGGCAACACTAGCGTACTCCCGCGCCGTGCAGATACTCGGCCGCCACGGTGGCGAACTGTGCGATCGCGACCTCCGGCTCCGCGATATCGGGGTGCCAGCGCTTTTCCCACTCGAAGCTGTAGAACCCGCGGTACCCGATTTTCACGAGGGCCTCGATCTGGCGGCGCACCGGGACCTCGCCCGTGCCGGTCAGCACGTAGCGCCGCCCTCCCGCGGTCGCCGCCGGCACCGAGTCCTTCAAGTGGGTGTGCCGGATGTAACGCCCGAGCTGCCGCACGGTGTCTTCCGGCTGCTCCTTGCCCGAAACGAACGTGTGATGCGCGTCCCACAAGAGCTGCACGGCCGGCGAGTCGGCCTGCCGCAGCAGCTCGAGCAGGCTGGGCGAGTCGGTGAAGTCGCCGTGGGATTCGATCAGGACCGTGACGCCTTTCGGCCCGGCGTAATCGCCGAGCTCGCGCAGGCCGCGGGCGATGTGCGCGAGCATGTCCGCGCGCGGCACGTCTTTCACGTAATTGTTGCCGAACACGCGCACGTAGGACGCGCCGAGCGCCTGCGCCAAGTCGATGAAGCGGCGCGCCTCGGCGAGCTGGGCGGCGCGTTTCGTGGGGTCCATCTCGTGCAGCTGGGCCGAGGCGCCGAGGTCCGAGACAGAGAGGCCGTGCCCGGTGAGCTGGCGCTTCGCCTCCTCCAGGCGTCCCGGCGCGAACTCGGGGGCCTCGCTCAGATCCATCGTCGCCTGGAGCCCGCGCAGCTCGACCGCGACGTAGCCGTGCGCGGCGGCGAAATCCAGGATCTGCGGCCACGTCCACGCCGGACAACCCAGGGTCGAGAAGCCGAGCGGGAGGCGGTCGCCGCCCGGCAACCAGCGCGTGTATCGCGTAGCGAAGGCAGCAGCCGCAGTCGCGACGAATGTTCGGCGGGTCGTCATCGGTCAGCTCCTTGCTTCAGCCACAACAGCGGCTGACGGATCGGAAAATTGCGGACGACCTCGTCCACAGTCGGATTGGCGGGAAGCGTCTTCCACAGGTCCACGTAACGCGGCTCGTGCAGCGCGAGGCCGCCGAATAAGAGAGCTGGATGGCGGACCGGCCATTGGTCGTAGTACATCACGTCCGGTGGCTTCGACCAGGTACGCTTGTCCTTGATGAACGGGTACATGAACACGAGCGCCCGGCGCATCCCGCGGCCGTCGGGCGTGGTGTAGGCCCACAGGTCCTCGCCCGCGGTCGAGAGCACCCAGGCGAGCGTTCCCATCACGTCGAGCTGAAAGAGCGAGTAGCCGTACGGTTTGGTGCGCGCCAGCTCGCGCGGGAAGCTGCCGTCGGCGGCCATCTGCTGCGGAACGAGAGTCTCGCGAAAGAAGCGCCGCATGGAGTCGAGCTGCGCTGCGTCGCCGACGAGCTGTGCGAACGCCGCCACCTGCAGTGCCCAGGCGGCGCTGTGGTTGTTGCCGCTGTTGCGCTCGTCGATCCCATAGGGGTGCGTCGTGATCCATGCGAGATACTGCCGGAACCAGCGCTTCGTCCCCGCGAGCGTTTCGCCTTTCAGGTATCCCATACGCTCGAGCACCCAGGCAGCCCGTGCGACCTCGACCAGGTGAATCGTGTCGATGATGCCGGTGCCGCGTCCCGTCGCCCGCCCCTTGATCGCCTGGCCGTACAAGAGATGCGGGCTCA